>Ga0075030_100000238_pt1 | contig 45749 bp, 33 predicted proteins | sample LitLauG_LLR_2012_FD_71393 | JGI IMG/M metagenome (GOLD analysis project Ga0075030, IMG submission 71393) | Freshwater sediment microbial communities from Pennsylvania, USA - Little Laurel Run_MetaG_LLR_2012 | ecosystem: Environmental > Aquatic > Freshwater > Creek > Sediment | place: USA... | reverse complement strand
TTCGAATCCCACTCTCTCCGCCATAACTTTAGTTTCCATAGTGTTACGGGCGGTTGTACTACGATTGTATGGTTTTGAGGTATGGTTCGCCTTATGGCGAACCTCCGAGTCGCGGTCTATCAGTCCGCAAAAGTGAATGGCGTCTGGTCGTACTACAGGCCCGTCACGGCTCGGAACAACAAGATCAAACCGGACTGGTGCCACGTCAACGGGCACAAGGAACACCACCCCGACTCCGACTACATCATCAAGTGGTACGAAGGGAAAAGGCAGCGCACCCGGAAATGTAAGAACGCTGCGGATGCCCAGAACGAAGCCGAGATCCAACGCATCGGATGTGATCACAGGGGCATCCAGTTCAGTCCCCAGAAGCGACCACGTTCCAGAACTGAGAAAAGCTGTTCCGGCGCGAGCCGATATTGCAGCCACAGCTGAACCCGTGTCGTGACAGGCTGGGGCAATGATGGCGGTGCCACTGAGAGCGGACTGTCCCGCGATGGCGGGCAGAAGTGTCCCAAGGATCGAACCAGGCTCCACGAGGGGTGCGGGCAGATTAACCGGCAGGTCCAATCGCCGCATTAAACTCGTGGCCCAGCTTCGCTTGACCGGGTCAACCATTTGAGTCGTGGTTGCATTTGTGAATTCGCAGACTGCCTTCCCGGACAGCCAATAGTGAAACAAATCTGGAATCGTGAGCAGCTGTTTTGCAGCATCAACAACCCCGCGGTCCTTGCGTTGTGCGGCGAACAGTTGATACAGAGTGTTGATCTGCATGAACTGGATGCCTGTCGCCTGATAGATCTCTTCCCGGGGAACTTTCCGGAGGACTTCCTCCATGACTCCTTCAGTCCGCCGATTGCGGTAATGGTAGGGGTTTTGGAGCAACTCACCGCGTTCTCCCAAGAGGGCATAGTCCACGCCCCAGGCATCAACGCCGATGCCTTCGAGTGCCACCGCTTCCAACCGGGTGAGAGCCTTTCGCATTTCGAGCCAGAGTCTAGCCACATCCCAATGGAGAGATCCGCCATATTCGACCGGTTCATTGGCAAAACGGTGCACTTCTTCGGTCGTGAGAATTCCGGACTGCAGATGCGCCAGAACGGCCCGTCCACTCTCGGCTCCAAGATCGAAAGCCAGATAAGGTTTGGCATGAACACCGCTAGGCATAGGAGGAGACGCTTTGTAAATTCCGAGCCGCACGTTCTCGAGTGATCCGTTCAAGGTACCCACTCTGGCGAAATGCATCCATAGGGTTTTTCGGCAGTCCCTTGGAATCCCGCCATTCCTGGATCAGCGGCCGGACGTCGGTTGCGAACGCATCCTGCAGGAAGGACTCTGCCCGAACCAGATCGCAATTTTTCTGTGCGGCGGCGAGTTCTCGATCGTCAACTAGAGCCGCCTTGGAGAAGAGTTCCTGTGCGACGGTCACAGTTTGGATCATCGCCTCGATCTTTCCCTTGAGGTTGTGACTCTGGTCCACCATGTAGGCAATGTCGGCTGGTTTGCCGGCTTCCCACTCGAAGCAGCGGATCTCGTGGAAAATCCGGAAAACCTGGTACGGATCGATGGAGCCTAAGGTCAAGTCGTCGTCGGCGTAGCGGCGATCGTTAAAGTGAAAACCTCCCAGCATTTCCTCCGAGAGAAGCCATGCAACAACCTGTTCGATGTTCTGGGCCGCGTAGTGATGTCCGGTATCGACCAGGACTCGGGCTTGAGGACCGGCGGCGCGCGCCAGGAGCAAGGCCATGCCCCAGTCGGCAACATCGGTGTGGTAGAAAGCGGGTTCAAAGGGTTTGTACTCGATCAGGAGCCGTTGTCCAGGAGAAAGCGCGCGATGCGATTCCTTCAGGACCTCCTTGAACCATTGCTTGCGCTGCCGAATATTCGCCGTGCCTGGGTAATTGGACCCGTCCGCGAACCACATGGAAACATCTCTGCTGTTCAGGCGCCGAGCGATCTCAATGCCGTCCTTGGTGTGCTGCAACGCACGCTCCCGCACTGATGGGTCCGGATTGCCGAATGAACCATATTTGTATTCCTGGTCCTGAAAAAGGTTGGGATTGATGGACCCTGGAAGAACGCCGTAGCGACCAGCCAGGTTGTTGATTTCGTCCGCGCTCTGCACGCCATTGGGACAGTCCCATAGGACGTGCAAGGCTATAGTCGGGCAGACGCCTGTCAGCAGGTGAACTTGTCCGGCATCGCTGAACTTTTGCTCGGTCGTGGTTGCCGCTGCCGGTTGGATGAATTTTCCAAATCGCGTGCCGGTATTGGCAAAGCCCCAGGATGGTAACTCAATGCGGAAATTGTCCAGCGCATCGAATATCTTTTCGCTCCTGTATGCATCCATACGTGGCCTCTCAGTGAAAGTACGACGTCACTAAATCTCGTTGGACACTAGAGCACGTGCGATGGCGTGAATATCTTCCTTCGATCCGCGGAAGGCCCAGAGCTGGGAACGATCTTCAATCTGGTGCAGGCCCGTGCTACCGCCTATTGCAGGAACGTGATATTCCATTTCACTGAACTCTCCCCAGCGGCTGTTCACACTGCAAGCTTGTGTGGAATAACCTCGATCTTCAGGCTCAGTCCACGGTACATCGGCATATTCGCCCGACGGGTTCACGAAGAAATTGCGAATGATGAGCGCATACCTGTTGCCGGTGGGATACATGTAGCCGATACGGCCGGTAGTAACCGCCGCGCGTACTCCGATCTTGTGTTCGCCAGCCGCCCGCATCTTGAAGCGCACCAGACGATCGCTCATTGCGAGTTCGTCGGGAGGCGCATCAACCAGTCCAAAATAAATCCTAGGCTTCGTCTTCGAATATGTCGGAATAAACAATTCTCCCCGGTGCGGCATCTGCGTCAGACTCCACAGGCCAACCAGGGGAGCGCCGTGTGGGGTTGGGTCGAGAATCTTCAGCGACGTCAACAGGGTGTGCCCGGCATATTCGACTGCGCCGACTTGAATCTTGGCGTCGTACCGCAAAGGATTCGGAGCAGCCCCGACCGATTTCGTGATCTCCAGTTCCACGCGTTTCCGGGATCGAAATGCATCGATGTTCAACCGGTTGGTGAGCTTTACTGCCTGTCCGGTCCTGGTCAATTCATAATGGCCAGGGTCGAGGCTGCGTGGTTGCCAATAGCCTGCAATATCGACGTTCGGAAACTTCGGGAAAAAGAAATCGACCTCTGGAGCAAGCCAAGTTCTGTCGCCTCCAGAATTCTGCCAGTCGTCACTCGCGTAGTAGGCCCGTGCCGACTCCACGCTGTTAAGAACGGAATTTGTCCAGAGGAAGTTATCGTCATTCCCGGGTGCGAACACGCCGAGAATTCTGCCTCCATACGGCAAAATCAGCAGTCGGGTTCCATCATCAGTTTGATATACCTCGGTAGATTTGCCGACTGCTTTCAGCGTCGCGATGAGATCCTGTAGCATTTTCTCCGCCACCTATACGCCGGGAATATAACCTCTGCCAAAGGTGGTCTTAGACTCTTTCCTGAAATCGGAGACCAGAGACATCAGCGCAGTGGTTCCCCCATCGGCAACGATGGTTTGACCGACAATGAACGATGCGTCATCGGAACACAAGAAGGCAGCAAGCTTGGCGATGTCCAGCGGTTCGCCGCACCGTGCAACCGGAATCGCTCTGTAACCCGTTTCTGCCGCGATTTCTTTGGTAAAACCGGGAATGCACTTGAAATAGTTTTCCACCGTGACCCACCCGGGCGCGATCGCATTTACGCGGATGCCCTTATACGCCAGCTCCACCGCCAGAGATCGCGTGTACGCGATGATCGCTCCCTTGGTCGCTGCATAAACCGAGTGCTCAGGCACGCCTTGCAGCCCATGGACCGAGGACATATTACAAATGACGCCGCCTCCGCGCTGTAGCATGTCCTCCACTACTCTTTGTGTGAGGAAGTACTGCCCACGGAAATTGATGTGAAACATCTTGTCGAATTGTTCGGGTGTAACTTTGAGGAACGGACGGTTCATGGTGACCCCGGCGTTGTTCACCAAACAATTCACGCCGCCAAGGAATTCACTGGCTTGAGCGGCAAGCAGCGTCACCTGCTCTAAAGAGTCAAAGTCAGCTTGAAAAGCAGTGGACTTGCGTCCAAGGGCCTTTACTTCGCCGACGGCGGCCTTTACGCCGGAATCACTTTGCACGTAGTGGAATACGACATCGGCACCCTGGCGGGCGAATTCGAGACCGATCTCATGTCCGATCCCAGTATCAGAGCCGGTGACCAGCGCTTTCTTTCCCTGCAATCTTAGTTCTTGAGCCATAGAGGACCAACCGACTAGCGAATTGTGAAAGTGTATGTTAGGAAAACGTTTGCGCGGACGGCAACTGCCTTCCCGCTGAAGTACGATAACACTCGCAGAAGCTTCCGGACGCTCGCACACTCTACGTCGCTACTGCGAAGAGTGTCAACAATAATGTTGACTACATCGAGAGAAGTCGAGCCCATACATTATCCTGCAAATCGCGGCTCATCCATGCCAGTAATGCCGGCTCGCAGGCAAAACAAATCGCCCGACTGTGGATGGGTGCGCTTTTCGTCCTCGCTCAGGCCCAGAGAGGCCGATGTGATGTAAAGCTCGTCCAGTCGCTGGCCGCCAAACGCACAGCTCGTGGGGTTGGCTACGGGCAACCGGTACTCGCGGTCGACTTTACCTTCGGGGTTATAACGAACCACTCTCCAGCCTCCGCAGTACGCGCTCCACACGAATCCTTCAGTATCAACCGTCAGCCCGTCGGGTATTCCCCCGTCGGGGGATGTTTGCACGAAGGATCTGCGATTCGTGATCGTTCCGGCTTCGGCGGAGTAGTCGTACGCGTAAATGCAGTAGCGAAAAGAATCAGTAAAATACATGATTTTTCGGTCTGGACTCCAACCAATCCCGTTTGACACAGTAATATCCTTATCCATGAGTTGACACGAACCTTCGCCCTGGACACAGTACAACTCGCCATCCGGCCCCTTGGGATTGGCATCATTCAATGTACCCACCCAGAACCGGCCTCGGCTATCGGTCGCAGCATCATTGAAACGAATCCCTGTGCGTCCGGCGAGCGGATCGCAAAACGGCTCAAATGTCTTGCGCTGGATGTCCCAATTTGCAAGTCCCTTCGCGGTCGCCGCAATGAATCCGCCCGCTTTGCGGATCCCCAGCGCCATGACCGGTATGCCCGTTTCAAACACTTCAAGGCGTCGCGTTTGCGGCGAGAACCGGAGGATCTGATACTGCTCGATGAAGTTCACCCAGTAGAGGAACCCCTCCTGCGAGTGCCAGACGGGGCCCTCCCCGATCACATTACGAACCTCGAGAACATGTTCGACTTCTGCCATAGGTCCTTCCTTGACTGTCTGAAACAAATGGCTTCAATACAGTCGTCAACAATAGTGTTGACATTCAATAGAGTCAAGATGAATCATGTTGTGGTTGCTTTGCAAGGTGTCGGACATAATCCGCGTCACGCTGCAGCATTCCTGCCATGAAAATCACGGCCGTCGAAACCATCTACCTTCCCCGTGGAATCACCGTTCACGCCGGTGCGATCACCTACCTGTGGGTCCGTATCCATACCGACGAGGGACTGATCGGTTTGGGAGAGAGCTATCCGAACGCCGAGGCGGAAGCGGCCATCGTACATTCACGACTGGCTGCCGTGTTGTTGGGAAAAGATCCCAGCGCCATCGACCGACTCTGGGCGGATATGTTTCTCGCGGTTTCGTATAGCGGGTGGGGCGGGGCTGAAATGCGCGCCATCAGCGCCGTCGACATCGCTCTGTGGGATTTGCTCGGGAAAGCCACGGGCCAGCCGATCTACAAGTTGCTGGGCGGCGCGTCCCGTCAGTCCATACGGATCTACAATACCTGCTACGACCACGTAGATTTCCATCGCGAGCCAGTGCGGCTTGCTCGCGAACTTCTTAACAGCAACATCAAGGCTATGAAGATTTGGCCGTTTGATCCAATCGCCAAAGAAAATAGCGGAAACCACATTTCCGCGGAGCAAATCCGACGAGGGAGTGAACCTCTGCGACTGATTCGCGAGGAATTTGGCGACTCGATTGATGTCGCGATCGAGTTTCACGGTTTCTGGAACCTGCCGTGCGCAATCAAAATCGCCGCCGCTCTGGAAACCTACAAGCCCATGTGGCTGGAAGAAATGCTGCCGCAGGATAATCTGGCCGCCTATGCTAAACTCGCGCACTCCACGGATCTACCCCTTTGTTTGAGCGAGCGGCTCATGACACGTTGGGGATTTCGTGAGCTGTTGGAGAATCGCGCAGCAGCAATCATCATGCCGGATATTTCCTGGTGCGGAGGGATTTCCGAGAGCAAGAAGATTGCAACCATGGCCGAGACCTATTATCTTCCGATCGCGCCGCACAACTGCGGTGGTCCGGTTCTGCACTTTGCGACGGCCCATCTGTCGGCCAACGTAACCAACTTCTACATTATGGAAAGCGTCCGGCGTCACTATAGCGAAGAATATGACGGCCTGGTAACGCGAAAGCTGGTTGCGGGTGCGAGCGGCGAGTTGCCACTGCCCTCCGGGCCGGGGCTGGGTGTTGAGCTGAGTAGCGAGGTGCTCACGCGCAAGGATGCGATCGTAAAGCGATCAGCTGCTTAGTTATTGTTGGCCACAGTGCGTTTACTTATGATGATTCCTTCGAAACCGAACGGCATGCACCGGCGCGAATTTCTTCAATACACAGCCGGCGGCCTGCTCCTTTCGGGCCTTGCGACTGGAACCTTGTGGGGAGTTGCTCGCGAAGCCGTGACGTTCACCTTCGCCGGCTTCTCACTCGAACTGGAGACCCCGCATGGGGGCGTCGCCGCACTCCGCTCGCTACGCAACCCCAAGACGAATTTTGAATGGGTTCGGGCGCGGACTGCCCTGGTTCCGGTGTTGACCGCAGCCGGACAATCGGTCCGGGGGTGGACAGTCCAACGGACCGCGCGGGAACAGCCAGCTAGCGGCGATCGTTTTGAGTTCATCTCTCGAAGCGAGGCGAGCGAGGTCAGCGTCATGACTGCGTTGCAAGCCTTCAATGATGCGCCAGTCGTGGAGTTTCAAACGGAATTTCAGAATACTGGCAAGAATCCGCGCACCGCGGTGACTGCATTCGGTCCTTTTCGGTTCGCGTTGCGAGATGACCTCGGCCCGCTGCGGGTGCACGCCGTCCGGCGGGACGCGTACGCGCTGGAAACGAAGCCGGTCAACGGCGACATTGCCTTCTCCGGAGGCCGTTGGAACGCGCCCGAGTACTGTGGGCTACTGCTCCTGGAAGCTGTCGACAAGGACGAGTTTCTTCTGGTCGGAATTGAATGGGAGCGCGGCTGGCGCTACCGCATTGAGAAAGACGCAGATGGTACCTGGATCAGCGTGGATCTCTCGGACCTCACCCATGATATGGCCGCCGGCGAGAAGCTCTCGGCGCCAAGAGTATTTCTTGGTCTGGCACACGGTGACCGCGACCAAGCGTTCCTCACAGCGCGTCATTACATGCAACGGTATGTCTTCCCCGCACCCCTGCAGAAGTGGCCGTGGGTGGTCTACGACTTTTGGGCAACGGATGCGGAAGGAGTTCAGGATGCGCTGCTGCACGAAGTGGACTTCGCGGCCAACCTCGGCGTTGAAGTTTTTGTCCACGACGCTTCGTGGTATTCGGGCTCCTCTAAGAAGGGCACCGGTGACTGGGGCTGCGGGCTAGGCAACTACGCGGACGACCGGCAGAAGTTTCCAATCGGTTTCGCCGCCATTTCGCGAAGAGTGCATGAAGCGGGAATGAAGTTCGGACTGTGGGTAGGGCCGAATGTAGTAGACAGCCGTATGGTCGGCACGACGATTCCGAAGCGGTGGACCGCGCAGCTCGAGGGAAAAGATCTCACACTTCAAGCGGACGGCTGGGAAAACTCGGTCACTCAAGTATGTCTCGGGTGTCGAGAGTACATCGATTTTCTGAAAGAGAAGTTGACCGATATCGTCCGTGAATTTGATCTCAATTGGCTTAAGTGGGACAACTCGGGAATTCCACGTCTTCCGGCCGGGTGCGACCGGACCGACCACGGCCATCAACTGGGCGACGGGAGTTACGCCGCGCTCATCGGTCAATACGACATCTTCGACCACCTGCACCGCACGTTCCCCAATCTTGTGCTGGAACAGTGCGGCTACGGCAGCCGGCTCGACTATGGGTTGGCGCGAACCATCCGTTCGAACTGGCTGAGTGATTCGAGTTACCCCTCCGAACACGTACGTCAGAACGCACTGGTAGCGAGTGATCTTTACCCGAGTGCCGACAATGGTGCGTGGATTGTGGTGGATGATAAAGCTCTGCTAGAGAGCGCGAACGATCCCGCGATGCTCGATACAATCTTCCGGAGCCGCATGCTCAGCTTGTTTGGCTTTGGTACCCTCCTCGGGCTGCTCAAAGAGCGGGTCTCGCTGTTTCCAGAGCCGGTGCTGGCAGCGGCACGGCGAAACCTGGAGGTGTTCAAGCGCTACCGCCATCTTCTGCAGAACGACTGTTATCATCTGCTACCGGCGGGCGGCGCGGAGAACCAGTATCAGGCGGTCCAGTTCGTGTCGCCATCGGCTCAGGAAGCGGTGCTCCTGGTGTTCAAGGCTGAGAGTTCCCGAGACACCGTGCAACTGCGGCTGCGCGGACTCCAGGCCAGCCGGAGCTACGAGATCATCTTCGCGAATGGGGGTTCTACGTTGCACGCGGACGGCGGCGATTTGCTATCGAAGGGGATCACGCTTTCCCTGACAAAGCCCGCCACGTCGGATGTGGTGTTTCTGCGGATGCGCGTGTGACGCGTTCCAGGAGCGTGTCCGACTCTCGATGCTGGACCGGGTCCGGGATATTCCCCCTTGCTCAAGAAGACGGACGGTGGGAAGTGATGCCGATAATTTCATGCCTGGACTGGTTTATCAATGCAGTTTGACATCGAGGACTATTCAAGGTAGGCCCGAACAAATGTCGAGCCCCATGCTGAGGTGCGAACCCCGTGTTGCGGCGAGGAGAGAACCCGATTTACAACTTTCAGGCAGCGGTTCCGGGCTCATCGGTCAGCATCGCGAGCAGAGTTCCCACCGGTACTTTCAAACCAAGTTCCACCTGGATGGGTCCGAGGTAGCCCTTTCCCATCGACTCGACTTCCATTTCGATTTTATCGGTTTCGACAGTAAACAACGGCTCGCCCTTCTCGACAAACTCACCCGGCTTTTTCAGCCAGCTGGTTACCGAACCCTCCTCCATGGTGAGACCAAGCTGCGGCATGACAATTTTGTATGCCATCTCTAACGCTTTCTCCTTGACTGCTTCATCATGTCGTTTACTTCACTAACGATGCGATTAACCGTCGGAATCATTTGATTTTCAAGAACGGGGCTGAATGGATTCGGGACCGGCAATGAACAAATTCGCTTCGGCGTTACCTGGAGTTCGTCAAAGCAATCCTCCACCGCGATCGCCAGAAGTTCGCCCGCAAAACTGCAGTACGAAGGCGATTCATCAATGACCACGAGCCTGCCCGTTTTCTTGATCGATGTGGTGATCTTATGCCGATCGAGAGGAACAATGGTCCTGGGGTCAAGCACTTCGGCCGAAACACCTTGTTCTGCCAGTGCCGTTGCAGCCTTGGTGGCCAAGTCCACCATTCGGGACATCGCCACAATGGTCAGATCCTTGCCTTCACGGACGATCCGCGCGTCTCCGAATGGAACCAGATATTCCTCCTCGGGCACGACGCCCTTGGTGTTGTAGAGAGATTTGTGCTCGATCACCGCGACCGGTCCAGGATCGCGGAGCGCGGTCTTGAAGAGTCCTTTCAGATCGTACGGTGTAGCAGGAAGCACAACCTTCAGTCCGGGCGTGTTTGCAAACCAGTTATAGAAAGTGTGTGAATGGTGGGCTCCTGCATTGCGCACTGCCCCCATCGCTCCCCGAATCACGACGGGAGCTTTGATCTTTCCGTTGGACATGTAAGAAATGTTGGCGGCCTGCTGCACAATCTGAGTGATAGCTTCGAGAGCAAAATCAAGGAATACTTCGTCGACCACAGTACGCGTGCCGGCCATGGCGGCACCAATCGCCGCACCGGTGGCTCCCAGTTCGCAGATCCCCGTGTCACGTAGCCGGTCATCGCCAAATTCTTTCCATAGTCCGCGAGTTTGACGGAAGTTTCCGCCGCGCGGACCGATGCCTTGCCCGATATAAACAATCTTATCGTTTCTGCGCATCTCATCGCGCAGAGCCTCGATTCCCGCATCCGCGTACGTGATCACACGGCCTTGCTCTGACATATGTTCTCCTCAGCTAAAACACATGCTCGTTTACGGATTCCGCCGATGGTTCAGGACTTTTCTCCGCGAATTCGACTGCCGCGTCGATAATTCGCTCGACCTCCTGATCGGCTGCCTGCAACTCACTTTCATCCGCCATGCCAGAGTCGAGCAGTCGCTTGCGGGCTAGTTTCACGGGGTCTCTCTGCTTCCATTCCTGAACTTCCTCGCGGGTGCGATACTCCGTGCCCGGATCGCCTTCGTGATGGCCGACATAGCGATAAGTCTTGCATTCGATCAGCGTGGGCCCGCCCCCCTGGCGAGCGCGTTGAATCGCCGCTTGTGCGGCCTCATGCACGGCGACAACATCCTGCCCATCGACTTCGACACCCGGTATTCCATACGCCGCAGCGCGACTGGCCACGCTGGTATTCTTGGTGGCGCGCCGAAAGGCCATTTCAGTCGCGTACAAGTTGTTCTCGCATACATACACGACCGGCAGGTTCCAAACTGCGCCGAGATTGACGGCCTCGTGAAATGAACCGCTGTTGACCGCGCCATCGCCAAAAAAGCACACCACAACTTCAGATTTCTTCCGCAGCTTCGCGCTTAGGGCAGCACCGGTGGCCAGCGGAATCGGAGCGCCGACAATTCCATTGGTACCCATGAATCCGTATTCCGGCGCGTACATGTGCATGCTTCCGCCGCGGCCGCCGGAACTTCCTGTCACCTTGCCCCAGAGCTCGGCGAGAACAATGCCTGCCGGCACTCCTTTCGCCAGGGCGTGACCATGGCCGCGGTGCGTGCTGAAGACTAGGTCTGCGGATTCCAGATGGGAACAAACACCCACCGCGACTGCCTCTTCGCCCACATACAGGTGAACAAATCCAGGTAGCCTGCCGTTGCGATACAGTTCCTGAACTTTGAGCTCAAAAAGTCTCAGTTCGAGAACCCTCTTGTAGTAGGTAAGAAGCAGTCCCCGCGAGAGTTGCTCCTCCAGGACTCGTTCCGACATGATGAAAGCCTCCCAAACTTTATTGCGTCAGCGGTAACTTCTGCGGTGCGTGTTCGCGCTGCGAGCGGTAGACGGCAGTGAACAGTTCTACGACGCGACGCCCTGCTTCGGCGTCGACCATGGGTTCTCGATCTTCCAATACCGAGTCGAGAAAGTCAGCCAGTTGTACTTTATGGTAATGAGTCATCACGTTCCAGGGACGCGAGCGGTCTTCCCGATTCCACGCTTCGAGATTCCTCTCCTCCCCAGGGACAGTCCAAATATCGTTAAACGGGGGGTCCATTTTCTCAGTGACACCGGAGATGAAGGGGGATCCGCTGTCCGTCTCTGCGCCTACCGATGCCCCGGAAGAACCATGAATGTGAATCTTTCCCCACAGCCCGGGCCGCTGCGAATTGCTCAGCACGATCGAACCCATCCCGCCGCTCTTAAAACGAACGGATGCAATCACAGTGTCGTCAACTTCTATCCCGGGATGGTTGTAAGTGTCCCAATAACCGTGTAGCTCGACGGCGGGGCCCATGAACCAACTCATCAGGTCCAGATAGTGGGGTGCCTGACTTACCACCACTCCACCTCCCTCACCTTGCCACGTTCCACGCCAGGGATCGGAAAGATAATAGGCCGGCTCACGCCAGCCGAGCATCGTCACAATTGCAAGCACCGGCTTGCCGAGTTTGCCCGCATCGATGGCTTCCTTCATTCGCAGCACAGGTTCGTACCAGCGGCGTTGACTGATCACACCTAACTTGATTCCGGCGGCGCGGGCTGCAGCAATTGCGCGGTCGCAGGATGCGAGATCGATCGCCAAGGGCTTCTCTGAGATCGCGTGTACGCCTGCGGCAGCGGCTATCTCGACGGCAGCCGGATGCTGCGTGTGCTGCGTGCAGATGGACAGCACATCCACTTTCTCTTGTCTCAACATTTCCGTCAGATCGGTATAGGCATTAACCTGGAGATTAGCGGCAAATGCTCGCGCGCGCTCAGGATCAACGTCGCATGCCGCTACCAGTTCCGAGTTCGGGAGCGTCTGATAGGCGAGTGCATGAGTTCCAGCAACCTTGCCGCAGCCCACGATGGCAGTTTTCAGGCGAGGTGTAGATGTCTTCTGCATAAGCTTTGCTGCACTCGTTAGTTGCAAACTACGAATTGCGCAATCTAGGAAATCGAAGCACCGTCCGATTCGCCAGGGCGGTGCCGCAATTCCACAAAAAACCCTAGTAACTTCTGGGTATCCATCAGCGCCCAACGGGTCCCCGGACGAATCCCAGTACCGGACTGGAGCACGGTTATCCCAGATTTTGCCAACTCCTGAATTACGGGGTCGATATCACTAACCTCAAACAGAACGTGGTGAATTCCGCCGCCGGTTTGATCAAGGAAGTCCTGGTAGCCGTTGCGCCCTTCGAGTGGTTGAATTAATTCGGCCTCGACGTCGCCCAATTGGACGAATGCTTGCTTGATTCGAATGTGTTCTTCCGCGCCGTGATAGTAGTACTTGGATTCAGGTCGATCGGGCCACTCCACGAAGCGAAAGGGTCCGATGCCGAACAGGGAAGTCAGCAATTTCGTGGTTCGCTCCAGGTCGGCAACAACAATTCCAATCTGGACGAGTCGCTTCAGTCGTACCCCGGCAGGAAGGGAGGACGACAAACTCGATGTCATGCTTTCCTCAAAATTCATCGAGCCAAATAGCCTCCATCCACAGGGAGAATCACGCCGGTCACCATGGACGATGCGTCGGACGCTAAGAACAAGGCCGGCCCGACGATCTCATCTGGTTCTCCCACGCGGCCGAGGGGAATATTAGATACCCACGTCTGCATCAGCTTCTTTGGGTCGAATTGCGGGTCGGACATGACGTCTCTGAGCCCAGGCGTCATGAACTGGCAAGGAGCGATCGCGTTGACGCGGATTCCTCGATCGGCCCATTCCAGAGCGAGCTGCTTTGTCATAGCGTTCACTCCGCCCTTACTCGCGCAATACGCATTTGCACCGCGGCCCACGCCCACCACACCGGCGATCGACGAAAAATTGAGGATCACTCCTGCACCCTTCTTTAACATGACGCGCGCCGCCGCCTGGCAACACAGGAAAGTCCCCCGCAGGTTGATGTCCAGCACCCGGTCCCACGTCTCGAGTGGGGTCGATTCCGCCGGGTCATGTTGTGGAATACCGGCACAGTTCACCAAGATGTCCAGGCCGCCGAGTTGGCTGACAGTTGCATCGACCATGGTGGATATATCTTCGGGGACAGCGACATCCGCCTTTAAGGCGATGGCGCGTCTCCCGGTTTTTCGCACTCGATCGGCCGTGCGCTGCGGGTTCTCGATGTTGAGGTCGCAGGCCGCTATGTCACAGCCGAATTCCGCAAAGCCGAGTGCGATCGCTTCACCGAATCCAACTCCAGCGCCGGTGATCAGCGCCACGCGTCCGCTGAGATCAAACAACTTTCGAATGTCTGCCACTTTCATATTCATGGTTCAAATCTCTGAAACCGTTAGTCCATTCTGCTCAATGGAGCTTTGTGGTAGCTGGCGCGCCTTCGAATAGCAACATCTCTGATGTTCCGGATGTTTCGAGTTTGACCGGAATACCTTCCAGCATCAGTTGAATGCCAGATAATTCGACTGTCTCGGCGCGGTTTTCGAATGTGACTTTGTATGTCAGGGAAGCATCGAGACCGCGGGGTACGAAACGGTACACGGGATCTTCATGATTCGATGTGCGGAACAGAGTTCCCACACTTCGCTTTTTGTCAGGGCTGGCATATTCGAGCACCAGCCACGGCGATTCGCTAAAGTATGGTGTCTGCGGTGTGTGATGGTAGACCACACTATCGCGAAGGATCGACCGCAGCTCAGTCTTATAAAGATCAACTCCTGAACGGATCTTGTCCCGCAAGGTAGGATTCAATTCAGCCAGCGAGGGCGCGATTCCGCGGAAGATCGGCAGAGACATTTGCACCTGCCGCAACTGGGAATCGATATCGCCGTCGCCGGCCAGATCAGGAACCTCTGTTCCGAACGTGCGCAGCAGGATTTCCGGCGGAAGCACCCAGGTCATGCCGTTCAAAATCTTCACGCCCCGGGGCTCGCGCATCCAATCGGAAAGCTCGGTATTGTCAAAGCGACGCAGGATGCCCCAGTCGAGCCGACCGCCGCCGCCCGCGCAATTCTGAAAGATAACCTTGGGAAATTGCTGGCGCAGACGGTCGAACATGGCGTAGAGATTTTCAACGTGACGCCATCCCGAATTCTCAACGAAACCGTCACGCACCTGATTTCCGTCTTCTTCAACCGACATGTTGTAGTCGATGCGGAAGACGTCGAGATCATACTTTTGAATGATCCTGGCTATTTCCGATTCCATCCATTTGGCGACTACAGGATTGCCCACGTCGAGGTGGCGCCCATTGGCGATGGGTTGACCGTTGCGGGTCAGAATCCAGTCAGGATGTTCTTTGCGCAACTTCGACGCGGCTCCGGCAGCCTCAATTTCAACCCAGAGGCCGAAACGCATCCCCTTCTTGCGGGCATATTCGCGAATCGGTTGAATGTCATTCGGCAACCAGGCGCCAGCGTACCAATCACCGGTATTGTCATACCAGTGGTTCGGTTCTGGCCCGTACCAGCCAGCATCAATGAAAAAAGCTTCGGCGCCGATGTCCGCGGCGATATCGATTTCGCGATCGATGCCTGCCTCGGTTTCGTGATCGACGATATATCCGCGATGATTTGCTTCCACATCGAAAACATGTTCAGAAGGCGGGCGAGGAAGTACATCGCGACGCACGTGATTCAGGAGTGCCTGTGTGACGTGGTCCAGGTCCGATTTCATGCAGAGAATGTGAGTCTCCGGGGTTTTGACGGTCTCGCCGGGTTGGAGCACTCGCAGAACTGGATCGACTGAACTTGGGCCCATATCGAAAAACAGCCGTGCATCGTTCACGGGCCTGTCGATGGAGTCAGAACGATCAACCGGAGACTTTTCTACCTTGCTGGTGACTCGGATCTTCCAATTTGAGCTCCAAGCCAGCGAAGCGACAAACCATTCGCCAGTTGCATTGTTACGCGCAAAGAACGTAGGATGCCCCCATCCGGACTTGCCACGTTCGCCCGAAACAATTTTCGTTTCGTTTACGACCGGGTCGAAACGCCAAGCGCCTTCGTATCCCCACTTACTGTATTGAGCGTAGCCTACGTCGTACACATCTTCAGAATCTGGCTGAAGTTTCTCCGCAAAGTTGGGAGTATGCCAGAGCTGCCCGGCCCAGGGCGAAACATTTGAGATGGCTGTCGGACGTTGTCCAGTATTCTGAACCTCGAGCCAGCGAACCATGACCGGCCCGCCGCTCAGCAGAGTTTGCACCTTCACTCGAATCGGACGGGCACTACTTTCAAGTTCCACAGTTACCAGCAATCCCTCCGGATTGTGGACCTCGGACTTATTGGCCCCGACCCATTTCCACGTTCCCGAAAGTTCCTGCCCTTCCATTTCAAGCTTGAACGCGTCGACCGGCAGAGTATCCATTTGCTGCCGTTCCGCTTCGATTTGAATGTCCGCGACGATCTGGCCCGTCGAATCCCAATAGCGACTTACCCACCGACCATTGCGGAGTTCCTCATCGCAGACCGTGAGGCCGGAACTGAAGCGAACGCCTGGAAGCGGTCCGGTCCGCATGAACGCTGAACGCGGGCCCGGTTGCGACGGAACCGCTGCAAAGAGAAATGAGTGTAAAAGAGAGAAGAAACAAAAGCTTGTGCAAATGCCGGCGAGGGATCTCCAGTTGCGACTGTTACAGGGGGTACGAATTTGCCCGCAGGGGAAACTCATTGCGACCTCTTAGTGGTTTGCAATCTTCCACTGCACGTTTCCTTCTCCCCGCAACATCGTCACTCTGTACTGGAAGGGATTGCGCTTCGCAAATGCCAGGCTGCCGCATCGCACGTATCGAATGCCACGGGAACAATACTAGATGATCCGCTCATCGTCAACAGTTTTGTTGACATCATTCGAAATCCTCCAAACCACATTATCGGGATGCGTTAAGAGGTTCTTCAGGAATGAGTGTCCAGTTCATCGCTGCTGGCGGTTGCCTTGCGCCCGCTGGGGACGGGATCTAAGCTGGGATATCTGACATCATGCCCGTCCGGCATAACTCAGAATTGCTATTGCTACTACGAGCAAGCTAACGCCCAGTATCATCATCCTGATCGGACGGGTGCCGGTGTGGGCCCATTCGCCCGTCAGCACGCCAAAACAAGTGCTGGCGACAACGATGGACGCGAGAAACAATGGCCAGCCAATCGATGTGCCAAGGTCACCCAATTTTAATGTCGAGATACTATACAGGATGATGCTGCCAAACCACAGGACGCCCATAGCGGCCCCGGTCAACCAGTAGTACCAGGTTCCCGGACGGCGAAGCGTGCCGACGGTGCCCTTTTTCCGCATCAGGGAGTAACAGTAAATGACGCCCGGCAAGAAACCGGCGTAGAGGCATGGCAACCACACTGCATTCGACATCATCGCGAGACTCGCGCCGTGCTGCTGCGCTGCACGCTGAATGCTCCCCCCGAACGCCAGGCCAAGATTCAGCATGGAGCCGAGGATGCCTGAGATGAACGCCAAAAGGAATCCGCCCAGAAAGCTCTTCCGGACCGTCGTGCTTTCCTGTTGAAGAGCAGCCTCTCTGCTCTTTCCGGCCAGTCCGCACAGGGTGACGCCGAAGAGAATCACCAGGACACCCAGAAAAATCAGGCCGCCTTGCCGCGTCATGACCAGGTTAGCGTGCTGAACGACCAGTGGGGTGAGCGCGCCAACGGCAGCCGAGGTTCCGAGACACACCGCGAAAGTGATCGCCAAGCCCAATCGAGTCAGGGCCAGACCAAAAAACACCAGGGACACGCCCCAACTGGCGCCGAACAGCACCATTTTTGCCAAGGTTCCGGCCGAAACGGCCGTGTACGTAGACCACAGTGCAGGCACCGTGAGCATCGCGATCACGGTTGGGACCACAGCCACGCCCAGGATGGAAAAAGCAAACCATGTATGCTCCCATTCCCACTTCTTATTCAGTTTCATGGGAAGCGCGTAGGCAGCGTTCATGATCGCAGCGCACAAAACCAAGAGGATTGCCTGGACGGTATGTGAAGTCATCATAATTTCCTGCAATGAATCCGAGAATCCTGAGTTCTGCCGGAGGGTGAAGACTGTCAGGAATCCGAAGGGTGAAGTCGAGCCGAGCTATTGAAGCATCAGCGAATTGTTATGTCAACAGAATTGATGACAAGGGTCGACCTCGTTCGGAGTCGCGGAGAGATTCCTTCAGTGTGGAGCAAAATCTCCCGCCCAATGGTCCGGGGCAAAACCTGGAAAAGCGGGAGCCTGTCCGAAGGTGCGGGAATACAACTCGTTAAAGTACCGTTCCACTTCGTGTTCGATTTTATCCAGCGGCGTCTTAAGGACCATTCGAACATACTGCTCATGATTGTCGCTCCGGTGTTCCAACGGAATGCGCGAGGAATAGGCGCGGGCGATCATGAAGATGTAGGGGTTCATGAGGAGATTGAGAGTTCGGTATAGAAGCGGCTGGTTGGCTGCCTTCCAGATGGTCCGGTGTAGTTCCATGTCTGCATTAAAGAACTGTTCTTCATTGTTCTTTGCCGCCGCCGCCTTCAGCTTCTTTAGCGCCCGATTCAGAAGGGCTGTGGGATCATTGGACGAACTCTCTCTCATGTAGCGCACGCAGAGTCCTTCAAGCTTGGCACGCATGCGAAAGATCACATCGATTTCCGCCACGGAAATATCGCGGATGAAAGTTCCGCGTCGCGAGGTAGTGACGACCAGGCCGTCACGTTCCAGACGGAGAAGCGCCTCGCGGACCGGTCCGCGACTGACCTTCAATTCCTGGGCGAGATCCTCTTCGATAATGCGCTGCCGCGGTCGCAGTTTGCCGGCGTGAATGGCGTGACGCAGATGGGCTTCAACACGCTTGCTGGCAGAAATCCCCCGATCAGGTTTGGCAGAATGAGTGTTGGATTTTCGCATTTAAACTCGCCAATACTTATAAGCTGGATTCGGGCCAAACACAAGAGTCACGGACGATGCAGCTCGGGTAAAGTTCTCCGCGCCACCGCGCAGCAGCCTTCCCTTGTCGGTCAGACATTCGAATGTCGACCAGAAGTTCGAGCACCTGCCAACACTCTACGATGTTGTCAACAATGTGGGTGACAGCATGGTTGGCAGCAGCGCTATCCGAGAAAAAGCCGTGAGGAAAAACTGGAACCGGACATCTTGACGATGGTTCTCAGGCCTACCAAATTATGTAGACATTAGTGTTGACAACATTTGTCTTGACACCTTTCCCGACATGAGTTAACTTGCGCGACGGCATGAGAACTCGCCGCGCCCGTCGTCCTAACTGCTGAACTGGAGGGCAGCGCGTAGAAATTCCATGCTCCGCACCTCCTCCAAAGAGTTGGGGGGCACATTTCGGAATCCGAAGCGCTGCTGTTCAGGAGGCTCCAAGATGAACTCCGTCACATACCGTTTTCTGACGCTAATCGCAGTTCTCTCCCTGTTGTGCGCTGGCACGTTACACGGGCAAACGGCAGTCACCGGGGCCATTTCGGGCTATGTGAGCGACGCCTCGGCTGCCGCCATTTCCGAGGCGGCGGTGGAAGCAACCAACACCGCCGATAACGTGACCACCTCGACGGTTACGAACAGAGATGGATTGTATCGATTCCCCAGTCTGATCCCGGGAACATACAAGGTCACGATCAAGAAACAAGGGTTTGCAGAATTCACAAGAGAAGCGACCCGGCTTGATGCCGGCTTTTCTCTCCGCATTGACGCTTCGTTGCCAGTCGGTACCGTAACCACCAAGGTGGACGTTAGCGGTCAGGCTCCTCTTATCCAGACCGACAGCGCTGAGGTCAATCAGACCTTTCAAGCGAGCGAAGTGAAAGCCCTCCCGACTTTTGGCAGGAACATCACGCGGTTGTCGCTGTTGGCCCCGGGGGCGTTTATGGCTTCCGGTCAACTCGACCTCCATCCAGAGAACGCAGGCGAAGACTTTAACCTCAACGTCAACGGAGGTCAGCCCAATAACAACAGTCATACACTGGACGGAGTTGACAACACGGAAAAAATCCAGGGATTGTCACTGATTGTGACTACGCAAGACGCCGTGCAGGAAGTGAAGCTCACCACCAGCAACTACGACGCGGAATATGGCAAGGTTAGCGGCGGACTTTTCCAGGTGACTACGAAGTCGGGCACGAACGCCTTCCATGGATCGTTGTTCGAGTACTATCGCACTGCTGGGTTTTTTGCCGCCGATCAGTTCAGTCAACATTTAACCGGTGTGCCTGGCAATCGTTGGAATCAGTTCGGCGGTAGCCTCGGCGGTCCTGTCATCAAGGACAAGCTATTTTTCTTCGGAGACTTCCAGGGGATGCGGAATAACCTCCACACTTCGGGTAATAACACAGTGCCGCTCGATGCATTCAAAGGGGGAGACTTCAGTTCCATCGCAGCCACCGACCCAATCTATGATCCGGCAACGGGCAACTCGGATGGAACCGGGAGAACCCAATTTGACGGCTGCCCAGGCACCCCAGTCCTCAACAAAATTTGTCCTGACCGGCTCAGTCAGGCAGCGAAGAATCTGCTGGCGCTGTTGCCCCCGCCGACCATACCCACGGCGTTCAGTTCGAATTATCAGGTCTCTCGGCCAGCCATTTTCAACCAGAATCAGTTCAATACCCGCGTGGACTACTTTGTCACCCCGAAAACGGTAGTCTTCGGGAAGTTCAGTTATTTCAATGCCAAGTTCTTCACCGACAATGCGTACGGCCCTGTGGCAGGCGGCCCGCCCCTGGGTGGCGCAGTAAACTCGGGAAACTCGGCCGATCACGACAAGAGTTTGATGGTGGATTACCAGCACACTTTCTCTCCGTCCCTGCTGACCGATGCCCGTTTCGCGTTTTCGCGCATCAATATTTCGGAATTACAACTGGATTCGAGTTCAAACGAAGCGACCACAATAGGAATTCCGAATATCAACCTGGGCACTGTTTATACCTCTGGATTGCCACAATTCTCGATCTCCGATCCGGTGATGCCCTTCGCCATGGGGGATTTTGGGCTGCCATTCTTCGAAAAAGAGTCTGACTTTCAGTTCTACAACAATTGGACTAAAACATACGGTCGCCACGCCTTTAAGTTTGGCGGGGACGTCGAAAAATTCTTTGGCATCCGGACGGACGTGAGTGGCCGGGGCGCTTTCAATTTTGCGCAAAGTCTCACCGGCCTCAATCAAACTTGCGTTGGACCCTGCCCTACTACTGGCTCGGGATTAGCGGCGTTCGAACTCGGCCTCAGCAGTGGCTTCGGCAGAGACATCACTCTGGTTCAGCCCCAGGAAAAGCAATGGAGATGGGCTTTCTACGGTCAGGATAGCTGGCGGGTGACGCCTAAGCTCACGTTGATGCTGGGCCTTCGTTGGGACTACACCACGCCGATCTTCACCCCAGACGGCCAGAGTGTAGGGAACTTGGACTTGAACACCGGCAACGTGCTATTGACCAACTTAGCCGGCAAGTATGCTGGCGTCACCACCTCCAAGACCGAGTTTTCGCCGCGTATCGGAGTGTCGTATCGGTTGATGAAGGACACGGTCATTCGTGGCGGATTTGGCCGCAGCTACTTCAACAATCCGGATGGGGCAGGCTTTGGCACACAAGGGTGCTGCTATCCTATCAAGGAAAGTCAGGCAGATGCGGGGATAAACCCCTACGCAGCGCTTACCTACACGCTCGATCAGGGTCCCGGCCTTCCGGCCACACTTCCTCCCTTTCCCACTAACGGGCAACTTCCACTCCCCAATGTCGTCGATATCTTTCCGGGTACAGGCCCCTATCCTCACAGCTACAACGATTCTTACAACGTGACGGTGGAGCATTCGTTTCCACACGAAGTTACTATGTCGATTGCTTACGTTGGGAACCACGGCCGTCATTTGTGGGATAACACCGACGTAAACGCACCGATACCAGGGCCTAATGTCAATGGTTCTTTCAATCCAAACCGGCCGTATTTCGCGAAGTTTGGCTGGAGTAACACTGAACTCCAACGCAACAATGAGCTCGCAGGCTATCCGGAAATGAAAAGCAATTACAATTCGCTACAGGTTCGGGCGGAGAAGCGATTCCATGCTGGCCTGTACATGATGAGCAATTTCACCTGGGATAAGTCGCTTGATGTAGGAACGTTCGGTCCGTCAAATCAATTTAACTTTGCCAGCAATTACGGAAATTCGGACGCTACCAGGCCTTGGGCCTGGATCAGCGCGTTCAACTGGGAACTCCCATTCGGGCGCGGTCGGATGTTTGCAAATGGCATGAGCCGGTCGGCCGACGCCATTGTCGGCGGCTGGGCTTTCAGCGGAATTGTCAATCTGGAGGCCGGTCAATATTTCACGCCAACCATGGCCGACCCCTCTTCTCTGAATTCCACGATCGGGCTAAGGCCCGATCGCATCGGAAGTGGGAGGGTATCTAACCCGAATCGATTCGAGTGGTTCAACCCAGCGGACTTTGTCGCGCCTGCCCCGTTCGTCTACGGCAACTCCGGCCGCAATATCCTGGAGGGACCGGGCTTCGATTCTCTCGATCTATCGTTAACGAAGGCTTTCGCCATCACCGAGAGAGTTCATCTGGAATTCAAGTGGGATGCCTTTAATGCGCTCAACCATGAAAATCTTGGAAACCCCAATGCCAGCATCAGCCCCGGCGTCACCAACAGTCCTGCCGGAACAATCAATGGTATTGTGGACTTCAGGCGGCGTATGCAGGTTGGAGCGCACCTCACATTTTAATCTCTCCCCTTCCACGCAACCCGGGACTTGCCTCGGCTCATCGCCGAGGCAAGTTTCGTCAGCCAGATCGAACGTGAGATTACCTGCGCCGACGGTCCCTGTTCGTGCGTACGAAGTTTGGTCCTTCCTGTGACCGACTGAGAGCATCGAGGTCCATTCGATGAGACCATTTCTGCTCACGGCCTGCCTGATCTGCTGCGTAGCGACCCTTGCAACAGCCCGAGTATCGATCAACAAATCGCCAACCGGGTGGGAGCTAGACAACGGGCACATCCGCGTCGAGCTGACTCGCTCAGCAGATACGGTTCTTATGAAGTCGTTGCGCCGCGACGGTGGCGCTGAGTGGGCTGTTGCGGGCAAACCGATCGTCGCTGTTCCCGACAAGTCCGGCAAGGCCTACCAGTATTCAGAAGACGCTGTTTCGGACCTCGCCAAGGACGGCAAGCAACTCACCCTGCGTTTTCGGTCCGATGATGGCGGGCTGCTTTCGCTCGAATTGAAACTGTATCCAACGGGCGCCGTGATTCAGACGGCCATGCAACTGGAAAATCGCGGCCAGCACGCGTTACTTCTCGATCCTCGCATCGATCCGCTGTTTCTAACCCTTAAGGTCCCCGCGAAGGGCCTCAAACCCTATTCCTCGATAAAAGGCCAGCACGGATTTCATTCGGCGCCAGGTGCTTCACCGAAGCGGGACTTTACTGACTGGCTGGTTCTCGAAAATGAAGATGCCGGCGAATCGATGCTCGTTGGCGGCGAGCCTGGCCTCGGCGTGCTGGGCTGGAAGGCCAACGTCCAATCCAATGCTGCCGGCACTGTGGTCCGCGCCGGGACAATTCTCATCAAGGATAAGAAGGTGGATCCTGCGGCGGCCTTCGAACTGGCGCCGGGCGCAACGGTGGAAACGCCAATCAGTTTTTACGCGCTTGCAAAGGGCGACCGCGACAGCGCAGGCAATGAGACGTTTCGCTATCTGAAACAGTATGTCTTCCAGGCGCCTTTGCCGGATTCTCCGCTAGTGACCTATTGCATATGGCTCACGGAAAAGAACAGCGAAGAATCTCTCCTGAAAGAACTTAAACTGGCGAAACGAGTGGGATTCGACGTCTTCTATCACGATGCGACTTGGTACGAAGGCGCATCGGTTGTTCCGGGCATGAACGATTGGACTCTGGGGCTGGGTAGCTATCAGGAAGACAAAGAGAAGTTTCCACACGGACTCAAAGATCTGTCGGATGCGGTCCATGCAATGGGGTTGAGATTCGGTCTATGGGTGGATCCAGGTAACGTGGATGCCGCGCGGGTGGCGTCCGGAGAGATCCCGCCGGATTGGCTGGCCATGATCGATGGTAAGACCATCGGCACCACGCATCCGTCGCTTGCTCCAACCAAGCAGCTATGTTTGGGCGATCCTAAAGTGGTTGCCTGGATCGAGAGGCAACTAGGAGACATCATCGAAAAGTGGCATCTGGATTGGATTAAATGGGATCCGTCGTCGACGGTAAGCTACGAGTGCAATCGCACCGACCACGGTCATGGGAAGACCGATGGCGCGTACGCGGCCTATCGAGGTCGGATGGAGATTATGCGCTATCTGCTTGACCGCTTCCCGAATCTATCGGGGTTTGAGTGCGACCCATCTCTACAGTTCGCACGGACCAACCCAGGTCCGCAGAGTCTTCTGCCGGGCGGCTATATCAACGAATTCATCACCGGCCCGATGCTCAGCCCAAGCGTCTGGGGCTCGCTTGCAGCGGCGGGGCACGGCGATGCAGGGGGAGAATACCTCACGGCTCGTTGGTACAGCGCGTCCGCACTCGATTACTATTTCCGCAAGCACTTCACGCATGGGGTAACGTTCGGCAACATTAATGGCATGTCGTCGCAGTTTCTTTCCGCGGCGCCTCCCGGCTTTGTCGAGGCACTGGAGCGCAATCTGCTGTTTTTCAAACAGTACCGTCATCTTTTGTTGGAAGACGTGTACCATCCAAGAGTGGAGGCTGCCGGATGGAGTTCCATCCAATACGTTAAAGAGGATGCGAGCGAGTCGGTGGTCTACATTTTTCGGGACAAGTCCGGGATCGCTGATACCAAGGTTCGACTGCGCGGGCTGGAAGCGAAAGCAAAATATCGGGTGACTAGCCTGAACGATCGTCCGGGGCGCGACAGGGAGATGACCGGAGAAGCTTTGCTCAACGGCATCGCCGTACATCTTCCCAATCAATGGCTGGCTAGTGGTGACGGGTCCATCAAAGAATTTGCCGATCAGCAACTCTACGGCTCGGATATTTTACTGCTTCAGCGCTTACCTTGAGGTTGCGCATCAGAATCGCAAAGACTTTCGGGAACTGAAGATCCTCAGAATCGCCAAGATAATTGAACCCTGACCTACCTCCTCATGTTCCTGATAGAGACTGCAGCACCAGTGCTAAGCCGACAACGTGATTGAACTTCCGAGCGCGGATCGAATCTCGAGCCACAAGTCAACTCTTGCCCGGAAACTGGGCCTGTTCGACGCCACCATGCTGGTCATGGGGGGCATCGTGGGCTCCGGAATATTCATCAACCCCTACGTGGTGGCGCAGCAGGTACACACACCCGCGCTCATTCTTGGAGCATGGATGTTTGGCGGAGTCATTGGAGTGGGCGGCGCCTTCATCTGGGCCGAGTTGGCCGCCACGCTGCCCAAAGTGGGAGGTCAGTACGCGTACTTACGCGAAGCGTACCACCCTGCGGTCGGGTTCCTGTACGGATGGGTATTGCTGTTCGTCATACAGACCGGAGGCATGGCAGCGGTATCGATCACTCTTGCCCGCTACTTTGTCGAACTCACCGGGTTGCAGGCTCCGGACTGGATCGTCGCGACGATGGCGCTCGGTACGCTTACGCTCATCAATTGTCTCGGTGTGAAAACCGGCGGACGTACGCAGAGCGCTCTCATGGTTCTGAAGATTGTTGCCATCGCTGCCCTGGTAATCGCGGGAACGACCTTGACCGGCAAGCATGTGACGATAACGACCGCAGCGGATCGTCAGTCGTCGCTCACATCGTTTGGTGCGGCCATGGTTCCAGTGCTATTCGCCTATGGAGGATGGCAGACAGCGAATTTCCTAGCGGCTGAAGTGAAGGACCCGAAGAAGAACTTGCCTCGAGGACTTCTGCTCGGAGTTCTTGGAGTCGTGCTTCTGTATCTCGCGGTGAACTGGGTATGCCTGCGTTCTCTGGGCCCGCAAGCATTAGCTGCGACCAGAACGCCGGCCACGGCGGTGATGCGGTTGGCACTGGGCCAGCGAGGCGCGGCGTTTATTGCTGCCGCGATCACGATCTCGACCCTGGGATTCTTGAGCCAGTCAATTTTGACGGGCCCCCGCGTGTACTTTGCGATGGCTGATGACGGGCTGTTCTTCCGCGCCGTGGCGTGGCTCGATCCACGCACGCGCGTACCGGTGGTTGCTATCGTGCTGCAGAGTGTCTGGACCATGATCATCGCCGTGTCGGGCCGCTATGAACAGATATTGAACTACGTCATCTCGATGGATTTCCTATTCTTCGGATTGACGGCGACTACGATCTTCGTATTTCGCAGGAGGGCCAGGCGCGGCGAAATGCGGGCCAGCGCTGGTTATCGCGTGCCTGGACATCCCGTGACCACAGCCATATTCGCCGCTGTATGCGGGTGGGTCGTCGGTAACACGATCTATCGCTATCCTCAGAACAGCCTGATCGGCTTCGCGTTCTTGCTGGCGGGTATTCCCGTGTATTGGTTCTGGAGCCGGTGAGCAAGATCACGTTTCGCGAATTCGTAAGCGAATCTCTGTGTAACATGTTCCGCGATCGGGAGAGCGAAATATGAATGGTCTGCAGTCGGACGCAGCATCGCGCTATCTGGCCTGGGCCAAACTGCACGCGGATGCGCGCTTCAACCTGGCATCCAGTGGGATTTTGGACTATCCGCTCGCGGAGTTGCCAGTGCACCTCGAAGACCTTGAGATCGGCGGCACCGGGCCCTACGGTTTTAAACCGCTGATGGAAAGGTTGGCCGCGAAGGCCGGCGTGCCGGAAGATTGCATTGTCTATACGCACGGCACCTCGATGGCGAACTTTATCGCGCTGACCGCGCTGGTTCACCGGGGAGCCGATGTGCTGATCGAGCAGCCCACGTACGATCCGCTGCTGACGATTCTCGAGCACACTGGGGCCAAAGTATCGCGCTTTGATCGTCGCGCGGACAAAGGGTTTCGGCTCGAACTGGGAGAATTGGAGCGCAAACTTACTGCGCAAACACGATTGGTGGTTCTCTGCAACCTGCACAACCCCAGCGGCACCCTGGCCGATGAAAATATTCTACGACGGATCGGTGAGATGGCAGCCAAGGTGGGAGCGCGGGTCCTGGTGGACGAGGTGTACCTGGAGACATTGTTTGACCAGCCGTGGCGCTCTGCGTTTCATCTTGGACCAAACTTCGTCGTCACTAGCAGCTTGACCAAGGCATACGGACTCAGTGGCATTCGCTGCGGATGGATAGTGGCTCAGCCGGAGTTGGTCCGTCGCATGTGGCAGATTGTTGATTTCACGTATGGGAGCCCGGTCCATCCAGCCGAGCTGCTTGCGGTGATTGCGCTCGACCACCTCGATCATGTGCGCGATCGAGCACGGGCAATGCTGGAACCGAACCGCGCGTTGATAAATGATTTCCTGGCACGACATCCCGAGCTTGATTGTGAGGCGAGCCAATTCGGCACGATGGTGTTTCCACGGCTTAAGGTGGGTCGCACAGGAGAATTTGTGAAGATGTTGCGCGAGCAGTTTGAGACCAGCGTAGTGCCAGGAGACTTTTTTGAACACCCGCAACACTTTCGAATCGGTTTTTGTGGAGCGACCGAGATGGTGCGAGGCGGATTAGAACGACTCAGTGCTGCGCTCAACGCTTTTGAGCACGCATCCGGCTAGCGACCATTCCCTGGTGCTTGCTGGGCTGAGTCTGAATCCTGAAAGACAATCGACGGATCCCAAACAATCGGGTCGTAACGGTTCTCGTCATTGTGTTTCACAACGAACCGAATCTTGTCGCCGGCCGCTACGCGGAGGTTCGCAATTGAGTACTTGGCCGGTTTCTCATAATCCGAAGGAACTTCGGCCCACCCCGAGGCTGGCCAAACCTGACTGGAGTTTTGAAGAATTCTTACAAAACAGGAGGCCTTATTTTCAGCATTCGGATCTTTGCGGATTGAGCCGGACGTACCGATCATGCCGGCCGTTGGAACAATGAAAGTGCGCGAGAGATCGTATTCAGCCGAAGGCTGCATCCAGATCCTACCAATCCGGCCCAGCCCTGATCCAGTCCATCGGCCCTCATAACCTCCTTTGTCCCACACCAGGTCCTCGTATGTGCCGTCGTGGGCCGCTTCTTCGTAGGCCCAGTGCCTATTATGCTGTGTGGGAGAAAAATCTCCGAGCGCTTCATACGATTGGGGCTCACCAGGTGTCTTCTCCGCCGATGCAGCCTTACTGTGATTACCGTCTCCATCGACCGCCACTACTTCAAAGCGGGCGTCGATCTCGTCACGGGCGGAGTCGGAGTGGTCGAAGAAGAATGTTCCCTTGGCCGCTTTGCCAACGAGTTTTCCGTTCTTGTGGATTTCGTAGTACGAAATCCAATTGTCGTCATGGCTGGGAGTCCATGAGAGTTCGATGCCTTGGGTCCCGAGATTTGTTCCCACTCGTTTTGTGACGTTCGCGGGTGAACTGGGGGGAGAATGATCGGTGCCGGAGCCTGGATAGCCAGGCAAGTTCAGAAATATCAGCTCTCCGCCAGCAATTTTATCGAGGGTGATTCCCTCCGACATCAGGTGGGATCCAGTTTTGAGAAGGCGCACGCCAGCGATACTTGCACGCACCTCGTAGGTCACGGCAGGTACAAGTCCACGGGGATAAATGACCACCGGTTTGGCCGGGCTATCAAGCTGAATGGGCCGAGTCAGGGGAACGTATTTGAATCCCATTGCGTCGGGATGGGTTTGGCTCATGTCGAGATCGGCAGTCGCCAGGACCTTGTTGTCGTCTGCTCGTACCAGAGATAGCGTGTAGGTCCCACGGTTGTTTCCGGGGTCGAATTGGCCCAACTGGGTAACGGTCATGGGCTTATCCAGTTGAATCGCGATTCCGAAGAATTGGTCGGCGACTCGCCGCTCCACCCCCAGCTTCACGATTTTTGTGACCAGCGACTCATCGGCTGCTCCCAGTTGATACCGCACGTTTAGAGGACCGAATCCCTGTCCATGAACGCCGTAGAAGCGGAATGCGCCGTCCACCGGATCCTCATAAATCCCAGTCTCGAGACTGGCGGCGGAGGTAGTCGTTGCCACGTTCATCTCCCCCGGTCCCCCTCGGTATTGATCCGCTGAACCGGGCGAAGTTTTCAACAGGCGGCTGGTGACGTAATAAGTTGAACCGTACTTCGCATGTTTTGTGAGAATGACACCTTTCGAGCCGTCTCGATTCATTCTCTGGAAGTACCAGATGGCGTCATCGTTCTCGACCTTGGGGCGGAACACGTGGCTCCAGCGCCCTGCAACACCTTGTGCAACGAGATAGTGATAGATCTCCCAGTCTTTTCGAATCGATTCCACGTCGGGCCCGTCGCCCGGGTCTCGATACCATGTCGGATCCATTGCCAAATGCGTACGGTCGGTCGCTGAGTTGTAATACGTATGATCGAAATCAACCACGTTGTGCAGTTTGTCAGGCGGAACTAGGAGGGAAGTGTAGTAGGCACTATAGGGGCCAACGCCCCCATCCGTATATTCGCCCGACTCGGCCAACCGAGCGATGTCGTAGCTGATCCAGCGCCCCCCTCCGTCGCATGCATCGATGGCGCTCTGTGGATGGTTGCTCTTGAAGCGCTCAAGCAGGCCTCGGAAGTTCTGATCAGCGGCCAGTGCGTCGGTGTCGTTTGAACTGGCCGCGGGAGCAATGTCATAACGCCACTGATAGTTCCCCCAGGCGTTAACGCTATCATCCAGCAATCGGCTCTGCCAGGCGGCGGTTCCTGGAATCGACTGTTCCAGAGTCTCCTGGCCTTGGATCATCCAATCCGGGTGCTGCTGGGCGACTTTGGATTCCGGTGTGGCCAGAAACGTCGGATACCACAGCACCCATCGCATGTCATGCTTGCGCAAGTAATCCGTGGTTCTCTTCCAGTCGGGCCCGTTCCATGTGCCCCATTTGTCATACCACCCGGCATCGTCCCACAAAATGTCTGTTCCAGTTTCACGGAGAAGGTCGACATAGCGAAGATCAAGTGCCAGACGCCTTCCCCAGTTGTCGGCGCTCGGAGTTCCCCCTTCACCGACCCACGGATCGGGCCAATCAACTGCCCACCGGGTCTTGGCGAAGTATTCTGGATTTGTGTATTCCCACAAGTAAGCATATTGCCAATCGAGCAATTGGTTTCCGAGTTCATCGACTCCGCCGGAGAATGTAGCCAGGAACGCCTTGGGGGTATCAATCCTTGCGCCGGGCGATAATTCTTTCTCGAAGCCAGCCAATTCCAGATTTAGGCCAAGCGGTGCACCGTCCCGATCACCGACCTGAAAACGCCAGTGGCCCAGATAATCCCAGCCGATAGCCACGCCTTCCGTGGTGCTGCGATTCAGAAGAAACACTAGAGGGAGGAAACTGCTGTAGTTCCCCGGCTGAACCCCTCCGTTGGAATCGAGTGCCCGCTGGTAGACGGGACTCATGGGTTCGGTTTTGAGAAGCTGGCTGCCGTTGTAATTAGCTCCGCCCGTTAAGTAATTAAATTGGAGCTCCTGCGCGACCGAACCAAGTAAGCGGGTATGCAAAAAGGCGAGCTGGCTGACCCGGATGGAGCTATCCGAGGCGTTCTGTAGCGTCAGCCATTCCCGGATTACGGAAGTCCCAGGGTAAGTCACGAAGTGCTTAGTTACCCGCAAGCCAGACGATTCCAGTTCGATATCAAGTTGAATCTCGCCCTGGCTGCCGCGGACACCAGTCTCGCCGTGCAAGGTCCAGTGCCAACTGGACGCACCCGCATCGCGGCCGTTGGCAAGGAAACGGATCTCGCCGGGCGGAGCGTTCGCATCCTGATATTCCTGTCCCGACAACTTGTTGCGGAGCGAAATTAGACAAAGCTGCCCGTTGGCAAGACGAACCCTTCTTTCAACCTTCGAGGTGCCGATGATCCAATCATTCCCTTCGCGCCGCACATAGGCATCGCTGCTCTGAAGATTGACCTCAGCACAGAGCAGCGATGCCGCCATACATAGAATTGAGAATTGGATCAGGACGGCTCTGCGAATAAACAATCGATCCGTCTTCTTGCGTGCTGTCAAAGCCCAGCCTCCATCCCGCACGTGAAATATGTCGAAGGATTCAACCGCGACGCGGCCATGCTGCCAGTGGCCAGCGCGTGATTTCCTCGATTTCCAGCAACCGGTTGTACTTTGCCAGCCGCTCAGACTGCCGAATCGATCCATTCTTAAATTGATCGGCCTGCCATCCAACCGCCAAATCTGCAGCCCAGTTGTCCTCGGTTTCCCCGCTCCGCACGCTGAGCGTGACCGCCCAGCCAGCTGACCGCGCTTGCTGGTAGGCCTCGAGCGCCTCGGTCAGGGTTCCGATCTGATTGACCTTCAGCAGTAAAGCATCGCAGGCATTCGTTTCGATCGCACGACGTATGCGGCCCGGGTTCGTACACAAAAGATCGTCTCCCAACGTTAATGCCCGTCCGGCGATTGTGCGGCGAAGTTCGGGCCAGTGCTCCCAATCGTCTTCCGCCAGCCCGTCTTCGACACTTATGATCGGATAGCGATCCAGCCACTGCCCAATGGTTCGGATCATGCCAGCACTGTCGAGGACCTCTCCATCGAGATGGTACTGATGGCCCTGGTAAAAATGTGTGGAGGCAACATCGATCCCGAGAAAAACATCCTTGCCGGGGTAATAACCCGCCTTCTTCATCGCTTCCACGGCCAGCCCCAACATCTCTTCGGTAGAGCGGCAGGGCGGCGCTAATCCACCTTCGTCCGCGGTGAGAAGACGCATCCCATACTTCCTCAAGATAAGATCGGCCGCTGCCTGATAAACATCGAACGCCGAAACAAGCGCTTCATCGACGGTTCGCGCGGACATTGGAATGATCAGCACGTCCTGCACGGACACCTGTTGCCCCGCATGTTTTCCGCCGCTAAATAGATTGATGGTCAAACGAGGTAGCGCAGCCCCCGGAGTAACCCGCATGGCAGCGAAATGTTGATAGAGAGGAACGCCACGTTCCGCTGCGCTGGCTCGCGCAAAGGCGACGGATACAGCCAGAATCGCGTTCGCTCCGATGCGTGACTTTGTGGGGGTTCCGTCGAGCGCGATCATCGTTCGGTCGAATTCAGCTTGATCGGTGAACACATGGCCAGCCAGTGCGTCTTGGAGCTCTCCGCCAATATTCGCTGCTGCGCGGCGACAGCCCAACCCCTGGTATCGCTTCGGGTCCCCGTCCCTCAACTCGAAGGCCTCGGCGGTACCGGTAGAGGCTCCTGAGGGCACGGACGCTGAAGCGCTGACCCCACTGTCGAGAACGCAGGTTGCGAGGACCGTGGGTCTGCCGCGGCTGTCGAGAACTTCGCGGCCGGAGAGTCGCTCAATTGTGGGCATAAGTTTCGAGTTTGTGAAGGAACTCTGTGATCAAATTCGGAACGCTAGTTGCACGCCCACCAATAAGGGCAAGGACGATATCCCGCTGTCGCGCCACTTCCGCCGGCTTCAAATACTCCAGTGGCGATTTTCCTGACACACGTGCGAGCATGCATCCAAGAGTATGACGGACGACCCGCGACTCCAGCCCCCCTGCCCATCCCAGCCGCGAAATCTCTTCTCGGTAAACCTGCCAGAAAAACTTGGCAGCGCTGGCGAGACGATGGCGTTCTGCTGGTAAGTGATGCGCCTTGCTGAGAAAGTGCGTCAAGGCAAACCCTACGTCGAAAGCCGGGTCTCCGAAGTGAACCACTTCGTAATCGAGCAGAATCAATTTGGTCTGGCGGATGAGCGTGTTTTTCGGACTGAAATCGCCGTGAACCAGGCTGTGTTTGTGATGTAACGTTTCCTGCGCCAGCGTGTTGAGGAATGTAGATGCGTCGGCAACTCTCCCGGCGGTGTAAAGGTAGTACGGCTCTAACCGGAGATTTTCGAAATAGGTTGTATCGGCAAATGCGGTGCGAAAGTCGGGCGCAGACTCCGACGACTTGCGGTGGATGGCCCCGAGCAGTAAACCGAATTGTTCGAAATGATCTGGAATGATCCGGCCGGAAAGCAAGACCGATTTCCAGTTTTCGTGATCTTCCGGGACGGCTTCCATCCCCATCAGATAGTGCGGCATGTCCTCGAAGACGAAAGCCGGGGTGGTACCCGGCGGGGCCAACTGATTAAGGCAGCGGAGAGCTTTGGCCTCGACGCCAATTCTTTCAGGACTGCTGAACCAGTCAACGTCGACTCGTAATTTCGCGAGCGCCTGTTTCAGAACCCATCCGCGGCCATCCGCCCATGCCACCTTTACTGTTCGGTTTGAAACTCCCCCGTGCAGGTTCTTGAACGACACCGTCTCGCCCGCCTTCACGCATCCGCGCGTGGTGAGGTAATTCCGAAGGGCGTCGAAATCCTCGATGTCAAACTGCATTTACTAACTTGTCCTGAGGTGAACTCACCAACATTACTGGCCGCGGCCCTTGCCGTCGAGCAATACGACTCGGGCGAACAGACCGGTTGTATCTCCGGAATTCGTCTTGTTCTTACCATACCCAACAGCAAATGTGACGGTGTCGTTAGCTTTCATTTCGATTTGACCTGAATACGCCGCTGTGGGGCTCGCGCCCTGCACCTTGCGGAATGCCGGGTCTCCTCCGTAGCCATCGATGTCGGCGTCAAAGAGGGACGTGCCATTGTGCAGCACATGCACATCCGTGGTAGACCATACATGGACGCCTGCGAATTGAGCGCTTATCTTGTATGTACCCGCCACGGGCGCCACGAAGCGAACCAGACTGTATTGGCCGCTATTACTCGCTTCCATGGCGACCTCGCCGCCGCGCACGACCCAGCCATTAGGTGAAGGCCAAGCTTGCGACTGCTTCGTGGTGTTATAGGCGATGTAGGGGTAATAACCCGCGCCCGGTCCTTTGTTGGTGTCCGGATGCCAGAATCCGACGGGCCCAGTTTTGTCAGCCTGCTTGTCAAGTTGAAACTGGTCTGGCGCCAGCGAGTTGGTCGCAGAATATCCGTATTGCCAAACTTTGTTGGGGTTGTTTTCCAGAGAAAAATCAGCCGACAAGTCAAAAATCGTTTGCGCCTGGGCGGGCAGGCAAAGCAGAAGCAGGATGAGGCCGATTCTTCCCAGAACGAGTCCGGAAGACACCTCGGCTCCGTTCAACCATTCCTTGTATGTTAACAATAGTGTTGACATGAACTTCCCCCCTCGACTAGCCTACCACAGCCGATAGAGCGAATCACGACCATAAGTTTGAGCGCTGGCAGGAGAGAGTATTCTTAGAAGAAGTCGCCGCTGGTATTTGGCATTCGCTTTGGAATTAGAAAATGAGTGGAAGACTCGCAGGAAAGATTGCACTGGTTACGGCAGCGGGACAGGGTATCGGATGCGCGACCGCCGCCGCGTTTGCCGAAGAGGGAGCCGTGGTGTGGGCGACGGACATCAACGAGTTGTCCCTTGCAGCGCTCGGCCTTGATCGGCCCAACATTCAAACCCGCCGGTTGGATGTGCTTGAGTCTCACGACATTGCGAATTGTGCCGCAGAAATTGGCACGGTCGACGTGTTGTTTAACTGTGCCGGCTACGTTCATCACGGAAGCATTCTCGATTGTTCGGAGAAAGACTGGGACCTCTCTTTCGATCTCAACGTCAAATCCATGTATCGCACCTGCCGCGCTGTTCTGCCGGCCATGCTGCGAGCTGGGAAGGGGAGCATTATCAACATGTCCTCAGCGGCATCCAGTATCAGGGCGGCGCCGAACCGGTTTGTGTACGGAAGCACGAAGGCTGCAGTGATTGGGCTGACGAAGGCGATCGCTGCCGATTTCATTCGCAGCGGTATTCGCTGCAATGCGATCTGTCCCGGGACGGTGCAGTCGCCTTCGCTGGAGGAACGGATTGCAGCCCAAGGTAATGTGGAGAAGGTTCGATCGGAGTTTGTGGCCCGGCAGCCTATGGGACGCATCGGCCGTCCAGAGGAGATTGCGGCCCTTGCAGTTTATCTGGCTTCGGATGAATCCAGCTACACGACGGGCCAAATCCACATTATTGATGGTGGCTTTAGCCTCTAGAACTGCAGATTCCTGGGGAAAGAATGAAATTGCTGCGCTATGGTTCACCGGGTCAGGAGGCGCCAGCCATCTTGGCTGCGGACGGCAACATTTATGATCTCTCGGGCATGATTCCGGACCTTGCCGGGGAGGTTTTGCTCCCTGAGTCAATTAACAAATTGCGAAACACCGATCTCTCGCACCTGCCCGTTGTTCAAGGACGCCCTCGAATCGGGCCTTGCGTGGGCAGTGTGGGAAAGTTCATCTGCATTGGCTTGAACTATTCGGATCACGCCAAGGAAGCCGGGATGGCTTTGCCGGTCGAGCCGGTGATCTTCATGAAAGCGACGTCTTCGATCTGTGGTCCTGACGACAATATCGTTATCCCGCGGGGATCGAAGAAAACGGACTGGGAGGTTGAACTCGGCGTGGTCATTGGCAAGCCGGGAAAGTATGTCAAAGAAGAGGATGCGCTTTCGCACGTTGCCGGCTACTGCGTGATCAATGATATTTCCGAACGAGCCTTTCAGATGGAGGGCACCGGCCAGTGGGTGAAAGGCAAGAGCGCCGACACTTTCGGTCCGATCGGCCCGTGGCTGGTCACTCCCGACGAGGTTCCGAACCCGCAAAACCTGGAAATGTGGCTAGAGGTAGATGGCCACCGTTACCAAAATGGATCCACCAGGACCATGGTTTTTGGAGTGGTCTACTTGATCAGCTATGTCAGCCGATTCATGAGCTTAAGGACTGGCGATGTCATCTCAACCGGCACGCCCCCCGGGGTCGGTTTCGGCTTGAAGCCACCCGTGTATCTGCGACCTGGGAATCGCATGCAACTGGGCATTGCGGGCCTCGGGCAACAAAATCAGGACGTCGTGGCCGATTAGTGAGTTTTCTTGTAGATGATGATGGCCGCTCCGCCTTCCCCCTTGATTTCCACGCGCAGACCCTGTTGCATCAATTCACTTCCTGAGATCGTGCTCGGCCTTGGTGCGTCGAGATCGGTCACCTCATACTTGGCTGCCGGATCAAGCCCGCGCAAACTCAGATTCTTCCATGACTCACCGTTCTTGTCTCTGCGAAAGGCCTGCACCATTCCGTCACCTTGTTCGGGGCGATTAAACTGCGAAGCCGCCCACTCGAACGCTGCGCTGTGCTCCCTGCTCGGATCGGTAGCACAATCGGAGTTTTCGCTGCAGGGCAATAGCGGATAGTAGTCGCCGTAGTAGTAGGGCCGAACGAGTTTAAGCTGTGCGACCATTTTGCGCATCCAGTCATAGGGAAAATCGGCCGGTATAAAATTACCGACCTGGTTGGGATAGCCAGCTACATTAAAAAGCGCGAAGGCTAAACCAGGCGCCATTCCGCTGCGGAAATGGTAGGTATCGCCCGGCCGAACCTGGAGCAACGTTCCGAAATGTGGACGCCAGTACGCAAGGCCTTCGGTACTGATTTGGGCTCCGATCGGGTCAGCATCGGGTGAAACCGGATAGTCCGCCCGACTCAGATCCACGGCGCGCGAAATTGTCTCCAGATCGCCACGCTGAACAATGTCGAGTATGAGTTGGGGATGCCGACGCCGCAGGCCGTCCCAGAATTCCAGCAAACCTTCTGCGTAGCGTATCTGGGTCATGCCTTGGCGATCGCTTTTGTCCGCCTGCTCCCAGAAAGGAGCGAGGGCGAAGTTACAATCCTGCCGGTAAACGTCAATGCCTTCCTTGTCGATAAGATCGGAGATGGAATCGATCATGAACTGGCGGGCCGCCGGATTGCCGAAATCAAACATCCGGAACTTCACCAGCGGGCGCTCAGTATTTCCTTCGAAGTGAGTTGTTACTTCACCGATAAACCAGTCGGGATGCTGAATCGTGAGCGGCGTTCCGACGACGGCACGCTCCGGCTCAAACCAGAGCAGGAACTTCAAGCCTTTTGCGTGAGCAGCATCGCTGATCGGTCTTAAGCCTTTGCCGTCGGGATGGGGAACTTCATTGACGCGCCAATTCCCGGCGTGCAAGAACCAATCTTCTTTACCGAATATCTGAAATTCATCGACCGGGCGATCTGCGCCATACCAGCCTGCGTCCATCCAGAAGTTTTCGAATCCGATATTTTCTCTTGTGATCTGCTCTATGAGCCGCAAACTCGTGGATGTCTTCATCCCACCCCATCCCAGGTGAGAAACGGGCAAAACGACTGGTTTCCCGTCATATTGGGGGGTGTGATATCTGAGGATGTGGCGCCGCAAGGCATTATGGGCGTCAATATCGTCTCCTTCCCACGGCAGCAGCAGGACTTCTGGAGTTCGAATCTCCTCACCGGGATGCAGGGAGAGATGTGTGGCCCCCATGCCAGCGGAGACGGCAATCGCCGGTTCAGTTGGGCGCGAAAAGTTAATGGCCCACGTACCCGGCCATCCCAAGGCGCCGATCAAACCGCGCCCGCCCGTCTGAATATCGAAGAACGGTATTGTCTCAACCGTCTTGCCGCCACTTTCGCTTGAGATTTGAAAGGACTCAAGTTGGTTCAGAGGCTTTTTCTGCAGCGCATACGTATCCATGACGCCGCATCCCTTGGAGTAAAGGATCGTCGGGATGCCCTCGCCTGCCACACGAAATGAGACGTCGAGCGCCTGAACATACTCCAGCATCGGCGCATCGGCGTGGCCGTCATTCTTGAAATAAGCCGTCCACTCCACCACGGGAGAGTCCGCAAACTCCAGTGCTTCTACCCGGACCTGCAACCCCGTTTTCGGGTCGGTCCAGCGAACGATCTGTTCCGTGCGGCCGCTGTCGAGTTGCTTGCTCTCGGTCGTTTTGGGCCAAGCTTTTAATAGGACGCTTGATCCCAGCGTGTCATAAGCGAACGAGAACAGCAGTTGAGCATTCTCCCCTAGTAGATGTTCCTTCAGCCATTTGTTGGGGCGGCGCGCGTCGCCCGGCTTATCTAACCCGGCCGCCATGAGGCAATTCGGCAGGAGGCCAAAAACAAGAATTGCCAAGGTAAAGGTCAGTCCGCCCACGAGAACTCGTTTCCGAAATCCCAGCCTCGACATCGATCGATTCACTGACGTTCTTCTCCTTGCAATCCCCATCCGAGTGCCCGCAGAGCGGGGCGGAGCCGTATCCTTGAGTTGTGTGCAGCGACAGGTTATTGACTCCTTTGCGGTATGTCAACACTATTGTTAACATTATCGTTTCATGCTGCGGGCCGACAAAGACGGTTTTATGCACAGAATATCGAGCATGACAAAGAGCCGTCGATAACCCTGACTTGGACGTGGATGAGAACTGCGTTCTCGTATTGAAGAACTGCGGCCCGAAAGGCCATCCAGGTATGACGGAAGTGGGCAATATGAGTTTGCCCGCGAAGCTGGCGGCGCCGACATCCCGCGCGAGTCGCATTGAAACGCTTCGTCTCAACGCGTAATGCGTGCTGAACCCCCGCGCATTACGGTCTCGACCTCGGAGAGAGTGGCCATGCTCGTATCTCCGGGCGTGGTCATCGCCAGTGCGCCATGCGCCACACCGCACTGGACAGCCCATTCAACGTCTTTGCCTGCGAGAAAACCATAGATCAGACCCGAAGCGAATGAATCGCCTCCGCCGACTCGGTCCAGGATCTCAAGTGGCCGTTGCGGAACGTGAATGGTCTTCCCCTCATAGAGCGCGATCGCACCCCAGTCATTCCTGGTTGCAGTGTGTGCGGTACGCAGCGTGGTGGCAACGAGCTTGAGGTTGGGATAGAGGTCGACGACACGATGCAGCATCGATTCATAACTGGCAACCGGCAGACAGCTGAAATCGTCACTTACGCCTTCGATCGCGATGCCGAGCGTTGCCGAAAAATCCTCTTCATTGCCGAAGAGAACATCCACTGCCGATACCATTTCGCGGTTTACTTCCTGCGCCTTCGTCTTGCCGCCAATACCCTTCCATAGCGATTCCCGATAGTTGAGGTCGTAGGAAACCACCGTGCTCGAGGATCGCGCGGCCTGAATGGCAGCTCGCGCTACGAGTGCAGAGGAGGAAGAGAGTGCAGCAAAAATGCCGCCCGTATGCAGCCAGCGAGAACCGCTGGACGCGAAGATGTGTTGCCAATCGAAATCGTCGGGCTGGCTGTGTGCTATCGCGGTATTGCCGCGGTCTGAGCAGCCCACTGGCGACCGCACGCCGAAGCCACGCTCCGTAAAATTCAGGCCGTTGCGTACTGTTCTGCCAATTCCGTCATATGGCACCCAGCGGATCAGAGATGTGTCGACACCCCCCTGCAGGATCAAGTCTTCGAGCAGTTGTCCGATTGGGTTTTTGGCGAACGCCGTAATGACAGCCGTTCGCATGCCGAAACACCGCCTGAGGCCACGCGTGACGTTATATTCGCCGCCACCCTCCCAGGCGCGAAAACTTCGAGCCGTGTGGATGCGTTCGTCGCCCGGGTCGAGCCGCAGCATCACTTCGCCGAGGCTAACGCAGTCCCACCTGCACCTATCGGTTGCTTTCAATCGGATCGCAGTCATTGCGGTATTTTAGACGTTTTGAGTGTTGGTCGCTCAATCGCGATACCACACGTACCGCGAGACGAAAGCGCCACAGCGTATAATCGCCGGGACGAAAATCCAGTTTATGTCGATCGCGAAAATAGAGGTCCTGAAAACAATTACCGCCTCTGGTCTGGTCGCCGTGATCCGGGCAGAAAGCCCTGACCAGGCTGCGCGCATTGCGGAAGCCTGTGCACTTGGGGGTGTAGCCGCTTTGGAAATTACTTTCACGGTGCCGGGCGCGAGCGGAGTCATCGAGCATCTCGCAAAGAAATCTTCGCAGATTTTGATTGGAGCTGGGACCGTTCTCGACCCGGAGACTGCGCGCATCGCCATTCTTGCGGGAGCGCAATTTGTAGTCAGCCCCGCACTCAACCCCGAAACTGCGCGGCTTTGCAACCGTTATCAGGTGCCTTACATGCCGGGCGCAGCGACCATGCGGGAAGTGGTCGAGGCGATGGAATGTGGTGCCGATATTGTGAAAGTCTTTCCTGGCGAGATCCTGGGGCCTGCATTCGTTAAGGCCGTCAAAGCGCCACTGCCCCAAGCGCAACTCATGCCGACGGGTGGGGTTGGGATCGAGAATGTTGCCGATTGGATCAAAGCTGGCTCGGTCGCGGTTGGGGTCGGAGGGAATCTGACGGCTGGAGCTAAGACTGGTGACTTTGCGTCCATTACCCGTCTTGCCGAGCAGTTCGTCGCAAAAATCAAACTTGCGCGCGGACACTAAGCACGCAGCCTGTCGTCTAGGCGACTCCCACGGACCAGTCTCTTACAGCGCTGACCTATGTCTGGGAAGCACCCACTACGAGTGGCTACAACTACGACACCGGCTACCCCTACGACACGTTGAGCAATTTGCTCTCCGTGACAGCTCTGGGCAGATCTGGGGTGAGACATTCACAATTGACCCGGGCAACTTGACCAACCGGGGCGCAGTTAGCGGCAAGACGTATTACGAAGGGGCTGAGTGCGGCTGCTTTGACGACCAACCAGCTCGCTGGATTTAACTACGATGCGGCGGGGAACATGACCGGCAATGGATCGGCCACGTACCAGTACAACCAGGAAGACCAATTGACGAAATTTATCACCACGACGACAGACACCTACCTTTATGACGGAGATGGCCAGCGGGTGAAGAAGAACATCCGAGCAGTGACCTTGTATTGGTACGATACGAGCGGCAACGTTACCGATGAAACTACCGGCAACGGCACGCTCGTCGCCGAATATGTCCACTTTAGTGGTAAACGGGTGGCTACGACAAGAATGGCAATGCTCAGACGGCGTATGTTCAAGGAGTCACGCAGGACGGGCAGTTTACGGCGACAAAAATCGGGAATGCAGATCCAAACGACCCTAATAGCGCTTTAGTGGACAAGACCACCGGAACCGGCACTTACACCGCCAGCGCAAACGGCAGCGGAGTGCAGTTCTCCAACAATGGGGGCCAGACCTCTTCAACCGGCGTCTTTGTTAACGGCACTCCGCAGACCACATTCCAGGATGCAGGTTGGGCAAATAACAATGCCCTTTCGGGCTTCACGTTTACTCTCACCAACAGCAAGCTGGAGGCAAATCAGACCGAGGCGGGATTCTTCACGTTTAACGGGAACCAATTCCAAGCAGGATTGGCACTGGAGAAGGCAGGCCTCGGCTGGATGGGCCCCTTCGGTGCGAACTGGGGTTCAGATGAGTTTCGGAGTTGGGGAACCTGGACAGGCGCGAACTCGGCGCACTTCAACGTGGACCGAGCAAAGACAGATCCTTGGAATACCGTGCCTGCCACCGGCAACATGCACTTCGGCGAACACAACCCCGTGCAGAATCTGCCCTACCACATCTACGAGGCGGCTCAATGAACATGTCGCATCGCCGAATCAATATTCCGGGATGGATCGCCGTTGCGTGCTTGCTTTTTATGTGGGAGATGATTCTGCTTCCGAAATCGATCAGGCCCCTGCTTCCAGTGTTTGACAAAATAGGCCCCTTCTTCTGGTTGATTCCTTTGGCGATGATCCTCCTGCCAATAGTTGCGGCGAAACGTGGGTCCAAGTGGTGGTGGGCCGTGACAGTTGCAGCGGTAATTACTCTATTCGCTGTTCTGCGTTTCACATTGCATTGAGTACGCTTGAACTCGGAGACACATGCGAAATAGTCACCTGATGCGCGCCTGGGTTCTTGTTGTCAAGCGTTGGTTCTTGCTCGCTGGTTCTATAGGAAGCCTCGCTGTTCTTGTTCTCGGTGCTACCGTTTTCGCCCAGAACTTGCCTCCGGCAACCCGCCTATGGTCAGTTGGGCCGCTGACGAAAAGCGAGCCTGTGATGGGCTTTGCCTTCGGCAGTGGAGGCGCGACCGTTACAGGTCCGCATGAGGATTCTGAGACAAGCTCGATCTATGCGGCGACTCGCAGTGTTGTGTTCGTAGGGGACCGGCTTGTTCTAGCGTCCAAGGTTGGAATGCGGCAGGTGCCGGAGGCCAAGATTCCAGTGCAAGTCTATCAACTCTTGTCTCTTGATACCCAAACCGGTCGGGTCAAGGAGAAGCGGGAGATTACAGCGTTTGGCTCATTGCCTGTGTTTGCGACGAATGATGCACATGTCATCGTAGCTGGCCGCAACGTACTGAGGCTCGCGCCCGACCTGAAGGACGCAGGTGTTCTTGATTATCACGGAAGCGCGGAGAACATGTCTCCAGACGGATCGACACTGGGAAATGCGACGAATCCGGGATACGAACTGATAGACGCTCGAAGCTCGAAGAGTATCAAACTGTCGGATAGTCCCGCCTATGATACATCAGTAAGCAGCAAGGGTTTCATCACGGACAACGTGCATTGGACCGGGAAATATCCTAGTGACCTCGGATTCATCACGTACAGGGACGCTGCTGGAGACCACTTGCTTTATCACGGCAGTTGCGGTGGAAGATCGTGTCCAACCTCACCGTGCGACCTCGGCTTAAGCTATTCTGAAGAATCTGGGCTGGAGGGTTTGTAGCATGGCAAAGCTCGCGTATGGATTGAACCAGTCCCTGGACGGCTACGTCGACCACATGAAAATCGGGCCACCCGATCCCGCGCTCTCTCGTCACTTCATCGAGCAGGCGCGCGGCCTGACGGGCGCGGTGTACGGTCGCCGCATGTACGAGATCATGCGTTATTGGGACGATGATCTTCCGGATTGGGACGCGGAGGACCGCGACTTCGCGGCGCTGTGGCGGAGCCAGCGGAAGTGGGTTGTGTCGCGCTCGTTGAAGTCGGTCGGACCCAACGCCACACTCATCGAGGATGACTTAGAGGCGGTGATCCGCAGGCTGAAGGCTCAGTTGGAAGGGGAGATCGACGTAGCCGGACCAAACCTGGCAGGGAGCCTGACCAACCTTGGTCTGATTGATGAGTATCGACTCTACATCCATCCCATCGTGCTTGGTCATGGCCAGCCGTTCTTCGCCGGCCCCCGGCCGCGGCTCCGCCTTGTGGCCAGCGACCGCATTGGCGGGGATGTAATCAGGTTGACATACGTTCCTGTTTAATCGCGCGACTCGCCCGACGGACTGCGACGACTCGACAGGTCCGCTTAGGGTCGAAACCCGAATTTCAAACTGAGACATTACCGGGTTTTACTTCCTGTCCGTGATCAAATAAGATTTCGGCTACCCAACCGGCTACCTAAAGTGGCTGTTTTGGGCAAGAAAAAGTACCCAGTTCAACTGGGAAATTCAAAGCAGGGCCAATACGAGGTCGTTGGTAGACAGTGTTTTAGCCAGTGTTTACGAGGGTTTCGTGAATCGCGTTGAGGGTCCCACTCTCTCCGCCAGTTTTTCTAATCCCTTGAAAATAGGAGCCTAGCGCGTCCGGCTACCTACCGTAGACCTCGGCTCGAAAGGAATAAGAGCCTTGAAGAGTCTTTCATCAGTCAGCCTGTACATCCGCATCACTTTTGGTTCAGCAGATACAGGTCGGCGTTGCCGCCGGGACGCGCATAGACGATTGTGGAAAGGTCGCGAGACCAATCGGAGGCGTTAGTATCGTAAGACAGTGAAAAAGCAAAGGGGACCTTTAACGCAACCTGAGGTGCCCCGATAGGTCTACCGTCTCTCCAGGGCTGACGGTAAATCATTACTTCACCGCGAGAAGAAACTTCATACAAGAACGACTTGCCATCGTGAGCAAATATCGCACCGAACGTCACTACGCCGGGAAGCAATAGGGTACATTTCCTGTCGGAAGTGGAGATCTCGTAGATCCCCATCTTTTCTCCTTCGAATATCATGCCAAGCAGGTATCGCCCACTGGGGTCAGCGTCGGTAGCAACGCCGCAGTCACCCAAGAGCTTCTCTGGATCTGAACCGTCCACGTTGAGTTTCCAGATAGTGAACGCCGAGTGCGCCGTCTCCTGGCCACTTAGGTACATGAACTTCTGGTCACGGCTCCATATCGAATTCATCGGCCCGACTCCCGAAAATGGGAGCTGGCGAAGACCGCTGCCGTCGACGCCGACGATATAGCTCTTGGTCACTGCTCCGGCCCCCGTCTCACAAAAAGAGAGATGAAAATTGTCCGGTGCCCAATCCCCGGTCCACAGCGCCGCTCCGCTGGCGATTTTCACTTTATTGCCGCCATCAATGTTCGACACCCAGAGCTCGTTCCGGTCTTTTGCAGGAAGCGTGATGTACATCACATGCTTCCCATCCGGCGAGATGATGGGCTGAGTTGCAGTCTCCGACACAATGTCCGTTGATTCCTTTGAATGAACGTCGTAAGCGGTCAGAAACCCGGAGGATTTGCCGTTCAGAAAGTAAATTCCCTTTCCACCCGGGTCTGGCATGGGCGCTTCGTCCGAGCCTGCTCCGTACGTAACCTGAGTCAGACTTCGGTCCTTCAAGCTGTAATTCCAGATGTTCGTCAGCCCGTTTACGTTCCGGCTGAATAACACGGTCTCCCCGGTCTCGCCCCATACGACGTCAAACGCGTTCCCGGACACTTCTCCTAAATCAACCGCCTCGTGGCTGGTCGCGTTTATTCTGTAAAAATGGAATTGTTGCTCGCCGTAAAAATGGAATTGTTGTTCCCCCCCAAGATTCGACGACGCAGCAGACAGGATTTCGTTGCCGCCAGGAAATAGCAGAAGCGGGATGAAGTCGAGACCAGTGCCCGCAGAGTTGTAAACTGAGTCTTCATTCAGTCCGGATTTTCCCGCACGGAAAATTCCGGCGCTATCAGATTTCACGTAATAAATGAATGCACCATCCTGCGAGGGAACCACGTGTCTTACAGGTGCCACACGGCGGGGAGCCCCACCGAGTGTAGGCACGGCCCAGACCTGGTCGTGGCCGAGGGTCTTTTCGTAATAGACCTCTTTGCCGTCGCTGGAAAAGGTATCCACAAACTTGTCGCCTTCGTCGTTCGTGAGTTGAAGGGGTTCGCCGCCGGAGGTGAGCATGAGGAACACTTGTGCGATGCCGCCCACCGGTGAGACAAACGCCACGTTGTGGCCGTCGGGTGAAAGCCTCGCGTATTTCATCGGTTTGTTCCACTGGCTGATTTGCGCAATCTTTGCCGGGCCGATGGGACGTTTCGAGCGGGGCCAAAAGTGGTATGCCGCAAAGGCTGCTGCCAGGAGGGCGGCTCCTGTGGCCAAAGCAATATATTGTTTCCGCGCACTGCGGCCTTCTTCTAACGCTTTGTTGATGATCTCCGGTGCGTCCGTGAGCGCGGCCAACGCGAACGCTAAGTCCGACGCCGATTGGAATCGTTGCTCCGGATTTTTCTCCAAACAGCGATGCACGATCCGCTGTAGGGCAGGCGAGAGGCCGGTAGTGAGCAGCGAAATCCCGGGCGGGTCTTCGTTCAGGATGGCGCTCATAGTTTCCGGCGAAGTCGGCCTCTGGAAGGCCCGCTTGCCGGTAAGTATTTCGTATAGAATCGCTCCGAAGGCAAAAATGTCCGCCCGGGAATCAGCAGCCTGCCCCCGCACCTGCTCCGGCGACATATATCCCACCGTGCCCATCACAAGGCCCGGCTCTGTTTCGACACCGATCGTCGGTGTACTGGGTGCAGAGTCCGGTTGCGCCTGCGTCAGCTTCGCGAGTCCGAAGTCGAGAATCTTAATGCGGCCATCCGTGGTAAGAAACAGGTTCTCCGGCTTCAGGTCACGATGGACGATGCCTCTTTCATGCGCCGCCGCTAAGCCGTGCGCAATCTGTACCCCATAATCGATCGCTCGCCGGGGCGCGACACGTCCGCGCCTGATCTGCTCGCGGAGCGTTTCTCCCTCCAGCAGTTCCGAAACCAGGTACGGTGTTCCCGCATACGTACCAAGTTGGTGTACCGCGAGAATGTTGGGGTGATTCAGGGCCGCTGCTGCGGTCGCCTCCTGTTCGAAGCGCCGCATGCGCTCCGAATCCGAGGAAACGATTGCCGGTAATACTTTGACGGCGACATCGCGCCGCAGGCGCAGATCGCGCGCCCGGTAGACTTCGCCCATACCGCCAGCCCCGAGTAGCGATTGAATTTCGTAGTCGCCGACCCGCGTGCCTTTTTCCAGACTCGTCGCCAGTGGTGGGGATTGCAGAAACTTGCTATGCGCCTCCTTGTCCGCCGCCAGCAAGGATTCCACTTCGCGTCGAAGAGATTGATCGAAGGAGCAGGCTTGATCCAGATAAGCG
>Ga0075030_100000237_pt1 | contig 45906 bp, 41 predicted proteins | sample LitLauG_LLR_2012_FD_71393 | JGI IMG/M metagenome (GOLD analysis project Ga0075030, IMG submission 71393) | Freshwater sediment microbial communities from Pennsylvania, USA - Little Laurel Run_MetaG_LLR_2012 | ecosystem: Environmental > Aquatic > Freshwater > Creek > Sediment | place: USA... | reverse complement strand
GCCGCCGGCGGCCGGCATCCGGTAGATCTGCGGGCTGCCGCCCCGATCGGACGTGAAGTAGATCCAGTTGCCGTCGGCCGAGAAGCGCGGTTCGGTGTCGATGGCGTCGTTCACGGTCATCCGGCGCGCGCCGGAGCCGTCGACCCCGATCAGGTAGATCTCCGAGTTGCCGTCCTTCGTCAGCACGACCGCCATGCTCTTGCCGTCCGGCGCAAACGCCGGGGCGCTGTTGTTGCCCTTGAAATTGGCGACCGGGTGGCGCGCCCCGGTCGCGAGCGTGTGCACGTACACCACCGCCTTGTGGGTCTCGAACGAGACGTAGGCGAGCAGGCTGCCGTCCGGCGACCAGGTCGGAGAGATGATCGGCTCGCGCGACCGCAGCGCGGTCTGCGGGTTGGCGCCGTCGGCGTCGGCGATCTGCAGCTCGTAAGACGCCTTGTTGTACTGGACCACGTAGGCGATCCGGGTGGCGAACACGCCCTTGTCACCGGTGAGCCTCTCGTAGATGCGGTCGGCGATCCGGTGCGCGGTCAGACGCAGCTCCGCCGCGGGCGCGACGTACGCCAGGCCGTCGAGCTGCGAGTTCTTCACGTTGTCGTACAGCCGGAACCGCACATCGAAGCGGCCGTCGGCCAGGTGCGACACCGAACCCACCACCAGCGTGTCGGCGCCGCGCGCCCTCCACTGGCCCAGATCGAGACGCTCGTCCTCCGCCAGCGGGGCCTCGCCGGCGTCGATCATCCGGAACTGCCCTGAGCGCGCCAGGTCGGCGCGCACGATGGCGCCGATGTCCTGCGGGGCGGCGCTGTCGGTCTTGAACGAGGCGACCGCGATCGGGTATTGCTGGGAGCCGACGCCGGTGATCTCCACCGTCATCTGTGCCGGCGACGGCACGCTGGCCGAGGCGGCGGCCAGACCGACCAGCAGGACCAGCGAGTTGAAGAAGGTCGGTCTTGCGCAGGTCGTTGGCATTGCGGGCGGATTATAGGGAGGCCGGCACTGCGCCATGGGCGGATTCATCGCGTTTCCGTGGGATACATCTTTAGGGTGAACGTCCGAGGCACCGTGCCGTCGCGATCGCGCGGGAAAGGATCGCAGCGGATGATCGCGCGCTCGGCCGCATCGTCGTAGCCCGGCAGTCCGCTGGGCTTGGTCAGCTTCGGCGGCGTGCCCTGCTCGCCCGTGGGCAGCAGCTCGACCTTGAATTCGGCGTACACCTGATCGGAGACCCCGTCGGGCACGGCGAACACGATGTGAGGCCGGATGCACGCCTTGATCAGCGCCCCGTAGGCGGCGCTGACCACGCCGCTGGAGCCGGCCGGCGCGTGTGCGACGCCCGCGGCCTGGCCGGTGATGCGCGCGATCTCGGCCTGGCGGCGCTCCTCGACCTGGCGCTCTTCGCGCGCGATCTGCTCGGGGGTCGGCTTGGGCGGAACCTTCTTCGTCTCTTTTTTCGGGGGCGCCGGCTTCTCCCTTTCGATCGGGCGGCGCTCCAGCGGCGGCGGGCTCTCCTGCTCGGGCGCGTGCGGCTTGACCTGCTGCTGCTGGACGATGTCAGCGTCGGGCTTGGCCGCCTCCGGCTGCGCCGGAGCCGGTGGCGGCGGTGGCGGCGGCGGTGCGGGCGGCTCCAGCGACGGCAGCGGCGCCCACAACTCGGCCACGGCCGGCGCCTCGGCCGACGTGTGCCAATGCAGCTCGAGCCAGATGCCCAGGATCAGCAACGCGTGCATCGCCACGGCCGCCATGAAGGACGGCAGCGTAGTGCGGGCCAGTTCCGGTCGACGGGGCCGGGTCGCTACGGTTGCCGGCATCTGAAATGGCTTGTTATTCGGACGGCTTGACCACGAGCCCGACCCGCCGCACGTTGTTCTTGTACAGCGTATCGAGCACGCGCGTGACCGCTTCGTAGTGGGCCTTGCGGTCGCCGGCGATCACGACCGGCGTGTCGGGCCGGCTTTTCTGGCGCTCCCGCACGGTTGCCAGCAGCTGCTCGAGGTCGACCGGAACGGCGGCGCCGCCCGAGGCAGCCCCGGGCGAGCGGTCGCGAAGCAGCAGCGAGCCGTCGGCCTTCACGATGACTTCCAACGGCGCATCCGGGGCGCGGGTTGACTTGCCCACCGAGGGCAGCTCGACCAGGCTCGGGTTCACGAACGGGGCCGACACCATCAGGATCACGACCAGCACCAGCATCACGTCGATGTAGGGGACGACGTTGATGTCGGACATCATGCGCCGCCGGCTACCGGAAGTTCGTTGCGCCAGGACCGCCATCGACCGGCCCCCGTCTCAGCGCTGCCGCTGCAGGATGTTGGAGAACTCCTCGATGAAGCTCTCGAAGCGGTTGGCCACCCGGTCGATGTCGTGCGCGAAGCGGTTGTAGGCCACCACCGCCGGAATCGCCGCGAACAGCCCGATCGCGGTGGCGATCAGCGACTCGGCGATGCCCGGCGCCACGCTCGCCAGCGTGGCCTGCTGCAGGCCGGCCAGCCCGGTAAACGCGTGCATGATCCCCCATACGGTGCCGAACAGCCCGACGTACGGGCTGACCGATCCGGCCGACGCCAGGAACGCCAGCCGCGACTCCAGCGCATCCATTTCGCGCTGATAGGCCGCGCGCATCGCGCGGCGGGCTCCATCCAGCATCGCCTGCCGATCCACCTCCTGCCCGCGCCCGCGCAGTTTCATGAACTCGCTCATGCCCGCCTCGAAGATGCGCTCCAGGGCGCCGGTCTTGTGGCGCGGATTGGAGGCCGCCTGGTGCAGCGTCTCCAGGTTCACGCCGCTCCAGAAACGCCGCTCGAACCCCTCGGTTTCCCGATTGGCGCGCCGGATCGACAGCGCCTTGCTGAATATCGCGGTCCATGAGCCCAGGGAAATCAGGATCAGCAGCGCCATCACCAGCTGAACGACCAGCGTGGCCTGCGTGACAAGGGAGAGGATCGACAGATCGGCGGAAACGTTCATCTATAAGCCCATGAAGCCAACCGTGAAGTCTATCGTGGCTGGCGAGGGCTTCCGTGCCGGATTCGGCCTAGCGCGCGAGAGTTCATGGCTTGCCGCGAGGCGGTGCTATCGGCTCCCCTCTCCCGCGTGCGGGAGAGGGGCTGGGGGTGAGGGCGTTGTGCGCACCGCCATGCGGGCACGCAGCCATTCCGGCACTCGCGCCGGCACCCTGCGCTGCGCATCGATGCAGGCGACCTTCACCAGCGCGCGCGCCAGCGGCGCTCCGGCGCGCCGTGCCGACTGCTCGAAAACGATCGAGCAGCGGCCCAGGGACACCGTGCGGGTATCGATCAGGAGCTCGTCGTCCAGCCGGGCCGGTGCGAAGTATTTCACTTCGACCTCGGCGACCACGAACTGCAGCCCCGGCGACAGGGCGAGCGCTGACTGGTCGACACCCAGCGCCCGCAGCCACTCGGTGCGGCAGCGTTCGAAGAACTTCAGGTAGTTCGCGTAGTAGACGACGCCGCCGGCGTCCGTGTCTTCGTAGTAGACACGGACCGGCCAGGTAAACGGGGCCGCGGGATCCGCGCCCGAATCCGGGGTGTGGTCGGCTGCAGGCACCGCACGCAGTGTATCCCGCGAGGCGAAATGATCGGATTTTGCAGAGTGGCGGCAGGACCTTGGTGCAACGCACCATCACGATCGCAACCCGTGGACGCGGAAGCAGACCACGGCATCGACAGGCGATTCGCCTGTGAACGAAAAACAACAATCAATTGGGTGGCCACCGTCTCGTGTTGCAAAGCATTTTGGCCGGGTTAAAAATCCTTTCCATAAAAGGGGCGTGCGGTCGATCCAAGCGTCAACAGGAAAAAAGGACGATCGCGTGCTCTCCGGCGCGCCGGCACAGGCGGTTCGCCGGTTGTTATCCGATCAACTGAACTAGGGGGGAAGACATGGCAAACGCAATTCGACGCGCACCGTTTTTCGGTGTGTGCGCCGGCTTGGGCCTGGTGCTGGGCCTGGGAGGCCTGGGCATCGCGAATGCCCAGGAGCAGGCGACTGAAAGAGTCGTCATCACGGGTTCGGCGATTCCGCGCACGGAAACGGAGACTCCCTCTCCGGTGCAGGTGATCACGGCTGCGGAAATCCAGAAGCAGGGCTACACGACGGTCTCCGAGGTCCTGCACTCGCTGACCGCCAACGGCGCCAACAACCTGCAGCAGGGCTTCGCGGGTGCGTTCGCGGGCGGCGCGTCCGGGGTTGCTCTGCGGGGCATGACGGTCGATGCGACGCTGGTGCTGATCGACGGCAAGCGCATGGCGCCCTATCCGATCTCCGACGATGGACAGCGCTCGTTCGTCGACGTGGCGAACCTCCCGCTGAACATCATCGAGCGCATCGAGGTCCTGAAGGACAGCGGGTCGGCCCTGTACGGATCGGATGCGATCGCCGGCGTGGTCAACATCATCACGCGCAAGAGCTACGTCGGGTCATCGGTGTCCGCGGACTACGGACAATCCACGCACAACGACGGGATCACCTATCACGTCGCTGGCACGCACGGCTGGGGCGACCTGGCGGCGGACGGACACAACACGTACATAAATCTCGAATACCGCCACCAGGATTCCATCAGCAACTCGGCTCGCAGCAAGTTTGCGAATTACGACTTCTACCATACGTATGGTCCCACGGCGCCGACGTTGCCCGGGGTGGTCCAACCCGGCCAGCCGTACGAGGTCGTCCCCAACCTGTACGGGATGACGCTGCCGATCACCAATCCCGGCACGATCAATGCCGTTTCGCCTGGCCCACCGACGGCCGGCACGCAATTGCCCGGCTGCCCGCACGTCGACCCGCTCGGCGGTTGCGGGTACAGCCCGGCTCCGTACTTCCAGATCCAGCCGGATACGGAAAACCTGAACCTGTGGATCAAGCACTCGATGCAGCTGACGCCCGACTGGCAACTGGTCGGATCGGCGTCGGTGTTCAAGGACCAGGCGCAGCAGCTGTATACGCCGCGCTCGGTCGGATTCGGCGTCGCCTGGGCCACGATATCGGGGACCGCGATCAACACCGGCGACCCGCACGCGCAGCCGGTCGTGCTGCCGATCGGCAACCATAACAACCCCTACCCGGCGAGCCAGGCGTGGCTGAATTACACGTTCGGTGACATCGGCGCGACCGACACCAAGTTCGACACCAGCACCTACCGGCTGGCGCTGGACCTGAATGGCGCCGTGATGGGTTGGGACACGAACACCAGCGTCGGTTGGATCCGCGGAATCTCGGACATCTCCTACTACGGTTACCCGACGTACAGCGGGCTGCTGCAGGTGATCAACGACAACTCGTATACGCTCGGAACGAGCAACAACCCGGCATCCGTATACGCGACCCTGGACCCGACCACCCACGCGGTGGCGACCTCGCAGATGCAGTACCTCGAACTGAACGGGAATCGGGATATCCCGTACTTCACGTTGCCAGGGGGGCCGATGGGCGTCGCGGTCGGCGTGAGCGTGCACCACTGGGGGCAGCTCGATCCGGGCCAGCCGGGGTCGGCCACGGGTAACACGATCGGCCTGGGTACCACGTTCATCAACGGCACGGAGACCGACCAGGCGGCGCACCTGGAACTGTCGGCTCCCGTGATCAAGATGCTCGAAATCGATGGCCAGGTCCGCTTCGACAAGGTGATCGGGACCGGCAGCCGGATCTCGCCGAAGGGATCGTTCAAGCTGACGCCGATCCAGCAGATCGCGCTGCGCGGCACGTACTCCCGCGGTTTCCGCGCCCCGGGTCCCGGAGAGAAGGGGCATTCCGGCGTGACGTTCTTCGAGGGAGCGCCGGTCGACCCGGTCCGCTGTCCGGTCACGCACCTGCCGGCCGACTGCGGCAACGCCCCCGGCGCCGGGATCTTCGGCGCGGTCACCGGCAATCCGAACCTGAAGTCCGAAGTGTCGGAGGCCTACAACCTGGGCATCGTGCTGGAGCCGATCAAGCAGATCAGCGTGTCGGCCGACTGGTACAAGATCTCGCGCAAGAACTACATCTACAACGGTCCGGCGGGCTTCATCCGCGGTCCGGTGCAGCCGGCCTTCCCGACCGTTCCGGGGCCGATCATCGGCGCCGCCGGCCCGTATGCGAACCTCGGCAAGGACGTGACGAGCGGCCTGGAGTTCGATGCACTGGCCAAGCAGGAGTTCGCCGGCATCGGCACGCTGTCCATGCACACCACGTGGACGCACCTGATCTACTACGATATGTGCGGCACGTTCCCGTTCATCGCGGGCGTGTGCTTGAACATCGCGGGCACGCACGGTCCTGAGGTGATCAGCGGCAACACGGGCACGCCGAAGGACCGCGGCAACGCGATCTTCGCGCTCGATCGGGGACCCTACGAAGCCGGTTTCGCGATCAATTACGTCAGCGGCTACAGCCTGACGGATCCGACGATCGGCTTTGGCGGACCTGGCAACGGCGGGTGCCAGGACACGTGGATCTCGTGCCACATCTCGTCATTCACGGATGTGGATCTGTTCGGCCATTACGACCTGAACAAGGCCCTGCAGCTGAACTTCCACATCCTGAACGTGTTCGACCGGGATGCGCCGTTCGATCCGCAAGCCCAGTACGGGCAGAACAACTACAGCGTGAACTGGGCGCAACAGGGTGCGGTCGGGCGTTTCTACCAGGTTGGCTTGCGCTACACGTTCTGACCCATCGAACTGCGGTAATGCAAAGGCGCGGACTCCTTCGGGGCCGCGCCTTTTTTCTTGCTCGCTACCCGGCGGTCGACTTGCCGGCGCCGGGGGGCACGCTTTTCAGGTACCTGTCCAGGAACTTCTCGACCCGGGTCCAGAAATCGATGCGGTCGTTCTCCTTGCGCAGGCCATGGCCCTCGCCGGTGTAGACGATCCATTTGAAGTCGTCCCGGGGCGTGGCGATGGCGGCCCGCAGCTTCTCGCCGTGCACCAACGGAACGCGTCGATCCTGTGTCCCGTAGGCCATCAGGACCGGCTGGCTGATCCGGCCGGCGTTCTGCAGCGGGGAAGTGGCCTTCAGTTGCTCGGCGTCCACCACCGGATCCCCCACCAGCGCCGGTTCGCCGTAGCGCAGGTCCGCCTCCGAGATATCGCTCCATGAGACCGAGTAGATCAGGTCGATATCGGTGACCCCGAACCATTCGACCGCACAACGGAACGTCTCCGGGTTCCGGACCAGGCCCATCAGGGCGGCGTAGCCGCCGTAGCTGGCGCCGGCGATCGCGATCCGGTTCGGGTCGGCCATGCCCTGCGCCACCGCCCACCGTGCCGCATCGGCCAGGTCGTCCTGCATCGCCAGGCCCCACTGGTGCCACCCGGCCTTGAAAAAATCGAATCCGAATCCTCGGCTGCCCCGGAACTCGGGCTGGATCACCGCGTAGCCGCGCGATGCCAGGAACTGGGCTTCGGCATCCCACTCCCAGTAGCCGCCGCGCACGAACGGACCGCCGTGCACCAGGACGACCAGCGGAAAGGGCTTGCCGTTCCGGTCGGGCGGAAGCGTCACGTAGGCGGGGATCGACCGGCCGTCGCCGGCGCGGTAGTGGATGAACTCGCGCCGGCCCATCTGCGGTGCCTCGATCCACGGGAGCGCGCCGCCCAGGTCGAGCAGCCGGCCGCTGGCCCGGTCGAAGGCGGAATACCGGGCCGGCTGGCGGTCCGAGCTGGACGTGACCAGCAGCAGCGGGGAGGTCAGGCATTGATCGCAGCCGATCGTGTTGATGGTGTCGGGCAGCGCCGCGTCGATTCGACGCTGAAGCGCGGCAAGGCCCGGATCGAGCCAGGCCGTTCGCGCGGCGTCGGTCTTGTACTGATAGCCGAGCACCTGGCGGGCGCGGAAATCCAGCACGGGATCCGGCTCGACGTCGAAGCCGGGGAGTTCGAGGGTCGGCTGATCATCGAAGCGGCGCTGCGCCAGGTCGAACCGGAACAGCGAGCCGACCGGGCCGTGCCGGACGTACAGCGCTCCGTCGAAGCCGAAGAAGAGCGGAACGAATTCGTCCGACCGGTAGCGGTCGAATTCGCCCAGCACGATCCATTGCTTCGGGTCGGTGCCTCGCAGATAGACGGTGCGGCGCGCATCGACATAGCCGGTGGCCACGCGCGGGACATCGTCGGCATCCAGCACCCAGTCGAGCACGCCGGGCGGCTGACCGAGCGTCAGGGCCCTGATCTGGCGCGTGCGCGTGTTCAGGCGGTACAGGACCACCGCCCTCGCATTGAAGGGGTCCTTGTTGTCGAACAGGTTCTCCGCCACGATCACGTCGCCCGATCCGTCGTGCGTGGCCGAGAACAAGGTGTAGGTGGCCGGCAGCTCGCGCGAGCGGATTCGAGTGCCGGTCACGTCCTGATGGAAACGGAAGGTCGGTGCGATCAGTGGCAGAAAATGCGATCCGTCGCGGTCCACCGCAAACAGGCCCCCGTTGGCCGTGGTGCGCTCGCCCCTCCAATCGATGACGTCGAACACGAGCCGGTCGTCGCTCACCCAGTGAACGCTGTGCACATCGACGTCTTCCGGGGGCGCGATGGTGATGGCGCTTTGCGGCGCCACCGGATCGATGACGACCAGGCGCATCCGCCCGGACTCGCCCTTGCGCAGCAGGGCCGCGTACTGTCCGCCGGGGGACAACTGCGCGTCGCCGACGTCCGGATTGCGGAAGAAATCCGCCACCGCCGGTGGACCCGGCTGCGCCGCAAGCGGCGCCGCGGGCGGCCACAGGGCCGCCAGCACGCTGGCCAGCATCGCCGCATCGAGCAGGCCCTTGAATCGGGCGCCCATCGGGTTTCGGGTCAGCGCGCGGCCGACTGTTCGGGGCTGCCGGGCGTGGCCTTCAGATACTTGTCCAGGAACTTTTCGACCCGGGTCCAGAAGTCGGTCCGGTGCTCTTCCTTGAACCAGCCGTGCCCTTCTTCGGTGTAGACGATCCATTCGACATCGGCCCGGGGCGTCGCGATGGCCGCGCGAAGCCTTTCGCCATGCACCAGCGGCACGCGCCGGTCCTGGGAGCCATAGGCCATCAGGACGGGCTGCGTGATCCGCGAGGCGTTTTGCAGCGGCGACGCGGCCTTCAGCTGGTCGGCATCCTTGACCGGATCTCCGATCAGTACGGGCGCACCGTACGTCAGGTACGCATCGGACATGTCGCTCCATGACACCGTGTACAGGAGGTTCAGATCCGTGACCCCGACCCACTCGACCGCGCAGCGGAAGATTTCGGGGTTCCTGACCAACCCCATCAGGCTGGCGTAACCCCCGTAGCTGGCTCCGGCGATCGCGATCCGCTTCGGATCCGCGATTCCCTGCGCGACGGCCCAGCGCGCGGCGTCGGCCAGGTCGTCCTGCATCGCCAGTCCCCATTGGCGCCAGCCGGCCTTGAAGTAATCAAAACCGAAGCCCCTGCTGCCACGAAACTCGGGCTGGATGACCGCAAAGCCGCGCGAGGCCAGGAACTGTGCCTCCGGATCCCACTCCCACGAGCTGCCGCGTACCCACGGGCCTCCATGGACCAGGACGACCAGCGGGTATGGCCCCTTCTGAGGGTCGGGAGGACGCGTGACATACGCCGGAACCGACAGCCCGTCGCTGGCGCGATAGTGGACGAACTCCCGCCGCCCCATCTGCGAAGGCTTGATCCACGGTCGCTCGTTTCCAACCCCCACCAGCTTCTTGCCGTCCGGGTCGAAGACATAGAAGCGGGCGGGCTGACGGTCCGAGGCGGACCTGACCAGCAGGAACTGCGGCGACACGCAATCCCCGCAGGAGATCGTGTTGACCGTCCCCGGCAAGGCCGCGTCGATCATCTTCTGATATCCGGCAAAGCGGGGATCGATCCAGGCCGTGCCCGGCGCGTCGGTCAGGTAGTGGTAGCCGAGTATCCGGTGGGTCTTGTAATCGAGTTCCGGTCGTATGGAAAGGTCATAGCCGACGACCTTCAGCACCGGCTCGTTGTCGAAGCGGTGCTGCGCCGAATCGAACCGGGACAGCACGCCCATGGTGGTCTGGGCGTACAAGGCACCGTCAAATCCGAAGAACTCGGGCACGAATCCGGGTTCGGAAAACTCGTCGAAGTTGCCCAGAACGGTCCACGCCTTCTGATCCTTCTCGCGCTCGTACACGATGCGGCGCCCTTCGACGTGGGCGGTGGCGACGCGCGGGACATCGTCCCGGTCCAGGATCCAGTCGGTCACTCCGGCCGGCTGACCGATCGTCAGATTCCGCAGTTCGCGCGTCCGCGTGTTCAGGCGGTGAAGAACCACAGCCCTCAAGGACCCGTCCGCATTACGGGGAAGCAACTCGGCCACGATCACGTCGCCGGAACCGTCGTGCGTGGCCGAGAAGAACGTGTGGGAACCCGGCAGGACCCGCGAGCGCATCCCGGTGCCCGTCTGTTCCTGATGGAATCCGAAGTTTGGCGAGATCAGTGGCACAGAGTTCGAACCGTCCCGATCTACGGCGATCAGGCCGCCGAATCCGGTGCTTTGCTCCCCGGTCCAATCCACCACGGTGTAAACGAGGCGATCGTCGTTGAGCCAATGGAAGCTGCGAACGTCCCCGTCCTTGAACGCCGCCGCGATCTGGATCTGGGTCGGGTTGGCCGTCTCGGTCGTTGCCAGGCGCACCCGGCCGGAGGCATCGTGGCCCAGCAGCGCAAGGTATTTCCCGCTCGGGGAAAGGCGCCCTTGGGTGATTTCCGGGTTCCGAAAGAAATCCGCCACCGCCGGCCCATCGGCGTCGGCCGGCGCGGCGCGTAACCACGGCGCGAGCAGCATGCCTGCAAGCGCCGGCGCGATGATTCGCTGCAGTCCGGGGGACCGGTTGCGCATCGGCCCTGCTCCGATTGGTTGAGTTCCTGTTGCGCCGCAGTCGGCGCTTCGACCTCACTCGATCATACGCAAGGCCCGATGTTCCGGGTGGTCCCGCATGGGTCAATATCGCGATCCCGCGTCGGCCGATGCGACGCCGCAGCCCGGGATGTGTATCGAGTAATTGACGCGGGGCTCGAAGTCCTGCGACAGGGCATTGGCCTTCTTGGCCTCGAACCAGTAGCGCGTGCACGGCTGGATGTCGACGTCCAGCGCCTTCTGAGGACTGTACGGGAATCCGTCGGACGGGGTGGTCTGGAAGACGATGGTGTGCCGGCCGGCGGAGACCGGGATCCGGGTGTTGGTGGTGTAGGACTTGCCGTCGACCGACACGATCAAGGTGTCGAACGTGTTGATTTCCACGCGGTTGAAGCGCGCCCCGTCCAGGTACGACAACGGTTCCGGGGAAGCGCAACCCGCCAGCCCTGCCAAGGCCGCGACCAGCGCCAGCATCGTGCCCAATACACCGGTCTGCTGTAAGACAGAGGATGTCCCGTTCCAATGCGCATTCATGTCGATCTCCTGAAGACGCGTCGGGTCGCGTCAGCCCGATCAAGTTACCAGAGCCGATGCCGCGACGCGGTAACGAATGATTGCTGCTCCTCTGAGAGCCCGGCTCGGCGCGGCTGGTTCAATAACCACCACGACAGACAGGTAAGCGGCTTTGCGGGCCCGGACGGGCACGGGCCGCCCGCCGGTGTCACCCGCTACGGTTTGATCGCCGCGCTCCTGGCGAAGCCCGGTGGACGCCGGTGATGGGTGGCCTGCTCATACGCATACGCGTAGCCGATCAACCTGGCCTCGCTGTAGGCGCTGCCGACGAACGACAACCCGATCGGCAGCCCCGCCACCGATCCGGCCGGCACGGTGATGTGCGGATAGCGGGCCACCGCCGCCGGCGTCGAGAAGCTGGCCACGCTGTTGTCGCCGTTGACGAGGTCCGTCACCCAGGCTGGAGTCCCGGTCGGGGCGATCAGCGCATCGAGCTTGTACTCGGACAGCACCCGATCGATTCCCTCGTCGCGCGCCAGGCGCCGGCACAGCGCGAGCGCGTCCTTGTAGGCGGCCTCGTCCAGCCCGCCTTTGCCCTGCGCCTTCACCAACAGGTCCTGCGAGAACAGCCGCAGCTCGCGCGCGTGCTCGCGTTCGTTGAAGGCGATCACGTCGGCCAGCGTCCGCACGCTCGCGCCGGGAGCGAACTCGGCCAGGTATTGGCCCAGGTCCGCTTTCAGCTCGTACAGCAGCACGTCGAGCTCGGCATCGGCGTATTTCTTCGCGTCCGGCAGCTCGACCGGATCGATGATGGTGGCGCCGAGCTCCTTGAGTTTCGCCACGGCCAGATCGATCAGCGCATCCACGGCATCCAGGCCCGTGTAGGCGCCACGCACCAGGCCCAACCGCGCGCCCGTGAGCGCCGCGCGATCCAGCGCCTTCAGGTAGTCGGTCGCGCCCGCCGGGTTGGCGGCCGTGGCCGGATCGAGCGGATCGGCCCCGGCCATCGCCCCCAGCAGCGCGGCGGCGTCGCTCACGCTGCAGGCCATCGGACCCGGGGTGTCCTGCGTGTGCGAGACCGGGATGACCCCGTGCCGGCTGACCAGCCCGACGGTCGGCTTGATCCCGACCAGGCCGCAGATCGACCCCGGGGACACGATCGATCCGTCCGTCTCGGTGCCCACCGCAACGGGCGCCAGCCCCGCCGCCACGGCCGCGGCCGAGCCCGAGCTGGAGCCGCTCGTGTTGCGGTCCAGTGCGTAGGGATTCAAGGTCAGCCCGCCGCGCCCGCTCCATCCGCTGGTCGAATGCGACGAGCGGATGTTGGCCCATTCGCTCAGATTGGTCTTGCCCAGGATCACCGCGCCGGCCTCGCGCAGCCGCGCCACCACGGTCGCATCGCGCGGCGCCTTCGCGTCGGCCAGCGCCAGCGATCCGGCGCTGGTGCTCATGCGGTCACCGGTGGCGATGTTGTCCTTCACCAGCACCGGAATCCCGTGCAGCGGCCCGCGCGGCCCCTTGGCGCGGCGCTCCGCGTCCAGCGCGGCCGCGATCTTGAACGCATCCGGGTTGATCTCGAGCACCGACCTCAAGTGCGGACCGTGCCGGTCGATCTGCTCGATCCGCGCCAGGCAGCGCCGCACCAGTTGCACCGACGTCAGGGCCCCGCGGGCCATGGCCGCCTGCAGCTCGGACAGCCCGGGTTCCCGGGGCGCCGCGGAGCCGGCCGCCGACGCGTTGCCGGAGGTCGCCGCCATCGCCGCCCCACCCAGGGCTCCGAGAAGGGCCCTGCGGTTCACGTCCACCGTCATGTTGTGCTCCCTCCTGATGTCCCTCGAAGCGGGGCCCGCCGGGATCGCCTCAGCGCGCGCGATCGTCCCTGGAAATGGCGATCAGAGCCTTCATCGAGCCCTTGACCTCTGCGATATCGCGCTGCTGATCCAGCATGATCTGCTGCATGCGCTCCAGCACTTTGTCCTGCTGGGCGAGCTTCTCCTTCAGGATCGCCACTCCCGAGAGGCGATCGAGAATATCGGTCACCAGACTCATTGCGGAGAAGCGGCTTTGATTCTTTCGATTTCCGCGAAAAACTTCCGGGCACGCGCGCCGGCGGCGTCCAGGATTGCGTTCATCCGATCGATCTCGACCTGCGCCTGCCGGGTTGCCGCATCGAGCAGGCGCAACTCGTCCGCGTCCGCGCCGGCCAGATAGGCGTCGACCGCGCGGCGCACCTCGACCGACATGTTCGTTCCGCTCGCCTTTGCTTTGCGGGCGATCGCTTTCTTCTGGCCTTGTTCCAGGTATATGTTGGTCAGGACGAGGTCCGACATACATCCGGCTCCGATCCGGCACACATTACATATCATATATCGAGCGCTGCTCTCGCGAACACTGCCACCGGCGCGAGCGGTCGGTCCTAGTCGAACAGGCCGGTGCCTTCCGATCGCGGCTCGGCCAGCCCGAAGTGCCGGTACGCGGCCACCGCGGCAATCCGCCCGCGCGGGGTTCGCTGCAGCAGCCCTTGCTGGATCAGGAACGGCTCGATCACGTCTTCCAGCGTGTCGCGCTCTTCCCCGATCGCGGCCGCCAGGCTCTCGATGCCCACCGGCCCGCCGCCGAACCGTTCGATCACCGCACGCAGCAGCTTGCGGTCCATCACGTCCAGGCCGAGCGCGTCCACCTCCAGCATCGTGAGCGCGCGGTCGGCCGTGGCGCGGCTGATGGTTCCCGATTCGCGCACTTCGGCGTAGTCGCGCACCCGGCGCAGCAGGCGATTGGCGATGCGCGGCGTGCCGCGCGCGCGGCGCGCGATCTCGCGCGCGCCTTCGGCCTCGAGCGTCGCGTTCAGCAGCCGGGCCGAGCGCGTCACGATCGATGCGATCTCGCTTTCGCTGTAGAACTCCAGCCGCGCCACGATTCCGAAGCGGTCGCGCAGCGGGTTCGTGAGCATGCCGGCGCGGGTGGTGGCCCCCACCAGCGTGAACGGCGGCAGGTCCAGCTTGATCGAGCGGGCCGACGGGCCCTCGCCGATCATGATGTCGATCTGGTAGTCCTCCAGGGCCGGGTACAGGATCTCCTCGACCACGGGGCTGAGCCGGTGGATCTCGTCGATGAACAGGACGTCGTTGCGCTCCAGGTTGGTCAGCAGCGCCGCCAGGTCGCCCGGCCGTTCCAGCACCGGCCCGCTGGTCTGGCGCAGGTTCACCTGCATCTCGTGGGCGATGATGTGCGCGAGCGTGGTCTTGCCCAGGCCCGGCGGGCCGAACAGCAGCACGTGATCGAGCGCCTCGGAGCGGCCGCGCGCGGCCTGGATGAAGATCTCCAGCTGTTCGCGAATGCGCTGCTGCCCGATGTATTCACCCAGTCGCTGCGGGCGCAACGCGCGCTCGGCCGCCTCCTCGCTGGGGGAGGTGGCGGCGGTGATCAGGCGGTCTTCGTTCACGTGTTGCGGTTGATCCACAAAAAGAGCGCCCTCACCCCCGGCCCCTCTCCCACTGGCGTGGGAGAGGGGAGAAGTTTCTTCCTTCTTCCCTCAATGAGACAGAGGGGAGAAGTTCCTCCCCTCTCCCGCCTGCGGGAGAGGGGCCGGGGGTGAGGGCGCTTTAAGCCTTCGCCAGCGATTTTAGGGCGATCCGGATCCCGTCCGATACGCCGGTTCCGGCCGGCACCTGGCGCGTCGCCGCGGCCGCCTCGCGTTCGGAGTAGCCCAGCGCCAGCAGAGCCCGCAGCACGTCGTCGGCCGCGTCGACCGGACCGGCGGCGGGCGTGCCCACGCCCTCGAGCTCGGCCCCCAGCTTGCCCTTGAGCTCCAGCAGCAACCGCTCCGCGGTCTTCTGGCCGATGCCCGGCAGCCGCTTCAGCATGGCCGCATCCTGCCGTGTCACGGCCTGCGCCAGCTCGTCCACGCTCAGGCCCGACAGCACCGCCAGTGCGGTGCGGGCGCCCACGCCCGAGATCCGGATCAGCGCGCGAAATGCGCTGCGCTCGCCCTGGGTAGCGAACCCGAACAGCTGGTGCGCGTCCTCGCGCACCACCAGGTGGGTGAGCAGCGTTACGCGCTCGCCGATCGCGGGCAGCCCATAGAACGTGCTCATCGGCACGCCGACCTCGTAGCCGACCCCGCCGGCGTCCACCAGCAGCATGGGCGGACGCTTTTCGATCAGGGTTCCACACAGCCGCCCGATCATGAGCCGGCCTTTCCCTGCGCGCGCAACGCGAACTCCCGCCAGGCCGCACGCGCGCGGCCGCCGCGGGCGCCCCGCGCTGCCGTGCCCGGCTCGATCGCTGCCCGCAATGCGGTGGCCCCATGGGCGTGGCAGATCGAGCAGGCCAGCGCGTCGGCCGCGTCCGGCCCCGGTGCGCGCTCCAGCGCCAGCAGGCGCTGCACCATCTTCTGCACCTGGATCTTGTCGGCCTTGCCGTAGCCGACCACCGCCTGCTTGACCTGCAGCGCCGTGTACTCGTGCACCTTCAGCCCGGCCGTCACCGCCGCGCACAGCGCCGCCCCGCGCGCCTGCCCCAGCAGCAGCGTCGATTGCGCGTTCACGTTGACGAACACCTTCTCGACCACGGCCTCGGTGGGCTGCGTGGCGCGCACCACGGCGGCGAGCTCCGACAGGATATGGGCCAGCCGTTGCGCCAGCTCGCCGGCCGGAACGCGGATCACGCCGGAGGCCACGTGCCGCAGCCGGCCGCCGGCGGCTTCGATCACGCCGAAGCCGGTGCGATTCAGACCGGGGTCAATGCCGAGGATGCGAACGTTCGCGTTACGAATGACCGAGCACTCCCCGCATCACGCGCCTGAGCGAGCGCCGGTCGCGAACCGCCAGCGCGCCGGCCCTGCGCAGGATCAGGCGGTTGTCGATCGTGAACCATTTGAGGCGAATCACGGACGCAGAGGAAAGCCCCGCCGATGCGAGGTCAATGAGCGGGATATCGTGAGGCCAAGGCGCGTTCTCGGCACTGGTGATCATCGCACACACGCTGTGGCCGGTCTGCGCGTTGGCGGCTCTCAAAGTCAGCACGACAGCCGGGCGCCGCTTCTCGGCGGCACGATCCGTGAAGGGGAAGGGCACGACGAGCACGTCGAAGGCATCATAGGCGGGGGCTGCAACCCCAGCGCGCCTAGAGATCTGCGTAGGCACGCTCGTCGGCGGGCGATGACCACTCGGTGAGGGAGTCCGACACCGCCCTGGCGAAGTCCAGGTCTACCGCAGTCGCGCGCTGCAACAGCACATCTTTGCCTCGGATCGTGAACACGATCCGGTCGCCTTTGTTAAGTTTGAGCGCGCGGCGCACCGACGCCGGAATGGTCGCCTGGTACTTCTCGGTCAAACGACTCGTTTCGCTCTTCGAGGTCGTAGTGTCCAGGGGCATCGTCAGAAGGTATTACCGTATTACCAGCGCCGATACTAGGCGGCGCTGAACGCGGCGTCAATGCCGGAAATGCCGCATCCCGGTGAACACCATCGCGACGCCGTGCTGGTCGGCTGCCGCGATCACCTCCGCGTCGCGCACCGAGCCGCCGGGCTGGATCACGCAGCGCGCGCCGGCCTCGACGATCGCGTCCAGCGCGTCGCGGAACGGGAAAAACGCGTCGGACGCGGCCGCCGATGCGGCCAGCGAGAGCCCCGCATCGCGCGCCTTGATGGCCGCGATGCGCGCCGAATCGAGCCGGCTCATCTGCCCGGCGCCGATGCCGACGGTGGCGCCAGCGCGCGCGAACACGATCGCGTTGGACTTCACGTAGCGCACCACGTGCCAGGCGAACAGCAGGTCGTCCAGTTCAGCCTCTCCGGGCGCGCGGCGCGTGACGATCTTCAGGTCCGACCGCCGCACCTGCGCGATGTCCGGCGTTTGCACCAGCAGGCCGCCCCCGACCCGCTTGAAATCGAAATCGTTGCTGGCCGCGCCGGGCTGCACGGCGAGCAGCCGCAGGTTCGCCTTGCCGGCCAGCAGCTCGCGCGCGGCCGCGTCGAATCCCGGGGCCACGATCACCTCGGCGAACTGCTCGGAAAACGCGCGCGCGCATTCCGCGCCCACCTCGCCATTGAACGCGATGATGCCGCCGAAGGCCGAGGTCGGATCGGTCGCGAAGGCCTGGCGGTAAGCGGCCAGCAGATCTGCCCCGACCGCCACCCCGCACGGATTGGCATGCTTGACGACCACGCAGGCCGGCGCCTGCAGGCTGCGCACGCACTCCCAGGCGGCATCGGCATCGGCCACGTTGTTGTACGACAGCTCCTTGCCCTGCAGTTGCCGGTAGCCGCCCAGCAGGCCTGCGCCCGGCTCCGGATCGCGGTAGAACGCGGCCTGCTGGTGCGGATTTTCGCCGTAGCGCATCGGCTGGCGCAGCGTCCACTGGCGCGTGAGCACGCTCGGGAACGTTTCGCGCCCGCCGTCGGCATCCAGGCTGGACAGGTAGCCGCTGATCGCGCCGTCGTAGCGGGCCGTGTGCGCAAACGCCTTGACCGCCAGTTCCCGCCGCGTCGAGGCACCCGTGGCGCCGCGCGCGCGCAGCTCCTCGACCACGCGTGCATAGTCGACCGGGTCGACGATCACGGTCACCGCCGCATGGTTCTTGGCGGCGGCGCGCAGCATCGCCGGCCCGCCCACGTCGATGTTCTCGATCGCCTCGGACAGCGTGCAGCCCGGCCTGGCCACGGTCGCCTCGAACGGATACAGGTTGACGGCGACCACGTCGATCAGCCCGATCGCGTGCTGGGCCAGCGCGCGCAGATGCTCGGGCGCATCGCGCCGCGCCAGGATGCCGGCGTGCACCGCCGGGTGCAGCGTCTTGACGCGTCCGTCCAGGATTTCCGGAAATCCGGTGATGCCGGCCACTTCCGTGACGGCGATGCCGCCGTCGGCCAGCGCGCGGGCGGTGCCGCCGGTCGACAGCACCGTGAAGCCCAGGCGCGTGAGCGAGCGGGCGAGCTCGACCACGCCGGCCTTGTCGGACACGCTGATCAACGCATAGCGAACGGTCATCTTGACGAGATGCTACCTGACGCCCTCACCGCCCTGCTTCGCCGGGCGGTGAGGGCGATCAGATCACAGCAGGCCGTAATCGACCAGCTTGCGCCGCAGCGTGTTCCGGTTGATGCCGAGCAGGTCGGCCGCCGCCGACTGGTTGCCGGCGCAGCGGTCGACCGCGAACTTCAGCAGGGGCCGCTCCACCGCCTGCATCACCAGCTCGTGCAACGCATGCGGCCGCGCTCCATCCAGGTCCGAGAAATACCGGTCCAGGCTGCGCAGCACGCTCTGCTCCAGCGTCTCCTGGCGCGGCAGCGACCCGGCCGCTTCGCTCTGCTTCAAATCCGGCGCCCGCTCAGTTTTCGCACGCCGCAATTGCGTCGAGGTCACCGTTATCTCCTCCGCATTCGGGCCCCGCCGTTTCTTCGATCGAATCGTCCAGGTACTGCAATCGATCGTCGCGTTCGCCCGCTTCCTGCAGAAATTCGTCCAGCGCCCGGCGCTGATCCTCGCAGCGCTCGAGGCGGTTCATCCGATCGCAAAAGTGCGTGCCGCCGCGCAGACGGCGCGTGTACCAGATGATGTGCTTGCGCGCGGTGCGCACGCCCAGCGACTCGCCGTACAGGCCGTAGTGCTCGTCCAGGTGCTCCTGCAGCAGGCCGCGCACCTCCTGCACGGCCGCAGGCGGCTGCACCGACCCGGTACGAAGGAACCCGCCGATCTCGCGGAAGATCCAGGGCCGGCCCTGGGCGGCACGACCGATCATGATGGCGTCGGCGCCCGTGACATCGAAGACGTAGCGAGCCTTCTGCGGCGTATCGATGTCGCCATTGGCCACCACCGGAATGCGCACGGCCTGCTTGACCTGGGCGATCGTGTCGTATTCGGCATCCCCGCCGAAGCCGCAGGCGCGCGTGCGTCCGTGCAGCGTCAGCATGCGCACCCCGGCCGACTCGGCCATGCGCGCGATCCGCACTGCGTTGCGACTGTGCGGGTCCCAGCCGGTGCGGTACTTCAGGGTCACCGGCACGTCGACTGCCTGCACCACCGATTCGACGATGCGCGCCACCAGATCCTCTTGCCTGAGCAGCGCCGAGCCGCACGCGACCTGGCAGACCTTGCGGGCCGGGCAGCCCATGTTCAGATCGATGACCTGGGCCCCGCGGTCCACGTTGTAGCGGGCGGCATCGGCCAGCACGGCCGGATCGGCGCCGACCAGCTGTACCGCCACCGGCGCCGCTTCTCCCTCGTGATCGAGCCGCCGCGAGGTCTTGCCGCTGGCGCGCATGCGCGGGTCGGAGGCCACCATCTCGCTGACGGCATAGGACGCTCCCAGCCGCCGGCACAGACGGCGAAACGGCCGGTCCGTGACCCCCGCCATCGGCGCAGCGAAAAGGCGGTCTTTCAGCTCGAAGGAGCCGATACGCATCTGGAAATTGGGAGCTAATGAATAGCGGCCCTGAGAGCCGCATGGTTCAGGCGATTGTAGCCAAGCGGGCTGCGAAGGCAATGCGCAAAACGCGATAGCCCGTCAGCGTCTGATCCCGAACATCAGAGCGGCAGACAGGGTGCGCCGCAACGGTGCGGCCAGGTCGAAGGCCACCAGCGCGATCGACCGGGCCAGCTCGACGGGTATCAACCCGGAAGAAAACAGGCCGGGCAGGGTGCCCGTAAAGCTCGAAATCGCGAATCGATCCAATTTCCGAGACGCCTCGTAGCGGGACAGGGCTTCGATCGGGTCGGCCGGACTGCGCGCGACGCAATCGGCCAGGCAGACGCTGTCGCGCATGCCCAGGTTGAAGCCCTGGCCGGCCACCGGGTGCAGGCTTTGCGCGGCGTTTCCGATACAGACCATCCGGTGCTCGCGCAGGCGGGGCCGGTGCTGCTGCAGCAACGGGAAGCTGCTACGCGTCCCGACCCATACGACCCGACCGATGCGGGACCCTAGCGTGGCCTGGATCTTGCTGGCAAATTCGGCATCGCTCAGCTCCAGGCGCTGCCGTGCGAGGTCCCGATCCAGGCACCAGATCATCGACTTGCGGTCGATGGCCGGTTGCGTCGCCGTCACCGGCGCCGGCAGCAGCGCGAGCGGGCCCTCACGGGTGAACCGCTCCACCGCGGTGCCCGCACCCACCCCTTCCACCTCCAGGTCCGCCAGCAGCGCGATGGCGGTCGGGCCCTGCCCGCCGCCGCCGCCGATGCCCTCGGCGTTGATCGCGATCCTCGTCTCGAGCGGGGCCGCACCCTCCAGACGGATTAGCACCGATTCGTGCCGTTGCTCCAGGCCGAGCGCCCGGCAGGGCCGGCGCACCACGATGTTCGGGTCGGCTTCGGCGGCGCGCGCCAGCGCCTGCACCAGGTCGGAATACCAGACGGTCGAACCGAGCGCGGCCCCGCCGAAATCGCGGCTCGTCAGGCGGGTGGCGCCGAACTGCCCGGCCGAACTGACGTGCACCTCGAGGATATCGGCCCGCGGCGCGAAATGCCGTCCCAGCAGTCCGGACAGCAGCTGCACCGTGCCCCGCGACAGCGCGAGCAGGCGGCGATCCTGCAGGGCCTGCTCGAGGCTGCGCGCGTCGAGCAGCTGCGAGGCCACGCCACGCGCCGACAGCAGCAGCGCGCAGGCCAGCCCGATCGGGCCGGCACCCAGGATGACCACCGATGCGGCCGCAGGGCGGCGGTCCGGATCCATCACGAAGGCGCGCTCAAGGGGGCGCGTCGCAATTGCGCCTCCAGCTCGGCCAGATCCCCGGGCGTGCCGACGTTGTACCAGCGCCCGGCGAAACGTTCGGCGCTGGCGCGCTGCCGCTCGACCAGTCCGAAGGCCCAGGGAAACAGGGGCTGGCGCCCGCTGCCTTGCCCGGCGAAGACGCGCGGGGCGAACACGGCGATGTTGCCGTACGTCAGCCAGGGCTTGCGCATCGTGGCCAGCGCACCGTCCAGTCCCATGTCGCCGCGGGGATGGTAGGGCGGGTTGTCGACCAGGACGAAGTGCGCGTCGTACTCGCCGGCCCCGATCCGAGCCGCCGGCGCATCCAGGTTGCGGTAGTCGAAGGTCGACGCGATGTCCCCGCTGACAGCCACGAACGGCTCCGGACCCAGCAGAGCCAGCGCGTGCACGATGCCGCCCAGCGTCTCGAGCGCATCTTCGGCCCGCTCACCCTCGCGCGAATAGCGGATGCGGGCGTGATAGCGCGATCCGTCGCCCAGCGTGCGTTCGATCAGCTGCGCGTGGTGCGCGGTGTTGATCACCAGATCGTGGATCCCGGCGGCCACGAGCGCGCCGATCTGCCACTCGATCAGCAGGCGGCCGCCGGCGCTCAGCAACGGCTTCGGTATCCGGTCCGACAGCGGTCGCATGCGTTCGCCGCGCCCGGCCGCGAAAATGAGCGCCCGCATCAGAACGTGCAGCCGACCTGCGCCGGCCGCTGTTCGAGGCGATCGAGCAGGCGGCGCAGCTCGTCGAACACGCCGTAGCGCTCGACGACGAGGCGGGTATGGCGCATCACCAGGGGCAGGTCCGACAGGTAGCGGTCCTTGCCGTCGCGGTGGTACAGGCGGGCGAAGATGCCGAGCACCTTCAGGCTGCGCTGCAGCCCGATCCACTCCATCGTCCGCCACAGCTCCGCGAACTGCGCCGGCACCGGCAGCCCCGCGGCGCGGGCCCGCTCCCAGTAACGCGCTGCCCAGTCGAGCTGGCGCTCCTCGGGCCACTCCACGTAGGCGTCGCGCAGCAGCGACACCAGGTCGTAGGTCGCCGGTCCCATCACCGCATCCTGGAAGTCGAGCACGCCCGGATTGCCGCGCGCGCGCTGCATCAGGTTGCGGCTGTGATAGTCGCGGTGCACGTACACGTGCGGCTGCGCCAGGGCGCTGCCGATCAGCGCCTCGAACGCGCGGTCCAGCGCGGCGCGCTCATCCGGCGCCAGGTCGATCTGAAGATGGCGTGCGACGTACCAGTCGGGGAACAGTCTGAGCTCGGACAGCAGCCGGGCGCGGTCGTAGGGCGGGAGCAGGCCGGCCTGGGTGGCGGCCTGGATGCGCACCAGCGCATCCAGCGCGTCCAGGTACAGGGGCTGGGGGTCGGCGCCCGCTTCGAGTGCTTCCAGGTAGGTGGCGTGCCCGAGGTCGCTGAGCAGCAGGAAGCCGCGCGCCAGGTCCTCGGCCAGGACGTCGGGGGTGGTGACGCCAGCCGCTCCGAACAGGCGGGCCACCTTGACGAAGGGGCGGATGTCCTCCCGATCCGGCGGCGCGTCCATCGCGATCAGCGTGCCGGCGCGGCCGGCGTCCAGTCGGAAATAGCGCCGGAAGCTGGCATCGCTGGAGGCGGGGCGCAAGGTCTCGGGGCGCAGGCCCAGGGCGCCGTCCAGCGATTGCAGCCAGGCGATCAGCGTGTTGCGGCGCGCATCGGATGCCGCGGATTCCTGGCTCATCGGACCGTAAAAAGTGTAATTTGTGTAAACCGCGCGGACCGGCACAGGTCCACGCTTACCATCATAATGCGCGGCTGTTAAAGAGAATCGAGCCGCACGGCCGGCGCGGGGATCGCGGGCCGACGCCGGCTCGGCAGCCTTCCCTTGCGCCCTTTTGCTGAGCCAACCCGTCCGCATCGGGCCCGCGCGCCGGCCCGGCGCGCCATGGCGCTGGTGGCGGCGTTCGCGCTCGCCGGTGCCGGCCCCGCGATGGCGCAAGCGGAGGACGCCCCGGTCGCTCTGAAGCTGGAACGCATGCTGGGAGCCCATCGGGCCAAGATCCACGTGAAGGTGCCCACCTACGCCAAGGCCGAACACATGCAGGGGGAGGTCGATGAGCGGGTGCAGATGCACCGCAACGTCGAGCTGCGCAGCGCCGGCACCGTGATCCGCGGGGATGCGGCCGAATACCTGTGCGCCAGCGACGAGGCCAAGGTGCACGGCAATGCCCGGCTGTACGACCGGGGCACGATCTTCTCGGGGCCGGAACTGGACTACCGTCTGGAGGCGCGTACCGGCCAGATGCCGAACGCGTCGTACGTCTATTCGCCCCGCCAGGGACGCGGCGAGTCCTCGCTGATCGAGTTTCTCGACGCGGACCATTACCGGCTGCACGATGCGACCTACACCAACTGCGCTCCCGGCGACGATTCGTGGTGGGTGAAGGCGGACACGCTCGACATCGACCACCAGGAGGGCAAGGCGGTCGGGCACCACGCCACCATGTACTTCGAGGGCGTGCCCGTGATCTCGTCGCCGTACTTCGCCTTTCCCCTCGGGGATGCGCGCCGCAGCGGCTTCCTGACGCCCAGCTACTACTTCGCGTCCCGCACGGGGTTCCAGGTGACCGCACCGTACTACTGGAACATGGCGCCGAACTACGACTACACGATCACGCCGTCGATCTACCCGCGCTGGGGCGCGCTGATCGGCAACGAATTCCGGTTCCTGGAACCGACCGCGAAGGGAATCATCGATTTTGACACGATGCCGTACGACCGCGCCACCGCCACGTCGCGCAACCACCTGGCCGTGAACAGCACGTGGGCGGACCCCTCGGGCCTGGGAGCCGGGATCAACTACAACCGCGTATCGGACGACCTGTTCTTCACCGATTTCGCGCACACGCTGGTGGAAGCGGCCCCGATCGAATTGCCCCAGGTCGAGTACGTCAGCTACTCGAAGACCTACTGGAATGCGACGGTTCAGGTCGCGCGCAACCAGACGCTGTTCTCGCTGCTCAATCCGCCCGGCACGCCGGCGCCCGGCAACCCGCCGCCCTACGACAAGGTGCCGGAATTCACGTTCAACACCCAGCGCGTCGACTGGCAGGGCTTCGACGTGGCCACGACCCTGGATGCGACGCAGTTTCGCAACCACGTCCTGGAGGAGGGCTCGCGCTTCGTGCTGAACCCGAGCGTCAGCTATCCGGTGCTCAGCTCCGCCTACTTCGTGGTGCCGCGCCTGCAGTGGAGCCTGACCGAATACGAGCTGGATCCGGACCTGCACAGCGGCCACGCCAGCGCGACGCGTTCGCTGCCGATCGCATCGGTGAATGCCGGCCTGGTGTTCGAGCGCGGCACCCAATGGTTCGGGCGCAGCGCCACGCAGACGCTGGAGCCGCGCCTGTACTACGCCTTCATCCCGTACCGCGACCAGAGCCAGCTGCCGAACTACGACAGCGCCGACCCGACCTTCACGTTCGCCCAGCTGTTCACCGAGAACGCGTTCACCGGCTACGACCGCATCGGCGAGGCCAACCAGATCTCCACCGCGGTGGTGAGCCGGATGATCGATGACGAGTCGGGCGCCGAACGGTTCCGCATCGCGCTCGGGCAGCGCTTCTATTTCGGGCCACAGCGCGTCTTTCTTCCGGGCGAGCCGCCCCGCACCAACCTGACGTCCGACCTGCTGCTGGATGCGAGCGCCCAGACGGCGCGCGACTGGAAGGCGGAATTCGAGCTCGAATACTCGGCGGTCGACAGCCAGGTCGTGCGCGCCAACGTGGGAATCCGGTGGCAGCCGAAGGCGGCCTCGGTGGTGGACCTGAGCTACCGCTACCAGAGCGCCACCTTGCACCAGATCGACCTGGCGAGCCAATGGCCGCTGTCGCGCAAGTGGTATGCGGTGACCAATCTGAACTATTCGCTGCTGGGAAGGGGTGGAATTCCGGGCGACATCAGCTACACGTCGCCCGGCCGGGCCTGGGTCGAGATGGTGCTCGGGCTCGAGTACAAGGCCGATTGCTGGGTCGGTCGGCTGGTCGCGCAACGCTACTCGACCGACGGGGGCATCACCAGGAGCACGACCGTCTTCCTGCAGATCGATCTGAACGGGTTCAGCAGCTTCGGCACCCGCAGCCCGATCGACCAGTTGCGGCGTAGTATTCCGGGCTACCAGCGCATCAACCCGCTGCCTGCAAACCCTGGCCCGTTCGACAACTACGAGTGATTTTCATGTCAAGCAATGCCCGATCGCACCGTTGGTCCGCGGCGCTCGCCTGCGCGCTGTGGGCGTCGCTTTCACTGGCGGCCACGCCGCGACCGCTCGACCGGGTCGTCGCGGTGGTCAACGAGGACGTGATCACGGCCCACGAGCTGGAGCGCCGCGTCAGCACCACCGAGCAGCAGCTGAAGCGGCAGAACATAACGCCGCCCGGGGGCGATGTCCTGAAGAAGCAGGTGCTCGAACGGCTGATCCTGGACACGGCGCAGCTGCAGCTGGCCAAGGAGAACGGCGTGCGGGTGGACGACGTGTCGGTCAATTCGGCCATCGCGCGGATGGCCGAAGTGAACCACATGACGGTGCAGGAGTTGCGCGCGCAGGTCGAGCGTGACGGGGAGGACTTCAACACCTTTCGCGAGGACATGCGCAACGAGATCACGATGGTGCGGCTGCGCGACCACGAGGTCGATGCGAAGATCCAGGTCTCCGAGGGCGAGATCGACAATTTCCTGGCCGAGCAGGGCAAGGACGACGAGAAGGTCGAATACGACATCGCGCAGATCCTGCTCGGCCTGCCCGAGATCGCATCGCCCGAGCGGGTCGAAGCGACCCGCCGGCGCGCCGAGGAGATCGTGACCCAGGTGAAAAACGGCTCCGATTTCGCGCAGCTCGCGGTCAGCTTTTCGAGTGCCCCCGAGGCGCTGCAGGGCGGCGACCTGGGGTGGCGCTCGGCCGAACGGCTGCCCAACGTCTTCCTGGAAGCGGTGAAGGACCTGAAGCCGGGCCAGATCGGGACGATCATCCACAGCCCGATCGGCTTCCACATCCTGAAGCTGGTCGATCGCCGCAACGCGTCCGGCAACAAGCTGTCGAGCGGCCCGGTCGACCAGGTCCATGTGCGGCATATCCTGCTGCGGGTCACCGACGCCATGCCCGAGCCCGAAGTGAAGCGGCGCCTGCTCGACCTGCGGGAGCGCGTGCTCAAGGGAGGTCAGGACTTCGCGCAGCTGGCGCGGCTGTATTCGATCGATCCGAGCAGCACGCGCGGCGGCGATCTGGGCTGGCTGTACCCGGGCGACACGGTGCCCGAGTTCGAGCGCGTGATGGCAACGCTGAAGGTGAAGGAGGTCAGCGAGCCGGTCAAGACGGCGTTCGGCTGGCACCTGATCCAGGTGCTCGAACGCAAGACCGAGGAGGCCTCCGCCGATCGGAACCGGATCACCGCGCGCCAGATGCTGCGCGACCGCAAGATGGAAGAGGCCTTGCAGGAGTGGCTGCGCCAGCTGCGGGATCGCACCTACGTCGAGTACCGGCTCGATACGCCTTGACAGTGCCTTCCGCAGCACCCGCCAGCCCGATCGCGATCACCACCGGCGAACCGGCCGGGATCGGTCCGGAAATCGCGCTGCGTGCGGCCCTGGCGTTCGCGCGGCCTTGCGCGCTGCTGGGTGACCGCGCGCTGCTCGAACAAACGGCGCGGGACAGCGCGATCGCCTGGCCGTTGCCTGCGCATTGCGCGCTTTACCACGAGAGCCTGCCCCATCCCGTCACGCCCGGGCATCCGCGCCCGGCCAATGCCGCCTATGTGCTCAGGCTGCTGGATCGGGCCATCGGCGGCTGCCGGGGCGGAGAATTCGGCGCGATAGCGACCGCGCCCGTGCACAAGGCGGTAATCAACGAGGCCGGCATCGCCTTCAGCGGGCACACCGAATACCTGGCCGCGGCCACCGGAACCCGGACGGTCGTGATGATGCTGGTCGGGGGCGGCTTGCGGGTGGCGCTGGCGACCACGCACCTGCCGCTGGCGCAAGTCGCCGCCGCGATCACGCGCGAATCGCTGGGGTCGACGCTGGATGTGCTGGACCACGACCTGCGCACCCGCTTCTCGATCGCGCGGCCACGCATCGCCGTGGCCGGGCTGAATCCGCATGCCGGCGAATCCGGCTTCCTGGGGCGTGAGGAGATCGAGGTGATAGGGCCCGCCATCGCCGCGGCGCGCCAGCGCGGAATCGATGCCGACGGCCCATGGCCCGCCGATACGCTGTTCGTGCCGGCGCGCGCCCGCACGGTCGACGCCATCGTCGCGATGTATCACGACCAGGGACTGACGCCGCTGAAGTACGCGAGCTTCGGCCACGGGGTGAACGTGACGCTCGGGCTGCCGCTGGTGCGCACCTCGGTGGACCATGGCACCGCGCTGGATCTGGCCGGGAGCGGACGGGCCGATCCGGCCAGCATGCTGGCTGCGGTCGAACTGGCCGCTCAGCTGGCCGCAACTCCCCTCTCCCGCGAGCGGGAGAGGGGCCGGGGGTGAGGGCGCTCATGACGATCCCACCCGCGGCGCCTGGGTCAGCAGCGCGTCCTCTCGAACCGCACCGGGCGCGTCGGCGCTACAGCCAGAATTTCCTGCGCGACCCCGCCACCATCGCGCGCATCGTGGACGCCATCGCGCCGCAGCCGAACGATTTCCTGGTGGAGATCGGACCGGGCGCCGGCGCGCTGACCGGACCGCTGCTGGAGCGCTGCGAGCGGCTGACCGCGGTCGAGATCGACCGCGATCTGGCCCAGCGGCTGGCCCACCGCTTCGGCGCCGGGCGCTTGGCGCTGATGTGCGCCGACGCCCTGAAAATCGACTGGGCAGCGCTGGCGCGCCAGGGCGGGGGACGGCTGCGGATCGTCGGCAACCTGCCGTATCACATCTCGACGCCGCTGCTGTTCGCGTGGCTGCCGATCGCGCCGCAGGTGACCGACCAGCACCTGATGCTCCAGAAGGAAGTGGTCGACCGGATCGTGGCGCATCCGGGCGGACGCGACTACGGCCGGCTGACCGTGATGCTGCAGTTCCGCTACCGCATCGAGCGGCTGTTCAACGTGGCGGCCGGCGCTTTCGCGCCGGCGCCCAAGGTGCAGTCCTCGGTGATCCGGATGGTGCCGCGCGCCCAGGACGAGCTCGCGCCGCAGGACGCAGGCGCGTTTGCGCGCGTGGTCACCGCCGCTTTCGGGCAGCGCCGCAAGACGCTGCGCAATGCGCTGGCGTCGGTGATGAGCGAGGCGGCGGTGCGCCGGGCCGGCGTCGATCCGGGCGCGCGGGCCGAAACGCTGGACATCGCCGCCTTCGCAAGGCTGGCGGCGGAGCTGAATGTAGATTCAGGCGCTCGCCCCCTTCCCTCGCCCGCGCCCGTTGCACATCGGCTGGGGGAGCACGAGGGGGCCAGCCCAGCCCCCTCGTTCTCTTCCTCTCCCCTTTTTGGCCGAAGGCCGAAAAGGGGAGGGGGTGAGGGCGAACGATGATTGCCCAGCACGAAATCACCCTCGCCTGCGCGGCCGACGCCGAAGCAATCGCCGCCATGTCGCGCGACTGCATCGAGCACGGCCTGGGATGGTCCTGGAAACCGCCGAGGGTGCTGCGCTGCATCGCCGATCCGGCCACCAACGTGGCCGTGTGCCGCGATGCGCGCGGGCTGGCGGGCTTCGCGATCATGAAGTACCGGGACGACGAGGCGCACCTGCTGCTGTTTGCGGTCGAGGCCAGGAGGCGGCGGCGTGGCGTCGGAACCGCGCTGATCGCCTGGCTGGAAGCGACCGCGCGCACCGCCGGACTGGGCGTGATCCTGCTGGAGGCGCGGCGCAGCAACCTGGCCGCGCAGGCGTTCTATCGCCGGCTCGGCTACCGGCAGATCGCGTGCGTTCCGGGCTGGTACCGGGGCGTCGAGGACTGCGTCCGGCTGGCCAAGGACCTGTGGTATCCCGATTGACGGCCGATCAGGGGGTCGAGGCGGCGACGAACGGCCCGCTGTTGCCGCCGATCGTCGTCTGTTCCAGCGCGGTATACACGCTGCGCCCGTAGAAGAACGGCAGACCCCAATCGAACGTATTCGGGCTGGATGGTCCAGCCAGGTCGTTGAAAGCGTTGAACGCCCCGCTGAGCGTGTTGAAGTTCTGCACGCAGAATCCGTAGGTGTGCATGGGAGGCGTGTTGGCCTGCGCCGTCATCGTGGCGCTGAGCATCGCCGTCGCGCAGAAGAACCCGTTGGCCGGGGTGCTCCCGGAGGCGGGGCAGGCGGTCAAGGACGGATCGTTGAAGAACAGGCCGTTGGACCCGCTGTCGATGTAGCTCTGAGTGTTCGTGGTGCTCCCGTAGGTGGTGTTGGTGTTGATGAACCCCGACCCGTCGGTGAGGAACACCAGTGCGCTGCCCAGCTGATTGTTGGTCTGCGTGTCGATGCCGAAGACCAACCACCCGCTCACGTTCGCCTGGCCTTGCGGAGGTATCGAGGGTATCTGCATCACCACGCCGTTGTTGTCGCTCGATGTGAACACGCCCACCGGGTTTTGAATTTGCTGGTTCAGGGGCATCGTGGTCGGACTGCACGAGCCTGCGGACGTGCAGGTGTAATAGAAGGCGGGGTTGGCGCTTCCGGTGACCGGGGCGCAGAAGGGCCCGCAATCCTGGCGGAAATTGCCCACGCCCAGCAGGCCGTTGGCCAGCAGCCCGTTGCTACCCGACACCCCGGTAATCTGAGGCATGCCGGCGCTGCAACCGCTGGGAGCGGTGGCCGGCACGGACGGATCGCCGACCACTTGCAGCGGCAGCGAAGGCGCGGTTTCGCCGCCGATCTTGACGTCGGCAACGCGCACCGCCCCCCACATGTACGAGGCCACGAACTGCACGCAATCGCCGATCACGTTGCCGCCCGTCGCGGCTGGCGACGCCGGGAGCGACAAGGTCAGCACGGAGGGCATCAGCCTCAGTCCATACGAACCGGTGTCGACCCAGACGTGGTCGATCACCTGGCAATTGGTCGTGCCGGGCACGCAAACGGTGATCGTGACGTACGACTGATTGACCGAGCCGACCGGCGCGCCGCCTACGATCGGACCGCCGTCGATCACGAGCGGCACCGCGTTCGTCGTCGCGGTGGTGGGGAACGAGGTGATCAACCCGGGCTGATTCGTACAGGCCGTGGCGGACGTTGAACTCGAGGCGCTGCTGCTGCTCCCGCCGCACGAGGCGACCACCCATGCGGCGGCGGCAAGCAGCGCGAGGCGTATGCGACGCGAAGCCGGGCTCATCGGATCTCCTCGGCGCGCACGCCGGCTGGCATCTGGAGCGGCAGGTAGGCCACGCCGGAAAAGGCGCGCGGGTGCCCGGCGGACCGTATCACCAGATCGGGCTGCTGCACCACGAGCGGCGCGCGCGAGCTCACGCTCCTCGCCTGGGCGGCCGCCCGGTAGCGCGGAAAATAGGTGCCCAGCAGTTGCTGCAGGTCGGGAATGCCAGGGCCGCTCCAGCCGATCGCGAAGACCTGGTTGGCCGGGGTCAGGTATTCGCGCACCTGGGTGCCCCCGGGCAGTTGCAACTCGTGCACCGAGTACGCGCTGGTCCGGGTCACGTTGCGCTGCGCCTTCATCCGGGCCAGGTCCCGGTCGACGGTGGCGCCGTCTTCGCCCAGCGTGGCGAAGGCGGCGGCGGGAGCGAGCAGGGCCAGCAGCAGCCAGCTCGATGCGCGGGAACGGCCACAACCGCGCGAGGGTCGTAGTGAATTCGTCATCATGATCTCAATGTAACCCGCTTTCGATACGGTATGCGTGCGCGCGTGTTGCGAGTTTTCAAGGCATTTTATTCGACCGGCCTGCGGGGCCGGCCGGTGCCATTACCGCCAGCGCGCGAATCCGGTCGTCTGGCCGGACGTCGAACCTGCTTCACTTAAGCGGGTTCAATCAACAGGTTCCGGGTCGCGACGATCCGGCTCGACTTGTCGATCCACGCGGCCCCGGCGCCGGGGTAACGATCCAGCAACTCCCGCGCGGCGGCGAGGTTCAACACCATCATCGGCTTGGTCAGCCCGTCGGCCAGCAATCCGCTGCGCGCCGCCACCGCCACGCAGCTCAAGCCGGGCGGCGACACGCCGGTGCGCGGGTCGAAGATGTGGTGCAGCGTGAAATCGTCGGTGAAGCGGGTCGAATAATCGCCCGAGGTTGCCAGGAAGCGACCGTCCATCGGCACCACGCCGATCAACGCCGACGCGTCGCGCGGGTGCTGGATGCCGACGCGCCAGGCGCGACCGGACGGGCCTGAACCGAGCGTTCCGTATTCTCCCGTGTCGATCAGCGCGTCCGTCACCCCGTCCTGCGCCAGCGCATCGAACGCGATGTCGGCCGCGTAGCCCTGCACCAGGCCGTTGAGGGTGATCGCCATCCCCGGTCCGAGGGTCACGCGCCGCGAACCCGTGTCGATCGCGCTCCAGTCGATGCGGGCGCGCGCCTGCGCCAGCTGGTCGCGCGTGGGCCGGCAGCCGCGCTGCTGGCAGGCGCGGTGCAGCTCCCACAGGGGCTGAACGGTGGGATCGAAGGCGCCGCCCGAGGCGTCGGCCAGCGTCTGCGCGAACTGCAGGAGGCGCACCAGGTGCGGGTCGGGCCGGTCCAGCCGGCCGGCGCCGTTCAAGCGGCTCACCTGGCTGCCGGGCCGCTGCACGACCAGCTGCGTGTCCAGCCAGGACACGCGCGCCAGCGCGCGCGACACCGCGCTTCGCGCCCGCACCGGATCCTCGTGCAGCGCGCAGATCGACAGCGAGGTATCGAACGCGAGCGCCGCGCCGCGCACCACGAAGCGGCCGTCGCTGCCGCGTTCGAGCCGATCCGCCCGGGTGTTCGCGCGCAGGCGCCACAGCGGCCACGGCGAACCGGCCGCGCCGGCCGCGATCAGCGATGCCGATACGAACAGGCGGCGCCTCACCGCGCGCTCCAGGCGGCCGCTGCGGGCTTGGCGGGCGAGGGCAGCGGGGCGACCGCGGCAATGACCATCATCCGGCGCCCCTTGCCCTGCAGGATGCGCGGCGCGCACAGGCGATCGCTGCGGTAGATCGCGACGCAGTCCATGCACTGGAAGCATTCCTGATAGTCGACCCGGCCGCCGGCATCGATGGCCTGGTAGTCGCAGCGGTGGCGGCAGGTCTGGCAAGGCGTGCCGCATTCGACGCGGCGCGCGATCCAGTCGAAGCGGCGCACCCGCCCCAGCACGGCGAGCCATGCTCCTAGCGGGCACAGATAGCGGCAGAAGAACTTGTTCACGACCACGCCCGCCAGCACCATCGCGCCGGCGTACAGCGCAAACGGCCAGGAGCGCGCGAACAGCAGCGTGATGGCCGTCTTGAACGGCTCGATCTCCACCGCCACGTCGCCGGCGTGGGGCGACCACAGGGCGGCCAGCAGCACGAGCGCCAGCGCAACGTACTTCAACCGCTTCAGGCGCCGATCGACCGCTGTGCGCAGCCGGAGCGGGTGCACCCGCAGCGCCCGGCCCGCCAGCGCGGCCAGCTCCTGCAGGGCGCCGAACGGGCACAGCCAGCCGCAGAACGTGCCGCGCCCCCACACCACCAGCGACAGCAGCACGAAGGCCCACAGGATCACGGTGAGCGGGTCGTAGAGAAAGAACGTCCAGCTGCGGTGCGCAACGGCCGCCTGCAGCAGCGCGACCACGTTGACGATCGACAGCTGCGCCTGCGCGGTCCAGCCGATGAAGACCAGCGTGAACAGCAGGAACAGGGGGCGCACGGTCCGCAGGCGGCGCCAGTCCGCAACCAGCGGGTGCTGCCGCGCCAGCACCGTGGCCAGGGCGGCCAGCGCCGCCACCAGCACGGTGATCTGCCCCCAGTGCGCCTTCCAGGTCGCCTGCCAGCTCTTCTGGTCCTCCGGGGCCGGTACCACGAAGCGCTCCGGAATCGAGAACTTCAGCGTGAAATCGCGTGCGACCCGATCCGGATAGACGATGCCCCGGCTTCGCACCACGCGCAGCGAGACCTCCATGGCCTGCCCCGGATCGAGCCCGGCGGCCGAGATCACCCGGAATGCCCTCCAGGTCTGAAAGCGGGGCTGGCCGATGGACCGCAGTTCGGTATCCAGATCCAGGTCGCGCATCTCGATCGGCAGCCCGTCCTGCTTCAGGCTGAGCCGGTCCGGCACCGACGCCCGCACGAAGTCCTCCGGCACGAAGCTGTAGCGGCCGCTCGACATCAGCAGCAGCACATGGTCGCCGGCACCGATCCGATCGGCCATCGACCGGTAGCCCGCATCGGCCAGCAGGTTGCGCCCGGCGCTGGGTACCGTGGCCATCGCGGCATACAGGTCGATGAAGGTGTCGTCCGGCCGCTGCGCGGCGTCGGGATCGGCGGACTCCACCGCGGTGCCGGCGAAAGCGCGCTCGACGTCGAGATTGCGCAGGCGCATGTGCCGGATCAGGCCCGCCTGGAGCAGCCGGTCCCAGTCCATCGCCTGGTAGAGGTCCTCCCGCACGTGGGCCACCAGGTCCGGATCCTTGCCGCCCGAGAAACCGAGTTTGCTGCGGGCGACCTTGAGCGACGCGGCCAGCAGCGACTGGTTCAGGATGCGGATCGACGCGGTCGCCTTGGCGACGCCGTCCACATACGCGTTGATGCTGGCGCCGCGCGCCGCCTGGCCCGGCCCGGTGCCGATCTTGATCGTCTGCTTCAGCGACAGGCCGGGATACTGGGCCACGAACCGGAACAGCGGCTCTTCGCCCAGTCCGTCCAGGAACACCGGCTCGTGTTGCGACAGCACGCGCACGTCCAGGTACTGGCCGTTCGGATCGAGCGCGACCAGCAGGTTGATCGGTGTGCCCGAAAACCCCGGGATCGCGGCCAGGTCGGCCGATTCGAACACGTAGCAGACCAGATCGGTCGAAGGCCCGTTCTGCTTGAACACGGGCCACACCGGAATCGAGGTGTCCTTCTCGCCGACCACGTATGGCGCCGGAAACAGCGCCTGCAGCCGTGCCGCATCCAGCACGCCGGCGCGGCCGGCCGATGCCAGCAGCAGCGCCACCGTTGCGGCGAGCAGGCGGCTGCCAATGGCGCGCCACGGGGCGGAGCGGGACACTATGAGGCCGGTCTTTCGGCCGGCAGCCCCGCGGCGTCGAACAGCCCTTCGAACACGATCGAGCTCAGGTAGCGCTCACCCGAATCGGGAAGGATGGTCACGATGGTCTTGCCGGCGTTTTCGGGCATCCGGGCGAGGCGGACCGCGACCGCCGCGGCGGCGCCGCACGAGATCCCCGACAGGATGCCTTCCTCCATCGTCAGGCGGCGCGCGAAGTCGACCGCCTCCTCGTTGCTGACCTGCTCGATGCGGTCGATCAACGCCAGGTCCAGCACGCTCGGAACGAAACCAGCCCCGATGCCCTGGATCTTGTGGGGCCCGGGCTTCAACGGCTCGCCGGCACGCGTCTGGGTCAGGACCGGGCTGGCGGCGGGCTCCACCGCGACCGAAACGATCCGCTTGCCCTTGGCGTTCTTGATGTAACGCGTGACCCCGGTGATGGTGCCGCCAGTGCCGACGCCGGCCACCAAGATGTCGACTGCGCCCTGGGTGTCGTTCCAGATTTCGGGGCCGGTGGTGCGCTCGTGGATGGCCGGGTTGGCCGGGTTGTCGAACTGCTGCAGCAGCACGTAGCGGTGCGGATCCGAGGCGACGAACTCGTTGGCCTTGGCGATGGCGCCGTTCATGCCCTTGGTGCCGTCGGTCAGGACCAGCCTCGCCCCGTACGCGAGCAGCAGCTTGCGCCGCTCGATGCTCATCGTTTCGGGCATCGTCAGCGTCAGTGCAATGCCGCGCGCGGCGGCCACGAAAGCCAGCGCGATGCCGGTGTTGCCGCTGGTCGGCTCCACCAGCTCCTTGCCCGGCCCGAGCAGGCCGCGCTTTTCGGCGTCCCAGATCATCGCGGCGCCGATGCGGCACTTGACCGAGTAGGCCGGATTGCGGCCTTCGATCTTCGCCAGCACAGTCGCCTTGGCTCCCTGCGTGATGCGGTTCAACCGCACCAGCGGGGTGCCGCCGATCGATTGCGCATTGTCTTCGAAGATGCCCACTTGGATCGCCTCCGTTCGGGTCCGGCGCGCCCTCGCGCCTTCAAAAAGGATAGTTGATGCCGGTGAACACCGCAGGCCCCTCCGGTCCGAAACCGACGTCGACGAAGCCGACGATGAACGGGCTGGCGACTCCGCGCATCCCGATGCCATAGCCTTTGTGCAGGTGAAGCAGCGGGTTCTCGCTACTGTTCGCAAAGACCTTGCCAAGATCGATGAACGGCGTCGCCTCCAGGCTCAGGTTGGTCGAGAACACCCTGAATTGGGCGATCCGGGTGCGCAACTCGACCTCGGCAGCGAACGAGTCGCGATCAATGAAGCGGTCCTGGCCGAAGGCGCGCAGTGGCTGGCGCTCGCCCAGGACACTGTCGACGCCACCAATGCTCGACAGGGCCCAGAACGGCGCGCGGTCGTTGTATGGCACGTAGCGCAGCGCGGCGTGGGCGGCCAACGTCAACCAGGGCTCGACCGGCCGGTACATGTGCGCGTCGACGCCGGTGAACGAATACGACACGGTGCCCGCGATCGAGGAATCGGCGTACCCCGCGAACGCCGACACCAGTTCGCCGCGGTGCGGAATCGTGATCGAATCGCGCGAGTCGTAGGTAACCACCACCCGCTGCTGAAGTTCCTCCTCGCGATCGAGTCCCGGAAGTGTCGGAAAGTCCGTCTGGATCGACGGCAGCTGCGGCAGCACCGCGGGGCCGATCTGCACGAAGCCGACGCGCAACCGATAGCTCGCCTGCCAGCTTCGGGAAAAGTTGACCGCGCCGGTGGCTTCGATGTGTCCCTGGTTGTCGACGTAATTCGTCTCCGCCGTGCGCAGTGTCTCGTTGCCGATTCCGTAGAAGCGCGACGTGCCGCTGCGATCGAAGTTGGTGTGGACCGACCAGGTCCAGGTATCCGACCGCTCCAGCCCGTCCTGATACAGGGCGTCGAATCCGCGCTCCACGCGCTGCTTGACGCTGCCCACCACGTTCCACTGGGAGTCCTTGGACGGATACGAGAAGACGCGTCCGCTGGCGCCCCAGCCGAAATACTGGGTGTGGACGATGTCGGGCGCGATGATCCGGCGGATCTCGTCGTTTTCATCGGTCGAAAGCACGACCGGGATCAGGCCCACCGTGACGCCCCCGACCGGGTCGACATCGATTTCGGGAATCGGTATGAACGGCGCGGTCGACGGATCCATCATCCGCTGCAGCCAGCCGGCTTCGCCGCCGTCCTCGCCGGCGTAAGCCGCGGTGGCCAGCGCGAACAACACCAACGGACCGGCCCGGAAGGCGCGGCGGCTCAGCACGACGGGCCGAGCCTGCTGCCCGGGTTCGAGGTCGGATTCACGGTCGGTTGCCTGCGGACGGCGCCCGGTTCGAGGTCAAACGCGCGAGTTTACCGATGGAAAAGTCGGCCCCAGCGGGCCGGGCGGCGTGCGCGCAAACCGGCTCCGGCCATACAATGCGCGGCCGCAAACCGGCGGCGCGACCCGAAGGAAGACTGGACGATGAGCAAGCCTTTCGCAATGCGCGTGGGGGAAGCGACCGTGTTCGCGAAGGAGGGTCAGTTCACGGACGCAATGGCCGAGATCGTGATCGGCGCGCTCGATGGACCGGTGGGCCAGGCATTCGCCAACCTGATGGGCCAGACGGCGGGCCATTCGCGCATGTTCGCGGTGCGCGACTGCAACCAGCTGGCGCGGCCGCCAACGATGATGGTGCCGAAAGTCACGATCAAGGATTCGAAGACGATCGAGCTGCTGGGCAGCGTGGTCCAGGCCGCCACGGCCGATGCGATCGTCGACTGCGTGGCCAAGGGCACCATCCCGCGGGCCATTGTCGATGAGATCTGCATCATCGATTTGATCTGGCTCGACCCGCAGGCGGTTAAGGATCCGAACCTGGACCGCAAGGACCTGTACCGGACCAATTACGAGGCGACCCAGCTGGCGATCGCGCGCGCCTTGCAGGGCGAGCCGACGGTCGAGCAACTGATCGCCAACCGGCGCAAGATCAAGCACGTGATGTTCGATCCGGATGCCTGAGAGGGCGGCGAAAAGGCGGGACCGCGGCGCGCCGCGCGAGCGTGCGGTGTATATTGATTCCGGCTGGAACGGGCCGAGTGACACAGGTGTGGCAATTCGGGACACCGAAGCAATCGGATGGTTTCCAGGCAATTCGACTCGCCCCGGCCGGCTCCAATGAGGCGGCATTCCGTCTCGGTCCAACCGGACTCGCTCCCCGGTTGGCACGCTTGTTGCCAGACTATGTGACCGTGCGGCATCCGCCGCGACGGATCGAAGGAGGAAATATGAATCTGGCCGAACTGAGCAAGCTCGGGATCAAGGATCCATTCAAGAAGCGTTACGACAACTACATCGGCGGCAAGTGGGTGCCCCCGGTCAAAGGCCAGTACTTCGAGAACATCAGTCCGGTGATCGGGCGCCCGTTCACCGAGATCGCCCGCTCCACCGCCGAGGACATCGAGCTGGCGCTGGACGCCGCCCATGCCGCCAAGGCCAAGTGGGGGCGCACTTCGCCGGCCGATCGCGCCAACGTCCTGATGAAGATTGCCGATCGGATGGAAGCGAACCTGCAGACGCTGGCGCTGGCCGAGACGATTGACAACGGCAAGCCGATCCGGGAAACCCTGGCGGCGGACCTTCCGCTGGCGGTCGACCATTTCCGCTACTTCGCCTCCTGTGTTCGGGCGCAGGAAGGCAGCATCGGCGAGGTTGACCACGAAACGATCGCCTACCACTTCCACGAGCCGCTGGGCGTGGTGGGGCAGATCATCCCGTGGAACTTTCCGCTGCTGATGGCGGCCTGGAAGATGGCCCCGGCGCTGGCCGCCGGCAACTGCGTGGTGCTGAAGCCGGCCGAGCAGACACCGGCCGGAATCATGGTGTGGGCCGACCTGGTGGGCGACCTGTTGCCGCCGGGAGTGCTGAACATCGTGAACGGATTCGGGCTGGAAGCCGGCAAGCCGCTGGCCTCGAGCAACCGGATCGCGAAGATCGCGTTCACCGGCGAAACGACGACCGGGCGCCTGATCATGCAGTATGCGGCGCAGAACCTGATTCACGTCACCCTGGAACTGGGCGGCAAGTCGCCCAACATCTTCTTCGACGACGTGATGGCCAAGGACGACGACTTCTTCGACAAGGCGCTCGAGGGCTTCACGATGTTCGCGCTGAACCAGGGCGAGGTGTGCACCTGCCCGTCGCGCGCGCTGGTGCAGGAGTCGATCTACGACCGCTTCATGGAGCGCGCGCTCAAGCGCGTGGCCGCCGTCAAGCAGGGCTCGCCGCTGGATCCGCAGACGATGATCGGCGCCCAGGCGTCGTCCGAGCAGCTCGACAAGATCCTGTCCTACATCGATATCGGGCGCAAGGAAGGCGCGAAGGTCTTGATCGGCGGTGAGCGCGCCAACCTGGCCGGCGATTTCAAGGAGGGCTACTACATGAAGCCCACCGTGTTCCAGGGTCACAACAAGATGCGGGTCTTCCAGGAGGAGATCTTCGGCCCGGTGGTGTCGGTGACGACCTTCAAGGACGAGGATGAGGCGATGGCCATCGCCAACGACACGTTGTACGGACTGGGCGCGGGCGTGTGGACGCGCGACATCAACCGTGCCTACAACTTCGGCCGCGGCATCCAGGCCGGGCGCGTCTGGACCAACTGCTATCACCTGTATCCGGCCCATGCCGCGTTCGGGGGCTACAAGCAGTCCGGCATCGGCCGCGAGACCCACAAGATGATGCTCGACCATTACCAGCAGACGAAGAACATGCTGGTGAGCTATAGTCCGAAGGCGCTTGGCTTTTTCTAAGCGCACGCAGGCCGCTTCGAGCGGCACTGGCCCGAGGCCGGGTTCTGTCGATCCGGCTTCGGGTCTTTCGGAGACTTGCATGGCGGTCCGGGTCACCGCGACGCCCGCGGCGCTCGAGTTGATCGACATCGTGCGGCGCCAGCATGGCGACGTGATGTTCCACCAGTCCGGCGGCTGCTGCGACGGCAGCGCCCCGATGTGCTACCCGCGCGGCGAGTTCCAGGTCGGCGCCCAGGATGTGCTGCTGGGCGAAATCGGCGGGCAGCCGTTTTACATCGGCGCGGCCCAGTACGAGTACTGGAAGCACACGCAACTGATCATCGACGTGGTGGACGGGCGCGGCGGGATGTTCTCGCTGGAAGGGCCGCTGGGGCGCCGCTTCCTGACGCGTTCGCGCCTGTTCGACGCGCAGGAGCGCGCCGAACTTGGATTGCCGGAGCCGCACAGGCCCGTTTACGCCTGCGTCAGCGACGCGGGCAGTTAAGCGCCCTCACGCCCGGCCCCTCTCCCGCTGCGCGGGCGAGGGGTGAACGATCATCTTCTATTGTTGCTGTTGCCAAAATGAGGCACCCAATCACCCCTCGCCCGCGCAGCGGGAGAGGGGCCGGGCGTGAGGGCGTTTAGTCCAGGAAGTCGCAGTGTTCGCTGACGAACGCTGCCAGGTCCAGCGAATGCTGGCGCACCAGTTTTTCCGCCAGGTCCGTCTCGCGGCGCTCCAGCGCTTCGATGATCCGCATGTGATCGACGATCGAGCGCGCGGCCCGGTCGCTCTGGAAGATCGTCATCTTCCGGATCGCGCGGACGTGGATGAAGATGTTGCGGATCGTGTCGGCGATCAGCTTGGAGCCGCCGAGGCGCACGATCTCCTGGTGAAATGCGATATTGGCGTGCGAGTACTCGTCCAGATGCTCGGACGGCGCCGCATCCCGGAAATCGTCGAACAGGCGCCGCAGGCGCGCAATATCGGCGTCGCTCGCGTGCAGCGTGGCCAGCCGGGCCGACATGCTCTCCAGCGCGGCCCACATCTGGATCATCTCGACGATCTCTGTCCTGGTCTTGCGAACGATGAAAATGCCCTTGCGGGGCACCGTGCGCAGGAAGCCTTCCTGCTCCAGCAGCGTCATCGCTTCCCGCACCGGCGTGCGGCTGACGCCGAGTGCCTCGGTCAGCACGCGCTTGTCGAGTTGGACCTCCTCCGGATAGCTGTAGATGTCGGTGTCCGCGATGGCCTGTTTCAGCATCGCGTACGCCTGGTTCCGCAGGCTGTCGGCGGTCTGGATCGGTTGCAGCGACAGCGCCAGCGTTTCGCTGGGCGACCGCGCCGCAGATGCAGACTTTGACGAGACGTTGACGTCTGCCACCGAAATCACCATCCAGAAAAAGAGGACGTGTCAGGATTCGCCGTCGGTACGACTTCTGCCGCGAGTGCTTGCGACGGCCAGTATGCGGTATTCTAGATGCGAATTTACCCTCTGCGATAGGGGGTTTCAACCGCCTTCAACGCACCGGGGTGGCGCGGTCAGATGCATGCCGATGACGATCATTTGACACCCCGTTGGCCGTTGATTTGGCCGCCTTCAGCCTGATGGTGCGGCGCACAAGCGTCAATGCCGACTTTGTATATCAAGTGCGACCGATGACACGGATCAAGCGGAGTCTCCGAACGCCGTTCGCTGCCTCAGCTTGATCAGCGCCGCGACGACGTCGATGGTCGGGGTCGCAATCTGCAGCCGTCGCCCGATTTCCTGGACCACCGTCACGATCGGGTCGATCTCCATCGGCCGCCCGGTCTCCAGGTCCACCAGCATCGAGATCTTGTGCGCCCCGATCGCGGCGGCGCCGTCCAGGCGGCGGTCGGCGTCGACCCGGAATTTCACGCCGATGCGCTCGCCGATGCGCTGCCCCTCCAGCATCATCGCGCGGCACACGGCGCGCGTGGCCGGATCGGTCGCGACCCGGTCCAGCGTCGCGTGCGTGAGCGCGCTGACCGGGCTCAGGCACAGGTTGCCCCACAGCTTCAGCCAGATCTCGTCGCGAATGTCGGCGCGGATCGGCGCCTCCAGTCCGGCCTCCTGCATCGCCTGGTGCAGCTGTTCGACGCGCGGCGTGCGCTCGCCGCCGGGCTCCCCGATCGGGAACTTGCGGCCGTGCACGTGCCGTACGAGGCCCGGTGCAACCAGGTCGGCGGCCGGATTGAGCACGCAGCCGATCGCCCGCTGCGGGCCCAGCAGCCGCATCTGCCGGCCGCCGGGGTCGATGCTTTCGAGCGTCGCGCCATCGAGCACGCTGCCCTGCCCGTGGAAGTACCAGTACGGTATGCCGTTGACCGCCGTCACGATCGCGGTCTGCGGCCCCAGCAGCGAGGCGATCGAGTCGACCGCGGCCGGCACCGAGTGCGCCTTCATCGTGATGAACACGACGTCCTGATGGCCCAGCTCGCGTGCGTCGTCGGTGCAGCGCACGCGGGCCACCAGTTCCTGGCCTTCGATCAACAGGCGCGCGCCGTGCGAGCGCATCGCAGCCAGGTGCGCGCCGCGCGCCACGAAGCTCACCTCGTTGCCGGCCCGCGCCAGCAGCACGCCGATGAATCCGCCGATGGCGCCGGCTCCGAAAACACAGATCTTCATCGCGCGCTTACTCGCGCACCTGCAATACGAGTTTGCCGATGTGCCGGCTCTCTTCCATGATCCGATGCGCCTCGGCGGCTCTTTCGAGCGGGTAGATTCCGAACAGGTGGGTCCTGAGCCGGCCGCTGGCGAAGGCCGGCCACACTTCGCGCAGCAGCTCGTCGCGAATCTGCGCCTTTTCCTCGACGCTGCGCGGCCGCATCGTCGAGCCGGTGATGATCAGCCGCTTGATCATCATCGGCATGAAATCGAATTCGACTTTGCTTCCGTGCTGGAACGCGATCTGCACCAGGCGTCCGTCGCGCCGCAGGATGCCGACGTTCTTCTGCAGATAGGCGCCGCCGATCATGTCGAGCACGACGTCGACGCCCTCCTGGGAGGTATCCTGCTTGATGCGCGCGACGAAGTCCTCCTGCCGGTAATCGATCGCGACCGCCGCTCCGAAGTCCCGGCAGAACTGCGCTTTCTCGGAATTGCCGACCGTGACGAACGGCTGCGCGCCGACCAGCCGCGCCAGCCCGATCGCGGCCAGTCCGATTCCGCTGCTGCCGCCATGGATCAGGATCCGTTCCCCCGCCTTCAGGCGGGCGCGGTCGATCAGGTTGGCCCAGACGGTGAACCAGTTCTCGGGAAGGCTGGCGGCCTGCGCCAGCGTCAGTCCCGCGGGCACCGGCAGCGCGTGGCGTTCGTGCGTCACGCAATACTCGGCATAGCCGCCGCCGGGCACCAGCGCGGTGACCAGGTCCCCGACCTTCCACTCGCTCACGCCGGCGCCCAACTCGGCCACGCGCCCGGCAACTTCCAGGCCGAGCACCGGCGAGGCGCCCGGCGGAGGAGGGTAGCGTCCCTGCCGTTGCGCCAGGTCCGGCCCGTTGACGCCTGCGTAGTGCACTTCGATCAGGATCTGGCCGGGGCCGGGCTGCGGGCGCTGCGCCTCGACGATCCGCATCGCCTCGACGCCGCCGCCGGAACCATGGTCGATTTGCCTCATGGGATCGGATCGCTCCGCTCGTTTTTCGGTGGACCCCAGCTTCCCAGCGTACGGACGCGGTCGGGCGTCAGCAGGTCGAACACGTGCAGCGGCGCCGGCGGGGTGGTGGCGGCGCGGTCCAGTACGCCGGGCGCGACCGCCAGGATGCCGGCGCGCACGTGCGGATCGGCAGCGGCCGCGCTCATCGCCTCGGTGTCGACCCAGACCGGGCGGCCTTCCTCGATGCGCAGGTAAACGCGCCCGGTGGCCTGGTCGGCGAAGATCACCTGGTGCAGCTGACGCACGCACTGCAGCAGGAAGTCGGTGTTGTGCTCCGGCTTCAACGCCTGTTCGCCGGCATCGCGGAACAGCTGATCCGGCGCGGCGGCCTCGACGTTGACCTTGCGGAAGCGCATCACGTCCATCAAGCCCTTGATGTCCAGCACGAACACCTGGGCGTTCCAGCCGAACGCCACGGTGCGCGGCGGATGCCCCTGTGCGACGCTGTTGTCGAGGAACTCGAAGTGGACCATCTTGTCGGTGCGGCGCGCCCACGTCAGGAACAGGTGCGGCATTCCCGAATACGCCTCGATGCTGTGGGCCAGGATGTCGTCCACCGCCTTGTAGCGACCGTACTCCAGCCCGCGCTCCCAGGCGCGCTCGACCAGCGCTTCCGGGGGCGTGATCATGAAGAAGAAGTAGATTACCTGGCCGAACCGGCTGAGCAGCTGATCGGCGGTCCGCTCCGACTGGAACAGGAAGCTGCCGAAGCGGAACCGGTCCATCAGCAGGTGCGTCATCCGCCCCTGTTCGGCCTTGCGCTCCACGTAGCGGTCCAGCTTGTGGTCGATGATGGCCAGCTCCTCGCTGGTCAGCATGCCGCCGTAGCGGTGATCGGCCCCGAGCGAGGCGTAATCGAGCAGCTGCTTGCGCCAGATATCGGGGCTGATCAGCGCGAAGTCGCTCCAGTCGGCCCCGATCCGTTCCGCCAGCTCGTGCTGCAGCGGGCGCAACGTGCTCTTGCCCGAAGCGGACGGCCCCTTGGTATTCATCACGATGGCCGGATCGCGGTGCGGCAGCAGCCGGTAGCCTTCGCGGCGCGCCGCCTCGCGCACGTGCTGATCGACCACGCGGCCGACCCGGGTCGCGCAGAATTCGTTGCACGCCACGTCGATCGCCACCGAGGCGACCAGCTCGGACGCGGTGCGCCAGCTGGCGACCTTGCCGTACAGCGCGCGGCAGATCCTGGCGAGCGCGCGATACGCGATCGCCCGGGGTCCATCGGCGCCGCCCTGGACCCCGGCCGCGTCATCGGCCGCGTCGGCCTCGGCCGCCTTGCCGTCCCACTCGTCGGCCAGGCGCAGGTACGACATCCCCTCGTCTTCGCGCTCGATCACCGCGCGCCGCCCGGGCCGGCGTCCGAACAGCGAACGCAGGCCCGACGTTCGCTCCCCGGCGGCCGCCGGCGGGTCCGGATTCATCGCCTGCGCCAGCGCCTGGGAGATGGTCGCGCTCAAAGCCTTGCGCGACTCGGCGTAGGTGGCGACGATCCGCTCCATGTCCGGCTCGACGTAGCGCGTCAGGATCGTGCCGGCCATCGAGCGGAAATTGATGCCGAGGTCCTCGTAGCGGGAACCGTCCGAGACCGAAAGGTCCGCCGTCACTCGAATCAGCAATTCGTGCAGCGCAAGCCGCTCCGGGCGAAAGGTGACGAGCTCGCTGAAGTCCAGGCCGGTCAGGTCGCGCAGTTCCTTGACCCGTTCGACGCCGGCGAAGACGTTCTCGGGGCGGAAGATCGTCGACAACGGCAACAGGCGGCCGGGCAGTCGCGACTTGACCCCGGGATTCCACGGGCCGCCGGCCGCTGCCTCCGCGCTGGTGGCTTTGCCCGCCGCAGCCTCGGCCGCGGCGGCCGGGCGGTTGGCGTCGAGCGCAGGCGAAGTCTCGGGCAACGGCGTTCTAAATCGCGCGCTCGGCACGCAGGGCGGCGATCTGATCCTTGGTGTAGCCCAGCTCGGCCAGGACTTCGTCGGTGTGCTCGCCCAGCAGCGGGGAGCGGGTCACCTCGCTGGGGCTGTCGGACAGCTTGATCGGATTGCCCACCGTGAGGTACTTGCCCCGCGTCGGGTGGTCCACCTCCACCACCGTGCCGGTGGCGCGCAGCGAGGGCTCGGCGGCGATCTCCTCCATCGAAAGGATCGGCCCGCACGGAATGTCGTGCTCGTTCAGGATGTCCATGGCCTCGAACTTGGTCTTGGTGCAAGTCCAATGCTCGATGGTGTCGAAGATGTGCTTGAGCCGGGGCAGGCGCGCCTCCAGCGTGGCGTAGTCCGGATCGGTGATCCATTCCGGCTTGCCGATGATCCGGCAGATCGGTTCCCACACCGCCGCCTGCGTGATGAAGTAGATGTACGCGTTCGGGTCGGTCTCCCAACCCTTGCACTTCAGGATCGAGCCGGGCTGCCCGCCCCCGGAAGCGTTGCCCGCGCGCGGCACCGCCGAGCCGAACGTTCCGTTCGGATACTGCGGATACTCCTTCATCACCCGGGTGCGGGCCAGCCGCTGCTGGTCGCGCAGCTTCACGCGGCACAGGTTCAGCACGCCGTCCTGCATCGCCGCCAGCACCTTCTGCCCGCGCCCGGTGCGCTGGCGCTGGTACAAGGCGGTCACGATCCCCAGCGCCAGGTGCAGCCCGGTGCCGCTGTCGCCGATCTGCGCCCCCGTCACCAGGGGCGGGCCATCGTCAAAGCCGGTGGTGGAGGCCGACCCGCCCGCGCACTGGGCGACGTTCTCGTAGACCTTGCAGTCCTGGTACGGGCCCGGGCCGAACCCCTTGACCGATGCCAGGATCATGCGGGGGTTGAGCTGCTGGATCCTTTCCCACGAAAACCCCATCCGGTCCAGCGCGCCGGGGGCGAAGTTCTCCACCAGCACGTCGCAATGCTTGACCAGCCGCTCCAGCAGTTGCTTGCCGCCGGCCTTCTTGCCGTCCACCGTGACCGACCGCTTGTTGTGGTTGAGCATCGTGAAGTACAGCGAGTCCGCGTCCGGCACATCGCGCAGCTGCCCGCGCGTGGGGTCGCCTTCGCCGGGCCGCTCCACCTTGATCACCTCGGCCCCGAACCAGCCCAGCAGCTGCGTGCACGTGGGCCCCGACTGCACGTGCGTGAAGTCCAGTATCCGTACGCCGTCCAATGCCTTGCCCATCGTCCCCGTCACTCCCTGTCCAGCGTCGCTCGCCGTTACTTGTACATGGTCTGCGCTTTGGTACCCGGGGCGTACTCGCGCGGATCGACCCAGATGTTGATGACGGCGCTGCGGCCGGACTTGGCCACGGCCTCGCGCGCCCGTTGCAGGGCCGGG
>Ga0075030_100000236_pt1 | contig 45936 bp, 41 predicted proteins | sample LitLauG_LLR_2012_FD_71393 | JGI IMG/M metagenome (GOLD analysis project Ga0075030, IMG submission 71393) | Freshwater sediment microbial communities from Pennsylvania, USA - Little Laurel Run_MetaG_LLR_2012 | ecosystem: Environmental > Aquatic > Freshwater > Creek > Sediment | place: USA... | reverse complement strand
GCCATTGGGGACCTCCGGCATTTTCATGCATCGACATATTTCCAGGATCTTCGTATGCGCAACTTCCCCGCCACTCGAGTTCGGGACTTATATGTCTTCGTATGCCCAGCAAGCCTCTCGAAGGAAACGATGCAAGTTCCGGGCCACATGGCAATTGACGGCAAGATGCGCCCTGCCGTTGGCCGGGAATTGTGTGCAAGTATTTGAAAAGAAAAATTTTGCTCTGATGGCTAGGACGATGCAGCGCGATTGGCCGTGATTGCCGGCCAATCGCCACAGGCAAAAACCACCAAACCATGCACCGCTATGAAGTTCACCAATGCCAAATCGGCACGCGTGCGGTGCAGATGACGCACTGATTTGCTAGGTCATCGGCCGAGGATCGCGTTGCGGGCGGGTACCGCATGCCAACCGGGTCCTGGCAGCGTTGCCGTCACGATGGACATCGCTCATAACGCGCCATGGAGTTCACGCGCCGACCGCCGTATCATCCTAAGGAAATGCCAACGAGGCCCACAACATGAAAATCAGCGCGCGCAACATCTTTGAGGGAACCATCACGCAGTTGCAGCCGGGCGCGGTGAACGCCGAGGTCGGCGTCTCGATCGGCGGCGGGAGCCAGATCACGGCTATCGTCACCATTGCGAGCGCGCGGAGTCTCGGGCTGGCCGTCGGCAAGGCCGTAATCGTGATCGTGAAGGCCTCATCGGTTCTCGTCCTGGTCGACGCTGCCGGTTATCGCCTGTCGGCGCGCAACAGCCTCGCCGGCACGGTAACCGAAGTGTCGGAAGGTCCTGTGGGCGCAGCCGTCACCATCGGACTGCCCGGCGGCAACTTCGTGCACGCCACCATCACCCACGAGTCCGTCGCCGCGCTCGGACTCAAGCCCGGCGTGCCCGCCACGGCCATCATCAAGGCGTCGTCGGTCATCCTGGGCGCGGCAAGCTGATCCCGGCGCCCGCGCAAGCGCATGAACAGCGCCGGCAGCCGTGGTCTTGCCCTTCGCGCCAGCGACGACGGGCAGCTGGACCGGTCACCACGCCCAAGAATTTCCCGGGAACATGCGGGGCGCCGCCCTGCGACGTTCCGGTCCGTTTTCTGGCGCAGCCCTCAGGCCCAACCGGCATCCGGTCGATATTCGCGGTCCGGACTTTTGCCCGGCAGCATCCTGCTCCGCGCCTTGGGCTCCTGTATGCGAACATGACAGGGTTTCCGATACCGACCGGGGAGTCCTCATGTACACCTACATTTTTGATGCCGCCGGCCGGCCGGTGGGTTTTATCCGCGGCAATTTCATCCATGACATGCACGGCAACGCCGTGGGTCAGCTCCGCGACAGCCATGTCTATCGCATGAGCGGGGCGTACGTGGGCGAACTGTACAAGCAAATGGTGGTGGACAAGCACCTGGGCCGGCTGCGCGACATCGGCACGCCGGCCGATCCGGGCAACCCGGGCCGACCCAGCTATCCGGGCGACCGCGGCGTGATCAACGTGGGCTTTGCGGATCTGTTCGAAAAGCTCACCGAACGGTAAACACGCCCTCGCTCTAGGGGACAGGCTTCAATTGATCCAGCCGGTCGACCAGGCGCCGGATCAGTTCCGGTTCGCCGCGCACCGCGAGTGTGGCTCCATCGCCGTCCGCGCGCTCGTCCAGCACTTCGCAATTGGCGAAGATCTCGCCGCGCATCTGCTGTGCCGACCACGGCAGAAAGAGCTCGGCATCGACCAGGCGCTTGTGGAAAAAGGTGATCATGGCCGCGCGCAGCCGGGCGACGTCGCCTTCTCGGCGCGCGCTGATCACCACGCAGCCCGGATACCGGGCATGCAATTCCTCCTCCCGTTCGGCCTGCAGCGCTTCGTCGCCAACCCGGTCGATCTTGTTGAAGACCAGCAGCCTGGGCACTTCGCGGGCGCCGATCTCCGCCAGCACGTCCACGGTCACCGCCAGCTGCCGCTCGTATGCCGCATCGCTGGCGTCGACCACGTGGGCCAGTAGCGAGGCTTCCAATGCCTCGTCGAGCGTCGATTTGAACGAGGCCACGAGCCCGTGCGGCAGATTCTTGATGAACCCCACCGTGTCGCTGATGAGGATGCGCGGCACGCTATCGGGGTGGAGGGCACGCACGGTCGTATCGAGCGTCGCGAAAAGCTTGTCGGCGACGAGCACATCGCTGCCGGTCAGCGCCCGCACCAGTGTGGATTTGCCGGCATTGGTGTAACCCACGAAGGCCACGCGCGCCAGACCGAGCCGCTCCTGGCGGCGCGCGCGTTGCGTGCTGCGCTCGACATCCAGCGCATCGAGCTCTTCCTGCAATTCGGCAATGCGGTCGCGGATCTTGCGCCGGTCCAGTTCCCCCTTGGACTCGCCCGCCCCGCGGCCGCCGACGCCGCTGCGCTGCCGGCCCTGGGGGCCGGCGATCTTCGCCGCTTCGCGCAGGCGCGGCGCCATATAGCCCAGGCGGACGATCTCCACCTGCGCCTTCGCAGCGCGCGAGCGGGCATGGCGGTGGAAGATCTCGAGGATGACCATCGTGCGATCCATCACCTCGACGCCCAGCGCCTTTTCCAGATTGCGCGCCTGCGACGGCGAGATCTCGTGATCCACGAGCACGATGTCCGCACGGCAGGCGGCCGGGTCGATGTCGTCTCGCGGATCATCATGATCGTGCGCGGTTTGGCGGCGCCCCGGTCGGTCCGACGCCGGGGGTGCGCCGGCAACCGGCGCGCCGCCCGGTTCTTCGCCCCCGGTCCCGTCATCGCCGGCAGCTGCCGCAACGACGAACGCGGCGTAGTCGGCTTCGTCACCGGCCGATGACGCGGGCGCTGCCGGAGCCGGTTCGTTGCGGATGAAGCGGCGCAGCTCCTCGCGCTTGCCCGTTCCGAAATACGCGCCCTGGTCGAAGCTGGCGCGCTTTTGCGTGAAAGCCCCTACCACCTCGAAACCCAGCGTCTTGGCGAGCTGGCGCAATTCGGTTACCGAGGCGTCGAACTCGACGTCGGTCACGCCGGGCAGCTGCACGGCGGCAACGACCGCGCGCTTGGGCTTTTCGTGGATTTCTTGCATCATGGGGCGGGAGGCCTGCCTAGAAGAAAAGATGAGCGGACGCGGTCCGGTCGTCGACGAGCCGCCGCAGGCGGTGCACCGACAGCCGGACCGGCGCCGGAGCACCCTGGCGCAACGTGCAAGCGGTCAGGCTACGGCAGTGTAGTCCAGGCGCGCGGCCTGCCAGCGCGCGGCCGCCACCAGACCTGGCCCGCGCATGGCGCCGCGCGGCATCGATTTACCGCCGCCAGGCCGGGTGCAAGCAGGTGATGCCCGCAATCCTTCGCGCCTAGGCGCCGGTCTTGCTAGGCACTGCCGGCAAAGATGGCCCCCGCCTTCGACAGCAGCGCTTCGGCCATGCGGATGCTGGCTATATCGATCAGCCGGCCATCGAGCGACACCGCGCCCTTGCCCTCGCGCGCCGCCTGGGACATGGCATCCATGATGCGGCGCGCTTTGGTAACTTCTGCCTCCGATGGGGTGTACACCTGGTTTGCCAGTGCGATCTGCGAAGGGTGTATGGCCCACTTGCCTTCATATCCCAGCACGGCGGCGCGGTTGGCGGCGGCGACGAAGCCTTCGGGATCGCCAAAATCGCCGAAGGGACCGTCGATGGGACGCAGTCCGTAAGCACGGCAGGCCACCAGCATGCGCGTCTGGGCCGCATGCCACGGGTCGGTCCAGTAATAGCTGCGCGCGCCGTCCGCATCCTTGTCTGTCAACACGCCCGAATCGCGGTTCACGCCGCCGATGACGGTGGTGCGCGCGCGCGTCGAGGCGGCGTAATCGGCGACGCCAAAGCTCATGGCTTCCAGGCGCCTGCTGGACTGCGCGATGGCCTCCACGTTGGCCATGCCCAGCGCGGTTTCAATCAACACCTCGAAGCCGATGCGTTTGGTCCGTCCCTTGGCCGCTTCGATCTGCGTCACCAGCATGTCGATGGCATAGACATCCTGCGGCACACCGACCTTGGGGATGAGGATCATGTCGAGCCGGGGACAGGCCTCGACAATGTCGATCACGTCGCGGTACATGTAGTGGGTGTCCAGTCCATTGATGCGCACCATCATGGTCTTGGCGCCCCAGTCGATGTCGTTGAGGCCCTGGACGATATTGGCGCGCGCGCGCTCCTTGTCATCGGGAGCGACGGCGTCCTCCACGTCCAGGAAGATCACGTCGGCCGCGCTGCGCGCCGCCTTCTCGAACATGGATGGGTTGGAGCCGGGCACCGCCAGCTCCGATCGGTGCAGGCGCGGGGTGGCCTGTTCTATGCTGGTGAAACTCATTCGTTGGTTCCCATCGAAAAGGTTTGGTGTGCTGCGCGGCGGCTGCCGGCAGCGCCTTGCGGCGCTAGCTGACCTTGGCCAGAGCCTTGGCGACGGTTGCGCCCAGTTCCGCAGCGCTGGGGGCGACGAAAAGACCGTGCTCGCGCATGATCTGCGCCTTTTCGGCCGCGGTGTCGCCGGCCGCGGAGATGATGGCCCCCGCATGGCCCATGCGCCGTCCCTTGGGCGCGGTGAGGCCGGCAACGTAGCCGACAACGGGCTTCTTCATGTTGGCCTGGACCCAGGCGGCCGCTTCGGCCTCCTGCTGGCCACCGATCTCGCCGATCATCACGACCGCCCTGGTTTCCGGATCGTCATTGAACAGGGAAAGATGATCGAGGAAGGAACTGCCGTTGATGGGGTCGCCGCCGATACCGACGCTGGTTGTGACACCTATGCCCAGGGCCTTCATCTGGGCGGCGGCCTCGTAGCCGAGCGTGCCGGATCGCGACACGATGCCCACGCTGCCGCGCTGGTAGATGTTGCTGGGCATGATGCCCAGCATGGCCTTGCCCGCGCTGATGATGCCCGCGCAATTGGGGCCCACGATAAGGATGCGGGACGACTCCGGATAGCGCAGCAGGTAGCGCTTGACGCGCATCATGTCCTGTGCCGGGATGCCATCGGTGATGATGCACACGAGCCTGAGTCCGGCATCGGCGGCTTCCATGAGCGCGTCGCCGGCATAGGGCGGCGGCACGAAGGCCAGGCTGGCCTGGGCGCCGGTGGCGCGCACCGCGTCCTTCACGGTGTCGAAGACGGGCCGGCCCAGGTGCTCTTGCCCCCCCTTGCCGGGCGTGACGCCGCCCACCACGTGGGTACCGTAGGCAATCATCTCCCTGGCATGGAACGTCGCCTTGTCGCCGGTGTAGCCCTGCACGATCACCGGCGTCGTTTCATCGATCAGAATGCTCATTGCTCGGGGACTCCCCTAGTCTGGACAAGGTTGCCGCGGCCGGCGTCAGCGGGCTGCCGCCACCGCCAGCTTGGCGGCACTGGCAAGGTCGTCGGCGCTGATGATGGGCAGCCCGCTTTCGCGGATGATCTTCTGCCCGGCCTCCACATTGGTACCGGCCAGACGCACGATGAGCGGCACCGTGAGGCCCGCGGCCGCCTGAACCACGCCCTGCGCCACCCAGTCGCAGCGGTTGATGCCGGCAAAGATGTTGACCAGGATGGCCTTGACGTTCTTGTCGGACAGCACCAGCCGGAATGCCTCGCCCACGCGCTCGGGCGAGGCGCCGCCGCCCACATCGAGGAAGTTGGCGGGCTCGCCACCGGCGTACTTGATCATGTCCATGGTGGCCATGGCCAAACCCGCTCCATTGATGATGCAGCCGATGTCCCCGCTCAGCCCCACGTAATTGAGCCCGTGCTGGTTGGCCTGGGCTTCGCGCGGATCCTCCTGCGCCGGATCGCGCATCTCGGCGATCCCCGGTTGGCGGAACAGTGCGTTGTCGTCGAAGGACATCTTTGCATCGAGCGCTATCACCCGGTCATCGGCCGTGACAACCAGCGGGTTTATCTCGACCATGGTGGCATCGAGGTCGCGAAACGCGCGATAGCAGGCCAGTATGGCCGTGGTGGCGCGACTCACCTGCTTGCTGTTGAGGCCCAGCCCGAAGGCCAGTTCCCGGGCCTGGAAGGGCTGCATGCCCACGGCGGGCTCGACGCGCGCCTCCTTTATGGAGGACGGGTCGTTGTGCGCGATATCCTCGATCTCCATGCCGCCCTGCGCCGAGGCGATGACGCGGATGCGCTGGATCTTGCGGTCGAGCACCAGGCCCAGATAGATCTCGCGCTCGAATGGTTCGGCCACCTCGATGTAGATGCGCTGCACGGGCTTGCCCTCCGGACCCGTCTGGTGCGTGACCAGATTGCGGCCCAACAGGTCTGCGGCGGCGACCGCAACTTCGTGATGGGTACGGCACAGTCGGACGCCGCCAGCCTTGCCGCGACCACCCGCGTGCAACTGCGCCTTTACAGCCCAGAAGGAACCGCCCAGCTCGGTGGCGGCGAACGCCGCCTGCTCCGGCGTATAGGCGACTTTGCCCCGCGGAATGGCTACGCCGAAACCGGCCAGCAGTTCCTTGGCCTGGTATTCATGAATGTCCATCGTGCTCCCTCGGCTGAAATGGCAATGCGCGGCAACGGCGTTGCAGCAGACGACCTGCGCAAAAAATGCCGCACGCACGATACCCGCGGAACCTGACGGTACCGCTGGAGGCTGGCGTTTGGGATTTCGGGCCTGCGTGCCGCGCGCGGGCGCTGGTCTGCGCCGTGTTGCCCGCGCGCCAAGTATCGCCGAGGCACTTGGTGGTGGCAATATGCGCCGCAACCTGCTTGAGCGCCGGGCACGCGAGGCTCCGCCAGGTCCTCTAGCACTCACTCTTTTATAAGACAAAACAGCGAACAGCGCCTCAGGGCACGTTGCTCACCGCGGCCACGCCGCCGTTCGTCGTGACGTAGAGCGTCGTTCCCGACAGCGCCACGCCGTACGGCGCTTCCAGCGCCCCGGGCAATACCCCCGCGTCAAAAACCGCCAGTCCGGCAACCCCGACCACGGTGGTGACCGCGCCGGCTGTGGTCACCTTGCGTACCGTGTAGTTGTAGGTATCGGCCACGTACGCATTGCCGGCCGAATCGACGGCAATGGACTGCGGCCCGTTGAAAAGCGCCGCCGGCCCCGTACCGTCGGCAGCGCCATAAGACGACGCGGGCGAACCGGCCAGCGTGCTCACCAGGCCGCCTGCGGTGATCTTGCGGATGGTGTTGCTGAAGTAGTCGGCCACCAGCACGTTGCCCGCCGCGTCCACGGTGATTCCGGACGGGCCGTTGAAACTGGCTGCAGCGCCCTGGCCGTTGGCAATGCCGGCCGTGCCGGGCGTGCCGGCCAGGGTGCTCACCAGCCCGCCCGCGGATATCTTGCGGACGGTGTTGTTGCCGGTGTCGGCCACGTAGACATTGCCGGCGCTGTCGGTGGCAAGGCCATAGGGATTGCGGAAGCTGGCTGCGGCGCCCTGGCCGTCCGCGCTGCCCAGCACGCCCGCAGTGCCGGCCAGCGTGCTGACGGCGCCCTGCGGGGTGATCTTGCGAATGGTGCTGTTGGCGGTATCGGCAACGTAGACGTTGCCGGCGGCATCGGTGGCCACGCCGCTGGGCGTCTTGAAGCTGGCAACGGGGCCGGTGGCGTCGGCGCTGCCGTAGCTGCCTGCCGTGCCGGCCAGGGTGCTCACGGCGCCCTGCGGGGTGATCTTGCGGATGGTGTTGTTGCCGGAGTCGGCCACATAGACGTTGCCGCCGGCGTCGGTTGCCAGCCCGGCAGGCTCATTGAAGCTGGCGGCGGTGCCGCTGCCCTCGGCGCTGCCCTGGCTCACCATTCCGGCAAAATCGGTGAGGAAACTGCTGACGCCGGCTGCCACGGGCGTGCAGGCGACATTCACCGACACCACTCCCGAGGCATTGATGGGGCCATTGGCAACGGCGCAGTCTTGCCCCGCGGGCTGAACCAATACCCCAGCGAGCGCCGCAAAACCGGGTGGAGCGTAGGTGTTCAGGGTAAAGCCCCCGTTGGCGGACAAGGTGATGCCGCTGCCGACGTTATCCTGCAACACGACACTGGCACCGGTGGGCAGGCCCGACAGGCTGCCCGAATAGGCCGTCGTGGCGCGCAGGCAGCCGTCGCAATTGCCGTAGTCCGATCCGCAGGCCGCCACGATGGACACGGCCGCCAGCAGGAGTCCGGCCCGCACGATTCGCATCGATTGCCACATTTGCAATTTCTCCCTTCAAGGGCGCACGCCGCGCCTGCCATGCAGAAATGGCGCGGCGGCACTGACGGGCAGCCGCCGTGCCGCCAATGCACGAGCTGCGGCAATTTTCCCGCAAACGCGCCCGCGCAGGCGCCAAAAAGGCCCCGGCGGCGCCCCGCCATGGCTGTTTGCAGCACCTTTTTTGTTACGAAAGTTTTCGCGTACCCGATGTGCGCTCATCCGAAGATGCGCGGCGGTACGAAAGCAAAACGGGGATGTTTCGGCAGCATGCCGGGCTGGCTGCCGGCGCGGGATCAGCGACCGGTGGTTCCGGTCCAGCCGGTATGCAGGAACCACCAGCAGACCGCCGTGACCAGGTGATACGGAACCGTAAGCACGCCCACGAAGTTGAAGCAGTTGGCGACGAAATGATCGGCCAGGCCGGTATCGCACAGCGCGCCCAGGGAAAACAGGCCCACCGTGATCACGCCCCAGCGCCGCAGGTAGGTGGGCAGCCAATGGCACTGGGCACGATTGTGGTTCCACGCGGCCGAACGCTCGAACATGCTGCCGCGGCTGGCATCGCGCAGCAGCCAGCCATAGAAGAAAAATCGGTACAGCAGCGTCGGATCGATGAGGCGGTACATGACTGTGCTCTCGGAGTTTCGGGGTTTCCGGCAGTTGATTACAGTCTTGCAGATATCTGGCGGTCAAATCAACGAAAACAATGGCGTATTCGGGGGCAAATTGTCGTGCGCCTGACGCGCCCTGCGCTCCCGCGTAGCCGCCCGGCATCGCGCTCGCCCGCCCGGCATCGCGCTCGCAGCACTTTGGAACGGCAGGCGCATTCAAGCCCGATGCGCAATCGGGATTCTGGAGCAACGCGCAACGTCGAATCCCAAAATGGCGGCGATCGCTCAGGGCTTCAGCATGGGCCGGTGCCATCGGAATAGTGTGCTGCTAGCACGTCGCGTTCCGTACGGTGGCAAACAATGCGCTGCAGCATCTCCCGGATGGCATCGCCGCGATTCGCCATGTGCGATCGAAACGCAGCCTCGACCGCGGTGGCAGTGGCGTTTCGTGCCACCTCGGTCACCGGGCTCTCGAGGCACCCGAGCGGTGCAGGCATGCAATATGGGCCCGACGTGCGAAGTCGACGCTGCGCCGTTCCCTCCCTTTCCCGGACCTGACATACTCTCGTCCTGCCGCATACGGGCGGGAGAGACGCGTGCCGCCACACGGGTGGCGGCAGCCCCAAACCGGCGAGATTTTCAAATAATAATCAACAAGGAGATTTTCATGGATACCCGTTTCCGCGCGCGCGGCGCGTTTGCAGCCGCCTTGCTGGCCGCCTGCCTGGGTTTGCTCGGCACGCCCGCCCTGGCCGACGGGCCCATCGTCATCAAATTCAGCCACGTGGTGGCTTCGAACACGCCCAAGGGCCGCGCCGCCGACCGTTTCAAGCAGCTGGCCGAAGAGCGCACCAAGGGCCGTGTGCGGGTCGAGGTGTACCCGAACAGCACCCTGTACAAAGACAAGGAAGAACTTGAAGCCCTGCAGCTGGGTTCAGTGCAGATGCTGGCGCCATCGTTTGCCAAGTTCGGTCCGCTGGGCGTGAAGCAGTTCGAGATCTTCGATGTGCCCTACATGTTCCCCACGGCCGAATTCCTGGAGAAGATCGAGGATGGCCCCATCGGCAAGAAGCTCATGGCCGCGCTCGAGCCCAAGGGTCTCACCGGGCTGGCGTTCTGGGACAACGGTTTCAAGGCATTCAGCGCCAATAGACCCATCACCTTGCCGTCCGACCTAAAGGGCCTGAAGATGCGCATCCAGAGTTCGAAGGTGCTGGAAGCCGAGATGCGCGCCATGGATGCCATTCCCCAGGTAATGGCCTTCGGCGACACCTACCAGGGCCTGCAGACGGGGGTCGTGGACGGCACGGAAAATCCCTGGTCGAACATGTATACCCAGAAGATGCACGAAGTACAAAAATATGCGGTGGACACCTACCATGGCTACCTGGGCTATGCGGTAGTCGTCAACACGAAGTTCTGGCAGAGCCTGCCCGCGGACATCCGCACCATCCTGGAAGGTGCGATGAAGGACGCAACCGCCTATGACCACGAGATCGCCCGCAAGGACAACGAAAGCGCGATGGAAGCCATAGCCAAATCCGGCCGCACGACCATCATCCACCTGACGCCGGCGCAGCGCGCCGTGTGGGAACAGGTGCTGGTGCCGGTGCGCAAGGAGATGGCCGGGCGTGTGGGCGCCGACGTGGTCGACGAGATCGTCAAGGCACAGGCCGGCATGGCCGGTCACTGAGTCGAGCACTGGACAAGCCCGCCGCATATTCCGGGCCCTGGACGATGCACCCGTTGCGGATCCTGGACCGGCTGGAGGAAATCCTCATCGGCTCGCTGATGGCGGTGGCCACCGTCATCATCTTCGTTTCGGTAGTCCTGCGTTCCTTGTCGTCGGTGCCCCATGTCCAGGACTACGCCATCCGCCTGAACATGACCTGGGCGCAGGAGCTGTGCATATTCCTGTTCGTATGGATGGCCAAGTTCGGCGCCGCGTACGGCGTGCGCGAAGGCGTGCACGTGGGCGTTGACGTCCTGGTAAATCGGCTGGGCCCGCGCTGGAAGAAGACGGTGGTCATGATCGGCCTGCTGGGCGGCGTGCTCTTCACCGGTGTGGTGGGCACCCTGGGCAGCATCTTTGTCTGGGAGATGGCGCACACCGACCAGACCTCCGAGGACCTGGAACTGCCCATGTGGATCGTGTACCTGTGCGTGCCGCTGGGCTCCTACCTGATGTGCTTTCGCTTTCTTCAGGTAATCGTGACGTACATCCGGACCGGCCAGGTGCCGCACAAGTCGCACGCCATGCCCGAGGCGCCTGCCGGCACCCTGGAAACGCCGGCTCCGGGGGCACAGCCGTGAACACCCTGCTGATTTTCAGCCTCCTGATCGCGTTGATGCTCACCGGCATGCCGGTGTCGATCTCGCTGGGCCTGACCGTGCTCACCTATTTATTCACCATGACTCAGGTGCCCATCGAGGCGGTGGCGCTCAAGCTGTTCACCGGCATCGAGAATTTCGGGATCATGGCCATCCCGTTCTTCATCCTGGCTGGAACCCTCCTCACCAAGGGCGGCGTTGCGCGCCGCATGATCCACTTCGCCACCACCATGGTGGGCCACCTTTACGGCGGCCTGGCACTGGCCGGCATCATCGCCTGCGCGCTCTTTGCGGCAATTTCCGGGTCATCTGTCGCCACCGTGGCGGCCATCGGTTCCATCATCATGCCCGAGATGGTGCGGCGGGGATTTCCAAAGCGCTTTTCCGCCGGCGTGATCACCACCAGCGGCGCCCTGGGCATCCTGGTACCGCCATCGGTGGTCATGGTGCTATTTGCCGTGTCCACCAACACCTCGGTGGGCAAGCTCTTTGCCGCCGGCATCATGCCCGGCTTCGTGCTGGCATTCGCGCTGGGTTTGACCACGTGGTGGATAGCCCGCAAGGGCAAGCTGCCCCGGCTGCCCAGGGCCAGCTGGGCGCAACGCTGGCAGGCCTTCCGCGATGCTGCCTGGGGCCTGGCGCTGATCGTGATCGTCATCGGCGGCATCTATTCGGGCGTGTTCACCCCGACGGAAGCGGCCGCCTGCGCCGCCGTGTACTCCTTCATCATCGTGGTGTTCGTGTACGGAGACCTGCGGTTCTCGCAGGTCCCCAAGGCCCTGCTCGACGCCGCGGCCATGAGCGCGATGCTGCTCTACATCATCACCAACGCCGTGCTGTTCAGTTTCCTGATGACCAACGAGAACATCCCGCAGGGAATGGCCGACTGGATAATGGCGCAGGGACTGGGGCAGGTCGGCTTCCTGGTGGTAGTGAACGTGCTGCTCCTGATCGCCGGCAACGTGATGGAGCCCAGTTCCATCGTGCTCATCATGGCTCCCATATTGCTGCCCGTGGCGGTGCGCCTGGGCGTGGACCCGGTGCACTTCGGCGTGCTGATGATGGTGAACATGGAAGTCGGCCTGTGCCATCCGCCAGTGGGCCTGAACCTTTATGTTGCCTCGGGTATCACCGGCATGGGCATCACTGAACTCACGGTAGCGGTACTGCCGTGGCTGCTGACGATGATCGCGTTCCTGGTCCTGGTGACCTACTGGCCGGCGCTTTCGCTCTGGCTACCCAACCTCCTGCACCTTTGATAGCCGGACGGCAGAACCGCCCGATCCTTCCCGCGAGGACACCATGAAGATCGATTTTGTCTCGGACATCGCCTGCCCCTGGTGCGCAGTGGGCCTCAACGCACTGGAAATCGCGCTCCAGCGGATGGACAGCAGCATCCCCGTGGAGATCCAATTCCAACCTTTCGAACTCAACCCCGACATGCCTGCCGAGGGCGAAGATGCGATCTTGCACCTGTCGCGCAAGTATGGTGTCAACGCGGAACAACTGGCCGGGTCGCGACGGGCACTCAAGGAACGCGGAGCGGCGGTCGGCTTCGAATTTGGCGACCGCGTCCGTATCTGGAACACCTTTGACGCGCACCGACTGCTCCACTGGGCAGGTCTGCAGGGCCGCCAGCGCGAGCTCAAGCATGCCCTGCTCGGGGCCTATCACACGCGCGGCGACAACCCCGGTTCCGAGGACGTGCTGGCCCAGTGCGCCATTGAGGCAGGCCTCGACGAGGCCGAATCCCGGGACGTGATCCGGACCGGACAGTATGCCGACGAGGTGCGGGCGGCCGAGGCGTTTTTCCAGCGCGCGGGAATACGCTCGGTTCCCGCCATCATCATCAACGAAAAGCACCTCATTTCCGGAGGCCAGCCACCGGAGGTCTTCGAAGCGGCCCTGCGCAAGATCGCTGCCGAATCCGGCGCCTGAGCGCCGAGCCATCAGCAAAGGATCGGCAAGCCCGCTTTTTCCCGAACGTTAATTTCGCAGCAGCGAATCCAGGAGCCGGAACATGGGTACCACCATCGACTTCAACCGCCCCGATGGCAAGGCTGTTCAGGGCTATCTCGCCGAACCCGCCGGCCACCATGGCGGTTCGGCCATCGTCGTCATCCAGGAGTGGTGGGGACTCAATGACCAGATTCGCGGTGTGGCCGATCGCTTGGCAAACGCGGGCTACGCGGCCCTGGTGCCGGATCTTTATCGCGGCAAGACCACACTGGAAGAAGAAGAGGCCCAGCACCTGATGACCGGGCTGGACTTTGCGGATGCCGCTGGCCAGGATATCCGCGGCGCCGTTCAGTACCTCAAGGCACGCGCCGGCAAGGTCGCGGTGACCGGATTCTGCATGGGCGGCGCATTGACCCTGCTTGCCCTGGGCGCATCACCGGAGATCGACGCCGCCGTGGTCTGGTACGGATGCCCGCCGCTGGACTACATCGACGCGGGCAAGATCACGATGCCGGTGATGGGTCACTGGGCGACGCAGGACGCATTTTTTCCGCTCGCAACCGTTGACCAGTTGGAGGAAAAACTCCAGGCGGCGGGGGTGCGGCTGGAATTTCACCGTTATCTCGCGCATCACGCGTTTGCAAATGAAACGGCGGTGGGCCCCGGGAGAATTGCCGCCACGCAATTTGATGCAGTGTGGGCGCAGCAGGCCTGGGATCGAACCCTGCGATTTCTGGGGCGCCACCTCGGCTGACGCGGCGGCCTCCCGATGGCCCACGATCCCGCATGGCAATGCGGCAACAGCGCCTTTAGAACTCCGTCGTATCGTCGTTGCCGGTAGCCAGGGCGGCAACGGCTCGCGGTGGATAGCTTTGCCTTTTTGTTGCCGTTTGCGCAGCGCTGGCCTTGCAGCGCTTGGCGTCCTCCTGCTCTTGACCAACGGCGGTTAATCCCATGCCATCAGCGCAAATAGACCGCCCGTGGCCGTTGCCCGACGCGCGCGCAGCGGCGCGACGTCCGCTGTGAATCAAGCCGTACGCATGGTCAGGCTCGAATCGGGCGACACCAGCACCTTGCCGGGAACCCCGGAGAGCCCATTGCCCTCCAGGGAACGGATCCATCCAGCGTCGTTGAACTTACTTCGCAGCCTTGGCCGCTTCCACCGCTTCGTGCAGTTCGTGCTCGGCCTGCTTGAGCAGTTCCTCGGCCTTGGCGCCGTGGCCGGCCATGTCATAGTGATTCGCGGCGCGTGCGCGGGCCATCTCGTTGATTGCTTCCTCTACATGCTTGTGCACCTTTTCGAGGTCGTGCCAGTCCCTTACCTTCTCGGCCAGCGCAACGCCGCTGACAAGCGCCAGGCCAAGCAACGCTGCTTGCATGATTTTCTTCATGGTATCTCCCCGTGAATTTAGTGGAATGCGTGCCGCAGGCGGCGGGTGCCGCGTGCTCTCCAACGTACGGGCGTGCAATGGGGTTGACCTTGCATCGGCAATTTCACCGACATTTTCGTTTGGTTACAAATGGTGGCGATGTGGCGTCGCCTGCATTTCGCAGTTCCAACTCCCGCAGAAATTTCCCGAATGAAGGAATCACGTACAGGATCAATATCTGCTCAGCTTGCAAGCAACATCTACGACACTTCCAGCAACTCGATCTCAAACAGCAAGGTGGCATTGGGGGGAATCACGCCTCCAGCGCCGAACTCGCCGTAGCCGAGCGCTGGCGGGATCATCAGGCGTCGTTTGCCGCCGATTCGCATCCCGAGGACGCCCTCCTCCCAGCCGGCAATCACGTTGCCCTGTCCCAGTGCGAAGCCAAACGGTTCTCGCCTGTCATGGCTTGAATCGAACTTGCGGCCGGGCCCGCCATCGGCGTGGGGCAACCAGCCGGTGTAATGAACCAGAACGTCTTTTCCGAATACCGCAGGATTGCCGGCGCCCAGTACAAGGTCCTCGATCTGCAATCCGCTCGGGGTCGTTATGAGCATTGAATTTCTCCATTGATTTGCGCGTTCGTCTTGCAGCGGAAACTGCCAGCACGCCGCCATTGAGAATGCCGGATACGCTCCCGCGCTACTGCTGCGCGGATTTGCCAATCACGACAACGGCCGTTTCGACGGCGTTTCGAACCGCCTGCGCCGCTCGTTCCACTTGTTTGACGCTTGACTTTGCCGAACCAGCGACGTGAACCTTCGCCGGCTGGTGGCTTCGCATGAATTGCTGCAGACCCGCCTCCGTGGCAATCAGACGGCCCTCGATTTCGAAGCCGCCCTCCTCCCGAACCCGCAATTCCAGGGGTTCTCCGGAAATCTTCGCGCTGCGGACGACCTTGTTGTCCTGACCGAAGTAGACCAGTTCGTCTGCAACAATTTCCACAGCGGACGCACCCCATGCGCCGGTTCCCGGCTCATCGGGAAACACGAAGTCGTCGACCAAATGAAGGTGGCCATTTGTCAGCAACTGCAATACGAAGTAGCGCTGCTTCGAAGCACGGGGAATCTCGATGGTCCGCACCATGTATTTCTGATTGGCTGCCTTCACGGCCGGGCCGCCGCCAAAGCCATAGCCGGGAAACTTGATCGCAAATGCCTGCTGCGAGAAGTCGGACCAACCCGCGAACTCCGGACCGATCTTTGCCTGCGTGATCAATCGTTCTATCCTCGGGATCTCCGCGGGGTCGAGGTTGTCCGGGTCGTTCTTGTAATCTTCAAAGCTGGCGTAGCTCTTGGTCAGCTTGAATTTTTCCCCGCGGTATTCGATTTGCGCAGAGCCTCCCGATTGCGCGCCGCAAAGCAGCGGCACCAGCCATAGTGCCGTGAATCCGAAAGCGACGACCCGGCGATTGGGCGTGGTCACGGGCGTGGCAGATACAGGTAAAGGATTTTCGCTACGACGCCATTCGGTCGGCGACCTTGCCGGCCCGGAACTGCCCGATCGCGCGGCACCGGCAAGCCTGAATGGCAAGTTTGCCATGATCGGGACGCACAGGGAAGCCGTCTGCGCAGCCTTGCGGTCAAGGCTAATTGCCACTCCGCGCCAACCGATCGCCGCACCCTTTGCTTCAGCAACCCGGTTCGGTGGCGGCGCTGTGCGGCGAATGGGGCACCTTGAAGCAATGCGGCCGCCCGGCATCGCTTGGCTGCGCCGCAGAAGGCGGGCAAGGTTCACCTTGCGCCAGTTTGGAAGCGATTGGTCCAGCCAATCGAGTAGCATCTGGCAAAAATGCGTGATGCGCCGACACTCTTGACGGTGCAATCTCGCGCAACACAAGAAGAGGCAAGAGGAGGCCCACCATGCGAATGTCGTTGATTCCGGCAAGGAAGGCGATCGGCTATTTGCTTTTGTCGATCTGCGCGTTGTCCCATGCCGGATGGGCGGCGGGCGATCCAAACCTGGTCGCGCAGCCCGGTTCATCGGAGATCGGCGGAACCGTGGTCGGGACCAACGGCGCGGAAGCTGGCGTCTGGGTCATAGCGCAGACCGATGATCTGCCGACGCGGTTCACCAAGATCGTCGTCACCGACGATCAAGGTCGGTTCTTGCTCCCGCAACTTCCCAAGGCAAATTACCGGGTCTGGGTGCGCGGCTACGGCCTGGTCGATTCACCCAAAGTCTCGGCAAACCCCGGCGATACGCTGCGCCTGAATTCCGTGACGGCCCCATCGCCGGCAGCCGCGGCGGAGTATTACCCCGGCGTGTATTGGTATTCCCTGCTCGAGATTCCCCCCAAGTCCGAATTCCCGGGTACCGGCCCGACGGGAAACGGCATATCCCCGAACATGAAGGACCAGACGTACTGGATTGAAACCATCAAGCAATCGTGCCAATCGTGCCACGCGCTCGGATCCACGGGGCTGCGTCATGTCCCCGGCGTATTCAAGGCCAAGGGCGATTCCCAGACCGCCTGGCGCTTTCGCGTGCAGTCGGGCCAGGCGGAGACGATCATGGCGACGTCGCTGAACTACATCGGATCCGAGCGTGCCTTGAAGCAGTTCGCGGACTGGACAGACCGCATTGCGGGCGGAGAACTCCCGACGACCGCGCCGGCGCGGCCCCAGGGGCTGGAACGCAATGTGGTCATTACGGAATGGGATTGGTCGAGCAACAAGGCTTATCAGCACGATGCCATTTCCACCGACAAGCGCAATCCGCGCATCAACGCCAACGGCCCCATCTATGGCTCACCCGAAGAAAGCACCGACCTCGTGCCGGTCCTCGATCCGATCCGCAACGTCGCCACGGAAATCCGCCATCCATTCCTGGACCCGCAGACGCCCTCTTCTCTGGACCTGCCCAAGGGGGTTTCGGCGTATTGGGGCATGGAAAAAATCTGGGACGGCCATACGAGCGTTCACAATCCGATGATGGACTCCGCCGGCCGGGTCTGGTTTACCGCCCGAATTCGCCGGCCCGCCGCGAATCCGGATTTTTGCCGCAAAGGCTCGGCGCACCCGTCGGCGCGCGTTGCCCCGCTTGACGATTCGATCCGCCAGCTTTCCGTGTACGAGCCGCGTACGCAAAAGTGGACCCTCATCGATACCTGCTTCAGCACCCAGCATCTCAATTTCGCCCAAGACCCCGATGACACGCTGTGGATCAGCCAAACCCAGCCGTGGAGCGGCGTGGTCGGCTGGTTCAATACGCGCAGGTTTCTCGAGACGGGCGATGCAGCCGCGTCGCAGGGATGGACCCCGATCGTGGTCGACACGAACGGCAATGGCAGGCGTGATCCGTTCGCCGGTCCCAAGGATGCGATCGATCCGGCCAAGGACAAGTGGGTGGCTGCCGCGTTCTATGGCGTGCAACCGAGTCCGGTCGACAGCTCCGTCTGGGGACAGTCGATGGGCGTGGGTTTCGCGCGCGTCGACCAACCGAGCTTCATCGTGCATCTGGTGCCCGGCCCCAATCCGGCCGAGACCGCCATGGCGGAGCTGTTCCGTCCGCCCGAGGGCAGTTTCGGTTCGCGCGGACTTGACCTCGACAGCAAAGGCGTCGTCTGGACGCCGTTGGCAAGCGGAGAACTCGCCAGTTTCGACCGACGCAAGTGCAAGGATCCCGCTCGTCTGCTGGGCGGCCCCGACGCCGCAAGCGGCCGCGCCTGTTCGGAGGGCTGGACTCTCTACCGGTTCCCCGGCCCCGAGTTCAAAGGCTTGCACGACGGTCGAAGCGCGGACCAGGCCTACTACGTCTGGGTCGATCGCTTTGACACATTAGGCCTTGGCCGCGACGTGCCGATCGTCTCGTCCAATGGAAACGAGGCGCTCTTGGCCCTGGTCGACGGAAAATTCGTGAACATCCATGTCCCCTACCCCATGGCTTTTTTCACCAAGAACGTGGACGGGCGGATCGACGACCCGGAGGCGGGATGGAAGGGCAAGGGAATCTGGACAACTTCCGGGACGCGCGCCAACTTCCATGGCGAGGGCGGCACGGAAGCGCGGCCCAAAGTATTCAAGGTACAGATGCGCCCCGATCCGCTCGCGCGCTGAAGCCCGAGATACGCTGATCTTTGATCCCCAAACGGAGACGATATGCGGACACTTCCCCAGGTAAATTGCGCTGTCATGGCGATCGCGGCGCTTGGCGCAGCCCTTGCATTATCGATGCCGGCCCGGACCCTCGCCGCGGACGCACCGGTTCAGGAAGCTGCCGCGAAAGGGGCGGGCCCGACGAAGTACCCAAACCAGACGGAAGGTGACTTTACCGTCCGCGACTTCGCGTTTCAGAGCGGAGAAACGCTGCCCATCGTCCGATTGCACTACACGACGCTGGGTACGCCACAGCGCGACGCCAAAGGGCACGTGACGAACGCCGTGCTGCTTCTGCACGGCACCACCGGCACGGGCAAGGCCTACTTTGCGCCGAGCATTGCGGGCGAGCTATTTGGCCCTGGCCAGGCCCTCGACGCATCACGCTACTACATCATCGTGCCGGATGGACTGGGCCGAGGCGCATCCACCAAGCCGAGCGAGGGGCTGCGCACGCACTTTCCGCGCTACGGCTATGGCGATGTCGTTGCCGCGCAGCAGCTTCTCGTAACCAAGGAGCTCGGAATTGACCACCTGCGATTGATACTGGGAACGTCGATGGGCGGGATGCAGGCGTGGATGTGGGCCGAGCGCTATCCCGACATGGTCGATGCCATCATGCCTATCGCGTGCCAGCCGATATCCATCTCGGGCCGCAACTACCTGTTCCGGCGCATCGTCACCGAGGCCATACGCAACGATCCGGACTGGAATGGCGGCGACTACAAGACACCGCCGCGGCATTGGCTGAACACGGCACCGCTTTGGTTGATGATGCTGGAAAGCCCGGTTCAGCTGCAGGCCAAGGGACCTACGCGCGCGGCAGCCAATGCCCTGTACGACAAGATGGTCGAAACCGCATCCAAGACCTTCGACGCCAATGACTTCCTGTATTGGCTCGAGTCGTCTTGGGACTACGATCCGCAGCCGGACCTCGGAAAAATAAAGGCCGCGGTGATGGCAGTGAATTTCGCGGATGACGCCATCAACCCATCCGACCTCGTCGTGGTGGAGAATCTTGTCCAATCGATCCCGACGGCGCGCTTCGTTCTGGTGCCCGAGAGCGAACGAACCATCGGGCACCGGACCCTATCGCTGGCAGCGATCTGGAAGCCCTATCTTGAGCAACTCCTGGCCGGCACCGTGGCGCCAAACGTGCCCCGTTGAGCGGAACCATGCGCGGGCTCATCGGCGCGTGAGCTTTCCTTGAACCGATATTTTGGAAGCAGGGAGACCATCCATGATGGCGACACCAGAGATCGTTCAGACCAGGGCGCAGGCAGCGGCGGTCATTCACATTGCAGTCCCGCGCAGCGACATGATGAAGGTGTTCGGCCCGGCCGTTCGCGAGTTGATGACCGCGCTCGCCGACCAGGGCGTGGAGCCTCTGGGCGCCATATTTGCCCACCACCTCAAGATGAGTTCGCATGACTTCGATTTCGAAGTGGGCGTGAAAGTTGCGCAACCGGTGAAAGTGGCAGGACGCGTAAGGCCTGGCGAACTTCCGGCGGCAAAGGTCGCTTGCACCGTTTACAGCGGCCCCTACGAAGGCCTTCCCTCCGCCTGGGATGAATTCCGCAAATGGATACGGGCGAACGGACACGAGCCGGCGCATACCCTTTGGGAGTCATATGCCATCGGGCCCCAATCCACACCCGACCCCGCGGGCTGGCGCACGGAACTGTTTCAACCGCTGAGGGCGTGATACCGCATCGCCCGTGCTCGTCGCCTGGCTAGATATTCGCGTCACGACGACCCGGCAACTGGGAAGGCACGATTCAACTGCCGGGCTCCGGAGATCGGGCCGCTCAAGCCGCCCTGGCGAGCTTTTCGAACGCGCTGTGCCAGCCACCTTCGTATCCGGACTTGTGATGTTCGTCGCCGAATCCCTCCTGGGTCAGCGAAACCTGGGTGCCGCCATCAACGTCCTTGAACGTGACAGTGATCAAGGTCTCGGGCGGTTTGTAATCTCCCGCCCAATTCCAGGTAAGAACGACCAGTTCATTGGGAACGATCTTTTTATAAACACCGCTTGCAACGCCTTTCGTGAAAGCACCGCGCATCATCCCTTCCATCGGGATCGTGAACTTGCCACCGACGCGCGGATCGGCCTCCGCGCTGGGTGCCTTCAGTTCACCCGGGGCCAACCAGAGCTTCATGAGATCCGGGTTGGTCCAAGCCTCGAATACTCTTGCACGCTTGGCCTTGATGATTTTTGTAAGCGACAGCTTTATGGGTTCAATCATGTTGCTCCCTTTCGAGTAAGGATTGCAGGGCATCCAACTTGCTGTTCCAGAACTGCTCGTAGAACCGAAGCCAATGCATGGCCGACTTCAGGGCGTTGGCGTTCAGGTGGACCACCTGGAAGTTTCCGCGCCGCTCGCGCACAACCAGTTTCGCCGACTCCAGCACGGACAGATGTTTCGACACGGCGGCAAGCGACATCCGATACGGGCGCGCCACCTCTCCGACGGTTTTTTGCTTACCGGCAATATCGCGCAGGATCGCGCGACGCGTAGCGTCGGAGAGCGCGTGAAACAGGGCATCCAGCTGGACGGTGGATTGCTTAACCATATGGTTGACTGTATATCAAAGGTACCCGGCAAGTCAACCATTTGGTTAAATACACCGCGCCGCGGCCGCGATGCGCCGGCCAGGCTGGTTCTCGCCAGGGAAAAGGCGCAATGCGGGCGCAACCCGACTTCGACGCAGGCCCGACCGTCGGCAGACCGCAAAAATGCCGCACGGTAGCCGACTATGAGTCGGAAGTTTCCACCCGAGCGAGGCGCTGGCGCGTCTCGATGGCAAAGCCGATCATCTGCATGGCGTGCTCAGGCGCGGCCTTGATAACTCTGTTCTTCAATTTCAGGTGGGAAATGCAGGATGTCTGCAAAATTCCGGCCAGGCCGTGCATCGCCGACCAGATGTAAAGGCTGTCGATGTCCACGGCATCGCCTGCCTGGTCCGAGGGCCCGTGGAGGCGATTGAGAACACTGCGCAGGATCGAGAACGCATGCGCGGCGTCGCGGGCCAGTCCCGGATGATCTGCACTGCCTCGCGCTTAAACTCCGCGCTGAACATCCGCCTTGTCTTTGCCATTTGCCACCCCCAGACGCATCTTCCCACCTATCGGAAATGTCCGTTGGCATGGGGGAAACCCACTCGTGTACCCATCAGCGACAATCGCTCGCCTCCCGCCGCGACATCCTCACTTAAGAATGATCTTCTGGTTTATTGGCGGACTCTTGATGACTTGCAAGCTGCCGTCGGGCATGTTGATGACGACCTGCTGGACGGCTGTCCCTTGGCCAAGTCCAAACGTGTATTCGGGCGTTTGCCCGGTCATGAAGCCCTGGCTGGCGATCACTTCGCGCGTGTAGCTGCGCCCCGAGGCCGTGTCGACGCGAATCCGTGCACCCAGGTAACGCGCGCTTGTTGGCACCTTTACCGTGACGAAATTTCCGGTGGACTTGTTCAGGAACGCCCGGGTCGGCCCTTCCATGTTGATCCACAGGAAATCCTGGCGTCCATCGCCATCGAGATCGACAATTACGGAAGACTGCCCGTAGTACCGGTTTTCGAGGCCCAGATCGGCTCGATTGCGGTACTTGACCTGTCCGCCCTCGATACGCGGAACGAGTGCGCGTCCGCCCAGCTTGAACCAATTGTGCACGGGCCACTTGATGTAGTTTTCCGCGACGAACAGGTCAAGCTCGCCGCCGGCCGTGAGGTCCTCGAATACGCCGCCCCAGCCGAAGCCTTCATCGTCCAGACCGTATTTCTGCGTCACGTCGGTAAAGTGGAAATTCCCGTCGTTGTGTAGCAGCAACCAGTCATGGGTATGGATTTGCCCGGAATGCAAATCGCCGGTCGTCAGGAACTCGGGGATCGAGCTGCCAACATTCGGGAAGAACAAATCCTGAAACCCATCCTTGTCAATGTCGCCAACTCCCACACCCATCCAAAATCCCAGACGAGAGACTGACGAGACCTTCTCGAACGTCAAGTCATGCTTGTTGCGAAAGATCTCGACTTCCCCGGTGTTGTTGGCAACGACAAGGTCCTGCCAGCCGTCATTGTCCAGATCGACAAACGTCGAGCAAAACGTATTCTGCGTTCCCGCTGTTCCGGAAGTTGCCGTAATGTCGGTAAATGACATATCGCCATTGTTGTGCAACAGAATATTCAGCTTGGCGTGCGCCGGGTCATTGAACGTCGCGCTGCGGAATGACGCGAATTCGATGAAATTGCTCACATACAGGTCCGGAAATCCGTCGTGGTCGATATCTGCCACCGCAACCTGGAAGGGCACTGAATGTGGCGGTGCATTGAGCGGAATCTTTCGCTTTTCGAAGTGGCGGTTGCCCTTGTTGAGATAGATATAGACCCCGTCATTGCGGGCAACGACAAGATCCGTGCGCCCATCGCCGTCCATGTCGATGGCGGTAACCCCGTAAGTGGTGGCACCGGGTATGGACAACCCGGTACCAGGCTCGCGATTCACCAACCGGCCATTTTCGTAGCTGAGCAGAGCGTCCAGCGTGTCCTGCGTGCCCCCGACGAATACTTCGTACTTTCCGTCGCCATCGACGTCGATCACCGCAGCGCCGGCAAATGGATGCGCCTTGTGGTCCCAGTCCGGGCGAACGAAATCCACCGGAATCTCCTGGAACCGCGCGTCCGTGCTGCCGGTAGCATCGGCCGCCATGGCGTCACCTGAGCCGATGAGCACCAAGGCGGCAAATGGAAAAAAAAGGGAAATCGTAGGATTCATCTTTCGCACTCCCGGTCGTTCGGATGCGTGGTACGGCAACGCAGGACGGCACCGGTGCAACCCTACGATAGGGTCGCACGGTGCAGCGAAGACGTTGCGGCGGCTAGACAGCGATCCGGCGATCAGCTTCCGGTGACGTGGATGCGGACCCAGTACCAGAATTCGACGTACCAGGGAGTGCCGCCGTCTTCCTGCACCTGCGCAACGATTGTCGGGCGGTTATCCCCGGCAACCGCGCCAACGGACATCCGCCGTGCCACTCCGGTCTTGTCAACGAGGATGAAATTATCCTTGGTGATTGTCGGCGCAACCATGTTGTACCACTCGCCGGTCGGTGCAATCAGACTTTTCGGCGCCAGGTGCTCATTCTTGTCCAGCTTGAGAAGCGCTGCCATGGTCTTTGCGCCAAGCTTGGCTTCCAGTTCACTGGAAGCGACGACGTTGCCGCCGATTTCCTTCTGGAGCGGATCCGGATTTCCCGTTGTCGCCAGGAGTATCAGTCCTTCCGAGGCGACCCCGGTGACGGTTGCAGGAAGATCGGCCGTCGACGCGTCGGCAACTACGGTGGGATGCCTGTCACCCGCTACCGCGCCGACCGACATCCGCCTGGCAGCGCCTGTCTTGTCCACCAGTATGAAATTGTCCTTGGTGATTGTTGGCGCAACCATGTTGTACCACTCGCCGGTGGGTGCGATCAGGCCCATCGGCGCCAGATGCTCCTGCTGGTCGAGTTTCAGCAACGCCGCCAGCGTCTTGGCTCCCAGCTTCTTTTCAAGGTCCGCGGCCGGGACAACGTTGCCGCCAATTTCTTTCTGAAGTGGATCGGGATTTCCTGTCGTTGCGAGCAATACCAACGCATCGGAAGCCACACCGATCACGGTAGCAGGCAAGTTGGGGTTTGGAGCATCAGCTGCCCGTGCGATACCCGCGGCAGCCAAAAGCCCCACCACAAGGCAGTAGGCCACTCTTTTCTTGGAATTCATCGTTATGTCCTTAATAGGTAAAACGGCTTTGGTTTCAGGGCCAGCAGGAGGCAGTTCACAACAAGACAGCGCATTTCGCCGGTACAAAGGGCCCTCTCTACCAGGCGCCGCGAAGGAACGACTTCTGGCTGGGAATGAGCTTCGGGGAAGGCAAAGTGCGTGGCCCAGCTTCGAGTCCGTTCAACGCGGGGCCAAGGAGTAGTCGACGATGGGGCAAAAACATTACACCCTGTCTTTAGACCATAACCTACATATGGTTAAATTCTTTGCTCTCCACTGGAAATATGCTTGAACATCATTGCCGTCGACTTCGTGGAGTTTTGCTGACACTTTCCGGAGGCCAATACATTCGAATGACGGCTCGGGGTCAGCACGGGTCTTGTCCGCTTCCAGGCTGTGCGCTAATGTCGTCCGTCGGCAAATTCAGTCACCAAATTCGCTCCCAAAAAAACTTTCGGCAATGCAGTATTTGGCGGTCCGTTGCTTCGGTCGCCGATATCGCCCAGCGTTCTGAGCAATATCAAAAGGCCAGTCACGAAGGATCAATTTTCACCAACGAAGGAGCCTGCATGATTCGCACCGTCGCGGCATTAATGGTTACTTTGGTATCTACCATGGCCATGGCTCAGGCTCCGGCCAACCCACCCGTGCGAATTCGCGGAACGATCGACAAGCTGGATGGCCAGGTTCTTACGATCAAAGGTAACGACGGCCAATTCCAGACCGTGAAGTTGAAGGACGACTTCGTTGTGATGGGAATCAATAGAGCGAGCGTTGAGGATATTAGTGCCGGCAAGTTCATAGGCACGACTACCGTCGGGGAGCGCAATGGTGCACTGGTTGCCCTGGAAGTCCACATCTTTCCCGAAAATATGCGCGGTACAGGCGAAGGACACTACGACTGGGACCTGAGGCCGACCAGCAAGATGACAAATGCAAACGTGGCCACCATCACCAGTATCGGCAAGGATCGCGTCCTCGATGTGCAGTACAAGGGCGGCCAGAAGCAGGTCTTGGTTCCGGAAAACGCGGTCATCGTGTCGTACAGCCCGGTCGATCGCACAGCGCTAAAGCCCGCGGCACCGGTGTTCGTGATCTCGCAGCGTCAGCCCGATGGCAGCTTAAGTGCAGCCCGCGTGAATGTTGGCCTAAACGGACAGGTACCCCCGATGTGATGTCGTTGCGGATTCACCGGGTTCGCGCCAGAAGCGGACCTAGCGAGTCTTCACGCGACTTTCCAGAGAACGGCTATGCAAGCGTGAACGGGCAGGATCGCTGTGTAAGTGCCCGGCGAACCCATCGTTACCTCCAAATAAGCGACGTAAATTATTTATTTTGTTAGCCTACTTGCGGAGAGAGTGGGATTCGAAATCCCGCTATCCGGGCGCGTCTCCAACGGGTCACAAGCCCATCCGCCGTCGATATACACCTCATGAATGGTAAAAACCGGAGGGGCAGGCGCAGCGCCCGACCGGGATTCCGGTCAGGTACACGACCTTGGCAGCTTGCCACGTGCGCGTGGGGTAAACCCGAACCTACGGGGAGCCGATATCCGGGCCGAGCCGGACCAGTCAGCTCGCCCGCGTACTATCGGCCAGGAGCGCACATCTGGAATGATGTCGGAGTTTGAATTTTGATTGCCGTCGGAAGTCCATGAGAATTCGCGAATTGATCCGACAACGAAAGCGCAAATATGAAATCGGCGCCTACGTCTTTTGTGGCGTTGTGGTTTCCGGGATGCTGATCGAAACTGCATTTTCGTTGGAGAGCGTCAGGGTTTGGCGGGTCGGCTTCACCCTGGCTTCAATCGCTGGCGGGTTCGCACTTCTAATCGCTATTTACTTCTTGTACCGCTGTCCCTGTTGCGACGGTTTTATTAGTCCGAACCTAAGGGTTGGGCCTTTCAAGCCGAATGGCTTCTTCAAGCACATCAATTATTGTCCATCGTGCGGTGTTCATCTTGATGATGAATTCAAGAGCGAACCATAGCTGACGCTTTGCGCCGTTCAGCACCTTAGTTGGGCAGGTCCAATACGCTGCAAGCTTGGCTGTTTGGCGCCCCCGTAAATTGGGTGCAGGTCACACCAATAAAAAGGACGCTGCGAGGCTTCTTGTTTCCGCGGCAGCCAATCGCTCCCAGTGCAAAGCTCGATGAAAATTCGATAGCGCTTGCATTAGTGTGTATTGATGTGTATTATTCGCCCGATGACCAGTGCCGACTTGCTCAAGCAACTTGAGCAGGCCAGCTGGAGGCTGCGAAACGTCGCTGGCTCCCACCATATCTTTGTACATCCCAATCGGCCCGGCCACCTGAGCGTGCGCCACCCTAAGAAGAATTTGGGAGTGGGCTTGGCGCACAAGTTGCTCAAAGCTGCTGGGGTAAAGTGAGTTTGGAGAACGCGATGATTGCCTATGCGGTTGCGATCGAGCCCGGCACCGACACCACGGCCTGGGGCGCGGCGGTACCGGATCTGCCCGGCTGCTTCTCAGCTGGCGACACCTTGGACGAAGCGCTCCGTAACTCCCATCAAGCCGCGGAGGCGTGGATCGATGCAGTGGTCGAAGATGGCCGCGAGATTCCCGCTCCAAGGCCAATGGCAGAGCACTACGCGGATCCCCAATTCGCTGGTTGGACGTGGGCCCTTATACAAATTGATCCTGCTCGTCTGGACAATACTGTCGAGCGGGTCAACATCACCCTCCCGCGTCGCATCCTCGCACGTCTAGACGCCTATGCCGAATTTACCGGCAAATCACGGTCTGGCGCCATCGCCGACCTGGCCTTGCACGCCGAGATCCGTTAACGGCCGCCGCTGTTCGATCGATTGTTCATTGAATCCCCGGCGCCATCGGGGCAAAATGCGATGGAACGGGAACGGCCCTCGACGACTCGCGTTCGCCACATAGCGACATTCGTTCAAACCAAGGAGCTGACCTGTGGAAATTTCACTGTCGGCCACCTGCGGTCTTGCTGATCGCCGATTGGTGCGCCACAAAGCGATCGAAAATGCCGGTGCGCAGGTTGCCTTGGCATACCGGCAGTGTCGTCGATCGAAGAGCGTCAAGCAGGTTGGTGATAGCGAAATTCCTGTGTCTTCCCCCCGTAACCATAGGCCGTCGGCCTGACGTCTTGAATGTATATATAGCTTTCGGCGTGGACGTCTCCTAGCAATTTCTCAAAGGCACCAAAGACCTCACCGATGTACTGGGCCTTTTCTGCCTTGGTATTCGTCTCATCGACAACCTTGATGTCGAAATAGAAGCTGCTCTTTCCTTGCTCGGACAACGAACGACCACCCACGATCCAATCTTCGGGGTCGATGTAATCGATGGTGATTGCCGTCAGATCGCGCTTCTTGCGCAGTATCCGCGTCGTTGCTTCAAGCAGCATTTCGGAAATAGCCTTGGTAAGTGCAGCGGATTTTTTGGAGCTGACTTTTACATTAAGAATGGGCATGACAATCTCCATTAGTTAGCAATGCAACCAAATGATCAAAAAAAACGCTCAAATCAGGGCTGAGCGCACGCTCCGTACTTTCCCTACCGTCTCGATAAACACGCCCTCCCCAAGAAGCCTCTTGAGGCGCCGCGTAACCCGACCGCTTGCCTCGTTGATCTGCGCATGGATTGCCACTGCCCCATGAGTCGGGTGAATGAATTGCTCCCGACCATCTTCATCGGAATCTCGCCGCTCGATCAAGCCCTTTCTTTCAAGTCCATCCAGTGCACGGGTCGCCGTTGGTCTTGAAATCACCAAAGCAGCCGCCAATTCCCGCTGAGCCAAGCCCGGCTTGTCGAGAACGGCGCGCAAAAGAAAGGCTTGCGGCGGCGATAGACCGAACGGCTTGAACGCAACCGTCCATTCACGCTCTAGCTGCCGCGCAAGCGCAGTCGTGTTGAAATAAAGGCAACGATCGAACATGGCGATGAGAATAGCCCAAACAAATTAGCAATGCAACTATAAGCCGGGCTGCCGACTTTTGTCGAGGTGCAGGTGTTGGGAAGGCCAGTCCGATCCCCGTTACCGGGCGTGCTCCAAGCGCCGCAACGGGCCGTGAACGAAATTATGCGACCGGTATTGGGGATTTTGACGATGGCGGCGATGCACCCGCAACCGGTCATGCAATTCATGCAACTGGAGACATTGGGAATCAGCGTGCCGGCAAAATCGCGTTACGCATTCGACTCGGGAACTTGATCCAACGAACCAGCGCCGAGCACTTCCGGGCCAGTACTTCCGGTGGGCGACCAATAGGTCGGATCGGCAAATAATTTCCAGAAATAACGTATTGTAATATATTGATTATAAACGTTTTTCTGGCGGAGAGAGTGGGATTCGAACCCACGAGAGGAGTGACCCTCTACACACTTTCCAGGCGTGCGCCTTCGACCGCTCGGCCATCTCTCCCGGCACGTTGCGCGCCGGGCCGGATTCTACCGGTTCCGCAGGGATTCTACTTTTGGGCTGGTCCTGGGGGCCGGCATTCGCACGAAATCGACAAATTTATCGCTCTCGGGGCCTGGTCTGGCGGTGAGCAGGCTGCCGATCACGACAGCCAGCACGCCTACGGGCACGGCAAAAACGCCTGCCGATATGGGCTCTATGCCAAACCACGGCGTCCAATCCTCGGGCACCAGGCCAAGCCTGGACTGGAAGAATGGGTAGCGGGTCGCGATGTAATACGCACACACACCAAAGCCGGTCAGCATGCCGGCAATGGCCCCCCACTTGTTGGCACGCCGCCAGAACACACCCAGCACCAGGGCGGGAAAGAGCGAAGCCGCCGCCAGGGAAAAGGCCAGCCCGACCAGTGAGACGATGCTGCCCGGGCGCAGCAGCGTGACAAAGGCGGCTACCAGCGCCACCACCAGCAGCAGAACCTTGGCCATGGTCACGCGGCGCGCCGGCGTAGCAGTCGTATTGATCATCTTGAAGTACAGATCGTGGGAAAGCGCATTGGCGATGGTGAGGAGCAGTCCGTCGGCAGTCGACAGCGCCGCGGCCAGCCCGCCGGCGGCTACCAGCCCGGTGATGACGTAGGGCAGCCCGGCGATCTCCGGCATCGCCAGCACCACGATGTCGGGCCCCATCTGCAATTCAGCCAGCTGCACGATGCCGTCGTGATTGACGTCCTCCATGCGCAGGAAAGACGGGTCGATGCGGCTCCAGGCCGCCACCCACGCCGGCATGTCGGAAAAATGCTTACCCACCACCTGGGTGTAGACGTCGTATTTCACCAGCGCGGCCAGCGCGGGGGCCGACACGTACAGAAGCAGGATGAAGACCAGCGCCCAGAAGACGCTCTTTCGGGCCTGGTGCACGGTTGGCGTGGTGTACGAGCGCATCAGCACGTGCGGCAGGCCGGCCGTACCGGCCATGAGGCAGAACACCAGTGCAAGAAAATTCCGGCGCTTGGTGCTGCGCTCCTGCTCGGCCTTGTGCGGGTCGGCAGCGCCGCTCCAGAAGGGCTCGGCATGCGGCATCAGGGGGGCGCCACGGGCCGCGTAGTCGCTGGCTTCCTGCTGCCAGTCGCGACGCGCGTCTTCCGGCGTTGCCGGGTAATGGGCCAGGCCGCGCTCGGCCAGGCGCAGCTCGCTGAGCGGAGCGTGGCGGGCCTTGAGTTCGTCAACCACCCTGCGGGCGACACCTTGCCCTTCCTGCCACGACTCGGGCAAATGCGCAATCCTGTCATTGGCGGCTGCAGCCTTTGCCAGGTAGACGCTGCGCACGGCCAGCTCCTGCGGATCCCGCGCCAACTCACCTTCGCGCACGGCCAGGCGCTCGAGCACGCTGCCGTAGGCCAACTGGGGCACCGGAGACCCGGTGTATTGCAGTCCCAGCCAGGCCACGGGAATCAGGAAGGCCACCAGCAGGATGATGCATTGCGCCACCTGGGTCCAGGTCACCGCGCGCATGCCGCCCAGGAAGGAACACACCAGTATGCCCGCCAGGCCGAGGAACACTCCGTAGCTGAAGTCCACGTTGGTCAGATGCGTGGTGATCAGCCCGACGCCATAGATTTGCGCCACGACGTAGATGAAAGAACACATGAGCACGGCGACCATGGCGATGGCCCGCGCCAGGTCTCCGCCGTAGCGCGCGCCGATGAAGTCGGGGATGGTGAACTGGCCGAACTTGCGCAGGTAGGGCGCGATCAACAGCGCGACCAGGCAAAAGCCGCCGGTCCAGCCCAGCACGAAGGCGAGGCCATCGAATCCCAGCAGGTACAGCGAACCGGCCAGACCGATGAAGCTTGCTGCCGACATCCAGTCCGCGCCGGTGGCCATGCCATTGAAGAAGGCCGGCACGCGTCGCCCCGCCACGTAGTACTCGGCCAGGTCGGTGGTACGGCTCATGATGCCGATGCCCGCGTAAAGGCCTATGGTGGCGAACAGGAACGTATATCCGATCAGCACCCTGGGCAGGCCCAGGCGTTCGCCCACGCCCAGCAGCAGCACGAAGCCAAGAAAGCCGGCTGTGAACCAGCCGTAGTACAAGCGCAGTTGGCGGGCGCTGGGCACGGGCAGCTAGTCGTCCTGTGGGTCGGAAACGCCGAAGGCGATGTCGCGCCGGTGTTGCAGGCGGGCGTAGACAAAGACGATGAGCAGGTAGACGAGCAGCGAGCCTTGCGCTGCCATGTAATAGGAGAAGGGCCAGCCCAGAAACGTGAAGGCGAGGCTTCTGGCGTTATATGCAGCGACGAAGGTTACGGTGAACCAGAGCAGCAGGAGCGCGATGGTCAGGGCGCGGGTCTTTTTCCAGTAGCTGTGACGGGACAGGGTCATTGCGCAAGTATGCTGGGGCCTACGCGCTCGCGCCTCACCGTCCGCGTCCCGCAAGGCTCGGACGATGGGGCGCGTTGAGCTTATCCCGCCCCCGCATTGGCAGCCCAGGGCCGGGGCGGGCCGCGCCGTTTCGTCAGAGCGTGACTTTCAACTGCTCGAGTATGCCCGGATTCTCCAGCGTGGAGGTGTCCTGCGCAATCGTTTCGCCCTTGGCCAGCGAACGCAACAGGCGCCGCATGATCTTGCCCGAGCGCGTCTTGGGCAGGTTGTCGCCGAAGCGAATGTCCTTGGGCTTGGCGATGGGGCCGATTTCCTTCGCGACCCAGTCGCGCAGTTCCTTGGCGATCTTCAGGCCTTCGTCGCCTTCGGGGCGGCTGCGCTTGAGGACCACGAAGGCGCAGATCGCCTCGCCGGTGAGGTCATCGGGCCGGCCCACCACTGCAGCCTCGGCAACCATGGGATGGGAGACCAGGGCGGACTCGATTTCCATGGTGCCCATGCGATGGCCCGACACATTGAGCACATCGTCGATGCGGCCCACGATCGTGAAGTAGCCGGTTTCCCGGTCGCGGATGGCGCCGTCGCCCGCCAGGTAAAGGCGCCCGCCCAGTTCGGCCGGGAAGTAGCTCTTGACGTAGCGGTCGGGGTCGCCCCAGATGGTGCGGATCATCGAAGGCCAGGGGCGCTTGACCACCAGCAGGCCGCCTTGCCCATTGGGCACATCATGGCCGGTTTCATCGACGATCGCCGCTTCTATGCCGGGCAGCGCCAGCGTGCACGAACCGGGCACCAGGGGCGTGGCGCCGGGCAGCGGCGTGATCATATGGCCACCCGTCTCGGTCTGCCAGAAAGTATCGACGATGGGGCAGCGCTCCGCGCCCACATGCTTGTGGTACCACATCCAGGCCTCGGGGTTGATGGGTTCGCCCACGCTGCCCAGTATGCGCAGGCTGGAGAGATCGAACTTCTCCGGGTGGGTGCTGCGGTCGCCTTCGTTGGCCTTGATGAGCGCGCGGATGGCGGTCGGCGCCGTGTAAAAAATGCTGACCTTATGGTCCTGGCACATGCGCCAGAAGCGGCCGGCGTTGGGATAGGTTGGCACCCCTTCGAAGATGATTTCCGTGGCACCGGCGGCCAGGGGTCCGTAGCACACGTACGAATGGCCGGTCACCCAGCCCACGTCGGCCGTGCACCAGAACACGTCGGTGGGTTTGAGGTCGAAGGTCCACTTCATCGTGAGTATGGCCCACAGGAGATAGCCGCCCGTGGAGTGCTGCACGCCTTTGGGCTTGCCCGTGGAACCGGAGGTGTAGAGCACGAACAGCGGATGCTCCGCCTCCACCCATTCGGGTTCGCAGGTGGTGGCCTGGTCGAGCATCACATCGGCCATCCAGCGGTCCCGCGGGTGCCACGCCACCTTGCCGCCGGTGCGGCGGTACACGATGACGTTGCTCACGGCCTCACACCCACCCATGGAGAAGGCCTCGTCGATGGCGGGCTTGAGCGGCACGGCCTTGCCGCCGCGCATCTGCTCGTCGGCGCAGATCACCAGGGTGGCGCCCACGTCGACGATGCGCTCCTGCACGCTCTTGGCCGAGAAACCGCCGAAAACCACCGAATGGATCACGCCCAGACGCGCGCAGGCCTGCATCGCGATGACAGCCTCGATGGACATCGGCAGGTAGATGATGGCGCGGTCGCCCTTCTTGTAGCCCAGGCTGCGCAGCCCGTTGGCGAACTGACAGACCTTGCCATGCAGTTCGCGGTAGGTGATCTTCGTCACGGTGCCGTCGTCGGCCTCGAAAATGATCGCTACCTTGCCGGCATTGCCGTTGTCCAGGTTGCGATCCAGGCAGTTGTACGAAGCATTGAGTTTGCCGTCGGCAAACCAGCGGTAGAACGGCGCCTTGCTCTCGTCGAGCACCTGGGTGAAGGGGGTATGCCAGAGCAGGTGCTCGTTGGCCAGGCGCCGCCAGTAGGCGTCAGGATTGCTCTGGGCCTCGCTGCACAGGGCACGGTATGCGTCCATACCCGAAATGGCAGCGCCTTTAACGGAAGCTTCGCCGGGCGGGAAAATGCGCTTTTCGTGCAATCCGGATTCGATGCTGGACATGGTCTTACCCCTTGTTTTGCAATTTAAACTTATTGCTCTTTGCCTGCAGGCTGGTTTTGGGCCGACGGGCTGTGCGCCGGCCGCGAGCCTGGGACGGTAAGAATACCCGCTTACGACCACCTTACACACCGGCCTGCAGCGCCATGTGCGACGGGCATGCGGCAACGCAAAGCCGCAACGCAAGGCAGAGACGGCGCGTAAAGAGCACTGCACGAGCGGCTTTTTAACGCGCCCGCCCTAAGGGACAAACACCGGGCAAGGAAGCGCCGGGGCGCCGAACCGGCACATCCCGGCCCGGCCCCGCCCTCGGCCAGCCGCTTAATTGCGGTGTTCGCGGCGCTCGTCGCGCGACTCGGCCCAACGCCCTTCGTGCAGGCGCCAGCCGTCGCCGTCGCGCTCCCACCGGTGGGGCTCGTAGCGATAGCCGGGGCGCGGCGCCTCCCAGCGGCCGGGCACCCACTCATGCCGCCCGCCGATCCAGCCCCAGTAGCCTGTGATCCAGAAGTAGCCGGGCGCGGGGGCCGCGCCCACCACTTCGATGCGCGGCGCGGGCGGCGCCACGGTCACGTAGGCCGAACCGCCGTAATAGGGATGAGCGCCGTAACCCACTGGCTCGACCACGCAGGCGCCCAGCGCGGCGCTTGCCAGCACCAGGGCAACCGCCCGGGCCGGCGCAACGATGCGCCGGGCAAAGCCGGTATTCATGACGCGAACGAGTTCCATTTCGATTTCCTTTCCACGGGGCTGGAGGCGTACGGCCGCACGATTCCCATCGCCGCGGCCTGTTCAGTGGCGGTCGTACTCGCGGTCGCGGTCGCGATCACGGTCGCGTCCCTGGTCATGCATCTGGTAGTAGCGCTCGCGGTCGACCATCACGCCTTCGGCCAGGCGGATGGCCTCGTCTATGCGCTCGACGGCGTGCATCTGCAGCTCGCGCACCTGCAGATTGTCTTCCTCCTGCGCCACGTCGGCACGGGCCTTGCGCAGCAGTTCGGAAACACGGCGCAGGCGCCCGCGCGCGTCGATATTGGCGTCTTCGCGGGGGCGCTCGTATACGTTCTTGCCGTCGTAATAGGCGGCGCGTTGCACGAGATCTATGGCGCGGTCGATCTCTCCTATGGCATGACGCTCACGCTCTTCCAGGGCGCTTTCGCGCGGATGGTCCAGGTACCAGCGCGCATCGTGCAAATCCGTGAGCGCATGCAGGTAGGCAGGATGGTGGCCGTACCCGGGCGGCGGCGGCGGGGGCAACTGCGCCAGGGCGGGTGCGATCAGGGGAAGGCCCAGGGCCAGTGCGGCGGCGGAAACAATCAACCGGATCTTGTTCATGGAACTTTCCTTTTCTTTTTTGGTGACAGGCACCGTGCTCGACTTCGGGGGTGGGAGCCTACCGTAACAAACGCCCGGCAATCCGATGTGGTGGACGTGAACGTGTAATCAAAGCGATGGGGTTGTAATCAAATCTTTCCGGAATGGGCAGCGCTGCCGGCTTTTACCGCCAACGCGCCCCGGCGGTCAATCGGCGATAAAGCCGATCTTCGCGTGGCTGCCATCGCAAAAGGGCTTGGTAGCGCTGCCGCCGCAACGGCACAGCTTGGCGGCTGTCAGCCGCGTGACCATGCGGCCCGTACCGCTCAGCACTTCCAGGTTGCCACGCACTTGCAGCGGGCCGTCGGTTTGCGGGTCTATTGCAAGCGGCCCGTCACGCACGGCTAGCGTTGCCGCGTCGGCCCGGGTGGCGGGCTCTCCGGTAGCGGCAAAGCCGATTTCATGGTGCGACCCATCGCAGAAAGGCTTGTTCTTTGATGCGCCGCAGCGGCACAGGGTGGCCCGAAAGCCGATGTTTTGGCCGCGCATCGCAATAGGCGCTCGAACCGCATAGGGGCCGGACTCGCGCACGCTGAGCAGATTGACGGGCGGCGCCGATTCATTGCCATGGCCGTCCTTGCGCTGGTAGCGAATGGCGCCCGAGGGACAGGCGTGGGCGATCTCCACCAGGGCATGCACGGGCATTGCATCGGGCCTGATCCACGGCCCCTGTACGTTGGCAAGAAACACCCTGGGCGCGCCGGTAACGCAAAAGCGCGCGTGGATGCAACGCCGGGCCTCGAACTCCAGGGTGAGGGCCTGCCCCTGTACGATTTCGACGCCATCGACGACGGCAGTGGCTGCCGATTCCGCGGCCTCCGGCGCATCCGAGCGGGCCCCAATATTGCCGGTCGGGGCCGACTTCGGCAGCGCCGATGCGGATGGTCCGGCCGGAGCCGCTGCCGGAGCAACACCCGCCAATACTGCGGTTTCCGCGTGAAATTCCTGTGCACGGCGCGCCAGGCCCGCCAGCTGGCGCTTGGCGGCATCGACCCGCGCGTCACCCGCCGGCAGCAATTGACTAGCCCTGCTCAATTCGTCGAGTCGCTCGCGAAAGAACTGCGCGGCGCTAAAACCGGGGGGCAGCGGCGCCGCATCGCGCAGCGCGGTGAACGAAACGCCGGCGTTGCATTGCGGGTTGGAGGGTCCCGCGGGCAGCCGGGCCGCGCGTTCACCCAAGGGGGTCATGGCGCGCATCAGGCCCACCGCCAGGTCCACGGCCAGCGCCTTTTGCGGCTGGGGGCGCGGCACGACGTAGGCGTACGCGATCAGGCGCAACATCAGCGCATAAGTGGCATTGGCGAGGTCCGTGGTCGCCGCCGCATCTTCGTCCTCGATCCAGACACGGCCGGCGCGCATGGGAGTGCGCAGCACGGGGTTGGTGGCCGCCGGGAAAGCCGGCGAAAACGCCGGATTGGCGGCCTTGAGCGCCTCCAGCTCGCCGCGGATGGCGGTGAATTTCTGGAAGTGCGAACCCGCGGCATCGGCCGGGGCGCCCTCCCCCTGGAGGATGATGGCCGCAAATCCGGCCAATGCGGTCTTGGAGCAGATCACCGGCTGGGCGCCGGGGAGGGCGATCTCGGCCGGCGACAGTTGCAGGGCGGGATCGCCACAAAACGCCGCCGATTCGCCCACCCTGGCAACGAAAGCGCGCAAATTTGCCGAAAGCGCCGCATAAAAGGCACCAACCGTTTCGTAATCGAGTGCCATCGGGGTAATGCGGGGCCGGCGCGCGGCCCGCGAGAAGGCAAAGTCCGGCACATAACCCTGGCCGTCGGGCTCGGTGGAACCCTCGGGACGCTCCAGATGCACGAAATGCTGCAGCACCGCCTCGCTGAAGGGTGCCAGGCGCACCACCACCCCGGCAGGAAGCACGCCGGGATCCAGCGGGAAGTTGGGCCGGCCAAAATGCGGCGTACCGCCCAGGGCGGCCGTTATGTTCCAAACCGCCACCAGGTGACCCATCTCGTCGATGGCCACGTCCAGGATGGCGCGGCGCCAGCGGGCTACGGCCGCAGCCTCCTGCGCGCTGAGCCCCTCGGCCGCGCCGGATCGCAGGCTGAAGGCGGCGTAGAGATAGGTGCACATGAGGTTGTGCTCGAGATCGGCCGCTTCGTACAGGGCGTGCAGCAGCCACTCCCGGGTGACGAGCCCGGCAGGACCGTTGCGTCCGTCATTGCCCTCCAAACGGCTGGTATCGACGTTTGCTTCGGCCAAGGTGATCCCTCCGTTAGGCAACTCAAATTACGGCGACATCTGCGCGACCTTGGGGCACGTTCGCCGGTTTCAAGCACGTGGCCGCAAGGGTCGATTCGAATGATCGATGGTAGTCAAGAATGCAGCACAACGGTAACGCGCGCGCGACGGGAATCGATACACTTTGCCTGTCTGCCATATTCCGCGTGCCACCTGCACCCCGCCCAAGGCGGGCGCAGGTTGCCGGCGCGGCCACCCGCTGGCAGCACCCCCCGCAACCTGGAGCCGTCCCTGCCATGCAGGAGCTTGTCCGACTTACCAGCCAGTACGGCCTGCTGCTCATCTTCGCGGGTGTGCTGCTGGAATCGCTGGGACTACCCCTGCCCGCAATGCCGCTGCTTATCGTGGCAGGCGCATTGGCCGCTGGCGGCACGCAGTCACTGGGCACAGTGGCGGCCGTCGCCCTGCTGGCCGTGCTGATCGGCGATATCTGCTGGTATCTGGCAGGGCAACGCTATGGCAGCCGGGTGCTCAAGACCCTGTGCCGCATCTCGATATCCCCGGATTCCTGCGTGCGCCAGACGGAAACCATTTATGAGCGCTGGGGCGGCCAGATGCTGCTCGTCGCGCGCTTCATTCCGGGACTCTCCACTATCGCGCCCCCGCTGGCCGGCGCCATGCGCCTGCCCTTCGTGCTGTTCCTGGGATACAGCACCGGCGGCGCGCTGATCTGGATCGTGTTTTCCCTGGGTGTGGGCATCGTATTTCACGCGCAGATCTCATTGGCCGGCGAATATCTTGCCCGCTTTGGTACCCTGGCGCTGGCAGGCATCGTCGCGGCGTTTCTCGCGTTCATCGCTTTCAAGTTCTGGGAGCGGCAGCGGTTCTACAACGCGCTGCGCATGGCGCGCATATCCGTGGACGAACTGCGCGGTCTGATGGCGTCCGGCGCTGACCCCGTGATCCTGGACGTGCGCTCGGCAACCGCGCGCCAGTTGGACGGACGGAGGATTCCCGGAGCACGCCCGGTAGACATCGAGACGCCGCAAGCGCAGTTGCACGGCGTGCCCAAAGGCAGCGAAATCGTCGTCTATTGCAGTTGTCCCAGTGAGGCCTCCGCCGCGCGCGTGGCGCGCCTGCTGATGGACCACGGTTTCAAGCGCGTGCGCCCCCTGTCGGGCGGCATCGACGCCTGGGAAACGGCTGGTCATGAGATCGAGGTCGATATTGCCGTCGACCCGGCTGCGGGCCTCGCCACGGCCAAGGATGCAAGCGCAACCCTGAAGCCGGCCGGCGGCGCGCTCGGAGACCCGGCAGCGTGAGCGCTGCAGCAGCAGAGCCAGGCGGCGGCGCGCCATCGACGGCGCCCGTGTCGCCCGGCGCGGCGGCCGGTCCAGCGGATCCGTCAGCGCCGCGGATTTCGCGGACCGTCGGCGACGACGGCCGTGCCAGCATCCGGCTCTCGGGTGCCTGGGTGCTGCGCGCCCTGCTTCCCCAGGCCGCGGCGCTGCGCCGGCAGCTGCTGCTGCACGCCCGCGACGTGCAGGCGCTATGGGACCTGCGCCCGGTGCAGACCATCGACGATGCCGGCGCGCTGCTGCTGTGGCGCTGCTGGGGTCGGCGCCGGCCCCGGCTGCTGCTGCGTCCCGAACAGGAACCGGCCTTTGCCAATCTTTCGCCGGTGGCGCCGTCGCCGCCGCCCACGCCCAAGCCCGACCCGCTGGCGCTCATCGCCGTCTTTGGCCAGCGGCTTATCGCGCTGCGCGAGCACCTGCTCGACATCGTGCTCATTTCGGGCCACCTCGTGCTCGACGTCTTTCACCTGGCGCGCCAGCCAGCCCGCATTCCCTGGCGCGAGATCTCCGCCAACATCTACCGTACGGGCACGCAGGCGCTGCCCATCGTCGCCCTGGTGGGCTTCCTGGTCGGCGTGGTGCTGAGCTACCTGTCGTCCAAGGAACTGCAGGCCTATGGCGCCAACATCTTCATCATCAACATCCTGGGCGTGGGCATCGTGCGCGAACTCGGTCCCATGCTGGCGGCCATACTGGTGGCAGGCCGATCGGGCTCCTCCATGACGGCGCAACTGGGCGTAATGCGCGTCACGGAAGAGCTCGATGCCCTGTCGGTGATGGGCATATCGGTGACGCAGCGCCTGGTGCTGCCCAAGGTGCTGGCACTGGCGATCACGATGCCGCTGCTCGTCCTGTGGTGCGACACCATTGCGCTCATCGGCGGCATGCTGGCGGCCAACTGGGAGCTGGGCATCAGTTACCGAGAATTCCTGCATTCGCTGCCGGCCACGCTGCCGCAGTCCAACCTTTGGCTGGGCATCGGCAAGGGCGTGCTCTTTGGGATACTCATCGCCGTGATCGCCTGCCATTACGGCCTGCGCATCAAGCCCAATACCGAGAGCCTGGCGACCGGAACCACGGAGTCGGTGGTGAGCTCGATCACCATCGTCATATTGGTCGACGCGGCGATCGCGGTCCTGTTTTCGCCGGTGGGCCTCTAGCGGAATGGACCACGCCATTGCAAACGCGCTCGTAAATTCCGGGGCCGCGCCCGGACCGGATGCGCCGGCGGTCATCACCATCGAGAACCTGTCGACCGTGCTGGGCGGCAATACCATCCACCGCGGCATCAACCTGCGCGTGCGCCAGGGCGAGGTACTGGCGCTCATCGGCGAATCCGGCAGCGGCAAGACCACCCTGCTGCGCGAAATGCTCGGCCTGGGCGTGCCCACGATGGGCAGCATACGCGTGCTGGGAACGTCGCTGCAGGATTGCCCGCAGGAGGCACTCAAGGGGACGCGGCGGCGCTGGGGCGTGCTGTTCCAGGAGGGCGCCCTGTTTTCCGCGCTCAATGTCTTCGACAACGTCGCCCTGCCGCTGCGCGAGCTGCGTGCGCTGCCCGAGGACGTGGTGCGTGAGCTGGTGATGATGAAGCTGGCCCTGGTGGAAATTGACGCCGACAGCGCCACCAAGCTGCCTGCGCAGCTTTCCGGGGGCATGGTCAAGCGCGTGGCGCTGGCCCGGGCGCTGGCGCTGGATCCGGAACTGCTGTTCCTTGACGAACCCACGGCGGGCCTGGATCCGGAGCGCAGTGCGGGCTTCGTGCAACTGGTGCAGCGGCTGCGCCAGGAGCTGGGGCTCACGGTCGTGATGGTGACCCATGACGTCAACACCCTCATCGCGCTCGCCGATCGCGTGGCGGTGCTGGCCGACCATACCCTGATCGCCGTGGGACCCCTGTGGGAGGTGGTGCAGGATCCGCACGCGTTCGTCCGCAGTTTCTTCCTCGGCCACACCCAGCGTTGCGAGCAGTCCAGCGTGAACGATTACCGCCGCACCCTGGCGCCGGCGCGCCCGCCGTGGCCCGATGCCGGTCCCGTCATCGATATGGGCGCGGCCGCGCCAGGCGCCACATTCAAGGAGACCTAGGAATGGAAAGCCGTGCAAATGTAATTGCCGCGGGCCTGTTCGTGATCGCGCTCACTGTCGGACTGATCGTGGCGGCGCTCTGGCTGACCCGCGACAGCATCGATCGCCTGCCCTACCTCGTCGTGTCCAAGGTGCCCGTGTCGGGCCTGCACGCCAAGGCGGCAGTGCGGCTGCGCGGCGTGGACGTGGGCCGGGTCGACGCCATTGCGTTCGATCCGCAGGACCCGCGCACCATCCTCATCAACATCTCGGTGGATCGCTCGGCGCGCCTCACCCGGGGCGCCTACAGCCAGCTCGCTTTCCAGGGCGTTACGGGGCTCTCGTACATCGCACTCGATGACGATGGCGACAAGGCGGAGCCGCTGGCCACCAGCGGCGATGCGCCGGGCCGCATCGAAATGCGCCGCTCGCTGATCGACAACATCGGCGAATCGAGCGCCGACCTCCTGCATGATGCCAGTCTCGCGGCGCGGCGCGTCAACCGTCTGCTCAGCGACGAAAACCTTGCGCATTTCTCCGGCACGCTCAAAAGCACCGAGGAAGCGGCGGCGCAACTGGCATCGTTGGCCAGCAGCCTGCAGCCGGCGGCCCGGTCGATGCAGGGCCTGGCAAGCGATACGCGCGGCGCGATCCAGAAGGTCGACGTGCTGCTGGGCGATCTGCACGGCACCACCGTTGCATTTGCGGGCCACCTTGGCGCGCTCGACCAGGTCGGCCGCGGCGCCCAGCAGGTGGGCGATGCCAGCGCCGCGCTTCAGGCCACGCTGCTCGACGACACGCTGCCGCGGCTGACGCAGGCTGCCGACGATCTGTCGCGCACATCGCGGACCCTGGATCGATTCCTGTCGCAGATGCAGGAGCGGCCGCAAAGCCTCGTCTTCGGCGCGCGGCCGCCCGCGCCCGGCCCGGGCGAGACCGGCTACGCACCGCCGGTGGGGGGAAGGTAATGCTCAAGTTGACTGCGGGTCGGCGTATTCTGGCCCTGGTGGCGGCATTACTGGTGGCGGCATGCGGCACCGCGCCGGCGGCCATCGACCGCTACGACTTCGGCGTGACCCCCGCTCGGAGCGCCGGTAACGTGTTGGCGAACGCCGGCACTGCCGACGTCATAGTGCTTGCCCCCGTCTGGCTCGATACACCGTCGGTGCTCTACCGCCTGGGCTACGTCGACGCCAGCCAGCTCCATGAATACGCGCAAACCCGCTGGGTAGCGGCGCCATCGCGCCTGGTGGAACAGGCCCTGATGGACGCTGGCGCAGGCAACGCGCCACCGGCGTGCGCCGATGCGTCCACCGCGGGCCGCCTCGAAGTTACCCTGCAGGAATTCAGCCAGGACTTCGACAGCCCCCAGTCGAGCCATGTCATCCTGCGGGCGCGGGCGCGCCTGCTGGCGGCCCATTCCCACGCCCTGATCGCGCAGCGCCAGTTCGACCTGCGCGCTGCCGCCGCGACGCCGGACGGTCCGGGGGCCGTTCATGGCCTGGGCGAACTCGCGCATGCCTTCGCTGCCAGCGCGCTCGCCTGGGTCGCGTCCTGCCCGCCGGCAATTTCCGCCGCAACGCCGACGCGGTAGCGAGGCCGGCAAAGCCCGGGAAAATCGACCCGCCTATCGTGTAATCCGTACGGCTAGTGCGCGTCCGGGACGGTACGCCCGCAGCGCGGCAACCGGGGCTTGCGGCAGTTTTTCCCAAATCTTGACCGGGGTCAAAGGCAGTTGAACCGCGATTCGTCCATGATGGAAATCTGGCCTGCACGCAGCCGTACCCGGCGGAGCAGGTGCAGTCTTCGGGCAAGGCGCAACCGCGCCGCAAAGTCCGTCGCAACAATAAAGGAGAGCCATGTCTTCCGTCCTGGAAAACCGCTCGGCCACGACAACGGCCGACGACACCCTGAAAGCCAAGAGCCGTGATGCCGGCGTCATTTCCGGCGGTCACCTGGTCGCACGCGCACTCAAGAACGAAGGCGTCGACACCATATTCACGCTGTGCGGCGGCCACATCATCGATATTTACGATGGTTGCGTCGACGAGGGCATCCGCATCATCGACGTTCGCCATGAGCAGATCGCCGCGCACGCGGCCGACGGCTATGCGCGCCAGACCGGCAGGCTCGGCGTGTGCGTCACCACCGCCGGTCCGGGCTGCACCAACGCCGTCACCGGCGTGGCCACGGCGTTCCGGTCGGAAACGCCCATGCTGCACATCGGCGGCCAGGGCGGCATGACCCAGCACATGATGGGTTCGCTGCAGGACCTGCCGCACGTCGACATGATGCGGCCCATCACCAAGTTCGCCGCGGGCGTGCGCTCGACCGAGCGCGCCGCCGACATGGTTTCCATGGCCATCCGCGAGGCGTTCAACGGCGCACCCGGCCCCTCGTACCTGGAGATCCCGCGCGATGTGCTCGACCGCGAGATCGACATCAAGACCGCCGTCATTCCCGAGCCGGGCCGTTATCGCTGCTCCACCCGATCCGTCGGCGACCCGGCCGACATCGAGAAACTGGCCGATCTGCTGGTCAATGCCGAGCGTCCCGCCATCCTTTACGGCCAGCAGGTCTGGACGGCCCGCGGCCACGAAGAAGCCGTGGCGCTGCTGCGCGGGCTGGATATCCCGGGCTATTTCAATGGCGCCAGCCGCGGCCTGTTGCCGCCGGACGACCCGCACCATTTCGACCGCACCCGCTCGCAGGCATTCGCCAAGGCCGACGTCATCGTCATCGTGGGCACGCCATTCGACTTCCGGATGGGTTATGGCAAGCGCATCAGCAAGAACCTCAAGCTGGTCCAGATCGACATGAGCTACAGCACGGTCGGCAAGAACCGCGACATTGACCTGGGAATTGCCGGCCACCCCGGCGCCATCCTGGGCGCCGTGCTGCAGGCCGCCAGCGGCCGCATCAAGAACGACAAGCGCCAGGCCCGCAAGGCCTGGATGCGCGAGCTGCAGGACGCCGAGAAGGTCGCAACCGAGAAGCTGATGCCGCTGTTCAAGTCCAACAACGCTCTCATCCATCCGTACCGCGTGGCCTACGAGATCAATGAGTTCCTCGGTGACGACACGGTCTACATCGGCGACGGCGGCGACGTCGTCACCATCTCCGCGCAGGCGGTGCGGCCGCGCCGCCCCGGCCAGTGGATGGACCCGGGCGCTCTCGGCTCATTGGGCGTGGGCACGGGTTTTGCCATCGCCGCCGGCCTGGCCAATCCCGAAAAGGAAGTGCTCTGCTATTACGGCGATGGCGCATTCAGCATGACCGCCTTCGACATGGAATCGGCCAACCGTTTCAAGGTGCCGTACATTGCGGTCGTGGGCAACAACTCGGCCATGAACCAGATCCGCTACGGCCAGCTGGCCAAATACGGCCAGGAGCGCGGCAACGTGGGCAACCTGCTGGGCGATGTTCCCTACGGCAAGTTCGCCGAAATGCTGGGCGGCTACGGCGAGGAGGTGCATGACCCGGCGAAGATTGCCGGCGCCCTGCTGCGCGCCCGCGAAGCGGTCAAGAAGACCGGCAAGTGCGCGGTCGTCAACATCTGGGTAGATCCCGCCGTATATGCGCCCGGCACCATGGCGCAGACGATGTACAAGTAAGCGATCCGGCACGCGGACCGACCAGGCCCGCGTCCGCGTTCGCGGCTGACGCACGCGACGCAAATCCCGGGTACGAGCGACAACTCAAAGAAGGAACACTGCAATATGGACATGCCACTTAGCGGAATCCGCATCATCGACTTTACTCACGTGCAGGCGGGCCCCGCCTGCACCCAGATGCTGGCCTGGTTTGGCGCCGACGTGATCAAGGTCGAGCGCCCGGGTTCGGGCGACGTCACGCGCACCCAGCTGCGCGACATCCCCGACGTCGATGCGCTGTACTTCACCATGCTCAACAGCAACAAGCGCTCGCTCACGCTCGACACGAAGAAGCCCGAGGGCAAGATCATCCTGGAAAAGCTCATCAAGGAATCGGACGTGCTGGTCGAGAACTTCGGCCCGGGCGCCCTGGACCGCATGGGTTTCACCTGGGAGCGCATCAAGGAACTCAATCCCAGGATGATCGTTGCGTCGGTAAAGGGCTTCTCCGACGGCCACCACTACGATGACCTGAAGGTCTACGAGAACGTGGCGCAGTGCGCCGGGGGCGCGGCGTCGACCACCGGCTGGTGGGACGGCCCGCCGATGATCTCTGCGGCGGCCCTGGGCGACAGCAACACCGGCATGCACCTGGCCATCGGCATCCTCACGGCCATCATCGGCCGCATGAAGACCGGCAAGGGCCAGCGCGTGGCCGTTTCCATGCAGGACAGCGTTCTTAACCTTTGCCGGGTGAAGCTGCGCGACCAGCAGCGCCTGGACCGTCTCGGTTACCTGGAAGAATATCCCCAGTATCCGCACGGCACGTTCAGCGACGTGGTGCCCCGCGGCGGCAATGCCGGCGGCGGCGGCCAGCCGGGCTGGATCCTCAAGTGCAAGGGCTGGGAAACCGACCCCAACGCGTACATCTACTTCACGATCCAGGGCCACGCCTGGGAGCCGATCTGCAAGGCGATCGGCAAGCCCGAGTGGATCAGCGATCCGGCCTACACCACGGCCAAGGCGCGCCAGCCGCACATCATGGATATCTTCGGCACCATCGAAGCATGGCTGGCCGACAAGACCAAGTTCGAAGCGGTGGACATCCTGCGCAAGTTCGACATACCGTGCGCGCCGGTGCTCACCATGAAGGAGCTCGAGCATGATCCCTCGCTGCGCGCCAGCGGGACCATCGTCGAGGTGGACCACAAGGAGCGCGGCAAGTACCTCACGGTGGGCAGTCCGATCAAGTTCTCGGACATGAAGCCGGTGGTCACGGGTTCGCCCCTGCTGGGCGAGCACACCGACGAAGTGCTGACCTTCCTGGGGTACACCAAACCCCAGATCGCCGCACTGCACGCCGAAAAGGCGGTCTGAGCGGGGCAAACCGATGCGTATGCCCGGGCTGCCGGCAGCGCGCAGGCCGGCAGCCGGATCAACCGCGTGAACAGCGATATGCACAACGCTGTCGATCCAGCCCAGCTGCTGTCGGCCGTCGGTGACGCGCTTTGCGTCACCGACGGGTCGGGCGCCATCATCCTCTGGAATGCCGGTGCCGAACGCCTGTTCGGTTTCACCGCGGCCGAGGCCTTGGGCCATTCCATGGACATCTTCATTCCCGAGCGGCTGCGCAAGCGCCACTGGGACGGTTACCACGAAACCATGCGCACGGGCCACACCAAGTACGGATCGGACGTGCTGCGCGTGCCGGCCATCGACAAGGCTGGCAGGACGCTATCCATCGCCTTCACGGTCGCCATGCTCAACGATGCTGCGGGCCATCCGGAGGCCGTGGTGGCGGTCATCCGCGACGAAACCGCGCGCTTCCAGGAAGACCGCCGGCAAAAGGCGCGGATCGCGGAACTGGAGGCGGCGTTGCTGGCCGCGCAGTCCGGGCAGCCCAAAACCTGAGCGGTGCGCACTCCCCGGAACTGCGCCGCCTTGCTATCCTGCGCGCAGGCTGGCTGCAATATCGGCGCAGGCATTGCCCCACCGCCGAGCGCGCCCCGAACGGCCCGCCCGGGAAGAGGTCATGGGATCTGAACCGCGGATCTTGAGAGCGCAGGACGTGCCGGCCCAGCCGTGGCGCAATGGCGGCGGCCAGACGCGCGAGCTGCTGGTCTGGCCCGG
>Ga0075030_100000233_pt1 | contig 46456 bp, 37 predicted proteins | sample LitLauG_LLR_2012_FD_71393 | JGI IMG/M metagenome (GOLD analysis project Ga0075030, IMG submission 71393) | Freshwater sediment microbial communities from Pennsylvania, USA - Little Laurel Run_MetaG_LLR_2012 | ecosystem: Environmental > Aquatic > Freshwater > Creek > Sediment | place: USA... | reverse complement strand
AGCAATGCTGCTGAGTTCCGACCGTTGGTTGCTGGTGAGGGAGACTTCGCTGTCTGTCGCCATACCAACTTAGAAGCATAACAACCAGTAATGGTTACTTTGCGACAGTCCACTAGTCCCCCGAACGAGGGCGGGGAAGCGTCCCGCCCTCGCCGACAGGCAAATTCGCACCTCCCGGATATCGGCGCGCCATGCCTACCCGAATTCGCCATTACGTCCAGTGTCCAAAGTGCTTCACCCGATATCTGTTTTCCCGCAGTCCCTACCGCAACGGTTCGTGCCTCATTCCTACGGTTCCGCATTCGTCTGACGAATACGCTCTGTATTGCTCCTGCAGAGGGCCAACCATGCCTAGTCTGTGGCGATGGAGCGAGGTAACGGTCTGCGAAGTCTCGCAAGCCGCTCATCGTCGGGGTGAGGGAAATTCGTGTAGGCGGTCGAGCGACTGAAGTCAGTGGATGGATGCGACCATGTTCGAACGCTTCAATCTGCCCGGCGCCGTGCTGCATTGCTCCAGCTTTCTGGAAAAGACCCAACACTAACCTGCGCAGACCACGACTTAAAAGCAAGCCGACGAACGGCAGCCCGCCGGAGGTTAATTCCCAGGAACATGCCTTGTTAATGGCCTTCAGCATTCCTCCGGATGAGACTTCGTTTCAGAGGGAGGCAGCCTGCTTGATCGCCGCCATGCACGCGTCGATCGGTCCCCATAGGAAGTCCACGCCGATTTCCTCCCAGTACTTTCGTGCGGCCTCATCGGGTCCCTTGGCTTGGGGTCGCCACTTCAATGCCCATGACCGGCCGGCATCCTTCTGCGCGCAGCTGAAACGAATCATCTCTTCGACATCGGGCTCCTTAAGTCCGTGGGCCATGATCAAGAACGACCGCGTCGCTACCTCGCCGATCAGGAACGCAGGCATCGCGCTCGGGACTCTCGCGGCCAGGCGGTAGAAATCGCGAGTCGCGACCGAGAAGGTGTCGGGGAGAGACGGCGCGAGCCTCGGGCCGCCGTTCATCTTCACGATCACCGGCTCGGAGTCCTCCAGTTCGTGCAGGTGCTCGGGCCTGATGATGACGCGTAGCTCGCCTGACGGAGTGCGATGGATGAACTTTCCCTCGTAGCGGTCGTGCGGTTGATAGATGAACAGATGATGCGGTATGCCGCGTTCTTCGAAGGCTGATTCGAGCCCGGTATCGTAGTTGGTAGTAATCAGAAGGAGCCGCAGGGCCGACCGCGGTGCGCCGCGCGCGCGGTTGGCTAGCTCCGCAAACTGGCGGTGGACCGCAGAGGGCTCTGGATATTGAGTGTGCATCACGTTCGCGATCTCGCTGACCAGCGTGCTCCTGGCATGGCGATCGACGAGATGCTGAGCAATGTCCGAGCGCGATCGGAACACTGCCGGCACGTTGTTGTTGCGCGCGATGCTCTCGTAGAACTCTGCGCCCAGCATCGGCCCTGACGCCGCCGCACCCAGGAAGTAAATGATATTGCCGCGGCGAATGCGCTCCTGCAGCGCAGGCGGAAATGCCAGCGCTGGGGTGACTGAGGTCGTGGACGCCATTTCCTTAACCGGCGCACCAGCCGCGCTGGTCTCCGCCGATTTCGCGCGTACGCCGGTTTGTAGTGTTTCCTCCGAAGTCGCCTCAAGCAAACTGCGCAGCAGCACTCGCACTTCAGCGTATGCCCCCGGCATGTACCACAGCACACGAATGCCGATGTTGGCCATTGCTTCGGCTCGCCGCTCGAACTCATCGGCATCGTAGTCGGCTGCGAGAATCGCGTAGTGGCCGATGCGCGCGTGCTGCTGAAAGGTCTTCTTCACGACCTCCAATGTCCGGTCAGTTTCGAGGCTGCAGCCCAGGAACAGGAACGGACGATTCGTCAACAGGATTGGCAGCATGCCCTGAAGCTTGTCGCGCACTTCGCGTCCTGTCACGCGATCGCCCCCGTAAGCCAGTTCGTAGCTTTGCAGCGTCAGAGTCAGGCCTCGACGAGTCTGGCAGTCACCATGGATCTTGAACAACACGCGCTCGTTGCGTTGAATGGCTGGCACGATCTCATCTGGGTCTGCGCCGAGAATCGACTTGGTGAACGGACGATCCGCCAATTCGAACGCTCGCTCGAGCACGCGGTCATAGTTGGTGGTAATCACGGGACCGGCGGTCAGGTACGGCAGCAGCGTGATTGCCTTTCCGGCGAAATCGGCATCCTGTAGTGGCCGGTCGAAGCTGGACGCGATCCCTTCCTGCAGTCGGTCCGCAGCGCGGCCGCGATCGTACAGGAGTTCGGCGGCGCGTTCAAAATCGTTGTTGCGAAGATGACGTTTGACGGCATTCGTCTGCCCCGGAGCGGCCAGTTGGCGGAGCAGATCTCCCCATTGCGGGAAACTGAAGGCCGCCGACAAGCCGGCCCCGACGAATGGAATGACGCCCATGGAGGAGCGGAGCGACTGTACGAGCGCCGCGTGAACGGGACGGTTCTTGTCGGGAATCGACTTGGCGAGCGCAATCGAGTCGACTACGCGCATGGGCCGTGCCTCGACGCGGGCTGTCCGACCGCCCAGCGGAACGGCCTCGCCGTCGAGCTTGAGCCGCACAGAGTTCCCGGTCGACAGCTTGCGCGCAGTGCGCCAGAGCGCCGCAAGCCCACTCGCCAGCCGTGTCGCCGAGGGAGCGCTACGATCCGCGGTCGCCGCGATAGAGCACACGTCGACGTAGTCCGGCTTTTCGGCCATCTTGACGACGCGATCGAGCTTCAGGTGCTTGAGGTTCTCCTTGACCCAGACCTCGGTGAGTTCGTTAGCTCCGGGCCGGGTCACGTCGTGAATTAGTGCACCGACGCGATAGGGAGATTCGCCGGCACCGCCCGGAATCTCCACGCGCCATAGTCCCCTTGCACCCACCATGACAAAAGAAGATATAACAGTTCGGCGGATAAATCTTTTGTACGTGTTCTCGAATTTAGCCAGTAGGCCGTCTCACGCAAGGGTAACCGCGCTACGTTTAGCAGCTTACGCAACGAACACACGGAAGTTCTCAGCGCGCATAATTTGGTTTGCCGTCAAGGAGAAATTGTTTAGGATCCGTACTATGTCGCCCTTTGTTACCGATCAACCGGAATGCTGGCCGGCACTGTCACTGGAAAAGTGGACAGACACCTATGACACACTCCACATGTGGACGCAGATCGTGGGTAAGGTTCGGCTTCGTCTTACGCCGGTCGTGAACCATTGGTGGAATGTCCCGTTGTACGTGACGGCTCGGGGATTGAGCACATCGAGAATTCCGTATGGGGAGCGATCACTTGAGATATGGTTCGACTTCCTGCGGCATCAGCTTTTGGTGGAGACGAGTGACGGAGTACTAAAAGGACTTCCGCTCCTGCCTCGCTCGGTGGCCGATTTCTACCAGGAATTCATGAAGACGCTTCAGTCTGCAGGGATTGATGTCAAAATCTGGCGCATGCCGGTCGAAATTCCCAACCCGATTGCGTTCGACCAGGATCGGGTGCACGCGTCCTATGATCCAGCGTCGGTGGAGAAATTCTGGCGAATCTTGATGTCAGTGGATGCGGTTTTCAACGACTTCCGCTCCAGATTTATCGGCAAGTGCAGCCCGGTGCATTTTTTTTGGGGAAGCTTCGACCTTGCGGTCAGCCGCTTCTCCGGCCGGAGAGCTCCGGGACGAGCCGGCGCCGATGCCATGACGCGCGAGGCTTATTCCCACGAAGTGAGCAGCGTCGGATTTTGGCCCGGCGGCGGAGACATTAAAGACGCCGCCTTTTATTCTTATACTTCGCCTGAGCCGCAAGGATTCAAAGAGGCGCACGTCCGGCCCGATGCCGCCTTCTACCAGAAGCAGCTCGGCGAATTCCTCCTGATGTACGAGGACGTCCGTCGAGCCGAATCGCCCAGCGCGGCATTGCTGGACTTTTGCCAGAGCACCTATGAGGCGGGCGCCAGCCTCGGCAATTGGGATCGCGAAGGATTGGAGAGGACCGCGACCGGCATAAATTGAGCCGTCATTGAAATCGATATCCGGGTTTGAGGTCACAATGGCACACCCGGGTCTGCTCGAGATTCATACTTGCGTTACAACTAGCCCAGCTTAGAAGAAGGGAAGGTCCGAGTGGAAAGAAGACCTTTTGGTCGTCAACATCCGCTTCGATGGTTACTCCTTCGGCCTCCGTCGGCAAAGTGAAGCTCAGCCCTCTCCCAAAGATGACGGGATAGAATTCGTGAACGATTTCGCTGGCCATGGGGTGAAATACTTCAGCTTCCAGCAAGAACGTTGTGCTGTCGGACCAGTCGCGAGCGGTGACCGTGATGATCTGGCCACCTCGCGACAAGCGATTCGATTCGACCCGGGCAAACGGACATGGGCCGGCGATGCACGAAGCCGTCGCGTCTCGAAACTCGTTGCCGGTTCCCGCATCCAACTCGGCGGAGCCAAACGCCGCCTTCCACCTGCCATCGGGCGAGCAGGGGTGCTGGTTCTTGCAGGGGATGTTGCCTTTATTCTCGATCTGAAACGTCTTCACCACGCTGCCGATGTTCACCGCTGACATGGTTTTGAGCGCATATCGCACCCGCACGTTCCCAATCCTGATCGCAGGTCGGTCACTTACGCTTGGAACCGCGACTGAGTTGGGGACCATGCGGACGACGTACAGCTTGTCACTGACGAATTCGTGCAGTTCGAGAGGGTGGTAATCGGGATGCCGGAATCGGAGTGTCAGGGTATGCCCTTGCCGTATTCCCTTGCGCCATTTAATGAGGAAGAAGCCGGAGGCATCAGACTTCACCGGTTCGGTGGCTAGCCCGTTGATCTCGGAGACCTCAACCCCGGATATGGGCCGCTCTTTTCGAGCGTCCGCATCCTGCACCATAATCGCACCCTGTAGCGATGTGGACTGGCGCGCCCGCGAGCGCAGGAAAAACGCGAGTCCAATCGCCAAGGCGATGGCCATGACTAAAGGGACTGCTATTGCATAGCTCCGGCGGACCGTCACGTTGTCAACAAGACCCCAGTCTCATTAGGTGCTGGAAGAGCGAAAAGCTCATGATAATCTTTCAACAGAATACACAACAGCATCCACTGGGGTCAGCTGGTGCGTCTCCTTAGTGATTAGTTGCCTCCTTGCTATGAGATTCTGTCTGACATTCAGGGCACGACGCGGATGAGCTGGGCTCCCACTGAAAAATTGTCACGGCGGCAAGTTGCGCGACAACTCCTGGCTGCGGGAATCGGCTTGCCATTCGCCCAGATGTTCCTGGGTCTAGAGAGCCCGGAGAAACCGCAGGCCCAAGATCAGGGCTCCGCGCAATTTTCCCTCACACCCGAGGACGATCAGTTTCTCAATGACGTCGAAAGCGCCAGCTTCCTCTATTTCTTGGAGCAGGGCAACCCAAAAACCGGATTGGTGCAAGATCGCGCCAACATCCACAACGGAAACCAGGGAATCGTCGCCAGCATCGCAGCGACCGGGTTTGGGCTGACCGCACTTTGTATTGGGGAAAAACGAGGATTTATCTCCAAAACAGCAGCTGAGGAACGACTGTTTGCCGCTCTAAACTTCCTCTGGAAGAAACTTCCAAACCACCGGGGATTCTTCTTTCACTGGGGCAACGTGAACACCGGGGAGCGGGTCTGGGACTCAGAAATCTCTTCGGTGGACACGGCAATTTTGCTTTGCGGAATCCTGTCGTGCCGGCAGCATTTCAGGCGTCCTGCCATCCAGCAACTCGCTAATCTGATTTTCAATCGCGTGGATTGGACCTGGGTTTCCGAAGACACGTCCCTGCTGTCTCACGGATGGACTCCGGAGATTGGCTTCCTGCCATCGCGCTGGGACTACTACAGCGAGTTGATGATGATGTACCTGCTCGGCTTGGGATCAGAGTCTCATCCGCTCCGAGAGGAAGCCTGGACTGCCTGGAAGCGTCTCCCTTTCGAGTACGATGGCGTGCGTTACATCGGATCGTTCGCGCCGTTGTTTGTGCATCAATATTCCCAGGCATGGTTCGATTTCCGTGGAAAACGCGACAAATATGCCGACTATTTTCAAAACTCGGTGGCGGCGACAGATGCGCATCGCCGTTTCTGCCTCGAGTTGGGCAAGCAGTTCCCGGACTATAGCGACGACTTGTGGGGCATTACGGCTTCAGATTCGGCCAATGGTTATGTTGTCTGGGGCGGGCCCCCCGCCGTGGGACCGATTGACGGGACGATCGTACCCAGCGCCGCCGGCGGTTCCTTGCCTTTTCTGCCCCAAGCCACTTTGCGGGTCCTGAAAACCATTCGCAACAAATATGGCTCGGCCTGGAGCAAGTACGGGTTCGTCAATGCGTTTAATCCTCTCACCAACTGGTACGACCAGGACGTAATTGGAATCGACGCGGGAATCACGCTGCTCATGGCCGAGAACCTCAGGACCGGATTTGTCTGGGACTTGTTTATGAAGACTCCCGAGGCCCAGCGCGGCATGCAGCGTGCCGGCTTCAGGAAGTACTGAGACTGGCGCTACCGTTTCTATCCGCTCCAGCCGCGGTTCGACGTCGGCTTCCAACCCGGAAGGCTCTTGCCATCCAACCTGCAGCAACGGTTTTGTCATCGAAGCTGAGTCTCTCGGGAGTAGTGGGTTTTCCGGCCTCGTTCCGATAGACTAGACATAACTTGGGCATCGGCCATCCCCCTGGCAGGATAGGGTCTCTAGCAATGGCTACTAGGCAAAACTTCTGGAGCGACTGGCAGGAGCGTCTCTCCGCCCTCCGCAATGTTCCAGTCGTCCTCCGCATTGTCTGGGAATCCGGGGGATCCGTCGTTGCCTTCAACCTGATATTCCGCGTATTCGCGGCGTTATTGCCCATGGCCCTTCTGTGGGTAACCAAGCTGATCATCGATACCATTGTGCATGTCGCATCCACCCACCAGGCGGTGCCAACCCGACTCTGGTATTTGGTGGCTTGCGAATTCGGTTTGGCAGTCTTGGCCAGCGTTCTGAGTCGCACAGTCGATTATCTGGACTCCCTTCTCGCCGACAACTACATGCGGCACGTGAGCATACAAGTCATGAAGCACGCGGCCGAGCTTGACTTGATCGCCTACGAAGACCCGGTTTTTTATGACCGTTTAGAGCGAGCACGGGTTCAGGCGACCGACCGGTTAGGCATGATCCAGTCGATGGGACGACTAGTGCAGCAGATCGTGACCACGGTCTCGCTTTCTGTTTCGATCGTGGTTTTCTCGCCGTGGCTGCTGCTGCTTTTGATCGCCGGCACAGTTCCAGCGTTTCTGGGAGAGAGTCACTTCGCGTTTCTCAGCTACGCCAAGAACTTTCGGCAGACTCCTATTCGTCGCCAGCTCGATTACCTGCGCGTCCTGGGAGGCAGCAAAGAGGCGGCCAAGGAACTGAAGCTGTTTGGGCTGAAAGATTTCCTCACCGAACGGTTCACCCAGCTCTCGAATCAAATCTATGCTGAAGACGTCGCCTTGGCCCGCCGCAGGCTCCTGGCGGGCGCCCTTCTCTCGGTCGTGGGAGCGGGCGGATATTACGGAGCCTACGTCCTGGTGATCTGGAAGACGGTAATGGGAATGCTCAGCATCGGAACGCTGACGTTTCTGGCGGGAGCGATTCTGCAGGCTAGTTCGAATATCCAGCAGATCTTCTCCACGGTGTCCAGCATCGCCGATCAGGCCTTGTTTCTGACAGACCTGATTGCCTTTCTGCAAATGGAGCCCACAATTCGTTCGAAACCCAACGCCCTCCCGGCGCCGCGTCCAATCCGGGGCGGTTTCGAGTTTCGCAACGTTTCTTTTCGCTACCCTGGGGTCTCGCACTTAATTCTCAACCATTTCAGTTTTCGCCTCCACCCCGGCGAGCGCGTCGCCCTCATCGGGGAGAATGGCCAAGGCAAAACCACCATCGTCAAGCTGCTCACGCGTCTGTATGACCCTCTCGAAGGCCAAGTACTGCTCGATGGCGTCGACCTTCGCGAATACAGCCTGGAGAGCCTATACCGGGAAATTGGCGTGATTTTCCAGGATTTCATGCGTTACGAAATGAAAGCGAGCGAGAACATTGCGGTGGGACGCATTGAAGAGGTCAACAATCTACCGCTGGTTCAGCTGTCCGCCGAAAAGAGTCTGGCCGACGAGGTGATTGCCAGACTTCCTCGCGGCTATGGGCAGATGCTGGGGCGTCGTTTTGATGGCGGAGTAGATCTTTCCGGCGGAGAATGGCAAAAGGTAGCACTCGCCCGGGCCTACCTGCGGGAGGCGCAGGTTCTGATCCTGGACGAGCCCACCGCCGCGCTCGACGCCCGCAGTGAATTCGAAGTCTTTCAGCGCTTTGCCGAACTTACCCGGGGCAAGATGGCGCTCTTTATCTCGCACCGGTTCTCCACCGTGCGGATGGCCGATCGCATCGTGGTGATCGACGACGGCCGGGTTGCCGAGGACGGGAAGCACGACGAATTGACTCGTCTGGGAGGCCGATACGCTGAGATGTTTGAAATGCAGGCTGCCAGTTATCGCTAGGTGCAATTGATGCCGCTGAACACACACGTCCAAGGTAGCATCGCGGAACCGGCTTACACTCCAACCCCGGTTGGAGACCAAACCGACTTCCAAGAGTTGCGCGCCAAAGGCTCGCGTCTCGCGTCCGATCTCCCATGGGTGCCGCGCATCAAGTCATCTAACGTGTTTACAGACCGTTGCCGTCGGCTCAAAAAGAAGCTGATGCCCATGATGACGGCCGTTGGTGCTTCAGTCGCGCGCTCGCCTCAGTCCGATGATGTGCGCTGGCTTCGTGATAACGAATCGTTGGTTTATTCCGACTTACTGGCCGTCAGCTCAGATCTCAAGTTGCATCGACGATTGCCTCATGTTCATACCCTTGAGGGCGAGAACATTCCTCGAATACTTGCTCTAGCCATGGGATTCCTGAAGGCAACGGGATACCACTTCTGCGAGCACGAGTTCAGCTCGTTCTGCCTGGGATTCCAGGAGAACTCAGCTCTCGAACTGCGTGAATTCAAGGCTGTGGTTTCGGCTCTCAAGCTGGTTTTGCTCGAGGAGATAGCGGAACGCGGCCGCAAGGTTCTGAATGTCCCGGCCAGCGACTCACGCGAAATCGGTGTTTGTGTTCAGAGCATGCGTGAGGTCGGGCAGATCTCGTGGCAAGAGATTCTTGAACCGTTGATCCTGTTCGACCAGACTCTGCGCAAGGATCCAGTGGGTTGTTACGCCGACATGGACTTTGAGAGCCGGGATCTGTATCGCCACAAGCTCGCGGCTATCGCTGCCCAGTCGGACCTTACCGAGATGCACGTGGCGGATGAAGCTCTCGCTCTGGCGCGCAAGGCCCATGACCGAAGATACGGAGATCCTCGGATTGCCCTCAGAGAATCGCACATTGGCTACTACCTTGTCGGCGAAGGAAGGGGAATCCTTTCTACGCGAGTCGGGTGCAAGCCAAACCTGCTCCAGAGGCTGCGGGGTTGGCTGCGCCGCTATCCGGATGAGTTTTTCCTGCCCGGGATAGCCCTCCTCACTTGCTCGTTCATTACCGCCTATCTGTTGTTTGTGACTCCGCGCGATAGCTCCCTGGGTCTACTGCTGGTTTCGATGCTGCTCTTGCTATTGCCAAGTTCCCAGAGCGCAGTTCAAATCATCGACAACATCATTACCGTGGTGTTGCCTCCGGAAATTCTTCCCAAACTTGATTTTTCCAAGGGCGTCCCTGCCGATTGTCTAACTCTGGTAGCAATCCCGACTCTGCTGCTGAATGAAAAGCAGGTGCGTGGGTTGGTTGAGGACCTGGAAGTGAGGTTCCTGGGCAATCACGATCCCAACATTCATTTTGCCATCCTGTCGGACCTGCCGGACGCTTATCACCGTGATCGCGAAGACAGCCCCTTGATTGATCTGTGTTCGTCGCTCGTCAGGGAACTGAACGAGAAATATGCGGGGCAGGACAGGGGGGCGTTCCTTATGTTCCATCGCCACCGGGTTTACAACCCGCGCGAAAGGGGTTGGATGGGCTGGGAACGAAAAAGAGGTAAGCTGCTTGATCTGAATAAGCTGCTGCGTGGGCAATACGACAGCTTCCCAGTCAAAGTCGGCGATCTGTCGATTCTTCCCAAGGTTCGTTTCGTCATCACGCTGGACAGCGACACCGAGCTTCCGCGTGGATCAGCGCAGCGCATGATCGGCGCTCTCGCTCATCCGTTGAATCAGGCCATCATCGACTCGGCCAGGAATATCGTGGTTGCCGGCTACGGAATTTTGCAGCCACGCGTCGGCGTGAGCGTGCAAAGCACTGCCCGCTCCCGGTTGGCTGCCGTCTATGCGGGTGAGACTGGCTTCGATATCTATACGAGAGCCGTTTCGGATGCCTATCAGGATCTGTACGGCGAAGGCAGTTTCACGGGTAAAGGAATCTACGAGGTCGACACGGTACAGCGGGTACTCGACCGCCGCTTTCCACGCAACGCACTGCTCAGCCACGATCTGATCGAGGGAGCGTACGCGCGCGCCGGTTTAGCCAGCGACATCGAACTGATCGAGGATTACCCATCCCACTACAGGGCCTACAATCGGCGCAAACACCGCTGGTTGCGCGGTGATTGGCAGATCGCCGGATGGCTTCTGGCCGATGTACCCGATGAATCGGGAGCGCGAGTTCCAAACCCCATCTCGCTGATCTCCCGCTGGAAGATTCTTGATAACTTGCGCCGGAGCCTGGTCGAACCCGCCACCTTCGTGCTGCTTCTGTTCGGTTGGCTTGTGCCCGGGGGGCAGCACTTCGCCTGGACTCTGGGGGCGATAATTCTTTTGGCCCTGCCAGTCTGTTTTCAGCTCACCTTCAGTCTGGGCCGAGCCTTGTTTGAGAAAAAGTCCGTGATAGCCCGGCAAGCGGCCAGCGCGTTTCTGGCAGCCACCATCACGACATTGCTGAGCGTGGTTTTCCTTGTGCATCAGACACTGCTTTCGCTCGACGCGGTTGTCCGTGCGGTATTTCGGCGGGTGGTGTCACGCGAACGTCTTCTGGAATGGGAGACGGCGGCCGAGGCGGAAGCAGCCGCTCGCGTTACTCCCGTGGACCGTTACCTCAATTGGACGGTGCTTTTTGCCATCAGTATCGGTCTACTGGTTTGGTTCGCCCAGCCCTCCGCACTACCTTCTGCCTTGCCCATTCTGTTGTTATGGGCCTCCAGTAAACTGGTTTCAATGTGGTTAAACCGGTCACCTCTAGCAGCGAAGGGCCAACTAGCGTTGAAGGATTTGCGGTTTCTTCGCCGTTCTGCATTACACACCTGGCGCTATTTTGCTGAGTTTTGTACGGAGGAACATAACTGGCTGATTCCCGACAATGTTCAGGAGACTCCTCCAGCAATCGCAGCACGCGTTTCGCCTACTAATCTAGGTCTCCTATTGAACGCACAGCAGGTTGCTGGTGAACTTGGCTATCTGTCTGTCCAGGAAATGGCGGCGCAGACACAACGCACTCTTAGCACGCTTTCTCGTCTTTCCAAGCATCGCGGTCATCTCGTGAACTGGTACGACACGCGGACGCTGGAACCACTGGCGCCGCAGTTCGTCTCCTCTGTCGACAGCGGTAACCTGCTGGCTTCTCTCTGGACCTTGCAGCAAGGATGTCTGGCGCGCCTTGAAGAACCGCTTCTGCAACCCAGTTTAGCGGAAGGGCTTTTCGACTATCTGTGCAGGCTTGCCGATTTGCGAGCATTTCCTCGTAAGCAGCTCTCCCGCTATGAAAGGGAATTCAAAAGCAGAGACTGGCTGCGGTCTGTCTTCGCCTTGTGCGGGACTCTTGCCGATGAAATAAGCTCGGTTGCCAAGTCGAGCCATGCTGATGAAATTCAATGGTTCCGAGATCAGGCGCTGGCCCGACTGAATGCGGTTCTGAGTCTGGTGCTATCGTATGCTCCCTGGGAGCTTCTGGCATTTATTCCTCTCCGAAAAGACGCGGTCGTCCGTGTGAAGCCCAAGGACGACCCATCATTGCAGCAATTGCCGCAATTCATCGACGACTTACATCGTCAGTTGGATCTAGCGATCCCCTCCGCGTCTCAAGAAGAAAGAAATCTCTGTCTGAATCTGCGCAGCCTGCTTCCCCAGGCCCGAACGAATGCGGTCCAACTCGTCCAAACACTTCGAAACATAGCTGCTGAAGCCGGGAAACTCGCCGATGATATGGATTTCAGTTTTCTCCTGAATCTCCGGCGCAAACTGATGTCGGTAGGATTCAATACTCAAACCCAGCAACTGGAGCCCGCTTGTTACGACTTACTGGCGACTGAGTCTCGCACCGCGGCGTTTGTCGCCATTGCCAAAGATGACATTCCCCAGGAATGCTGGTTTCGCATGGGCCGGGGCCATACCGTGGAGCAGGGGCGCCCCGTCCTGCTTTCCTGGACGGGGACAATGTTCGAATATCTGATGCCGATGTTGTGGATGCGTTCCTACTCCAACACACTGCTCGACCGCAGTCGGGTCGCCGTGGTGGACTGCCAGCGCGAGTATGGAGCCCGTAAAGGCGTGCCGTGGGGGATTTCAGAGTCGGCTTATTTCAAGCTTGATGATGCCGGCAACTATCAGTACCAGGCTTTCGGGCTTCCGCATCTTGCCCTCATGAAACGGGAATCGAATCCAATCATCATCTCTCCGTACTCCACCTTCCTTGCGTTGACGGTGGACTCCTCGGAGGCGCTGCGCAATCTTTACCGTATGGACAACTTGGGATGGTTTGGTCCGTACGGATTCTATGAATCCGCGGATTTCTCCGCTTCCGGTCGTTTCCGTCGGTCCCGCTGCCAGTTGGTGCGATGCTGGATGGCGCATCATCAAGGAATGAGCCTGCTGGCGATGACTAACCTTCTTTGTGACAATGTGGTGCAGCGCTGGTTCCACAGCAGTCGCCGCGTTCAAGCGACGGAGCTTTTGCTCCACGAAAAACCGGTCTCCCATGTGTCGTCAAACCGGCTTCCGCGCGTGAGCGCCGCTTAGCTTCATGCTCATTGAATCCGACCATTGGATGAATTCTTTGCGCTCTTCGTGAATTCAAGTTCTCCTCGAGGGTAACGTTGGATGCTCAAACTCGTCAGAAAGCAACCTCTTCTAGTCATTGCCCTATTGATTTCATGGGCCGTTTCGGCCGCGAAGGCGCAGAGTCAGAGTGTTTCGGAGACAGTTGTAATCGATGCTGACGCCCCCAATCACCCGTTCCCACACTTTTGGGAACGAATGTTTGGCTCCGGCCGGGCCATTCTCAGCCTGCGCGAAACCTACCGTCAGGATTTGCGCACGGTGCACCAAATCACTAACTTCGAGTACGTGCGATTCCATGCCATCTTTCATGACGAGGTCGGCATCTACGATGAGGACAGTCAAGGACAGCCGCTTTACAACTTTTCCTATGTGGATCAAATCTACGATGGTTTGCTGGCCAATGGTGTGAAGCCATTTGTTGAGCTGAGCTTCATGCCGAACAAACTGGCCGCCGCGCCAAAGCTGCACGCTTTTTGGTACAAGCCTAATGTCAATCCGCCCAAAGATTGGTCCAAGTGGGACGCGTTGATCACGGCTTTTGTTGAACATCTAATAAAGCGCTACGGAACGGACGAAGTTGCGACGTGGTATTTCGAGGTCTGGAACGAACCGAATATTGACTTTTGGGCAGGAGAACCAAAGCAGTCAACGTATTGGGAGCTTTACGACCACACCGCCAATGCCATCAAGAAAGTGAGTGCGAAGCTTAGAGTGGGAGGGCCCTCAACGGCGCAGGCCGCATGGGTCGACGCCTTCATACAGCATTGCACACAGAACAGCATTCCGGTGGACTTCGTTTCGACTCACGTCTATGGGAATGACAGTTCAACGGACGTTTTTAACACGAATGAAAATATCCCTCGCGATCGAATGGTCTGCCGTGCGGTGAAGAAGGTTCACGAGCAGATCCAGGCGTCCGCCAAACCGGGCCTTCCGCTGATCTGGAGCGAATTCAACGCCAGCTACAAGAATGAACCTGAAGTCACGGACTCCGTGTACATGGGCCCGTGGATGGCGGAGACCATTCAACAGTGTGATGGCTTGGTAGACATAATGTCCTACTGGACGCTTTCTGATGTATTCGAAGAACAAGGAGTTGTGAAGACGCCGTTTTATGGCGGGTACGGTTTGCTGGCAGAGGATTCGATCCCAAAGCCCGCCTTCGGGGCTTTCAAACTGCTCCACCAGCTAGGAGACCAGCGCCTCAGCCTTGATTCTGATTCCGTGCTGGTGACGAAAAGCGAGAATGGTTCGCTCGTGATTGCCGTATGGAATTACGAACCGCCGGACCAAGTGGGAAAGGCGAAGACCGTTACGTTGCGCTTCAAGAACACAAAAGCGCGGCACGCCAATATCTGGCGAGTCGATGCGGATCACGGCGATTTCCATGGCACATATAAACAAATGCACGAACCGAGTTATCCGACGCAGGCCGAAATTAGAGGACTCCGCGCCGCAGCGGAGATCAAATCCCGGGAAACTCGGGACCTCGTGAATGGTGAACTCGCACTGCCACTTCCCGCTTCCGGTTTGGCTGTAATTGAATTGAAATGAGCACCTTTCGGATAATTAGGTTCCAAATGCGCGATTTCCCCGTCGCAGGCTTGGGTCTGACGTTCAGTCTTTCTTCGCTTCAAGCTCTGCCCATCGTGCGTAGAGTGTGTCTACCTGTTTTTGGGCTGCCTCCATTTCTTCGTGGGCACTCAGTAGCCGGGGTCCGTCGCTGGCAATCGCTGAATCCTCGAGTTGGGCCCGCTTTGCTCGCAGGAACTCCTCGGCCTCGGCGACGCGCTCCTGAATGCCTTCGTATTCCCGGGCCTCCAGGTAGGAGAGTTTCCTTTTTGTAGGCGCCTCTGTTTGGGTGGAGGTTGCGGCGCGGGGAATCATGCGCGCATTGGTCTGCGCCGCCTGTTTGCGTTCTGCTTGCCACATCTCCCATTGCGAGTAGTCGGCGAAACTCTTGACGCCGCCCTGCCCATCCAGGCCAAGTACGACGGTCGATATGCGATCGAGCATGTAGCGATCATGCGTAACCAGCACCAGCGAGCCGCCAAACTCAAGCAGGCTCTCTTCCAGGATTTCCAGCGTCGGAATGTCCAGGTCGTTGGTCGGCTCATCGAGCAGCAAAACGTCCGCCGGCTGGACCATCAGCTGAGCGATCAAGACTCGGGCTCTCTCGCCTCCGGATAGCCGCCCGACCGGCTGGTTGAGCTGCTCGCTGGTGAACAGGAAACGCGCCGCCCAGGATGCCACGTGAATCACCCGGTCCTGATAAATGACCGAGTCTCCTTCGGGAGCCAGCGCATGGCGCAGGGTTATATTCGCATCGAGTTGGCGGCTCTGGTCGAAGTACACGATCCGCAACCAATCGGCCCGGCGAATCTCTCCCTTGATGGGGTTCAACTCCCCACGCAGCAGGCGCAGCAGGGTTGTCTTGCCGCTGCCATTCGGTCCCACCAGCCCGACTCGTATCCCCGCGGTAATAATGAAATCAAGGTCCTCAAACAGCACACGATCTCCGGCCTCGTAACCGACACTCTGGAGGTCGACCAGACGCTTGGTCTTGCGGTCGCTTGCCGAAAAGTCGATCTGCGCCGTTGCGCTCCGGCTTCTGGCATTCAGGTCCGCAAGTTCTCCCATGAGTTCGCCAGCCTTGTCGATTCTCGCTTTCGATTTTCGGGTGCGAGCCTTTGCGCCGCGGCGCAGCCACTCGATTTCGGAATGAACGAGGTTTTCCAGGGCTTCCTGACGCTTCGCTTGCGCGTGCAGAAACTCCTCCTTCTTTTCCAGAAAGGTGGTGTAGTTTCCGCGCACACGAAGCAATCCATCCGGATAGACGCGGCTGAGTTCCGCCGTCTCGGTGGCAACATTTTCCAGGAAGTAGCGGTCGTGACTGATGACAACGCAAGCGAACGAGGCTCGCTCAAGCACAAGCTCGAGCCACTCGATTCCCGCCAAGTCCAGATGATTCGTGGGCTCGTCCAGCAGCAGAATGTCCGGGGCTTTCACCAGCGCTTCGACGATCGCCAGCCGCTTCTGCCAGCCTCCGGATAGTGCGGTGGCCTGCGTTTCGAGGTCTTCGAATCCCGCCCTTCCCAGGGTCTCGGCGAAGCGAGTTCCGCGCTCCGATTCAGGCACCGCGGAGCGCTCCAGAGCGCTCTCGGTCACCGACCGCACCGTCTGCCCTGGGTGGAACTTGGAGTCCTGTTCTACGTAGGTGAGCAGAATCCGTTTTCGAGCCGCGACTTCTCCGCTGTCCGGATCCACCTCGCCCGCCAGAATCCGTAGAAGTGTGGACTTACCGGACCCGTTCGGGCCGATGAGCCCAATGCAATCCCCCTCGAAAACGGTGAACGAGATGTTCTGAAAAAGCGGATTGGCCCCGAAAGCCTTCGAAATCCCTTGTGCGTTGATCAGCGGCGGCAACGACTTGCGATCCCCCAACCTCTAACTTGAGATTATCAGGAAGCGCGAATTTCGTGCCGCGTGGTCATCCGTAGAGTGCCAGCAGCAAACCCAAATGCGCGCCTCCCGGCGATGCTGGACTAATTGTTCGCGCCGCTGGCCAGGATCCCTCCGTCCACGATCAGGGTTTGCCCGGTTACGAAGGAAGCGGCGTCGGAGGAGAGGTAAACGGCCGCTCCCACCAGTTCTTCGGTCTTGCCGAAGCGCCCCATCGGGGTTCGCATCAGTAACTCCTTGCCCCTGGGCGTACCATCGAGGATCGCTGCATTCAGGTCAGTGCGGAACACTCCGGGAGCGATGGCGTTCACCGTAACGCCTTTCTTCGACCACTCCACCGCAAGCGACCGCGTAAGTGAAACGACTCCTGCTTTGCTGGCGGCGTATGCGGCCACTTCGTTCAGGGCAACGAAGCTGTTCAGCGACGCAATATTGACGATGCGTCCGTATCCGCGCTCCAGCATGTGCTTGCCGAAAACCTGACAGGACCGCACAGTCCCGGTCAGGTTCGTATCGATTATGTCTGCCCAGTCTTGTTCGGACATGCTTATGGTAGGCATCTTCTTGATGATGCCGCCGCAGTTAAGCAGTATGTCGACTTTTCCAAAGCGCTCGGTCGTGGCCGAGAGCACGCGTTCGAGCGAAGTCCGGTCCCGCAGGTCCGAAACCAGGCGTAGGCTCTGGCGGCCTCTACGTTCGATTTCGCTGGCCGTTTCCTCCACCTGCTGCTGGCGGCGCGCCGTGGCGACAACGTTGGCCCCGGCGTCAGCCAAGCCCATGCTTAAGGTGCGCCCAATCCCCGAGGTGCCCCCGGTCACCACGGCGGTTTTGCCGTCCAGACTGAAAAGGTCACTCATCAAGATATCTCCGCAATGAACTGCCACAGAAAGTAATAATCACCCGCCCAGAAATACGGGCACGATGTGGCGCTTATAAAGATTCTCCGTCACATTTCTGGAAATCACGGCCTCGTCTTGCCGGAGCAAGTCAAGGTATCGATTCCCCATGCTGGCTGCGATTTTGAAACCCACATGCAGCAGTTGCCGGAAACTGCGGTTGTAGGCCGTTGATGCCGGCACGTGCCGCAGGGCTGAGGTGTATTGCTCTGAAGACCAGTCGCGAACCTGATCCTGCGAGGGAAGTTCCTCCCGGCGAATGTCGACTACAGTCGCATACGGTGCACAGAGTTCATCCCGGTGGCTGAAAGCTTCTACGTAAATATCCTTGGCTAATTTCAGACCATCGCCACCAGCTTCCGCCAATCCAATCAACTCTTCGAGCCACGTTGTTCCCGCGGTCTTGAGATGAACGCCGGCGTTGAACCGCATCATCGTCCTGTGAATGCTGGGATAAATGGAAAACTTATCGCTGCCGGAGTGAATGCTCAGTTTGAGGTTGTCGGGCATCCCATATTGCCGGACTGCCCAGCCGATGGCCGCAACGTCCAGCACCATCTCGCGCTCGAACTCCGCGACGTCGCCGACATAATCCACACCCTTGTTGAAGCGCCCGCTGAATTTTGGGGCTATGGTCTGGATAGGTATCTGTTCGTCCGCGATGGCCGCCAGAATGATCAGCAACTCGGCCGGGCTCTGTGTGCGGTCGGTCTCGTCCATGGAAATCTCTGGAATAAAGTTGCCCGCGCCCTTGCTATTCTCGATCTTGCGATAGACCTCTCCTGCTTTCATCACGGCAGCAAGAAATTTCTGCGCAGTACGCCTCAAATCTTCCTTTGCAATTTCGAAGGATTCGTCCACTCCTTCGAATTGCACCCGCCCCAGCAATTCTGGGTGGCGTTCTACGAACGCTTCCACGTTGGCGAGTGCGGTCAACCGGCCAATGCTGTCCGCTACGTCGATTGTGTAGAAATCGCAGGGCTCCAGAAAACGTTCCACCGTCTGCAGGGTGATGTGGTCGGCGTCACAAAAGTAGGGCTTCTGCCAGTTTAACGCGCTGACGGCGGCGTCGGCGGCTTGCCGCGTGGAGTGGGGTTCGGAGCCGATGAGCGCGTGCTCACGATTGGATTTATTCCAAACCGGGATTACTTCCGCGCCTTTTTCCAGCGCCTGAATGCAGGCCTGCAACTGCGCTTTGGCCTGATGCGCGAACCGATCACCGGTCCCGATGGAATACTTGCTGAGTCTCATGCCTTCCTTCCTTACCTTCGCTCTCGTCCGACAACCTACCGCGATAGGCCCATAGCCCCAGGCCCGGGTCGGCAATGAAGAAAACTTCTTCGCCGTCAATTCGGTTGTAGCCGTGTTTGAGCTTGTCCGAAGGATAGCGCATGAGCATGGATCTCAGATCGCCGTAGGAGTAACCGGCTCCTTCAATCTCTTCCTGGCTGAGATGTCCGGGGCACCACCGGATGGTGAAACGGCCCTCCGAGGATCCGTGAATAAGGTGCGCAGCCGCGCTGAGATCTGCCGCCAATTCTCCATCCGCGCTCACAGCGGCGAGCGTTGCCGGCGTGCCGCGATATCCATATTTGCGAATCAATCTGTCGATCGCCGGGTCTTCACCGAACTGCTCGACTCCCGGTGCAAGAATGATCAGTTCGGCGTTGTCGGCGAGCGCCATGCGAGTGCGGTAGACCGCCTTGTTGCCGAGCCATGTACTCTGAAATTCGCGGCCATCGAGATAAACGACTGCCTTCTTTATCGGCGCCTCGAGAATCTGGAAGTTCACCCTAAGGCTGAGCTCCGCCGCGGAGTGAAAGCATTGAATATCATCCCCGATAAAAAGGCCACGCACCGCGAGTCGCCCCGACTCCACCCGCGTCACAACGGTGAGAACGTAGACGATAGGCAGATCGTTCAGAAAATGGTCGGAGGCATAGTTAAGAACGTTGCGCACCGGATTCTCGGCGCGGCCCATGATGCGCTCCATGCCGTAAACTGCACCCAAATAATGACTGCGGTTGATCCCCTCTGGTCCCCCAGTGCCGACGAGGATGTTCTTGTTGTAGTTGGCCATGCCGATGACTTCATGGGGAACAACCTGGCCGATGGATAAGATCAAGTCGAATCCGCCCCGCACCAGCAGTCGGTTCACTTGCGCCGGCCACGCATAATTGAGCTTGCCCTCCGATTGCTCGTGGATAAATTCCGCGGGCACCTCGCCAAGAGTCTCACTGTCTGTCCGCCAGTTGTGAATGTGAAAAAGTTCTTGAGGCGTGGCTCCGAACATTCGTCCAATCTGCTCGGAATTCATCGCGGTATGAGTGCCCACCGCAGGGAGAACTGCCTGTAGCCTTTCGCCATAGAATTCCCATGCGTATCGGGTGAGGTCACCGCCGCGCGAGTGCAATCGACTGAGGTCTGGTGGAACAACGATCACGCGCTTCCGCGGCCCCAGTTTTGTCAGGCTCTGCCCGAGGAGTTCCTCCAGTTGCTCCGGTAAGAGTTCAGTTTCAGGACTACCCACGGCACAGTAAAGACTCATGCGGCGAACTCCACCTTCTTCAGCGCGGGAGCAAACAGATACAGAACAAGCAGGGCGACCAGGTAGGCGCAGGCTGCGATCGCGAACAGGATACGATAGCTATGGGTCAATTGCAGGACGTGCCCGGCAAAAAACGCAAAGACTGCGCCGCCGATGGCCCCAGCCATGCCGCCGATTCCGACCACTGTGCCGACCGCGCTGCGCGGGAACATGTCCGATGCCGTCGTAAACAGGTTCGCGGACCAGCCCTGGTGAGCGCCTGCCGCAAGGCTGAGCAGCGCAATCGCCGCCCATTCGGACGTGAGCCCTGCCGCAGTGTAGATCGGCACGACGACTATTCCGCAGAAGAGCATAGCCGCCAATCTCGCACTAGTTGGCGAGAGTCCCAGTCGCCGAAACGGCGCTGGTAACCACCCTCCTCCGATGCTGCCGATCGCCGACACGTTGTAGATGATGATAAGCGGCAGACCAAGATGCGAAAGACTTAAATTGAATTTAGCGCTGAAGTAGGATGGCAGCCAATAGAGATAAAACCACCAAATCGGATCGGTAAGAAATTTGGCGAGCGAGAATCCCCAAGTCTGGCGAAAACCCAGGAGCCGCCGCCAAGAAATCGTGGGTGCTGAATCAAGCGTTGGCGGTGCGGGATGCAGCGTGCCCTCGCCAACCGGCAGAGAGGACTGCAGCTTTTTGTACTCGCGGAACCACCACACAATCCAGAACCAACCGAGCAGCCCTGTGCTCAGAAAAGCAGCGTGCCACCCGTAGCGCAGCGTGATCCAAGGTACGATGGCCGGGGCCAAAATTGCTCCAATGTTCGCTCCTGAATTGAAGACCCCGGTAGCGAGCGAGCGTTCTTTTTGCGGAAACCACTCGGCAACGGTTTTGATCGCGGCAGGGAAGTTGCCTGATTCTCCCAAGCCCAGACAGAAGCGGGCCACGCCGAACTCCATCGCGCTGCTGGCCAGCGCGTGGCCCATTGCCGCAAGGCTCCACACTGCCATCACCAACATATAGCCGACGCGTGTGCCCAGCTTGTCGATCAGTCGCCCGACGCCCAAAAGACCAGCCGCATAAGCGATCTGAAACGCATCCACGATATATCCGTAGTCGAGTTCGGTGAGGCCGATGCTCTGCTGGAGAGTGGGCTTGAGGAGCGCGATCACCTGCCGATCCATATAGTTGATCGAGGTCGCAACGAAGAGCATCGCGCAGATGGTCCAGCGCATGCGCGTTGGGCGCGCGACCCCAGGTTCAATGCCCTCGCCGCGCTCGTTGAAAGCCGTCTCAGGCTCCATCGCGCGCCTCGTCCAGCCGGTAGGCGCGTTTTACCAATCGATAGGCAAGGTCGTACGCCACTTCCAAAGCCTCGTCCTCGTCCAGTCGGTGTTCGGCCACGAGTTTCGCCAGGAAAGCGCAATCGCTGCGCCGGGCGACATCATGTCGTGCCGGGATGGAAAGAAAAGCTCGCGTGTCGTCGTTGAAGCCGACCGTATTGTAGAAGCCAGCCGTCTCCGTCACTTGTTCGCGAAAGCGCATCATTCCGTCCGGGCTGTCGTAGAACCACCACGGCGGCCCCAGGCGAAGGCAAGGATAGTGGCCGGCCAGCGGAGCCAGTTCGCGGCCGTAGGTCGATTCATCCAGGGTGAAGAGAATGATCGTCAACTCATGCTCGTTGCCGAATTGATCGAGCAACGGCCGCAGCGCTTCAACATAATTCGTCGCCGTCGGAATGTCCGCGCCGATGTCTCGGCCGTAACGCTCATAGAGTTGACGATTGTGATTGCGTGCGCTCCCCGGGTGAATTTGCATCACAAGGCCGTCGTCGAGGCTCATTCGCACCATTTCCGTCAGCATCTGGGCGCGGAAGAGTTCGTGATCTCGGGCCTCAGAAGTTCCGCTAAGAACTCGCTTGAAGAGTTCAGCGGCTTCCGTCGGCGAAAGATTGGCTGTGCGTGCGGTCGGATGTCCATGGTCGGTGGAAGTGCAGCCAAGGGAACGAAACCGTTCGCGCGCCGTCCGGAGTGCCTTCAGATAGCCTAGCCAGGTTAAGGTATTTTCCCCCGTCTGCTCTCCCAGCTTCTTAATATTCTCCGGAAATCCGGCGAACTCCGGATCCACCACCGCGTCGGGCCGGAAGGTCGGCAGGATTCTCGCCTTCCATCCCGAATTCCGAATGGCCTTGTGATCCGCAAGGGAGTCGAGTGGAGAGTCAGTCGTTGCCAGCGATTCTAAACGAAAACGTTCATACAGAGCCCGCGGCAGATATTCAGGCGTTTGCAGTTTCTTCGAGATCGTGTCGAAATACAGATCGGCAGTCCGTTCACTCAGCCGCTCGTTCAAACCGAAGAGTTCTTGAAAGGCAAAATCCAGCCATAGCCGCGTTGGTGTGCCCCGGAACAGATGATAGTGGCGCGCAAAAATCTGCCAAACCTTCCGCGCTTCCTTCAGTTCCGACTGGCCGATCTCGAGATCTTCGAGCGACACTCCCTGGCTGTAAAGCATGCGGTAAATGTAGTGATCCGGCTGCACGAACAGCTTCGCAGGGTCAGGAAACGGGGCATTCTTCGCAAACCATGCCGCCTGCGTGTGTCCATGCGGACTCACGAGAGGAAGGGCGCTCACATGCTCGTACAGCGTTCTGGCGATCTTTCGTGTGGCAGGTTCTGCAGGGAAAAGCCGGTCTGGGTGGATCAGCATGATCTCTTACTGTAGCTCATCGCAATGGTCAAAGAGCCTTCTAATCATGCTTCGCAAGCTTTGCAGCGGTCAATGGGACCTGTTTCGGCCATCAGGTCCCGCAGGAGATTAGCCTAACAGAATCACTTGTTCGAGATGGTGAACTCCACCGTGCTCATATTATTGCCGCTCACCGTCACGGATTTTTCCCAAGTCCTCGGTTCCGAGAACACGGGGCGCTGGACGCTTCGTTCGGTCAGCACGTCGTAGGCGTGTTCTTTGCCGAGCAGGGACCAGCCTTCATGCCAGGCCACAATTTGATACGTTCCCGGCGGAACGTCGGTGAACTCGAAGCGTCCGCTCTCGTCGGTGACGTCGTAGTAAGGATGCGGCACCACCATCATCTCGGCATTCATCCACACGTGGCCGCCGTTGCAGCGCAGATGGACTAGGCCCGGGTTCGACATGGTGCGGGACGTTACGCGGTCGGTGAAGGGAAAAGGCAGGTTGAACGTGGCCGAGCCATCCATATGAATCGTGTGCAAGGTCGCGTCGGAACTCATCATGCTAAGCGTGCCGTTTTCCGGGACTAGCAGAATGTGCGGGATGTAGCGACAGCGTTTCTGATCCAGGTGCCGCCGCTGTTCCGGCAAGTCCATGGCTTTTCCGCTGCTGATGTTCTTCAGATAAACGACGGTATTGGCTACGCCGCCCCCGGATCCCACGATCAACCGCTCCAGGTCGACACTCTTCTTGGAGTCAGGATCGCAAATCTGAGCGTCTTTGGTTACGGGAAAGGCGGCGGCGTGCGGAACCGTCCCCGACCATTTGACAGTGCCTGAAATTGTGCCGCCGTCACTGACGCTAATGACTTTGTAGTCGCCTTGAGCCGACACCACGCCCGCAGCGAAGAGGAACATCAATCCTAGACACCGCGAATTCCAACGCATACTTGATCCCCCCGATTGTCCCGGCGTCCGGCGGTGGGGCCGACCTCTCTTGCGCCCGGGGCGATGAATTCTGTCTGTCTGACTTGCTCCCGCACCTCCGACGTGCATCCCATTTTGGGAAAATGCTGCGCTGGAACGACGATCAATTCCGGGCAACCCCTCGGTTTGCGGGTCTTGCCTTACGGTTTCAACCACGACCATGCAGGGGTCTAAGGTCTGTGATTGAAATCACATCTTGCTTCCTGTCGGGGACCGAGTCGAGATTACTGTGGTAACGACACGGGGGTGGGGGTAATGAGCGACTAACGCGCGACAGCCGCGCCTGGCTTTAGACGCTTACGGCCGCGTTGAGTTGGTCATCATCAGGGCAAAGAGCAGGGGAAGGTAAATCACCGTCGCTTGTAGAACATGACGCGCGCGCGTCTTCGACGGCGCGCTAGCCAGCGGCAGGTCGAGAAAAGCCAGACGCGCTCCAAAGTACAGGAGCGCGACGCCGAGCACGATTGCGCCGACAAAATAGACCCGGCCCGCCATTCCCATGATTGTAGGCAACACGCTGATAGGGATCAGCGCCACCGAATAAATCAAGATGCGGCGGGCAGTGGAGCGGCCGTTTTCTTGAACCACGGGCAGCATTTTTACTCCGCCTTGAGCGTAATCTTCGCGGTAGAGCCACGCGATCGAGAAGAAGTGGGGGAACTGCCAGACAAAGAGGATGGAAAACAGGACGAGTGTGCCCCACTCCAACTGTCCGCGAGCGGCGGTCCAGCCAAGAACTCCCGGCATAGCTCCAGGAAAAGCTCCCACAAACGTACAAATGGGAGAAATACGCTTCAGCGGTGTGTAGGCCGCCAGGTACACAACAGAGGTCAGCAAAGTCAGGAGGCCGGTTAGGGGATTGGTGAACAAGGCAAGGTAAATCGAGCCTCCCACCGCTGCCAGCAGGCCAACCACGGTGGCGTGCAAAAGAGTCATGCGGCCGGTGGGAAGTGGCCGGAGCGCCGTCCGCCGCATATTAGCGTCGATCTCGTGTTCCATGACTTCATTCAGAGCCGCCGTGCCGCTGGAGACCAGCCCGATTCCGAGCAGAGAGTGAAATAGCCCCCAGCTGAGCCATGAAGTTCCGGCCTTGTGTGCGCCAAAAAAATATCCACACCACGCGGTCATCACGATCAGGGTAGTCACGCGGATTTTGGTGAGTTCGGCGTAGTCGCGGAAAAGGGAAGTAGCCCGTGTGCGCAAATCGGAGAGAGGCAGGGTCATCGTGCTCATTAAGTAGGCCGTGTCGAACCGTTCCAGAATATACCGATCTGACGTTCTACAGAGAAAAACACGTAAGGCCCCACGCCCTAACGCGCTCAAGGAATGAATGGGTACTCCCATCGCATTCCAATGTCAAGCGAAAACACAAATCGCAGTCACGCATTTAGATAACTAGTTCCCCGAAGGTCCCGTGGAATCAAACGTTTCAGGCGGATCGAAAAAACACTTGTGCCACAAAGCCGAATCCGACAGCGTGCCGGCTTTCCACTGGGCCAGAGCGGACGACGTGGCAGCGATCATGCCGCCGTCGGCGGAATCGAAAATGACCACAATGCCCGCCACGTCCTTCGGCTTCAGAGTCATCTCCGCGAAGTTCTTGTCGAGGAGAAACTTCGCATATTCCCATCGCTCTTTCGGACCACCGTCCTTGCCGTTGTCGTCGATCTTCTGAACAGAAATAATCTTGACGCTCTTACCGCGAAGTGGCTCCCAATCTCCCGGGAATGGCGCGGTCTCCTCTCGGATCACGTGGAACAAGTCAGCCGCGGGCGCCACGGCCGGGGCTACCGGCGCATCGGTGTCCGGGATGCCTTCCGGCATCTCGACACTGGTCCGCCAGATCCAGGCACGCGACAAACCGGAAATTCGTACGTGTACCCAGTCCCTATCGAAGTTTAGCATTTCGAATTCGTCGTGCATGCTGGCAAGGAACAGCGGCTTCGCATTCAGGCTGGGAGTAGCGACCACTGGAGTGCCAGATTTCTTTACCGCCACCAGGTTCTTGGGATGAGCCTGATTCTCGAGAATCTCCTCCAAGCTGTCAGCTTCCGCCTGTAGTGGGTTGGTCGTCTTCTCGGCATTGGGCTGCGGTGTCGCGCCACTCACTCGCTCCGGTGCGGCCAGGCTTTGCCTCACCGACGACGAGAAAGTGCCACCGGTTTCGGGGAACTTGGGGACCAGTGCCGAAATCGTCGGTTCGGAGGCGGTTGGTTGTCCTGATGCTTGTGTCGTCGCGGCTGGTGCGATCGTCTGGCCACGCTCAGTGCGCGCCAGCTCCTCCGCTAGTTGGTCCAGCACATCGGCTTCGAGACGTCCGTTCGAGATCAACAATTGATATCCGGAGCGCCCAGCCGGATCGTTGTACCAGGCTGTCACTTTTGTGCTGACTCGCACCAGAGATCCGCCATCCGGGCTGGGGCTGACTTGGACCGTCGCCTGGTAGTAGCCGCGCTGGTACCGGTCGAGCGGATGGTCTCCGGCTTGAGCGAATCCCTCCAAGGCAGGAAGGTGACCGGCCAGGTTTGACTGCATGGCCTTTAGCGCATACTCAACCGTAGCTTTCGACTGCTGGAATTTGCGCTCCCTCGAATCAGTCTGAGTGCGAACCGAGGGGATGGCCAGAAGGATCATTAGACCCCACAGAACCGCCCGACTCGCAAGCCGGTTCGTGATGTTTCTTTGGGCACTCATGGCAATTGCTCCAGTTCCTCGCGCAAAATCCATCCGTGCTTGCCATCGTGGGTTTCCACTCCGAACCAGTACGTTGTCGAAATCACGATCAGAACCTCGGCGCCAGTGGGCAAGGACTGGAGGGTGCTCGCCGTGTGGAAGGGCGCGGACTTCAATGGCGCGCCCGGCGCTTTCACTAGCCGCTGAACCTGGCGACGAAGATCTCTAACCCGTTCTTCCACCGTTTGCGGAGCAGCCTTCGCAAGCCCTTTTGACTGCACAGGTGCGGAATCCCTGTGAGCCTCGGGAACCGGGGAGGGTGACGCGGGCGCGGAGGCTGCGCCCGCCGTGTCGCTCGAAGAGAACTTCCTTGTTAAGTTTTCTTGACGTTCCCGCTCGGCTTCAGCGGTCTGCGCTTTCATGAGCGAGATCGCGTCAAGTCGGTCGTGGATGTCTTTGTACTCCGCGCTCTCCACAGAACCGTTCGACAGATGCACTGTGTGGCGGAAATCCTCGACGAAGACTGCATCGATCCGCACGACACTGTTTTTATCACCCTGTGCCTGCACCACGTAGCGGACCGCCAGCGTGCCCACATCGCTGCTGTCTTTAAAGTTTCGGGGATCGAGTGCGTGCTCTCTCACTTTGTAGAAGGCCTTCCCATCGCCGGTCCATGCGGGAAAGGCGCGCGTCGAAGATTCCGCGGTCGCGTTTGAGACGTATTCGTCTTTGTTGTATTCCTTGGTTCCGCGAATGATTCCGTTTTGCACTAAGTCCTGCACAACCTGAACGACTTCGCTCTCCGCAAACGGGACGTTGACGATAAGGCTGGCCCCATACTGCAGGGTATCTTTTTCCCGACCGCTGAGCAGAGGATCGGCTGCCAGGGAAACACCAATGCACATCAGGATCAGGCCGGTTCTCCATACTCCAGCCTCGCAAACGCCGGAAATCTCGGGACCGCCACGCCTACAAATCCTCAACCGTCTCACCTGAAAACCCCCTGCTGGCACACATTCTCAACTCAGGAGGGGGCCTGTCAACTCCGCCACATGTTTTAATCGTCATGCCAAACCCCGTCAGTGCTTGTCTCGGTCGTGTAAAAAAAATGTAAAACAACTGGTTACAAGTGATCTTGGGGCAGTAGTAGGATTCCGCCCCGGTACGGTGGTTCGACCGCTAGCAGAAATTGTAAAAAGATTTCTACTTGCTCCGTCGCAAGCATGTGAAAGGGGTTTCACATGCTAAAGTCTTGCGAATCTTGCCGTTTTGCGTCAGTGGGGATGCAATCTCTGTGCAAGTAAGTCTGGCTTAAAGGCCTGGAGGAGTACCGCATGCGTATGGGGATGCAGTCTTACGTTCGTTCGAGGCTACTGTGGGTGCAGTCTTTAGCGACGGTCGCTCTAGTCGTAGTCTTTCTAGTTCTAAGTACCAGTCAAAGTGCGAATGCCCTCCCGGCATTTGCCCGCAAGTACGGCCTGCGCTGTTCCGCTTGCCATGAATCCTGGCCCATGCTGAATTACTTTGGCCAGAAGTTCAAAGACAATGGCTACCAACTGATGAACGATCGCGATTCGCCGATCTGGCAGAACCCCGGTTATTGGCCGGTCACATTCCGCATCACGCCAATGTGGCATCGCGTCAGCACTGGCAAGGTCGCCGTCGACCAGGGTACCGGGATCACACGGATCACGACGTCCGGATTTGACATCGGCGGTTTGGATTTTCATACGGGTGGAACGCTGGAGAAGAACTTCTCTTTCTACGTTCTTCCCTCTTCCGACAATACCGGTGCCTTCCACTTTGAAACGGTGATGGCGCGACTGGACAACTTGTTCGGAAGTCCCTGGCTCAACATAAAGTTGGGCAAGTTCGAACTCGACAATCTCCTCTCAGAAAAGCGCCCCTTGACGCTGACGGCAAACGGAGGCATTTACCAGCTTTACCACTTTACCCCGCAAGGCGACGGGAACATCTTCGGCAATATGGGCGACAACCAGCTCGGCGCCGAATTAATGGGCCACTCGTTTGACGACCGCACTCGCTACTCCGCAGCGCTGCTTAGTTCGACGGGCGGGAATGTGGGGCTTCCTTACGGAAACGCCTACACTGGGTTCTTTACCTTCAGTCAAGCTTTTGATGTCGGCAAGCTGGGCGTCGATCGCATCGGTGCCTACGCCATGATTGGGGAGGCTCCGACGTTCTATCGCACTTCCGCGACATTACCCATTGCCGGCTCGGGCATCTCCAACAAATCGTTTCACCGCGAAGGATTTGTCGGCCAGTTCTACTTCGGTCAGCACTTCGATCTTCAGGTCGTGACCCAGCATGGCTGGGACAACGCCTGGTTCGGGCAGGGATACGGAGATTTTATCGGTGGCACGGCTCTGAATAACAACCTCCCGGGGACAACCTTGCCGGCAGGGTCGCAAGCTCCGACTTGGAACGGCGTCTTGTTCGAACCGCACTACGTCTACAGCCCGCAGCTCATTTTCATCGGACGCTACGAGAACATTCAAATGTCGCGTCAAGCCAATGGCCGGAACTCGGCCAATCCATCGGCCTCCAACCTGGGCAATATCTCGACCTATACCGTCGGCTTCCGCTACAACCCGTTCATGACCAGCCGCGCCGGCTTTGCCTGGCACAACGAGTACAACTGGCTGCACCAGGATGGTACCGGACCCCTGGCCGGGCTGAACACAACCAATGTCAACACGAGCGAAGTGTTGATGGGATTTGATTTCGACTTCTAACGGAACCAGTAGGCGGCAGATGCTTTGCCTGCGTGAAAAATTCATATTTGAGGATGCTGTGTATGAACACTTTGAAGCCTGTGCATTTTCTCAGCGCGATTGTGAGTTTCGTTCTGGCCGTCGGAATCTCTTCCTGGGCGCAGGACGCGCCCGACGTGGGCCCCCATCCGCCGACGCCGGAGGTGCAGATGGAAAGCCACATCGGCAAGTTAACCGGCCATTCCAAAGACGCCAAGTCGGACTTCCGGAGGTATTGCGCCGGATGTCATGGCGACTTGGGCGACGGCAACGGCGAAAACGCAATGTGGCTTGATCCGAAGCCTCGCAACTTTAACCTGGCCACGTTCAAGTGCCGCTCTACGCTGACCGGCACCCTCCCCACCGACCAGGATCTCTACGACTCCATCAGCCGCGGGTTCACCAATTCCAACATGCCCATCTGGAACACGTTCTCCGGCCAGCAGCGAGCTGATCTGGTGGCCTACCTCAAGACGTTCTCGCCGCGCTGGCAAAAAGAAAAAGCAGGCGATCCCATCAAGATCCCTGCCGAGCCTCCGGTGACGATCGAAAGCATCTCGCACGGCAAGGCGCTGTTCACCAAGCTCGAGTGCTGGAAGTGCCATGGTCCTCAGGGTAAAGGTGACGGCCCTTCCGCAGCGACGCTCACCGACAGCCAGGATCAGCCCATTCGGCCGTACAACTTTGCCTCCGGTAAAGATGATTCACGCTTCAAGTGCGGCTCGACCAATGAAGATATCTACAAAATCTTTATAACCGGCGTCGATGGAACGCCGATGCCGTCGTTTGCCGAGACCATCCAACCCAACGATGCATGGGATCTGGTTCACTTCCTGCGCACCTTACAGGTTCAACGCCACAGCAAAGAAAACGACGTATTGAGGGCGGCGGGAGGCAAGATTCCTCCCTATGCGGAGAAACAATCTGAAACGCCAACTGGCCAGTCCGAGAACCGGGCTGTGGGAGGCGGAAACTAAGAACTGATTATTACAGCCAGGAGGCAAGAAGATGCGCGCGAGCAACCCCTGCATTGCAGTGCTAGCGGGCGTATTACTTTGTTGTAGGTCACTTCCACATGGTGATGGGTGTGGCCGCCATCTTTGGTGTCTTCGCCGGAACCTACTTTTGGTTCCCCAAGATGACCGGCCACATGATGAATGAAACCCTGGGCCGGCTGCACTTCTGGCTTACATTCATCGGTACCTACTGCATCTTCATGCCGCGACGTACTTTGTATTCATCTTCCTCATCGCCGCGATTGTTGAGACTCTGATCGCAGGGCTGGGAAGATAGCGGGATTTGAAAGGCGCGGCTTCTAGCCGGGCCGTAAGCTGAGTTCATGAGAAGCCATCGCTACTGCTCAAACTCGCAGGATCATGACCTCAGTTGCCTTGATAAGCGCGGCTGCGGATTGTCCGGCCTTCAGCTGCATTTCCCGCGCCGACCGCGAAGTTATGATCGCAATAACCTTCTGATCCCCAATCGATAGGATGACTTCGGCCATCAGTCCGCTGATGCGTACATTCTCGATCCGGCCGACAAGCTGATTGCGGCCACTGACGCGGCGAATTACCTCTCTACGTTCCTCTTCCGTTTTGCCTCGAGTCCTGAAGAGCAGCCGATCCACCTCACTCCGGGGCACACGATGATGCCCGCCCGTGGTTCTCACACTGCGTATCTTTTTTTTATAGATCCATTGCTTGATGGTGGGAAAGCTGATTCCCAGCTGCAAAGCCGCGTCCCGCAGCCTCAGCATTTCTTCCGGTTCGGTTTCGGGTTGATGTTTAGGTCGCATGAGAAAGAAATCGTACAGCCAGCGGATGGCACGGTCAACCGACAAACCAGTGCTGCGGCCCTCCCCACCTCATGGAATGATATTAAATAGCACATAAGTAGACACATAAACAGTACGTCATATACACTACGCAATCTGCACCCTGGAGGACAATTGCGCATCGCGAAACGCTCTGACCGCTCGCAGATTCTCGTCCGTTACGGGAGGCGACTCAAAAGTCTGACGCGCGCCGGCTACATTCCAACGGCAGCCTCGCTGCTGCTGGCCCAACTCTTCTTGCTCGTGTTGTGGCTTGCGGTGGGGGCAGGCCCGGCGTCGGCTCAGACGGGAGCGAGTCCCGCCCCCGACCCGTGCGCGAGCGGCCACGAGTTTGCGACCAACGATTGCACGCTGACCTGGCACGGCATCACGCTGTATGGTGCGTACGACATTGGCGTCGGCTGGGTCAGTCACGGCTTACCGGAAAACGGCTACAACTACGAAGGTGGATCTCTGGTGAACCGAAACGGCTTTCAACATCAATTCCTCGTCGCTCCGAACAACCTGCAGCAGACCGGGCTTGGCATCAGGGGTAAGGAAGAGTTTCTGCCTGGTTGGTCTGTTGTGTTCAACGCATCCACTGGCATCAATCCGCAGTCCGGCCTGCTCGCCAACGCGTCAAAAACTGACATCATCAACAACGGCCTTCCTAGGAGCAGCTATTCCTACGCCATCGACGGCGCGCGTGCAGGCCAGCCCTTCAATGACGAAATCTACGCCGGTATATCGTCGAAGCAATTCGGCACATTGACCTTCGGTCGTCAGCGCTCTCTCGGTACCGATGCGATGCTCCAGTACGATCCGGCTGGCGGCAGCTATTCTTTTTCCTACATCGGGTACAACGGTACGATGGCAGGCGGCGGCGACACCGAAAACAGTCGTTGGGATGACGCCGTGAAGTATCGCCTCACCGTTGGCCCAGTCCATTTCGGCGCCATGTATAAATTCGCTGACGGTTCTGCCGGATGCTATTCGGCCTCCGCAACTTGGACTGCCGCCACCTGTACGCCGGAATCGGCGCATAACAACGCCTATGGATTCGACCTCGGCGCAAACTTCGGCAAGTTCTCCGCCGACATCGTCCCCCAACATTACAACCAGGCGATCAGCGTGTTGAATCCCTTGCTCGGCGCTCAGAGTCTGACCCAACCCTATCAGTCCACGGTCAACAGCATTAATACGAACCAAATCACCGGGACCAATTTGATCGACCCGAACGACACCCTATATGGCATCGTGACCGACAACTACGCAATTATGTTCGCTGCCAAGTATGCGCGGGACCCGTTCAAGTTTTTTGCCGGCTACGAATACATCTGGCAGAACAACCCGAAGAACCCGTTGGGCGTTGGCGCCTCGGACCAGGGCGGTTATTTCATGAGCGGAGTCGAAGACAAAAATCTTGACTCAGAAAAGTTGGTGAATATCTGGTGGATGGGCGGGAAGTACACCTACCGCAGCAAAACCGATTTCACTGTCTCCTGGTATCAACAGCGGCAGAATGACTTCCGAGTTCCACCGACCTGCTCGCCCTCAGCCGGTTTCCGCAGTTCGTGCGCGGGCACTCTCAACGAGGGCTCGCTCTATGTGGATCATCACTTCACCAAGCGTTTCGACGGTTTTGCCGGAATTGCGTATTCCTGGGTGAGCGGAGGTCTTGGCATCGCCATTCCTCATAAGCCCGGCGTCCCCTATAACTACAACAACAACTTTGCTCCGGCAGTCGGTGCTCGTTTCACCTTTTGATCGTTTCCGCGGCGGTAAGCAGACCCGGCCGTGCCGAGCAACGCTCGGCAGCCCTGCCACCGCCGCAGGATAGAAAAGTGCACATTTCTCGTGCGTCTCTTCCGCGAGAAATGGAGTTCTGCTAATCTCCCGCCATCCCCGCCCAAGCCAGTCCATCCGCACCCGGACCGGCGTCGATCAATTTCTCCACCGTCCAGTTCGAAGTGCGAATCGCCGCAATCTTATGGCTGGCATCGCAGGAGACGTAGGCGACCTGACCATCCGGCCGCACCGCAACTTCCTGCGGAGCGGCAGGCACGTCGATCACTTGTGCCACTTTCATGGCGCCCAGGTCTACGACCGCAACCTTGTTGGCCGTCCGCACAGCGACGACCAGCCACCGCCCGTCGGGCGTCGGCGCTGTCCCGTAACCGGGCGCAGGCAAAGGAATCCAGGTCTTAACCTCATTGCTGACAGTGTCGATAACCGCAAGGCGGGGCTTCGTCTGATCGGAAGTGAATGCCATCTTTCCATCGGGCGAGAGCGCGATGCGCTGGACCACACCCGAAACCGGGATCACCGTAATCGTCTTCCGGTTTTCCATGTCGAGAACAGAAACGGTTCCGGGACCGACATTGGCCGTATATCCGCGCTTTCCGTCGGCAGTAAGCGCGAGCATGTGCGACTCCGCCTGCCCTGTCGGGATTGATCCCACGATCTTCAGTGTCCGCGGATCGATGACGCTGATTGTCTTGTCCAGTTCGGTCGTTACGTACAGCAACCCGTCCTTGGGACCAATCACCGCACAGTGCGGCCGCACACCGTGTCCGAAATCGACGTTGCCCACAACTTTGCGCGACGCAATGTCGACCACGATCATATTTCGCCCATCTGTGCCCGGCTGGCCCACGCCAGAATTACCGTAGATCGGAACGTACGCCGTTCGGCCGTCGGGCGAGGCAGCGACCTCGTGTCCCGTCGTTCCGCCCTCCGCCACCGTCGCAATCTGTTGTCCGGCCCGCGGATCGACGATGCCCAACGTCTGATCCCCTTTGTTGGCGACCAGTAGCATTCCGTGCGCTCCCGCATCAGGAGACGCGGTTCCATTCGAGACTGACATAGCTGACAGCCCCACCATCATCACAAGAATCGCTAACCATTTCATGGCTGTCTCCACGAACGGCAATTCACGACTGGGAAATTCTACATGCCTCTGGACAGAACCGGGAAATTCCGACTCGATCCACTCTGTTAGACGTACACTGAAACCGCCAAGGAGAAACCGAGTGCCAAGTGAACACACGAGGAGAGTTTTCCTGAAGCTGTCTACGATGGGCCTGACCGTCGCCGCGAACCCCAGCCTCGCGTCCGCATTCGGCACCGGCCCCTCCCCCAACGATGTGGTCGTCCGAGTCACCAGCGGCAAGCTTCGCTACGCGTCCGCTCCCTCATTAACGTGGCGTACTGCAGGCACACAGGACGAGAACGTCATCGCCGTCGATCCTAGCCAAAGGTTCCAGGAGATGCTCGGCTTCGGCGCCGCCTTCACCGACGCTGCCTGCTACACCTTCAACCAACTCCCATCTCCGGCTCGCGAGCAGTTGTTCCATGAACTCTTTCACCCCTCGGAAATGGGACTGAATGTCTGCCGCACCTGCATCGGATCCAGCGACTATTCCACCAAAGTCTTCAGCTACGACGAAGGCGACCCCGACCCCAAACTGAAGCGCTTCTCCATTGCACACGATGAGGCCTACGTTCTTCCCATAATGCGGCTGGCGCGCAAAGAGAATCCGGATCTTTTTCTGTTCTCCTCGCCCTGGAGTCCGCCCGGATGGATGAAGGCGGGTGGTTCCATGCTCGGCGGTTCCATGCGCCCGCGCTATTTCGGCCCCTACGCCCAATATTTTCTGAAGTTCCTGCAAGGGTATGCCGCTGCCGGAGTCCCCATTCAGGCGGTCACCGTGCAGAACGAAGTCGATACCGATCAGGACGGAAGAATGCCGGCCTGCTCGTGGCCGCAAGAATACGAGATCCAATTCGTCAAAGACCACCTCGGCCCGGTCCTTCGGCAGAATGACCTCTCCACTAAGATCTGGATCCTCGACCACAATTACAACCTGTGGGGCCGCGCTGTCGCCGAACTCGATGACCCAGGCCTGCGCAAATACTGCGACGCGGTCGCTTTCCACGGATACGTCGGGACCCCCGACATGATGAACAAAGTCCATGAAGCGCATCCCGACGCGCAACTCTATTGGACCGAGGGCGGTCCCGATTACACCTCGCCCGACTATTTGACGGATTGGGCGAAGTGGGCGCACACCTATACCGCCGCGATTCGCAACTGGTGCCAGTCCATCACCGGCTGGAATCTCGCGCTCGACGAAAAAGGACGCCCCAACATTGGGCCATTCCCCTGCGGCGGAGTGGTCACGATTCATTCGCAAACCAAGGACATCACACGAAGCGGGCAATACTGGGCGTTCGCACACTTCTCGCGCGTGGTTCGTCGCGGGGCCAGGAGATTTGATTCGGTCAGCAAACTTACTGGAGTGGACCACGTCGGCTTCGAAAATTCAGATGGAAACAGAGTGCTGGTAGTGACGAACGCCGGGCCTGCGAGATCAATAACTCTGAAACAGGCCAATAAGGCCGCCAGCCTCGACTTGGCCCCGGATTCGGTCACCACCTTATTATGGAGTTGAGACTGGAGGTGACTGCGCGTCTCTGCGGCCGCACCCGTCGGGCCTAACTGGATCCCTACGTCACCGTCGTAACCATCCCGACGGTTACCAGCCGATAGTCTCGCCGTTCGTTCACCTTACAGCGCTTCCCCTTCGTAATTCGCCGCGGCCGAGCCCCGCAACTAGTCTTTCTTGCGGGGGTTTACTCTCGCATGACCAACAAAATCACGCAGTCGCTCTTAGTCCTGACAGTGGGTGGCCTGATAGTTGTCGGATCCGCCGCTGCTCAAACCAACACTTCCGGCGCCGGCGCGGGACAAGTCGATCCCGGCCATCCGCGCGTCAACCAGGTCAACCGGCGCGAAACCAATCAGCAGAACCGGATTGCCAACGGCGTAAAGAACGGGCAACTGACACCGGGACAGACCGCCCGTCTGGAACACGGTGAGCAGCGCCTGCAGAACAACGAGAAGAGGGACATGGCCGCGAACAATGGCCACCTCACCAAGCAAGATCAGCGCCACCTCAACCGTGAAGCCAACCACATGAGCAAGAGAATCTACAAGGACAAGCACTCCGCCAAGTAGATCTGCAGCATCTCGAGTTTCCCGACCCAAGTCGTAGAGACGTTGCTTGCAACGTCTCTGCGCCGCATGAGTTGGCCGTAGAGACTAGCAAGCTACGGCTCTACGAAATGGGCATTCTTGTAGTAAAGCCGCAGACTTTGCGGCTTTTTTCTTTTTCCGGACAATTGCGAACTCGGTGTTTACATCCGCGCCAGAGATGATAGTCTACGAAATCGTCTGATGGGCTGACAGCGACGGGAAAGCAGGGCCTCCCTTATAATGACCGGGGTCTCGACACCTTTTCACCCCCCTCGCAATCATGAGAACTAGCTCGCTTTTTTTCTATGGCGGTCGACTGTAGCAACACGAAACCCGGGATCGAGATCGCGAGCCTGACCGACGTGGGACGTCAGCGCGCCAACAACGAGGACTCCTATCTCTATTGGGAGCCCGATTCCGACGAAGACTTCCGCCGCAAGGGCCGCCTTGCTGTTATCGCCGACGGCATGGGCGGGTACGAAGGTGGTCAAGAAGCCAGTCGCCTGGCGGTGGAGACGGTGCGCCAGGTTTATGACGTGACCTCTGACAGCGACCCTCAGCAGGCCCTCGTAGCGGCCTTCTATGCCGCTCACGCAAATATTCAGCGATACGCGATGGAACACACCCAACTGCAGGGCATGGGAACAACATGCACCGCTCTCTCCATCGTGGGCCGCCAGCTTTTTTTTGCTCATGTGGGCGACAGTCGCCTCTACCTCGTCCGCGCTGACTCAGTCTCCCGCATCACGCGCGACCATTCCTACGTCGGCCGACTCGTCGAGAGCGGCATTGTGCGTTTGGAAGACGCTGAATCCCATCCGCAGCGCCACATTCTCACCGCCGCGCTCGGTTCGGGAAGGGAAGTGCTGCCCGACACACCCGAGCATCCGCTCGCTCTGCAGGAAGGCGATGCGTTGGTCCTGTGCACCGATGGACTATGGAGTCTGGTGGGAGAACAGGAACTGGCGCGCTCGGTGCGATCCGGAACTCCGGCGGAATCCTGCATTGCCCTCGTGAAAACTGCGTTGGAACGGGGTGGACCTGACAATATCACCGTGCTGGTTCTTCGTATCTCGGCCTAGTCCCCGCTCCATTCCTGGGCATTAAGCCGCCGGTTGCAGGAAGTTGCCCGAGGCGCGAAGAGCTTTTTCCACAGCTAAACTGCAAAGCGCTGCATATCCCGCCTTCCTCATGCAGGATGGCTCGCGACTAAGTTATTCCAGATCAAAGGCTTAGATGGGAGGGCGATGACTCGCTGATGGAATGCCATTTGCATAGTCGTTTATGATAATAAAGTCTATTACGTATATAGAGTTTATGGAATAATGCCCTCATGAAGATCTCCCAGAAGGGTCTCTACGCCCTGCAGGCCATGATGATGCTCACCCGCAATCATCACCAGGGCGCCATCAAGATTCGCGACATCGCGTTCGAAGAGGGGCTTCGCGAAAAATTCCTGGAACTGATCCTGCTCGAACTTAAGAATGCCCGCATGATCGGAGGGCAGGAGTGATTAGACAATCGCTTGTCGGATTCTTGTGGTTCGCGGCCGCGGTATCGGGATGGGCTCAGGGTACCATCCGCGTCGGCGCATTCCCCAACATCACGCACGCGCAGGCGATGGTCGGCAAAGCCAACGGCTGGTTCGAGAAGGCGATGGGCCCGCAGGTCAAAGTGCAATGGACCAGTTTCAACGCCGGCCCCGCCGCGATCGAAGCTCTGTTTGCCGGTGCGATTGACATGACTTATGTTGGGCCCAACCCGGCGATCAACGGCTACGTCCGCTCGAACGGGGAGGCGCTTCGCGTAGTCGCCGGCGCGGCCAGCGGCGGCGCGTCCCTGATCGTTCGCAATGATTCCGGCATCAACCAGCCTGAGGATTTCCATGGCAAGCGGGTAGCTTCTCCGCAGTTCGGCAACACCCAGGACGTCGCCCTGCGCAACTGGCTCAAGAACCACGGCATGAAATCAAACGACAAGGGCGGCGATGTCCAGATCATCCCCATGGCGAACCCTGACCAGTTGACGCTCTTCCTCAAGAAAGATCTCGACGCGGCCTGGGCCCCCGAACCCTGGGCCACGCGCCTGATTCACGAGGGGAACGGCCGTCTGTTTGTGGATGAGCGCACTCTCTGGCCTGACGGTCAATTCGTGATTGGATTGCTCGTCGTCAACACGAAGTTCCTGAAAGCGCATCCTGATCTAGTGAAGACCTGGATCAGCGCCAACATCGATTTGACCGACTGGGTCAACGCCCATCCAGTTGAAGCCAAGAAACTTCTGAACCAGCAAATTCAAGCTGAAACCAGCAAGGCTCTTCCCGCAATCGTTCTCGACGAAGCCTTCTCCCGCATGCAGGTCACCTGCGACCCGTTGCGCGGCGCGCTCCTTACCGCCGCCAAGCAGGCCTTCGACGGCGGTTTTCTGGGTCGTCAGATGCCCGATCTCTCCGGCCTCTTCGACCTGACGCTCCTCAACCAGGTTCTCGCCGAAAAGGGAAGAAAGGCGATTCAATGAGCGCCGGCATGCACAACGTTTCGACGCCGCTGCCCGAACTGGTTCGCCCGGCGCGATCCGGCAGCCCTCACAACAAGATCGCTCCGATCTCGGTCGGGCATCCGGTCTCGGCCATCCCCAAGGTTGGCCTCAGCGAAATCTGCCTGAGTTACCGGACCCAGAGCGGCGAACGTCTGCTTGCACTCGATCACATCAACCTCGAAGTCAATACCGGCGAGTTCCTCTGCGTGGTCGGGCCTTCCGGTTGCGGCAAATCTACACTGCTTCATCTGATCGCCGGTCTGCATCCGCAAACTTCAGGTCAAGTGTTCCTCGATGGCAAGCCAACGCAGGGTCCGGGCCCGGACCGCATCATGATCTTCCAGGAGCACGGTCTGTTTCCGTGGCTGACGGTCGCGCAGAACGTCGAATTCGGCATGAAGATGAAAGGCATCGGCAAGGCCGAAAGGGAAGAGAAGACGCGCTCCTATCTCCGCCTCGTGCACCTGGCGAAATTTGAGAACAGTTACATTCACCAGCTTTCCGGCGGCATGCGCCAGCGGGTGGCCATCGCCCGGGCACTGGCCACTGAGCCGGATGTCCTGCTCATGGACGAACCCTTCGCCGCTCTCGACGCCCAGACCCGCGACCTGCTGCACGACGAACTCGAGCGCATCTGGAGCGAGACCGGCCGCACTATCATCTTCGTGACCCATAACGTTCGTGAGGCCGTCCGACTCGGCGATCGCGTCGTTCTCCTCACTTTCCGCCCGGGCCGGGTCAAAAGCGAGTTCCAGGTGGAGTTGCCTCGCCCGCGCCACTTGGAGGACCCCGACGTCGCCGGCACGGCGCGCCAGATTCTGGACGAACTGCGCGAAGAGATTAACCGTTCTCTCGAAGCCGAATACGCCGACGGCGTTAAGCCACGGATCGAACCGTGAGAAGAACTATGAAACGCACAATTCACTACATCATTTTCTACGGCGCGCTTCTGGGCCTGTGGACGCTTCTCGCCAAGCTTAAGATCTGGCCTCCGTATTTGTTTCCCACGCCGTGGGGCGTGGCTGAGGCCTTGTATGGTGGGTTCCAGGATCATAGCTATTGGATCGCAATCCGCGTCAGCATGCAGCGCGTTCTGATCGGCTACGGCATCTCGGTCGTGCTCGGCATGGTCCTCGGCCTGGGTGTCGCCAGCAATAAGTTTCTCGAAGAGACCATGGGAGGCCTGCTGGTCAGTCTGCAGAGCCTGCCCAGCATCTGCTGGTGGCCTCTCGCCCTGCTCTGGTTTGGCCTCAATCAGAACGCCATTCTTTTCGTGGTCATCATGGGTTCGCTGTTATCCGTAACCCTTGCCATGGAAGATGGGCGCAAGCAGATGCCAAGAATATTCGGCATGGCCGGACGCAACCTTGGCGCGAAAGGCTTCAAGCTGTTTTGGTACGTGCTGTTGCCGGCCAGTCTGCCCTTCATCGTTTCCGGCCTGAAACAAGGCTGGGCGTTTGCTTGGCGCTCGCTGATTACCGCCGAGATGCTCTACCTAAGTCTCGGCCTGGGCCAGGTCCTGATGATGGGTCGCGACTTGAACGACATGAGCGCCGTCATTGCTGTCATGATGTTGATTATCGCCATCGGTTACATCGTGGACGGCGTGGTATTCAAGGGCATGGAGCGTCACCTGCAGAATAAGTGGGGGTTGACGCCTGCCACGTAGGCTGTCAGGAACGGATTTTCCCTGCTTGTAAATTAGCCGGCCGTTAATGTTACAAGTTAGTTTTTGCTTGAATCTCTACTAATATAATGGTAATTATTGTAAAAGTAGTATTTGATGCGGTTTGGTCGCGCGACCCACGGCTGGAAAGCAGAGTCGGCTCCTAGGCTGCTGTGGCGAATGACCTCCGCGATCTCCCCCTTGAACGGCAGTGGAAACAAAATCAAAAGTGAGGATTGTAACTCCATGAAAGCGATCCAGGTTCTGTTCTTCACAGCTCTTATAGTGGCGACAATCGCCAGCGCTCGGGCGCAAACCGAAACCGCGTCATCCCAGCCGTTGCCCAAGACAGAGTCGGTTCCGCCGGCGCAAGCCGTTCTGTCGGACGGCAGCTCGTCCGCCGCTGTTGAACCGGCTGCTACCACGCCCAAGCGCAACGCCCCAGTCTCTGTGCGCCGGGATGGCCTATGGTTCTCCACGTCTGACGGTGCCACGCAACTGCACGTCCACGGTTACGCCCAGTTAGACGATCGGATGTTTTCTGCCAACACTCACGGACAGGAATTAGACACTTTCATGTTCCGCCGTATCCGCCCACTGTTTGAAGGCACTCTCTTCAATACCGTGGATTTTCGCTTCATGCCCGATTTCGGCCAGAACAATCCTCAAATCCAGGAAGCCTTCCTCGAACTGAAAACCCTCAAGTTCGCCAAGTTGCGCGTCGGGAAATTCAAGGAACCGATCGGACTGGAAGTCCTCCGTTCCGACCGCGACCTGACCTTTGCCGAGCGCTCGCTGGCTTCGGACTTGGTTCCTCTGCGTTATATCGGGGCGCAACTGTCTGGTTCTGTGCTGTCAGACTCGATCACGTACGCCGGCGGTTACTTCGATGGATCGAGCGATGGCTCGAATGGCGTCTTTACGCAATGGGCTCATTCCAATGAAGCTGCCGTCCGCTTGTTTTTCCATCCGTTTGCGACCACGGGCGTGAGCGCGATCCGCCAGTTCGGCATGGGCGTGGCCGGTTCTGCCGGAGATCAACACGGCACCATCGCCGGGTTGAAAACCGTCGGCCAGACAACTTTTTTCAAGTACTCTTCTACCGCGCTGGCCAACGGTCAGCACAACCGCCTCTCGCCGCAAGCCTACTACTATGCGGGCCCCTTCGGTCTTATGGGTGAATATGTGGTCTCGTCGCAGCAAGTATTGAACAAGGGCGTTACCGCCAGAGTGAAAAACGAAGCCTGGCAAATTGCCGGATCGGTCATGCTCACCGGAGAAAAGAATGCCTACAGCGGAGTGCGTCCGCGCAACGCCAGCGAGCACGTCACCGGATTTCGCCGCTTGGGAGCCGTGGAACTTGCCGTAAGATACAGTCAACTGCGGATCGACGGCGACGCCTTTCCCCTTTTCGCGAACCCGAAAAGTGCTGCGCAGTTCGCGAAAGAGCAGGGCATCGGCCTGAATTGGTATCTGAACCGCTATATCAAACTCGAAACCGACTACGAGCACACCGGATTCCGAATGGCTTCCGCGACCGTGACCCCTCTGCACAGTGAAAACGTGCTGGTGAGCCGCATCCAACTGGCTTTCTAGTAAGCCGGTAGCAACGCGGGAGCAGCAGTCATGACTAACTGCCGCTCCCGAGTCGCCGGCATCTGGCCCTCTGAGCGATGCGAGCTTCGGAATCGCCGACCGTTCAGTTTTTGGCTTCTGCCATTTCGGGCCGTCGGTGTTAATCTATTCGCCACCGATATCTCAGCTCCGTGGCACGCAGTCCCTCCGAAGACCCATGAACTCAAGACGCGATTTCCTGAAACAGATCTCCGGTGCCGCGCTGGCGGTCGGCGTTGTCCATCCGTGGTCGCTGGCGTCCCAGAGCGCCGGCATCGACATCCCCGGCGAGGACGGCTTGATCGTCCGCTCCTTCCGCTTCGTTGATCTGGAAACGCCGGTCGAGTATCTCAACACTTGGCTCACACCGGCGTCTCACTTCTTCGTCCGCAATCACATGCACGAACCGAGCGAGCTCAATGCAGAAAATTGGCGGCTTACGGTCGGCGGTGAAGTTGAAAAGCCATTCACTTTAACTTTGACAGAACTCTCCAAGCTCGAATCGCATTCCGTGGTCGACACACTTGAATGCGCGGGCAACGGACGCAGCCTGCACCGTCCGCAGGTTCCCGGCATTCAGTGGGGCAAAGGCGCGGTGAGCACGGCGCGATTCTCCGGCCCTCGCCTGCGTGATGTACTGCAGCGCGTCGGAGTGAAATCCACCGGTAAGCACGTCATGTTTCGTGGCCTCGACGAAGTGCCGGGCAAAGTCCCGCCCTTCATTCGCAGCATTCCGATCGCGAAAGCCCTGGACTCCGACACTCTCATTGCCACGCACATGAATGGCGCGCCGCTGACCAAGCACCACGGCTTCCCGAGCGCGCGCCCTGGTCCCCGGCTGGATTGGCGCCGCGTCGTGCAAGTGGCTCACTGAGGTCAAAGTGCTCGAATCAGAATTCGTCGGCAACTTCATGAGCCCGGGTTACCGCTTTCCCAACCAGCCTGTGAAGCCGGGTGATGCCGTGAAGCCCGAAGATACCCACCCGGTCACGGCCTTGAACGTGAAATCGGTGATCTCCGGCCCGCTCGACGGTTCCACCCTGAAGGTGGGCAAACTTGCCGTCCACGGTGCTGCCTGGGCCGGCGAAGCCGACATCATCAAGGTCGAGATCTCCACCGACGGCGGCACGAGTTGGAATCCCGCCACTCTCGGCCGCGACCAGGCGCACTATGCCTGGCGTCTGTGGAGTTACGACTGGAGACCCAAGGCCGGAGACTACACCATCCTGTCGCGCGCGACCGACAACCAAGGACACACGCAGCCCGCGGCTCCAGTCTGGAATCCGAGCGGCTATCTCTATAACGCTGTTGACCAGGTGAAGATCCATGTTTCGTAAGAATCATACGAAGTTGGCCGCGATTACGTTGGCTTCGATGTTTCCATTTGCTGTGATCGCTCAAAAGGCGGCGCCGTCCAAGGTCACAGAGGATCTTCCTTCTGGCCCGATGCAGGCCAAGGCCACTACGTCCTGCCTGGAATGCCACGAGGCCCGCATCATCCTCCAGCAGCGCCTCAGCAAGGCTACCTGGACCAAGGAAGTGGACAAGATGATCAAGTGGGGAGCGGTCGTCGATGCCAGCGATCACGATGCCCTGATCGATTACCTGAGCACGAACTTCAGCCCAGACCAACCGCCCTACGAAGCCCAGCGGAGTGCTTCGGAGAAGAGTGCCGCAAGGAAGAAATAGCTGCAAATGCAAAGCGCTACCGACCCAGTGTCCTACAAGCAAGCAGACACTACGGTAGCGCCGCTACTTCCTAAACCCCCGAATCTGAGAAAGTATAGAAACCTGAATCCACTCCTCATAGTGCAATACTAGGTACTGGCTCGTTTATACCCGAGGGATGGCTAGGACTTCTCCTCGGTGCTCCCTGTGTCCTGTATGGTTGAGCTCTTTTCCGCACGAAGCAGGGGAAATAAGATTACATCCCGGATCGTATGTGAGTCGGTCAAGAGCATACACAACCGGTCGATTCCTACGCCCACGCCCCCGGCCGGAGGCATCCCGTAGGACAGGGCGCGAATGTAGTCTTCATCCATCTGGTGCGCTTCTTCGTCGCCGCGCTCGCGTTCCTTCAACTGTGCTTCGAACCTTCGCCGTTGATCCTCGGGGTCGTTGAGTTCGCTGAAGCCGTTGGAAATCTCCATCTGCCCGGCGAAAATCTCGAAGCGCTCGGTCCACTCGGGCTCATCCGGCTTCTGCTTCGAGAGGGGAGAGACCGCCGTCGGAAATTCATAGATGATGGTCGGCTGCGTAAGATGCTCTTCGGCGGCCGCCTCGAACAGCGCTGCAATCGTTTTGCCTACCGGAGCGCTCGGCTCATACGCCATATGCGCGTGTGCCGCGTTGAACCGCTCCACCAGTTTCCGCACGGCATCGCTGCTCGAGAAATCCCCCATCTCCGCCTTCGCGCCCGCCGCTTCCGGCCAGTGGTGAATGATGGCCTCGCGCATGGTCATGCGCTGCCAGTTGGCCCAATCGATTTCCTGATCACCCCACTTTGATTTAGTTCCGCCATTGACGGCCTTCGCAGCTTCGGTGATGACCTCCTGCGTAACATTCATGATGCCCTGGTAGTCGGTGTAGGCCTGATATGCCTCCAGCATGGTGAACTCAGGATTCCACCGCCATCCCAGCCCTTCATTCCGGAAGTTGCGGTTGATCTCATACACGCGGTCCAGTCCGCCCACCACCAGCCGCTTCAAATAGAGCTCGGGTGCGATCCGAAGATAGAGATCCATGTCGAGTGTGTTGTGATGCGTTACGAATGGCCGCGCCACTGCCCCGCCGGCGATGGGCTGCATCATCGGCGTCTCGACCTCGATGAAGCCATGCGATTCCATGGTGCGTCGCATCGACTGCACCATCTTCGTCCGCTTCAGGAAAACTTCGCGCACCTCCGGATTCATCACCAGATCGACGTATCGCTGGCGGTAGCGCAACTCGACGTCGGTCAGCCCGTGCCACTTCTCCGGCAACGGCAACAGATCTTTGCTGAGAAAGGTGATTTCCTCCACGTGAACGGTCAGTTCGCCGGTGCGGGTGCGAAACAAGTATCCGCTGACGCCGATGTGATCGCCCAAATCGAGCAGCCGGTATAACTCGAAGCCTTTCTCGCCAACCGCGTCTTTCTTCACGTAAATCTGCAATCTCTTCCCGTCCTGCTGCAGGTGGGCGAATCCGGCCTTGCCCATCAGACGGATCGCCATGATGCGCCCGGCGACGCGGACGTTGACACGACCGGCTTCCAGTTCCTCGCCGGTTTTGGCGGTGAACGCCGCCAGAATCTGCTCCACTGTGTGGGTGAATTCGTACTTGGTGCGGTAGGTCGGCTGGCCAAGGGCCTCAATCTGCTTCAGCTTTTCGCGCCGCAGGTTATAGATCTGGTCGTCCAGTGCCAAAGGGATCCTTTTTGTTCTTCGAGATGGAAGGGAGATTATAAACAACGCCTTGGCGCATCTTCAGAGCCGACCCCTGCCTTCCACCTCGGCGTCCTGCGAGGCGACATTTATCTAATCTGCCGATTCGTGATGCGAGTGCGAGAATCCGACTAATTTTCCCACACGCCCGCGCCCCCTTGTTTTTCTCGCCGTTCTGCCTCATGGATCATCCGTTCTCCGCGGAGATCCGCCTTCAGAGAGAGCTCGGTTATATCCGAACTGTTCTCGACTCGGAACAAAGCTTCCGAAATGCGGCGCACCGCCTCTTGAATGAAGCGGTCCTGCTGGGCGGGATCGGTAATGTTCGAAGCCATCATCACCTGGGTAAGGGCGTTGCGGACGTGATGGTTTAGAAAGGAGAGTTCCAGGGTCCGACGGATGGATCTTTTGCGAGCCTGTTCAAGCGCAATCGTTGCCAGGAAAATGACGACCAGCGTGTCCACCAGGGGTCCGGCCCCAGCGCTGATGTACCATGGGACGTTCCGATGGTAAAAAACAGCGCTCGCGGCCATTCCCAGGACCACGGCCATCGAGCCCAGGACCAACGCAGTGGTCAGAGATTGCAGGAAGGACCCAGACATGTTCCTCGAGAGGCCCTTAGAGCGCTTGTAAGAGCGAGCTTTCTCGGGCTCATAGGTTTTCATAACAGCACCCCGCATTCGCCGATTCGGAGCCTAATGCCGGTATCCGCATCGCCGCAGTTCTCGCCCTGGGGGCGAGATGGCCTGGGTGCTCGCTTACTTGGCTCGCCATTGAAGTGGGCAGACTCCTCATCTGGAGCAGCCGCTTCGAGGAGGCTGAATCTTGAGACTCTTCCCCTAGAAGGTCACAGTGACCGATGATGGCCGACAGCCCGTTGATTAGATGATCGACCGACCTGCAATCGGGCTGACACTCTTTCCCGGTTGGCTCTTCCATATTGCTAAAACCCTCTTCGCACAATGATGGAAAAGTGTCGCCCGGTTCACGCTGGGGAGGATGTGATTTAGATCACAATTGATCGAGTTTTTTGCGGATGCCTGATTTTCGGTACGTTTCAGTCAGCCCGTGGGCTTTCCCCTAGTGGGGTGGACCGATATTTCGTTTGATGCTTGCCTTCTGTAATGTACCATGGTACATTGGTACACATGGCCGACGATCCCAAACTCGAAATTGAGCGCGTGCAGACCGGCGTGCGAATCGAAAAAAGAATCCTCAAAGTTCTCAAGGCCTTCGCTGAATACCACGACATGACTCTCGGCGACGTGCTCGA
>Ga0075030_100000231_pt1 | contig 46626 bp, 37 predicted proteins | sample LitLauG_LLR_2012_FD_71393 | JGI IMG/M metagenome (GOLD analysis project Ga0075030, IMG submission 71393) | Freshwater sediment microbial communities from Pennsylvania, USA - Little Laurel Run_MetaG_LLR_2012 | ecosystem: Environmental > Aquatic > Freshwater > Creek > Sediment | place: USA... | reverse complement strand
AGTCTCGAATCTGCTAGAGCCGCTCGCCATCCAGCGGGCTAAGGTCTCGGAAGAGGCTCTCCAATCCATTGGCGGCCGGATACGCACGGCGAAAAGTCCGCGAAGCCCCGGCCGCCGCAATGAATTTCTTTCCAATCTCCGGGCACACGTGTCTCTACCGGCATCCGGGATCTGGCATCCGGCATCCGCTGACATGCCCCGTGCGTCTTGACAAACCCCCGCTCGGCCTGCCTACTCCGCCGCCACCTCGCCGCCCAGCAGCTCGCGCCCTCCCAACGACCGCCAGAACGCGAACACCGCAATCCCCAGCAGCAGGCCGAGGCTCGCCATGCCATACGGCGCGTACCAGGTCCGCCAGTTGGTCCCCAGCGTGACGGTGTTGCTGCTGTTGATGAAGAACACGCACGCGATGGTGGCCACCAGGCCGAACCGCAGCAGGCTGAACATCAGTGCTGTTACCAGGATGCCGTAGATGGCCACGCTGAGCTGCCAGTGAGGCTGGTTGAAAAGCGAGCTGTTGACCAAGGTGAACAGGGCCGCGGCCATCAGCGCGGCCAGCACATCTTTCCGCACCAGCACCCGCAGGCAGAAGATCGCGAAGAAGAAGATCAGCCCCGTCTGTAGCGCTCCGATCAGCGTGGTGGCATGGTCGCCGATCCAGTGCCTGGTCCCGAGCAGACCGAAGAGCGAACCGACCGAGTCCATCGGATTGGCCGGATCGGCCAGCAGTCCGGAGAGTTCCGCCGCAATCCATAGCCCGCAACCGATGGCCGCGCCGATCAGGACGTGCGCTCCCACCTGTGCATCCAGCCAGCCGCCCGCCAGAACGCGATTCCAGGTGACGATGGAGTGCGGCCAGCGCGACCGCACCGCCGGCTCCAGCGCCATGTAAAGCAGCCAGACCACCCCGCCTGCCAGCAACCACATCCCGAATTCCGCGAAGAACAGGCCCAGCATCCGGTTGTCGTCCACGGGGTGGACGTTGCCGGCCCACGCCACGAACATCAGGAGCATCTGGGAGATCGCCACCCGCACCGCCCCCTTGCGGTCGCTCCGGCCCCGCTTCCAGTTCCGGCGCGCCAGCAGCACCATGAAAAGGACCGTCACGGCTGCCAGCACCCGCACGAAAATGGCGCGGGCTTTGGCGAACCAAGTCTGGTTCGATGCGCGGGCCCCTCCCCCGCCAGTCGCGCTCCACGGGTAGTTAACGGCCACCTGCGAGATACGGCCCTTCCACCAGGCGATTTCGACGGTCATGGCCATCTCGGGGAACGAGGGGTGATGGCCCTTCCATGCTCGGATCTCGTCGCTCGCGCCGGCCGGAGCCAGCGTCGGTGTCGTTGGCGTGAAGGCGGAGAGGTCCAGGCCGGCCGCGCGGAAGACAACTTCCGGAGCGATCGGTGGCGTCAGCCGATCGCTGGACGGCGTGGACTGGAATTCGAGCAGCAGGCCGTTGCCGGACACCAGCGCCCGCCGCATGGCGGGCCGGCTCGCGGTGGGCGGCGGATTGTTCCTGGTCACGTTGCCGTACGGCTCGGCCACCAGGGGTTCATCACTCTCGCGGTACTCGGCCCCGATGGGCGACTCCACCGCGAACCACTCGCCCCATTTCTTGGCGCCCGGAAGCTTCTTCAGATAGTCGAGGAGGCTTTCGCGCCCATCGAGCCACAGCGCCGTGTCGCCCGGTTCGGCCGCATATCCGAAAGACGCCGCGATCTCCCTGGCCTTGTGCCCCAGAACCTCCGGGGTGTCGTAAAGGGGCGCGTTCATCATGGCCCTGGTGTGCTGGCGCACTGCCGTGGCGCCGAACAGGCAGGCCGCCACCGCGATGAGGCAGGGGATCGAGTAGCGCCGCGCCAGTCCTTCGGTGGTGCCGGCCGCTGCCACCAGTTCCGGCGACGGCGTCTCGCCCGCCGCCAGAGCCGCGGCCAGCCGGTCGCCGCCGGGCAGGGCCGCGGCCACGGCGATCGGTGTGGCCGGCCGCCGCGCCGGGTCGGGATCGAGGCAGCGGCGGATCACCTTCTCCACCGCCGGGTCGATATCGGCGGCGATCGTGGTCATGCTGGTCAACTGCGCGGCGTCCTGCATGTCGATCATTTCCTGCAGGCTCCGCGCTTCGTACGGCCGTTTGCCCGTGAACAGTTCGTACAGCACCAGCCCAAGCGCGTAGATATCGCTCCTCGCCGTGACCTCCGCGCCTTTGAGCTGCTCCGGTGCCATGTAAGCCGGCGTGCCGTTGCGGACCTCGCTCCCGGAAAGCTGGCCGGCGATGGCGGCCAGTCCGAAATCCATGATCAGGACGTCGCCGCGCTTGTTGAGCATGATGTTCTGCGGTTTCAAATCGCGATGGATCACACCCCGATCGTGCGCGGCGGCCAGGCCGGCGCACAGTTTGCGCGCCGTTTCGACCGCTTTGTCCGCCGGCAGCCGGCCGATGCGCAGCAGCAGCGAGGCCAAGTCTTCCCCATCCACGTACTCCATCGAGATGAACGGCATGCCGTTCACCTCGCCAATGTCGTAAACGCGGCAGACGTTGGGGTGGGAGACCTGGCGCGCCACTCGCACTTCGCCGTGGAAACGCTCCAGCAACCGTGGATTGTGCGATGCTTCTTCGGGTAGGAATTTCAGGGCTACCGACTGGCCCAGCGCCAGATCCGTGGCGCGGTAGACTTCGCCCATGCCGCCGCGCCCCAGCAACCCGAGAATGCGATACCGTCCGGCCAGCATCGTTCCCGCAAGGAACCGGCCTTCGTCGGCAGTCGCGCTGGATTCAAAGGAAACCGAGGATTTGGACGGTGGCTGACCCGTGTTGGGAACGGCCACCGTCTCCAGGACCGAAGGATCGAGCTTTGGCTCCATCGCTTCTGATTCTAGTATCTACGCCGCTGTTTGCCAATGGCGGGGCAGGCTTCAGCCGGCTTGAGCCTGGTGCGCCCAGGTGCTACCCACGCCCGGATTTTGCGCTGGTCTTTCCAGTGAGCGCGGACAGCAGTGCCTTTCCGTCGGGGCTGCCCAGGCCGGTGCAGGCATCCCATCCCGGGCCGGCCGTGAATGCGCCGTTGGTTCCCGAGGTGATATCGTGCAGGGCCTTTTGAGTGGCCGCGCTATAGAGCGCGGTGTTGACAAAGCCGAGCGGCTTTCCGAGCTGTTGATTCATCAGCGCGATCAGTGCGGCCCACAACGGCGCTACCGCGCTGGTTCCTCCGAACACCGCGGTCCGGCCATCCACGCGAATCTGGTAACCCGTGGCCGGGTCGGCGTCGCCCGAGATATCGGGAACGCCGCGTCCCTTGAAATGCGATGGGTTCACCGACACCGGCACCTTGGCATTTGCCTGATAGGTAGGCAAGGGGAACGTCTCGCTGATCCCCCCTCCACTGGCGCCATTGCCGGGGCCGTGGTTCCATACCACCTCTTTGGTGATCTTGTTCTTGGACGATTCCAGCCGCGTGCCGCCGCAGGCCAGCACATTCGGGCTGGATGCGGGGAAGTCCACATGCGCCGCGCCATCCGTCTGGCCATCGGCCGAGCCGTCGTCTCCGGACGCGCAGCAGACCGTCACTCCGAGGAGGCCGGCGTCGTGAAAGGCCGAATCGAAGGCGCTCAACGATTGCGGGGTCCACGTCGATTCCGGCCCTCCCCAACTGATCGAAATCACCGAAGGCTTACGCACCTTGTCGTGCACCGCCGTAGTGATGGCATCGAGGAAGCCCTGGTCGGTATTGGGCCCGAAGTAGACCGCGATCCGGGCGCCCGGCGCGATCGCGCCCACCACTTCGATATCCAGCAGCACTTCGCCATCGGCGCTGTTGGGGTTCCCCACCGGTTGGTTCGACGCGCCATCCACCGAGACCGCAGTCACGCTGGGTGGAGTTCTGATCCCGAGGCCGTTGAAATACGTCCTCAGATCCGAGGAGCGGAATCCACCGCCCAGTTCGATGATGCCGACGGTCTGCCCCGAGCCGTTGCCAGTAGTCGGATAGTCGTACAGCTTGGAGACCGCGATGGGAGTGTAGGACGTGTCGCCTGCCGCCTTCGGACCAACCTGCGCCGTCATGCGGCGAAGATGTGTCCTGGATTGCGGGCGTTCATCCATCCCGAACACGCCGACGATGGTATCTCCCAGGTTGTGCGGTATGTAAAGCGCCCCGACGCGCCCACGGAAAATCCCGTCCTTGTTTTGGAAGAGCTGAAGCTCCGTGGCGAAAGCCTCGGACATGTCGGCGACGGTTCCCGAAAGCACCACGGTGCGCCGCGCCAGATCGACCTCCGCTACGGTCAAATCGTTATCGCTGGCAAACTCCTCGACCAGAGCGACATCGGCCGGATCAGCCCCGAAACGACCCGCGAACTCCTCCCGCGTCACCGTTTCGGACCCTGGTGCGGGAAGGTCGGAATTCCGCCGGCGTAGCAGCACGGTAACGGTCATCTGGGCATTAGGATCGGGGCTTCCGACGACCTGAGATCGGGGGATCGCCTGACGCTCGGAACCTCGCAACGCGACTCTTTCAACTGGCATTCAAAACCTCCTGTTTTGACGTTAGTTAGTGAAACGCCGGTTAAGAGCATATCACTCCACATCAACTAAACATAGCCAAAGATACTCGAATTTACTTGAAATTACTTGAAACCGGGCGAATTCGGCGCAGTCCGTCACCGCCCGTAACACTGGAACGGCCCCCAGTAATAGGGCGTCCGATAGGCCGAATGGATCAGCCCGACTTGCGCCGTGCGCAGGGCCTCGGACGGGGCGGTTCCGGCGGCGATGCCGGTGTAGAAGCGGTCCATCAGGAGCGAAGTGGACTGGTCGGCGACGTCCCAAAGCCCGGCCACTACATGCCGCGAGCCGGCCTGGAGGAAGGCCCAGGTCAGCCCAACCAGCCCTTCACCGGCGTAGGTGCGCGCCCCGGAGCTGCGGCATGCCGAAAGCGTCACGAGATCGGCGCGGAGCGGCACGTCGATGACGTCGCGGGCCAACAGCCGAAAGCCGCTGCCCGGGGATAGGATGATGGCGGAATCGAGCGGGCTTTGGCGGTTGGCTTCGGCGTGGGCCGTGAAGTGAATCACGTCGTAACTACCGGGGCCACGCTGTTTCCAGATGTCGGGGCGCGCTCGGTCACCCACGATGCTGGTGACACCGGGGGAGAGATGCTGGCCGACGAGAGCGATCTCGCCAGCGGCGAACTCCAGCGGAGGGAAGCTGGCGTTCGGAGACACCGGGTTGCCGACAATCAGGGTCCGGCGCGCGGCGGGGGCCGGTTTGCGCTCGCCCCGGAAGACGCCGAATGACGGCGCGATGGCGACGGCAACGTCTTCGATCCAGTAGTGCGGACTCGCGGCCCCGTAAACCGGGAGCGTGGCGAAGCTGAGTTTGTGCAGCGGCCCGTCGGGAACCACGATCACCGAGGTTTCATGTTCGAGGATCTTCGCCGCGGGTGCGATCAGGATGTCGTACAGCCTCCGCCCGGCCTCGTTTTCCACCACCAACGGGTCCCGCATCAACTCCACAAATCCACGGTATTCCTCCACGAGCCCGGCGATTTCGGACAAAGAGGCGCTCAGCCGAAAGCACTGGACTTCCTTGGGCGTGGTGACCCAGAGGAACGAGCCGCCGGGCGCCAGCCAATAGGATAACCAGACGCTGCCGGATTGGCGCGCGATCGCGGTGAACTCCGCCTCCTGGCGCGGCGAGGCGGACGGGAGGCTGGTGCCGAAACGCTGGGATAAGACGCGAGCACGGCTGCTATCGGCCACGGCCAGCGCCTTGACCCGCTGGTTCTGCGACATGAGCGCTTCGACATAGTCCTGATAGAAACCAATCAGTCGCGAGAGAAAGGTGATTTTATTATCCTTGCCGCTAAGGTCCGACTGGCTTTGCTCGATCGTCTGAATCGCGGCCTCGAAGTTGCGGTTGGCGCTGGTGGCGTCGCCCTCGGCAGCCCAGGTTCTGGCGATACCGGCATAGGCGGCCCACTTCACGGAAGCCTCGCCTGGGTTGGATGCAATCACTTGTTGGTAGATGGCGCGGGCGTCGGCCAGGCGGCTCCGTCCGCGGGCGATGTCGGCGCGGTCGATACTCAGATATACTTGGGAACTCGATTCCGGGCCGAGACCGTGAGCTTCGCGCAGAGCCTGTTCCGCGCCGTCCCAATCGCCAATGGCTGTAAGCGCCAGAGTCAAATTGCCGGCCCACCTCGCGGCATCGGGCCGAGCGCCGAACTTGCGGGCCATATCGTATGCCTGGCGGTAGTATGAGATGGCCTTTTCCGGTTGCTCCTGGTTCAAGTAAAGGGTGCCGGTTTCTCCGAGCGCTCTGGAGAGCTGCGTACCCGGCCTGGTAAGGCGAAGCGCCTCCTGGCTATAGTACAGGGCTTTGTCGAAATCTCCCAGACGTGAGTAACACAGGACCAGATTGTTACCGGCCGTGGCGGCAGACTGATTGGCGCCAACTTCGTGAAAGAGTTGCTGAGCACGGGTGAGGAGCGGAATGGCCTCGTCAAAGCGCGACTGGCGAATCCAGGCATACCCGGCGTTGTTGAAAGCGGATGCCATCATCCATACATTGCCGGCCCGTTCGGCAGCCTGGCCCGCCTTTTCAAGGGTGGCTTGGGCAAGCGTGAACTGTTTTTGAACGATGAGCAGTTGAGCGAAGCGGATATCGATCTCGGGCTCCAAATCCTGCCGCGCGTTCTGCCCGGCCAGCCTTCGAGCTTCGTCAAGGAGCTCGCAAACTATCGATGGATTAAAGTTGGGCTGGAGCAGGAAGTGGCGGGCGGATAGAACCCGGCGGCGGATTTCAAACTCGGCCGAAGTTGCGTGCGAACCCGTCTCCAGCACGGCTAAGTCTTCGGTACCAAGGTTGCGCTCTACCAGCGCCTCCGCTTCGAGCAGGCGGAACCGCCAATACCAGTCGGATGGCGGCTGGTCTTTCCAGCCCGCGTGCGCCTCGGCGACAGCGGCAGCGAAGTCGCCGTCGCGAAGCAAAGCGAGAGTTCTCCGATGGCGTTCTCCGGGCGGTGCGGCGGGGCTGAAGCTTCCCAGCATCGCGGCAACCGCCCCGAGCGATAGAGTTGCCGCGAGGCAGCGAATATAAGGGCTAAGTCGTCGATCCGTTCGGGTCGGCGCACCCAGCCGTTGCCTGCGCTTGGAACGGGCAGCCCAATTCGAACCGAACCATGGTGACGCGGCGGTTGTACGCATTCATCAACACCTCGCCAAAGTGAATCTTGCCGAACCCTTCCAGAGGTAGAACGTTGCCCTGGAAGACCTGTTCCCCCCATACCAGGCGGCGCACGAAGGTCGTCACCACGTAACCGGCTCCAGTGCGCGGCAGAGGATTGCCGAACTTGGCCCCGCCGGCAGGGTGCCTTAGGCAAGGCTGGTACTTGTTGAAGAAATCCTGGTCGTTCTGGTATTGCCCCTCGAACTGGGACATCGTCGGGAAGTCGTCGAGGTCGTCATCGAAGTGGACCGTGATCTCGTGGCGATCCAGCCGCATGTCGCCGAAAACCACTTCGGTTGGAACGATGGTCGGCTGGTTATCCGTCCCGTCATGATCGGAAACCATCTTGATCCGGATCTGGTCCGCTACGAACACGTGCGGATCGTTCTTGACGACAAGGTCGGCAATGGAGCATTTGATGGTAGTGATGAAGTGGCCGTCTTCGGGACGAAATTCGCCCTTGCAGTCCGCGACCGTTGCGCCCCAATGGAACACGTCCCCGTGGTTAGCGCCTCGGGAAGTGGCGATGCTCCATCCGCCCACAACCGAAAGCGCGCTGTGGGGTGGTCCCTTGATGAGTTCAAAGTGCGGTTGCCCTTTGACGGCTTCGATGCGGCCCCCAAAGGGCATGGCATTGCCGTGGAAGATAAAGCGTGGTCCATCCGGTTTGATCGACATGAGATGTATTATCTCCCGCTTGGATGGAACTTGAACGATCGGGGCTCGGCGGAAGGAGCGGCGGCTTGGCGGACGGTCAGGGTGTACTCGGCCGAAGTCAGCATCGAGGCCGGCAGAAGCAGTTTGAACGAGGCGCCATGCGGCGGCGCCGGAGCAGATTGGCTGTCGATGATCTTCCCGGAGCCGGTCAGCCGCAGATCCCACTGCAATTCGCCGGTAGCCCCCGGGAGATCGGCTTCCAGTAGGATGAACGCCCCCACTCGCTTCACGGAGATGGGCGCGGCGACGCCTCGCGTTTCCGGACGCAGCAGGATCGATTCCACAACTTCCGGGCGATCCAGACCGCGCAGCCGCGCCGCCTGGTAAGTGCTGGTTCCCGCGACTATCGTCATCACGGCCAGAGCGCCGGCCCAGGCGAAGTTGGGGCTCCACCGAAACCAGAACCAGCGTGATTCGGGGACGGCAGCGGCTGCCCGCTGTTTGGGTGGCTCGGACTTGGGTGACGGCGCAAGCACATCCTTGGCGCCGGCCGTGAGCGCCGCCAGGTCGCGCACGTCCTGCGCGCACTCGTGGCAAGCGAAGAAATGCTCCTCGAACTCTTCCCGTTCGGTGTCGTGCAATTCTCCGAGCACGTATCGTTCGGCTGCCATGGTGTCTACGGCTTCATCGTGTCCCAAATTCAGGCCTCTCATGGTTGTTGTGTCGAATCCAACGAATTCGTTACAGGCCGGACGGCGGCTGCGGCCTGTTTTTCCTCCAGGAGTTGGCGGAAACGCTTCTTGGCCCGGTGCAACAGCACGCGAAGATAGTCGCGCCCAACACCCTGCTCCCGGCACACCGAGTCCTTATCGCGCTCGTCGAGAAAGATGGCGCGGATCAGGGCGCGGTCCTTGGGGGCCATTTCCTCGATCAGGCTGTGCATATGGCGGCGTGTCTCTTGGGTAACGAGCTCGCGTTCAATGCCATTGTCCGGATCGCGCGGCTCGATGGCGGCTTCGTCCCACTGTTCGTGCCGCGCTCTATTCCTGAAATGTTCCAGAATCACTTTGTTGCAGACCGAATGGACGTAGGCGCCCAAGCACTCCGGATGCTGGACTCCCCCCCGGCGCAGCGATCGAAGCACCCGCAAGAATACTTCCTGCCGCAAGTCTTCCAGTTCCTCGCGGGAGCGCAGCCGCTGCCTCAACTTGACCAGCAGTAAGGGGGAAAAGTAGCCGACGAAATGGCGTTCGGTCTCGCCGTCGCCGGCAGTGAGGCGCTGCACGTAGTTGCGGTCGAAAGAAAAGAACTCCAACGACTTTCTTCGCTCCTGCGTTCCGCCAGAATACACAGATCTCATCGCAATCGCAACAGCGGGTTGGGTCAGACTGCTTTCCGTTGTTGCCGGTTTGGTCATGTACATGAAGCCTTTCTCCTTGCGTGGCTACGCAAGGCGCCTATTTCCTTGTTAAGAATCGGGCCTTGGCGTTTCATCCAGCCGGCGAGAAGAGTGCGATCGTTCACAGAGTTGAGGGGTGGACCAGTAGACACCCCACGAAGCCCTGCCTCAACGTGCTGGGCGTTGGCGGCCAACGAGACGGTGAACTACACGTCCGACGCGCTGAACCGGCGAATGCGACGAACGGGCGTTGGGGGCAGGGGGTTCGCGCTGGTGCGCAGACGCGGAACGGGCTGCTGAATGAGCTACACGTACGACCCGAAGGGGAAGCGGCGTGGAAGACGAACACGTACGACGGGAGCAAGGAGGGTTACTTTTACGGGATCGGGGGGCAACGGCTGCTGACGGTGCCGCGTGCGTACGCCACGGACGGGACGTGGCAGTGCCATCCGCGAAGACGAACGTGTATTTTTGGGGGGAAGCTGATTCGGGCGAACGGGTACGGGGAGCGGATGTCGTACTGCCCGTATGGAGGAGAAGACGAGCAGGGCGGACGGGCGGGAGAAATTCGGGACGTACTACCGGGATTCGACGGGTCAGGATTATGCGGATCAGCGATACCACGCCTCGGGGACGGGAAGCTTCTTTACGGCAGATGCGTATAGGGCAAGTACGGCGGGACAGAACAACGGACGGATCACGCAGGCCGTCGACGGGGTGGCCAACGAGACGGTGAACTACACGTACGACGCGTTGAACCGGCTGGCGGGGGCGAATGCGACCAACGGGAGTCGGGGGCAGGGTTCGGGTACGACGGGTTTGGGAACCTGACGGGGAAGAGCATGACGCAGGGGACGGCGCCGACGCTATCGGTGGGGTACGATCCAGCGACGAATCACCAGGTGGGGATGGCGTACGATGGGAACGGGAACGTGGCGGCGGGAAGTTACGATGTGGAGAACCGGCTGGTGGGGCAGACGGCTGAACGGGCTGGCGATGAACTACACGTACGACCCGAAGGGGAAGCGGGTGGAGAAGACGAACGGGAACGACGGGAGCAAGAGGTGTACTTTTACGGGATCGGGGGGCAGAAGCTGCTGACGGTGGCCTGTGGGTACGACTACGCCACGGATGGGACGTGGATCTGCAGTGGGAAGCCGAACGTGTCGGCATAGTGGCCGCTCAGATGGGTGCGGATCTCAAGGCCGGGGCGTCTCGGGATAGTATCGGAGCAAGAATTCGTCAAGAGCTATGTCAACACTAAAATCGAATTGGCGGACCTTGTCTAAGATCGCCGTGTGCTTGGTTTTCGGGGCCTTCACCCAACGCTGTGGTTGGGAGCGGGCGATGATATTTCCGTCGCCATCACGGTCTGCGGCAATCGAAATCTGGCGCGCGCCGCGGATTAGCTCCTGGAAGGCACGCTTGGAGTTGGTGACCGAACGGCGAAGGACAGTACTATACGCACAACCTCGCGAAGCTCTCGTACGCTTTGCCCATGTCTACTGGTCGCAGAATGAAGCGACGGTAGGCATCTTCGCGCTGATCGGTACACTCGCTGCCGATGTCAAAACCGGCAAGGTCATACCATTCGCACAAATTCAAAATGAGTTTGCGAAATCACTTCGTGAAACTTACAACATACCGGCTACGGAGGATCCAATAGCGTGGGCTGCGAGAAGTCCCGCGGAGGACGCGTTTGCAAAACTCCACCCGGAAATCCAGCCTCGTTAGCACAGCAGAATTGGGTCTCCTGCACCGGCGGCTCCGGTGCGGATCAGCGATACTACGCGGTGGGGACAGGGAGGTTTGGGATGCCGGACCCGGGCGGCCTTGCGACGGCGAACCGGTATGCGTATGTCCAAGGTGACCCGGTGAACTTCAACGACCCGACCGGGCGGCTCAGGGCGGCCCCGGATTTCAACTGCGGACCAGAGTGGATCACAGACGCCTCATTGAGTGCGCCATGCTCCGGTGGCAACTACACGATTTATGATGATTGGGGAGGAGGTGGTGGGGGCAGTAGTTTCTGCGGCGGGAGCTACTTCAATCCTGTTCCAGGCCCGTCCTGCTATGCGCCCGTATCGGTGCCCATCTCGACGCCGACGTCGGCGCCAAAAAAAACCGACTGCTTTGCCCAGCTAAAGGACAGGCCGGTGAATGATCCGAAGGCTGCAAAAGTGAACGCGGTCCACACATCTTGGTGGGTTCAGGATTCGACCGGCACACAGTACATCATTTGAGGTGGGCCGACGGACCCGAATACATCAGGAACTCGCTATTTGAATGTTTCTGTTACGGCCGGAAGCAACAATGGCACGGACAGCAGCGCCGCGCTTACTGACTGGAACAGCGGACTATCGTGGATGAATTGCGACCAGTGGATGCCATGGTAGGCGCGGGTAGGGATTGGCAACACCACCACAACGGCACGGTCGTTTACAATCCGATTCGGGGTGCCTATGACGGCTGAGCCGCTCACGATCAAGGGTTTTGGCTCGCCTACAACTGTATTGGATAACCACAATGGTCAGAACAGCGTCACAATCAATGGGATTGGGCTCGGCCGTGACCCGAAAACAATGTGCAAATAAAGGCTGTCACTATGTCCGCTCCAACTAGAGTTGGGTCTGATCTGCTGATCGCCACTGCGATTGCCGGGGTGATCGAATCTGTGCTGACCGCGTGGGCGTTTGTGACTGCAGGACGGCTTGATGGGCGGCACGTGTGGCTTGAAATATCACAGATGCCCGGTGCGCAGATATCGGAGCAACTCTTTCGCCACATTGGTTGGCTACCGGCCATTGTTTCGACCTTCGTGATCCAGTGGCTGCTCTTTGCTGCGGTGATCTTGGCAATCAATCGTTTCTGCCAGCTATTCTCGCGGCGTTTGGTAAGGGATGCGTAATGTCCCTGGCCCGGTAGGTCGGACGCAGATCACCAATTCGCGTGCCCTCGGCGCCATGTATGCGTTCTACTACGATGGGACGCAGCACCTGACGAGCCTCTGTTTCCAGATGGCTTCCACCACCGCCGGCGGGTTCATGGGCAGGCGGCGCATGCGGACTCCCGCCGCGCGGTAGATCGCGTTGGCGATGGCGGCGGGCGGGGAAACGATGTTCGCCTCGCCCACTCCGCGCACCCCGAAGGGATGCCCCGGGTTCGGCACTTCGACGATGGCGGTGTCGATCATGGGCAGGTCGAGCGCCGTGGGCATGCGGTAGTCGAGGAAGCTGGAGTTGAGCATGGTTCCGTCCGGGCTCATGTAATACTCCTCGTTGAGCGCCCACCCGATGCCCTGAGCGCTGCCGCCCTGCATCTGACCCTCGACGTAGGAGGGGTGGATGGCTTTGCCGGCGTCCTGCACGGCCGTGAAGCGCAGGATCGAGACCTTGCCGGTTTCGGGATCGACCTCGACGTCGGCGATACAGCCGGCGAAGGAACCGCCCACGCCTTTCGGGTTGACCGCGCCCCGGCCCACCACCGGACCGCCGGTCTCGCCCAGGCGCGCTGCCAGTTCGCGGAAGGTGAGCGCCTTGTCGCCTGAGCGGAACACGCCGGCTTCCGCGGTGACCGAGGCCGCGTCCACCTCCCACAGCTTGGCCGCGCGCTCCTTCAGTTGACGCATCACGTCCTGCGCCGTTTCCCAGGCGGCCCAGCCGGTGGCGAAGGTGGTGCGGCTGCCGCCGGTGACAAACGTGTAGCCGATCGAATCGGTATCGGCCACCGAAGGGTTCACATCTTCGGCGGGGATGCCGAGCACTTCCGCCGCCTGCATGGCGATGGAGGTGCGGGTGCCGCCGATGTCGGTCGAGCCCTCCACCAGGTTCACCGTGCCATCGGCGTTCACACTGATGCTGCAACTGGAAGGGAAACCGATGTTGAACCAGAAGCCCACGGCCACACCGCGGCCGCGGTTGGGTCCTGCGAGCGGCGCGCTGTAGTGCGGATGCCGCCGCAGCGTTTCCAGCACTTCGACGCAGCCGATGCGGCGGTACTTGGGTCCGTCGGCGCGGCGCGTTCCTTCCTTGGCCGCGTTGCGCAGGCGAAACTCGATCGGGTCAATCCCCAGCTTTTCGGCGATCTCGTCCACCACGGTCTCGGCGGCGAAAGCGGCGTTGGTGGCGCCCGGCGCGCGATAGGCCGCCGTGCTCGGCTTGTTCACCACCACGTCGTAGCCGTCGATCGCCACGTTGGCAATGTCGTAGGCGGCGAAGATGCACATGGCGCCGGGCACCACCATCGAGCCCGGATAAGCACCGGCCTCGTAAGCGAGGTAGGCCTGCGCGGCGGTGATGCGGCCATCGTTGCGCACCCCGAGCTTGACGCGGATGTGCGAGCCGGGCGTCGGCCCCGAGCCTTCGAAAACGTCCTTGCGCTGCATCACCATCTTGACCGGGCGCCCGGTCTTGCGCGAGAGCAGCGCCGCCACCGGTTCCAGGTAGACCGGGATCTTGCCGCCGAAGCCCCCGCCGATTTCCAGGGGGGTTACCTTGACGCGCGAAACCGGAATGTCGAGCACACAGGCGGTAACCTCGCGGACGACGAATGCGCCCTGGGTGCTGCACCAGACCAGCACCCGGCCATCGTTGTTCCACAGGGCGGTGGCGGCGTGGGGCTCGATGTAGCCCTGGTGGACGGTGGCGGTGTGAAATTCCCGTTCCACCACGATGTCGGCGGCGGCGAAGCCGGCATCGATGTCGCCCATGGCGAAGCGGATGTGGTCGGCCACATTGCTCGCCCGGTCGGTGGGCTGGCCCAGTTCCTTGGTCTTGAGGTCTTCGTGCAGCAGCGGCGCGCCTTGCTGCATGGCCTCGGGCGCGGTGAGGACACAGGGCAGGGGTTCGTAGTCGACTGCGATGAGCCCGGCGGCCTCCTCGGCAATGTGCGGGCTGACGGCCGCCACCGCGGCCACCGCGTGGCCGCGGTAGAGCGCCTTGCCCGCGGCGAGCATGTTGCCGCGGACGTAGCTCAGCGGGACATCGCCGTCGCCCAGATCGACCAGGCGGTCGGGTCCCTGCGGCATATCGGCGGCGGTCACCACGGCCTTGACGCCGTCAAGCGCCAAGGCTTTCGAGGCGTCGATGCGGAGAATGCGGGCGTGCGCGTGCGGGCTGCGCAGAATAGAGCCATAGAGCAATCCCGCGGCCTGGAAGTCGGCGCCGTAGAGCGCCCGTCCGGTCACCTTGTCCGCGCCGTCGTGGCGCACGGGCCGCGTTCCGACGACGGCGTATTCCCGTTGGCTCATCGTGGTGCCTCCTCCATTGGTTGTGCCTCAGAAATGGCCGCAGCCTGCTGGACTGCGCGCACGATCTTGTCATAGCCGGTGCACCGGCAGAGATTGTTGGCGAGGTACAGGCGGATGCGCTCCTCGCTGGGGTGGGGCTCCCGATCAAGCAGGGCCTTGGCCGCGACGATAAAGCCCGGGGTACAGACTCCGCACTGCAAGGCGGCTCCCTCCAGGAACGCGCGCTGGATGGGGTGCAGTTGGCTGCCCCGCGCGATGCCCTCGATGGTGGTGATGGCGGCTCCTTCGGCCTCCACCCCCAGCACCAGGCAGGACGTCACGATGCGATCGTCCATGATGACCGTGCAGGCGCCGCAATTGCCGTCGTTGCAGCCCTCCTTGGTGCCGGTGAGGCCGAGGATGTCGCGCAGGCACTCCAGCAGGCTCTGGCGCGGCTCGCACAGAAACTCACGCGGCTCGCCGTTGATGGTGGTTCGGACGTGAACTTTGTCGTGCATGGCTAGCGTGCCTCCCGGGCCTTTTCAATGGCGGCTTCGAGCGCGCGGCGCGTGAGCACGCCGCACAGGTGCCGCCGGTACTCGGCGGTGCCGCGCATGTCGGTGATGGGCCGCGCCGCCCGGCTTGCCAGTTCGGCGGCTTCGGCCAGGGAGGCGGCGTTCACCGCCTGCCCTGCCAGGGCTTCACCGGCTTCGCGGACGAACAGCGGGGTGGGGGCGACTGCGGCTAACGCGATGCGAACCGACCGGAAGTTGCCGTTGTCGAGCATCACCTGCACCCCTGCGCCGGCCACCGCGATATCCATTTCGTTGCGCGGGATGAAGCGCAGGTAGCGCGCGCCGGAATCGGGCGCGGGTGGAGGAAGGTGGATCGACACCAGCAACTCGCCGGATTTCAGGACGGTCCGGCCAGGTGCGGTACAGAAATCTTCCGCCGCTATTTCGCGCGTGCCCGCGGGCCCCGCGATGCGGCAGCGCCCGCCAAGCGCGATCAGCAGCGGGATGGAATCGGCGCTGGGGGCCGCATTGCAGAGATTGCCGCCAAGGGACGCCCGGCCCTGAATCTGCGTGCCGCCGATCAGGGCCGCCACCTCGGCCAGCGACGGGTAGGCGCGCGCGACCGCCGCGCTGCCGTAGATCCGGTAGCAGGGCACGGCGGCGCCCAGGGTGAGCCCGCGCGTGGGATCGTAGGCGATTTCGTTAAGCTCGGGGACGCGCTTGACGTCCACCACATAGTCGGTTTCCTTGCGGCCGGACCGCATTTGAACCAGCAGGTCCGTGCCCCCGGCCAGCGGACGCGCGCCGGGATGAGCCGCCATCAGCGCCACGGCCTCGTCGAGGGATTGCGGCGCCGCGTAATCAAACCACTTCACGGAGTGTCCTGATGAGAAGGAATGGCATCAGAAAAAGTATAGCGAACAGCAGCGGGCTCAGGCCGAGCCGCCAGAGCCATCCGTTACACCGCGCACTCGCCGCGGCCCAACTGCAGCGAGTAAGCCTGTTCGTCGCCCCAATCCTGGTACAGTTCGGGGAACAACTCCGCCGGCTTGGCCAGGTCGTTGGTCATGGTGCGGAACGTCTCCACCTTGTTGCGCAACACGTACTGCCGGAAACTCTCGCCGGGCAGGCGGTTGGCGATGAAGTGGTCCAGCACGCGGCGGACGGCCTCGGGAGCCAGCCTTGCCGGGATGGACTGAACCGCCAGCCCAAACCGCATCAGGCCGTCTTCGTCGTAACCGCCGCCCAGCAGCATCTGATAGTAGGGGACCTCTTTGCCGCCGATCTTGCGGGCGTTGCCATAGAATCCGAGGTCGCCGATCCAGTGGTGGCCACACGAGTTCGGGCAGCCGCTGGCCTTAATGGTCAGCCGCTTTACCTGAGGGTCGTCATACTGCCGCACGGTCTCCTGCAGCGCGGCCCCAAGGTTCATGGTCTTGGTCAGCCCCAGGTTGCACGTGTAGGCGCCGGGGCACGTGATGATATCCTCGATCTGGCGGGCACCCGACCCAGCCAGCCCGATCTCCGCCAGCGCGGCGTACACCTGCGGCAGCCTCCGCAACTGAATGAACGCCAGCACCAGGTTCTGGTCAATCGCCACCCGCACCATGCCTTCGCCGCAGGCGGCCGCGATACGGCCGACGCCGCGCAACTGGTTTCCAGTCAGGTTGCCCTGATCCACCCGCACAATCGCGGCGGCATAGCCCAACTGCTGTTGCTCCACTACGTTGGACTCGAGCCATGCATCGTACCCGGGATCGGCATTCCACGATGGGTTGAGCACCGGCAGCAGGTCGCCGTTCGACAGCATTCGTGGCTTCGAGCGGAATCCGCCGAACCCCTCGGGCACCAGCTCGGGCCAGGCAATTCCGCCATGGGTCCGAATGTTCTCGAATTCCTTCCCGATCTGCTCTCTCATCCACTCGATGCCGCGTTCGCGCAGCACGAACTTCATGCGTGCCGTGTTCTTGTTCTTGCGATTGCCGTACTGATTGAACACCCGGATTACGGCCTCGCACTGGTTGAGCAGAAGCTCCTCGGGCACGAATTCGTCGAGCAGTTGCGCCTCCACGGGCAAGGGCCCCATGCCCCCGCCGATGATCATGCGGAATCCGCGCTTGCCGTCGCGAATCGTCGCGCGCAAGCCGATATCGTTGATCGCGCCCTGAATGCAATCGTGGCCGGCGCAGCCTTCGAATGCGATTTTGAACTTGCGCGGCAGATTGCCCGTAAGATCCTTGCGGAGGAGCGCGTAGGCCACGCGTTGCGCGTAGGGCCTCACATCGAAGACTTCGTCCTGCGCAATACCCGCCCAATCGCAGACCGTTACGTTGCGCACCGTGTTGTAGCAGGCCTCGCGGTTGGTGAGACCGACATCCGCCAGCTGGTGCATCAGGTCCGGGACTTGTTGCAGCGGCACAAAATGATACTGCATGTTCTGCCGCGTGGTGAGGTGCCCCCTGCCGCCGCCGAATTCGTCGGCGATCCGGCCCAACTGTTCTATCTGCGGGACGGTCAGGTACCCGCCTGGAATTTTGCACCGCACCATCTGGACGCCCGCCTGGCGCTGGCCGTAAATGCCGTGCTTCAGCCGGAACGGGCGGAAGGCATCTTCCGTGATCTCGCCGGCAAGGAACGCCAGCGACTTCTGCCGGAAGGTTTCGATTTCCTGGCGAACGGTTCGATCATGCTGAATCTCAAACTCTTGTCGGAGAGCCAGATCGTCTTCTGCGGCAATGGGCATTTTAATCACCTATTACTTGATGGGGATTACGGAATTAGCCTGTTTTGAGGTTACCCCATTTCGCCCGGAAGCGCAAACGATTTCGCGCGCCTCAGCCCGTTGGGCTACTCCCGGCGCAGGGAAGCCTCGATGTAGGTTGTGAAATCCTTGCCCGGCGGGGCGATTTCGAATTGGAACCTGGCGGTGGCGGCGCCGCCCGGCGTGTAGGTCATGCGATAGCGGGGGCCCGTTGCCGATGGGGCGCTTTCGAAGACGGCGGCGCCGGCCGCGCCGGATTTCACCGAATATTGGATCGTGTGCTCTTCGCTGTCGAAGTAAATGGCGCGGAAATAGTGGGATGCCTCGTCGCGGTAGACGATCATGAGGTCGTCGTGGCGGTAGGCGGGCTTGCCGTTGGCCGCGGGATATGCGGCGAAGTTTTTGCGCACCAGAATCTTGTCCTGCAGGTCGGGAGTGAACGAGAAAGCGCCGCTGCCCTGGCCGGGGCCTCGGCCGCCTTCGCCGGTCCACTTGCCGACGAGGAACTGCAACGGGCCCCAGTCGCCGGCGCGGAGAGGGCCCGCAGCCAAGAGCAGAGCGAATGCCACCAGGAAACGCATGGCTGATAGTGTATCTCTATGGCCGTGAGCTCGTAGTCACTGAATATTGAGCGTGACTACGTTCGACGCCTGCCCATCGACCGTCAGGCGAAAATTGGACTCGCCCGCGCCACGAAGGTTGAGCACGAGCCCGACGTTCACCTGATCGAGACCAACGAAGTTCGGCGCCGGGCCCGCGTACAGGACGGGCACACTGGTGCCGTTGATGGACGCGGAGACGTTGGCCGGCGAACCGGCGTTTCGGATTCCGGTTCCGTAGAAGCTCACGTAAACCGGTGTGTCCACACCCAGGTTGATCGGCAGGGCAACGCAGCCCGCGGCGCCGCATTGAAACACCGGCACCGGCGACCGCAATTGCGGATTGGCCACCTGAACCGAGATGGCGGTCGCCGCCGCCACCCCACTACCGGTTCCGTTGGCGCTGAAGAGGGCAGGCGCCACCGGCTGAACCGTGGCGGTGAAGGATTGGGTGGCGGCGGCATTGGTCAGCGCGAACGTCGCCGACCCCACCGCGCTGCCGTCCGGAACTTCGAAATTGATCTGCCCCGGCGAAACGAAGATTAGCGGCGCCTGGCGTTGGACGCCTGCTGCGTCTGTGACGGTAATTGTCACCCCGCCGAGCGCGGTAGGCAGGGGCTGGGAAGCGGCTTGGGCCGTGCCGGCCGCCAGGTTCGCGCCATAGAGGGAAGCCAGCGAGGCAGGGGCAACGGCGCTCGTGGGAGCGGCCGCGGATTGAATCGCGTTGTCGGCGCCAATCACTCCGAAATAGCGGCCCATCCAATAGGGCAGAATGTAATCGATCCCCGCGCTTTCGACCCGCCCGGAGCCTCCGCCCGCGAGTTGGAAGGGGCTGCGCTGCCAGAGGAAATCCGTGGGAACCCGGAGGGGGACAGGGATTGGCTGGCAGGCGTTCTGCCCGCAAACCGGGACAGTCTTGGAGAGGTCCACTCCGAAATCCCGCTTCGGCCTCGACAGCCACTGCTCCAACAAGGCAGCCATTTCGAGATCGCGGGTTGGATCGGGCCCTCGAAGGGCGCGATCGATGACGTCGAAGAACGCGTTCTGATGGGACGCCGAATAGTCACGCACAATCTGGTAGGCTGCCCGATTGTCCGCATTGTTCTGCAGCCGGATCAGATTGTAGAACGTCATGAAATCCAGGTTGAACTTGAAATACGAGGAGTTGTCCAGAACGTCGACCAGTACGCCAAAATTCACTGGCGGGACCAAAAAGGGGCCGCTGATCCCGTTCGCGGGGTTGACGTGGCGCGCCACTTGCAGCAGCATCTGCAATTCCTCGGGACGCAGCAGGAACGTGTTCGACAGGTCGTCGTTCGGGGACCATTGGTGGTGTGCGACGAACCCGAGCAGCCGCGTTGCCAGGTCGCCGATGCCGCTCTTGACGGTGGCATCGTCCACCAAATCGTACGCCGCGCCCAAGCCGAAAAACGCCCCCACCACCTCGTCCCGCGACGTGTTATCGACCCAGATCCACGGTGGATTCTGGTGGATCGAGTTGCCGGCCTCTTCGGTCTGGATGCCGGCGGCATAGGGAGAACTGGCGGGCGCCATGCAGCGCGCGAGGCGGTTGTCCCCAGTTACGTCGGCGAGGCCTTTGAGCCCGGCCAGCGCGGCTTTCACGTTGTTCAAGGCATTAGTGGACTGCGTGACCTTGTAACGGAATGCTTCGGCGGCCAGGTAAGCGCCGGTCCACAGAGCCGAATCGCCGCAGCGCGTGTAGCCGATGATCTGAGTGCTCGTCGCGGAATCGTAGATCGGGTCCAGAATGGCGCCGAAGGGCAGGTGCCGGGCCTGGATAGACGCCGAAATCGCCAAAGCGTCCACTTCGCCTGCATAGGCGGAAAAACCCCATAGGCAAACGGCCGCGCCGGCGAGAATACTCTTCGGATTGCGCAACAACCGGGTCCCCCCTTTTCTTTCTTGACCGCTCCGGGAGGAAATTCGTTTCACGCGACTTGTGCGGTTCAGCCCAGCGGGTCACTTCTTCGGCGGCGCATCCTTGGCTTTGTCGTCCGTCAACTCGAACGAGAGCGACGATTCGCCGCTGAACTTGCGGTAGCCGCGGAACTCCACGACATTCCGGTTCCAGCCGGCGCCGCTCTGCATGCGGATTTCGGCTCGCAAGGGCAGCAGAAACGACTTGCCGCCAACGTCCGTGAAGTCATAATCCAGCACGGTGCTGGCCCGCTGAATGGGGAACGTGGCAGGCAGGTTGTCGGCATCCCGGGTCAGACGCAGCACGATGTTGGTATCGGGATCGACGTACGCATACCCGTGCTGCCCGGCGACCACGGTGAGGCGCTCGCCCAGGCCCTGGTACATGATCTTGTAGTGCGATTTGGCGACGCCGATGCGGTAGGAGAAGACGATGGCGCGGCGCTTGCGCAGCGTGGTCCAGTGGTCCCAGCGGAACACTGCCGCAGCGTCCGGGTCGAAGACCTCCAGCAGCATGCTGCCGAATTCTCCCTTCGAGGTGGCTCCGCCCGCGGATTCGTAACTTTTGCCGGTCGCGCGGCCATTAACTGACACAAGCTGGTAATCTTCCTTCTGCTGGTAGTAGCTCAGCTTCAGGGTAAGGGTGTCGGTTTCCTTCCAGGCATCGGCGCCTTTCGGATCGAGATACCGCCGGACGTTCTCGTTGCAAATGAAATCGGGTAGCGTCTGGGTATAGCCCAAGGCAAGCTTTCGGGTTTCGGCTAACGTCCGCCGCAGATCGTCCAGTGGGGGTGGACCGGGCAGTTCGAACCCCGGCACTGCATCCCTGGGCGGGGGGAGCGACCGGGATGCGTCGCGCAAATCCTCCAGCGCCTCGACGCCTTTGGGGCCCACACCGGCGCTTTCCAGTTGCTCGATGGTAGTCTCGTCGAGACTCTGCGAAAGCTTCACCTTCCGAAGGTACTTCGCGATCTGGCCGTCGGGCTCATTCCTGGCGATGGCTGCCCGGAGGTAGCGCGCAAGATCGCTGACAGTGGTACCGCTCTCCGCCGCGGCCGCTGCGGCAAGGAACAGAATGGTGAGACTCCGAATGGTGCTCCTCCTCCCGGAAGCTACGGACCCTTCAAATGCCGGCCAGGCCGCCGCTTTCATGGACGGCATCTGATTTTACACCCCGCTGATTCTGATGATACCCGGCAGATCGTGGTGACGCGGAAATGGAAGCGCCTCGCGCCTACCCCGCCATAGCCGTCTTCACCTTTTGTGCCAGGGCCGCCCCAGTATACGGCTTCTGCAGGAAGCATGCCAAAGCCTCCGCGGGAAAGCGGCGATGGGCCTCCACCTCGCTATAGCCGCTGGAGGCGATCACCGGGATGTCGGGCCGGATCTCCTTGATCAGTTTCAGCGCCTGCTCGCCGCCCAGCACGGGCATGGTGAGGTCCAGCAGTACGACGGCGAATTCGCCCGGGCGCCGCCGGAAGGCCTCCACGCCTTCCCGGCCGTTTCGCGCCAACTCCACCTGGTAACCATAGCGGCACAACGCGGTTTCGGCGGCAGAGCGTACCCCCTCTTCGTCGTCGATCACCAGGATCAGTCCGGAACCCAGCAAATCCTGTTCGCTATCGAGGGGTTGGCGGGCGACGGAAGCTGCGGATGCGGGGAGCAGCACCAGGAAGGTACTCCCCTTTCCAAGTTCGCTCGACACACGGATGGCGCCGCGGTGACCGCGCACGATGCCGGAAACGGCGGCCAAGCCCAAACCGCGGCCGGTGAACTTGGTGGTGAAGAACGGGTCGAAGATCTTGGCCTGCGTCTCGCGGTCCATGCCGCAGCCGCTGTCACCGACTTCCAGGTAGACATAATTGCCGGGCTTCAGTTCGTCGGCGAAGTTCTCGGCGATGTAGCGGATGTCCGCGGACACCAGCCCTGTCCGCACCCTCACCGTGCCGGCGCCGTCGACGGCCTCGGCGGCGTTGATCACCAGGTTCATCACCACCTGCTGGATCTGGCTGGCATCGGCATCCACGGCTGGAAGGTTTGGGTCCAGTTGGAGTTCCAGCAGAACCATTTTGGAGATGGTGGACCGGACCAGGCCCGCGATCTGGCGCACCAGGCCGGACAGGTTGAGCGGGGCGACGACAAAGCGGCCCTTGCCGGCATAGGCCAGCAGTTGGCGGGTCAGGTCGGCCGCGCGTTCACTGGCGTGCAGGACGTTTTCCATGAAGGGAGCAGCCGGGCTAAGATTTGGCAGCATGTCCAGCGCCAGGCCGGCATTGCCCATGATTCCGGTAAGCAGGTTGTTGAAATCGTGCGCGATGCCGCCGGCCAGGAGACCGATGCTTTCCAGCTTTTGCGCATTGCGCAGCTTGTCCTCCAGGTTGTGCCGCTCGGTGATGTCCACGCCAAGCCCCACCATGCGTACCGGGCGGCCGTTTGGGTCGCAGTACACCTTGCCGGTGCCGGAGGCCCAGCGGACGCTGCCATCGGGGCGGATCACGCGGAACTCCAATTCGAAGCGGGACTGCTGCTCAAAGGCGCGGTCGAGCGCCGCCTGGAATTCCGGCCGGTCTTCGGGATGGATGATCGCCAGGAAGCTCTGAAACGTGCCGCCGGACTTGCCGGGAGCGATGCCGAACATCGCCAACAAGTTGTCGGTCCACTCCAGTCGATTGGTGGCGACATCCCAGTCCCAGGTGCCCATGCGGCTGGCGTCCAGGGCCATGCGCAACCGTTCCTCGTTTTCGCGGAGGGCGCCCAGAGCCACTTCCAGCATCACGCGATCCTTCTGCACGTTGTCGTAAAGCAGCGCGTGGTCCACCGCCACCGCGGCGCGCCGAGCCAGGTCTTCCGCCAGGGCCAGGTCTTCCAAGCCGAAACTACGCTCGGGCTGAGCGGAGGCGAAAGTAATGGTTCCCAATACCCGGTCGCGCACCGCCAGCGGCACGCACATGTACGAAGTGAGCCCGATTGAGCGCAGCATCTCCAGATGCTCGGCGTCACGCGCCCAACTGCGCAACAGTTGGTCGGTGACTTCCGGCTGGATTTCGGACTTGCCGGTGCGCAGGACCACGAGCGGCCCCCAATCGGCATTCGGGTCACGGGGATACTTGCGGCTGAACCGGCGAGCCCATTCCACCTTCGCCGGATCGCGGTGAGCCAGCGCCACGCGTTTCAGACCGGCGCCGGGCTGGGCGATTCCCACCAGGCACCAATCGGCAATCCGTTGCACAGCCAGGTTGGCCACCGCGGCCAGCGTGACGTCGTAGTTGAGCGAAGAGGAGAGCACCGCGCTGGCTTCGGCCAGGAATGTCGCGCGCTGCCGCGCCAGTTCGGCCTGGACGCGGGCGCGCTCCTGCTTGCGATGCAAATTGGCGATTTCGATGGACGATGCGGCCAGCCCGGCCAACGCAGACGCCACACGCAGTTCGGTGCTGGAAAACCGGTGTGGCTGGCGGTAGTAAAACGTCAAGGTAGACGACGGCCGGCCGCCGATTTTGATGGGAATCGCCACCAGGGAACGAATGCCTTCGGCTTCGTAAAGCTGGCGGCGGCTCGCGATCAGCGGGGCAAGGCTGACGTCCTCAAAGCAGTAGGGCGACTCGCTGGCTACCCCGTGGTGTTCCTGGCGGATCGGCATCCTGAGGTATTCACTGGAAAGTCCTTGCGAGGTTTCGATGCGCCAGGTATCGTCTGCCTGATGGAAATGCCAGATGGCGCAGGCTTCGGCGGCGATCAATTGACTGGCCAGTTCCAGGATGCTGGGCAGAAGCTCCTCGACCCGCGAAGATCCGCCCAGGACGGAAGAAGCCTCCACCAACAAAGCGAGCTGCCCTTTGGGGGCACGTAGGTCCTGCCCATCGCCCATTGGTTACATGCATTCTACGTGTTCCCGCCGAGAATGCACAAGTGAACTACCGGTTTCGTGGTCCGGCAGAGGTCCGCCAGGAGTCGTCCAGATTGACCCAGCGGTCGGGCTCGCCGGCGCTGCTTTCGGAAACGCAGAGCGATCCGTGACCGGCGTCACAAAGGAACTCGGTGGCCGGGGGGTCGAACGTGCTGGCCCAAGACCCTAGGGCCACCGGCATGGCCAGGCGGCGAAGGCAGACAGGGCAGCGCAGGCGCTGGTCGGAGAAAACCCAGACGACGGATGCTCCGAAGGCGGCGATGAAGACCAAGGCCAGCCCCACTCCACCGATCAGCACCCCGAGCAATTGATTGGGGATGCGGGCGCGCAACGCCGCCCCGCCTTCGATCCACAACAACGGTACGATGGCCATCACTGCCACCGTCTTGACCGCCAGGAACAGCCAATAGCGCCAGCCGTAGCGGCCCAGGGACAGTCCAGAGAGGCGGCCGATCAGCAGAAGGACGATGCCCGTGGCCATCGCCAGCATGAGGGGAACCAGGTGAGCGATCACGCGGTCGCCGAGCGGGTCGTACGGCGACGGCATCATGTTGGGCAGACGGGGCACCGGGTACAGGCTCCAGCTCAACGCGGTGTCGGCCAGAGACCGGGTGACCGCAAAGCCGTGGGTACAGACGGCGGCGAGCGCCAGAACTAGCGCTGCAACGAGTAACACAAAGCTGGGACCGCGTACCCAGGCGCGCCAACTGGCGGGCACGAAGCGGAGCCGGAAGGCGCTAGCCACGGCGTCGCGGCAAAGGCTGGAGGCCTGCGGCGGGAGTTCGCCGCGTTCGATCAGAATGTAAAGGTTCTGCAAGCGGCAATCCCAGCGAGCCCGCCATTCCGCCCGCATAGCGGCGGGCGCCAGCCAACCGGCGGTGAATATGAGCCACCGCCAGAGCCACGGCGGGCGGGCTTCGGCGTAGCCTGGCATCAATAGATTGGACGCATTCGGAAGGCACTTGTTCCCGGCTTTTTAAGCGGTATGCTGTTGCTATGGGCGCCAAGACTCTATTGACGGTAGAACAGTTTGCCGCACTGCCGGACGACGACCTGCAACACGAGTTGGATGAGGGAGAACTGATCTCGACACCGATGCCGAAGAGTACACACACCAAGATCGCGTGCGGGACCTACGACGCGTTGAAGCTCGCACTCCAGGGGCAGGCCGCGAGCGTCTATTTCGAACCGAGTTGCCTGCTCGCTCCGCACACCATTCGGGAACCGGACGTGGCTTTCTTTCGCATGGAACGGGTGGATGAGTCCGGTTACTTTATGGGTGCGCCCGATATCGCCGTCGAGGTCATTTCGCCCAGCGATACCGCGCGGCTGGTCATTCGGAAAGTTGGCCAATACCTGGAAAGCGGGAGCGAGGAAGTCTGGGTGCTGTACCCGGAAGAGCGGCAGATCCACGTACACCGGAAATCTGGCATCACGGTGGTGCGCGACACCCTGACCACTCCACTGCTTCCAGGGCTCCACCTCTCGCTGGCGGACCTGTTTCAAGCCGTCTGATGCCTGCGCATACCCGACGGATGGAGTCACCTACATCGACATTCACGCTGTTGGAAAAGGCGAAAGCCGGCGATGAGGCAGCCCTCTCCCGGGCCTTCGAAAAGTATCAGCGGCGCCTGGCTGTGCTGGTGCACTTCAAGCTGAGCCCGCGGGCGCGTGAGTTTTCCGAGGTGGAGGACGTGGTGCAGGAGACCTGCCTGCGCGCCTTCCGCGATATCGATCGCTTCTCGTATCAGTCGCCGGGAAGCTTCCTGCACTGGCTCTCTTCCATCGCCGATCACGTCATCATCGACCGCGTCCGGTACCGGCGCCGCGAGCGGCGCGCCGGCGACGAAGTGCCGTTCCGCTCGGCCAGCAATCCGGCGGGGCCGGAGCCGGCCGACACCCGCACGCCTAGCCGGCTGTTCGCGCAACAGGAAGCCGTCGAGCGGCTGCTCGCCCGCTTGATGGCGCTGCCCGACGACTACCGGCAGGCGATTCTGCTGGCCAAAATCGAGGGGCTTTCCACCGCCGAGATGGCCGAGCGCCTGGGCAAATCGCGCGAGGCCGTGGCCCTGCTGGTGTATCGCGCCGTGAAGCGCTTTCGCGAACTTCGGGACAAAGCGGAGCTGTGACACCCGAAGATCGTGAAAAACATCTGGCGGAGGCGTTCGCCGACCTGCTGGACCGGGGCGCCACGAACAACCTTATCCCCGAGCTCGATCCCGAATTGGCCGCGCTGGCGGAGATCGACCGCGTGCTGGACGCCGGCCCGCCACTTCCCGACCGGTTGTCCGGCCACAAGATCGTTGCCGAGATCGGCGCTGGCGGAATGGGGCGCGTGCTACTGGCAATGGATGAGGCTTTAGGCCGCAAGGTGGCCATCAAGACCCTGGCGCCCAAGTACGCTGGCGACCCGGTGCTGCGCGCGCGGTTCATGGGCGAGGCGCGCGCCATGGCGCGGCTGAGCCACCCCAACATTGCACGGATTTACAACCTTGGGCCCGCCGACGAGCAGGCGCATTTCGTGATGGAGTACCTGGAAGGCGCGCCGCTCACGCGGGCGGCCGCGCACCTGACCTTCGAGCAGCGCGCCACCCTGATGGGCAAAGTCGTGCTGGCCGCCCAGTTCCTGCACGAGCAGGGCATCATCCACCGCGACCTGAAACCGGCCAACATCCTGGTGGGGCCGGACCTGGAACCTAAGCTCCTGGATTTTGGGTTGGCGCTCGATTTGGGCGGGCACGAGCGGCTATCGGCCCTAGGCGAAGTGGCGGGCACGCCGGAGTACCTATCGCCCGAACAGGCTCGCGGCGCCGCGACGCTGGATGCGCGCAGCGACGTCTTTTCGCTGGGCGCAGTGCTGTACGAATTGTTGACCGGAACGCCGCCTTTTGGCTCCGTGGCCACGGCGGAAGGCAGCGCCGGCGAATTACTGCGCCGCATCCGCGAAGAGGAGCCCGAGTTGCCGCGCCGCCGCGATCGCGCCATTCCGCGCGATCTGCAGAATATCTGCCTTAAGGCGCTGGAGAAGGACCCCGCGCACCGCTACCCATCGGCGCGCGAGATGGCCGACGACCTGCGCCGCTTCCTGGCCAGCGAGGCGGTGCTGGCCCAGCCGGCGGCGTACGCGCGGCTGATCACCGGAAAGGTGGCGCAGCACCTGCGCGACCTGGACGACTGGCGTCATGACCAGATCGTGTCCGAGGCCGAGTACGACGCCATTCGCAAACGCTACGAACGGCTGCTGGAGCGCGACGATGCCTGGATCATGGAGGCCCGCCGCCTCACTCTGCCGCAGGTGAGCCTGTATCTGGGCGCGTGGCTGCTGGCCGTGGGCGCGGCCTTCCTCACCTTCTTTCGCTACCCGGCGCTGGCAGGAGCGCCGGCCGTGGCCATTGCGTGGGCCGCGGCTGCGCCCATGGCGTGGATCGGCGTCCGCACCTGGCAGCGCGGCTACTACCGCGTGGCGGTGGCGTACCTGCTGGCATTCTGTCTGGTGGCGCCGGTGGCCGCGCTGGTCACGGTGGAAGAGGCGCGCCTGTTCACCGGCGTGACCATGGGCCGCGTGGATCTGGAATTGTTCCACCGCATGGAACTCGCCAAGGAGGCCACCAACGCGCAGCTTTGGTGGGCCATCCTGGCCGGTCTGCCGGTCGGCTGGTGGCTGCGACGCTTCACGCGCGCGCCCGTCTTCTCGCTGATGTTCGCGGCCATGGCGGCCCTGCTGTGCCTGGCCACGCTCCTGCGCATGGGGATGCTCGACTGGCTCGATCATGACCCCGGCCATCTCTATTTCGACCTGATCCCCTGCGCGCTGTTGTTCATGGCCGCGGGCTTTCTGTTCGAGCATCGGCGCATGCCCGACGATTCGCGCTACTTCTACCCGTTCGCGGTGGCCTTCACCTGGGCGGCGCTCACGGGCGTGGCCACGTTCCACGAACCCTGGGCCAAGTGGCTGCAATCGGCGGCGCCCTGGACGCGCGGGCAGATCGAATACCTCTTCATGCTGAACGCGGCGGTGTATTTCGTGCTGGACCGCGTCTGCGACCGCTTCTCTTCGGCGCAGGTGAGGATGGTGGGGAAGTCGTTCCGGTTCGTGATTCCCGGTCACGTGATGACGTCGCTGCTGCTGTTGGGGATGGACGCGAAGTCGCACCTGGAAGCGCGGGTATTGGAATGGATGCTGCCGGCGGTGGCGTGTGTCTTCGTGTTCGCCAGCATTCCGCGCCAGATGAAGAACTTCTTCGCCAGTGGGCTGCTGTTCTTCGCGATCGGGGTGTACCGGCTGCAGCAGAACGTTTTTCCCGGGCGGGCGATCTGGCCGGTCCTGCTGCTGACCGCGGGGCTGACTCTGATGGTGGCGGCGGCCAATTACGCCCCCATCCGAGTGGCGCTGGGGCGGGTTTTGAAGGGGCGGCGGACGGCGCGGTAAGCCGCGGTGAGAGGGCGAGGGAACAAATCGTACCGCTCATAGAAAGCCCTGGCCTCGTCGTCTTTCGCGTGGACCGCAAACGCGCGAATGCCTGCGATGTCCGCGGCTTGGAGGGTGCGCATCATGGCGTCCTTCAGCAAGCCCGATCCGGCTACTTCCTCGTTCGGCAGGGCCAACCAGGTCTGCGAAGCCCCGGCCTGCTGGTTCTGGAAGGCGAGTCGGATGAGAAACCGGTTGAGGGCTTCGCGTCGGCAATCGAAGCTTTCGAGGGAGTGGCCAGGTTGCAGCTTCTCGATGTGGACGGGAATCATCCAACCCTGCCGCGACGATCGAAAACGCTCGGCCTATTGAGGAGCTTGGCGAGCCGCGGAGCCGGCCGCGTAGGTGCGGCGATCGGGCAACGTCTCCTCGGCGCTGGCCAACGCGCTTTCCAGAACGAACTCGTTCACTGACCGGCCTGCCACCTGAGCGGCAATCTGAAGAGTCCGCTTGGCCGAAGGGTCAAGCGAAGGTCGAGCTTTTCATTGCGGGTTTCGGCGTTACGCATGCGGCCCTGCTTATCCACTACAGCCACTGTATCGCGGTCTGCCAGACAATGTCATAACGCCATAACGCCACGCCCTCGTCGGTTTCGTATCTGCCCGGCGTGTCGTCAGGGGAACCGTTCGAGACCCTTTGCCTTCCACACCGTGTTCGACTCCGGACGCAACAGGTACCTGATGAACGCCAGGGCATCACCGCGATGCATCGCTCTGGCCGAAACCGCCGTGGACATGTCGATCCAGGCCGCGAGCTCGCGCGGGAGCGGGGCCACGAGCTCGATCCGCGGGTATGGAAGAATTTCGCAGATTGCCTGAATGGCCATATCGCCCTCGCCGCGTGCCAGCGCCTGCCCGCCTTCCCCTTGCGTGCTCACCGGACTGTTGACGCCGGCGAACTCCGGCCGCCGGATCACCTTGTCCTCGATCACCTTCGCCACCATGCTGCCGCCGGCCGGATTCGAACGCATCACCGCTTTCGCGCCGCGGAGCACGGCGGCCAACTTTTCGACGGTCGAGATGTCGGGGTGGGGCGCGCCCGCCCGCACCGCGAGGCCCATTTCCGAGCGGCCCAGCGGCGCGAACGTGCCCGCCACGACGCCGCCGTCCAACGACAGCGTGCTCATCAGTTCGAAGGGCAGCATGATCGCATCCGCCGGCGGATTGGCGGTCTTGACGGCATTGACGATGCCGCCCATGCCAACCAAGGTCACGGCGACTTTCCTGCCCGTCTCTTTCGTGTATGCGGCGGCGAGATCCAACAAGCCGGCGTTATACACGACGCCCGGTGTCATCACCCGAATATCGGCGGCGGCATACCGGGCAGCCGCCTCCTGAGCATCCGGCTGCGCGCCCCGCCCCTGGCCGGGAGCCGGCGCTGGAACGGCCATGAGCAGCGCGACAGCGAGAGCGAACACATCAAGGCGGCGCATGTTCGTTCCTTTCCGTTTGGACTTCGTTATCATTTATACATCATCCGCCTGGCCGAGGTGCAATTTCGCCCCTCGAGTATCGCTGTTCTCTTACGGAGGCAAGAAAACATGCGATTCCCAAGCTCAGTTCTGATCCTGGCGGGCGCCCTCGCGATGACCGGTTGTTCCTCGATGGTGTCCCTGAACCCCTTCGTAACCGACAAGGATGCGGTGTCCGACCCGGCGCTGGCCGGGGTCTGGAGCGGCGACAACGGCAACTCGATCTATGCCATCCGGCAGGATGGCACGAGCTACACCATCACGTACATGGAGAAGTCCTCCCAGGCGGCGAAGTTCCAAGCGAGGCTCGTGAAAGCCGGCGACGCGGAGCTACTCGACCTGGTGTCCACCAACGAGGACGCCTTCCAGATTCCGGTGCACACCATGGTGAGGGTATGGCCGGCCGGCAACTCGCTGAGGATCGCCTTCCTGGACAGCGACTGGCTGAAACAGAACGCGGCGCAACACCTGGCGACGACAACCGCCGACGACCGCCTGCTAATCACTGCCTCCGGCGAAGCGGTCCGCAGCTTTCTCATGAAATTCGGCACGGATGAGAAGGCCTACAGCCAGCCGGACCTCTTGGAGCGGGTGCAGTAACGGCCGCTACCGCACCGATTCCGCCGCATGATACGAACTGCGCACAAGCGGGCCCGAAACCACGTGCGCGAACCCCATCTCCAAGCCGGCGCGGCGCAAATCGTCGAACTCGGCGGGCGCCACGTAGCGCACGATGGGCAGGTGCTTCGGCGAGGGTCGCAGGTACTGGCCCAGGGTGAGGACATCGACGCGGTGCGCGCGCAAATCGCGCATCACCGCCAGCACCTCATCGGGCCGCTCGCCGAGGCCGAGCATCAGGCCGGATTTGGTGGGCGTCGCGGGCGCAAGGCTTTTGGCGTAGGCCAGCAGATCGAGCGAGCGGTCGTAGCGCGCTCCCAGGCGCACCTGGCGGTATAGTCGCGGCACCGTCTCCGTGTTGTGATTGAGCACATCCGGCGCGGCCTCCATCACCGTCTCCACGGCAGCGCGGCTGCCCTGGAAATCCGGCACCAGCACCTCGACCCCGCATCCGGAAACGAGGCCGCGAATGGCGCGGATCACCATGGCGAACAGTTCCGCGCCGCCATCCTCGCGGTCGTCACGGTTGACGCTCGTGATCACGGCGAATTTAAGACCCATGGCTTCGATGGCTTCCGCCACGCGCCGTGGTTCATCGTAATCCACCGGCAGGGGTGGCCCCTTCTGCACCGCGCAAAAACCGCAGCGGCGCGTGCAGACGTTGCCGAGGATCATGAACGTCGCGGTGCGCTGGTTCCAGCACTCGCCGACGTTTGGGCAGGCGGCGCTGTCGCACACGGTGTGCAAGCGGAGGCGCTCGATGATGCGCTTGAGATCGCGATAGTTTTCGCCCGCCGGCGCCGGCGCGCGCAGCCACCTGGGCCGTTCGAGTACGGGAGTGATGGAGACGAGCACCCTGCTTCTATTCTACGAGCAACTTGCATCGCCATGGCGGATATCCTTTCCCGTTGAAACTTCTCCGCCTTGGTCGTGTTTAAGTTGTACTATAGGTTTGTCCGCGTCCCGGAAGGTATGTTCGTGAATCCTAGGTGTCCTCATTGTGTGGCGGCATTTCCGCTCAGCATGGTGCTGCTGGGTCTTGGGCTCTCCGCGCCGCCGGCGCCGGCGCAGACGGCAATGGGCGCGACCTTCGGCAACGTCATCCAACTGCAGGGCGGCACGCCCTCGGACGTAGTGCTGGATGAGGTGCGCCAGCGGCTCTACCTGATCAACAACAGCAGCCCCCAGGTGCGTGTATTCGACTACACGACCAACAAGATTGTGAGCACCATTCAAGTGGGCACCCGGCCGATTTCGGCGGCTATGTCGATGGACGGCAATTGGCTGTACGTGGCCAGCGGCGTTACCACTTTGCAGGCCGCTTCGGGCACTCCGATGCTCAGCGTAGTGGACCTGTCCCAGGGCCGGGTGGTGCAAACGCAGTCACTGCCTTCGGCGCCGCAGGGCGTGGAGGTCGGCAACGACGGACGGGTGTTGGTAAGCATGCTTGGTTCGGGAGTGGTAGCAGGGGTACCGCAGGGCACGCTGGGGGTGTTCGACCGGAGTCAAACGATGACCACTTCGGCGTTCCAATTGGTCAACGTGCCGGCGCTTCCCACGACCCCGGTTCCGTTGCCGGCGACTACGCTGACGCGGCCGGTTTTGACCTTCACCGGGAGGCTGCTGCGCACACCGGACGGCAGCTTGATCGTCGGTGTCATCACACCGAGCACTTCGACGACCTACATTTTTGTTTATGAAGTGGCGTCCGGAGTTGTTCTGCGCAACCGGACCATCTCGGGCGCCTCGTCGGTGCTTTCCATGTCGCCCGACGGATCGCGGTTCATGGCCGGGTTTACGATGTTCGACACCGCCACGCTGGCGGTGGTGGGGCAGCAGAACAATGCCAACGCGCCCTTCACGTTCACGAGCGCTTTTAATACGGCGCAGAACGTGGGCGGCAGCGTCTTTTCGCCGGATGGCACCACGCTGTTCAGTGCTTTCAACACCGCGGCAAATACCACGCCCGCACCTCCGGCTTTGTCTTCCACGTTGCTGGTGAACGATCCCACCAACCTGGCGATCCGGCTGGGGATCCAGTTGCCGGAGAGTATTGTGGCCAAGCTGGCGATGAAGGCGGACGGCTCGGAAGCCTGGGGACTTTCCGATTCCGGGTTATTGCACCTGCCGCTGGGGCAGTTGTACGACTACCCGATCCTGGCGCCGGAGACGACTCAGGTTTTCCTGGCGATGGACGATTGCAACCGGGGGGTAGCTACCGGGACGCTGAAGATCAACAACCTGGGCAAGGGTCGGCTCACCTATAGCGTGTCTACCAACACGGGAACGGCGCTGGTGTACCAGCAGTCGAGCGGACTGGCGCCTTCGACGATCACGTTCACCATGGAACCGGGGCGATCGGGCGTGGTGCGGCAGCCGGGAACAAACATCTGGACAGGCGCAGGCACCCAGCAGGGGACGCCGTTCAATGTGGTGCTCTCGTCGCCGGACGCGATCAACATTCCGAACACGATCCGTGTCTACATGAACTATCGTCAGTCGGACCAGCGCGGGATCGTGTTCCCTGTGCCGACGACATTGAACAACAGTCCGGGCGGGACCGCCGGAAATACCAGCGGCAACGAAGGGCTGCAAGACCTGCTGCTGGACGAGGCGCATGGCAGGCTGTACATCACCAATTCGGGCTACAACCGGGTCGAAGTTTTCGACACCAGGCAGCAGACGTTTCTGAATCCGATTCCGGTGGGACAGATGCCCCACCAGATGGCCTTGGGCACCGACGGCAATACGCTGTACGTGGGAAATGTCGGCGGGGAATCGATCAGCATCGTGGATTTGACGCTGGGGCGCGTGGTGGACAGCGTGGTGTTTCCGCCGGTGCCGCGCAGCGGGACCAGCAACCCCATCTATGCTCGGTCGTTGGCGATGGGTCTGTCTGGCCTGCAGTTCCTGATGTCGAACGGCACGCAATGGCAGGTGGTCGGGAACACGGCGTTGCCGCGGCCGCCGGACACGGTGACACCGGTCACGCTCGCCGGATGCCCGAATTGCGGAATGATCGCCACGCCCGGGAACGAATCCATCGTCACGCTAAACGGCAGCGGCACCGCGTACGTTTACGACGCGCTGGCCGACACCTACGTGACCAGCCGTCTGCTGATACCAGCACCGATTCAGGGATATTATGGCGTACTGGGCGCGGGGCCGGCGGGCTCGTACTTTCTGGTAAACGGGCTGATTGTGAACCCGTCGCTGACCACCATTGGCGGTTCGGCCTCGCCGGGCGCGACCGGGATCACTCCCCCCGGCGGCCCCGGGGTGCCTCCCACAGTAACCATCATCAACACCGGCAATCGCAACACGGCGGCCGTGGCCCCGCTGGACGCGAATACGTTTTTGCGGCTGTCGACGCCAGTGCGGCAGAACATCACCACGGTAACGCGGGACGACTCTCGCACGACGCTGGAAGCGATCAACCTGGCCACCGGCGAAGTGACGCTGAAGGGCGTGGCGCCGGAGAATCCAGTGGTCAATGTATTTGGCACCACACGTTTCAACACCGCTCCGCGGCAAATGGTGGTGGATTCGGCGGGAACCACGGTGTACGCGATCACGATTTCCGGACTCAGCGTGATTTCGCTGGCGCCGGCGAGCGGGGACACACGGCCGGCGATCCAAGGGGGCGGCATCGTGAATTCGGCGGACGGATCTTCGAACCTCTCACCCGGCTCGTTCGTTACGATCATGGGCACGAACCTGGCTACCGCGGCAACCGCCAATACGATTCCGCCGCCGACGGTGCTGGGTGGATCGTGTGTGACCTTCGGCGACATTTCGGTGCCGCTGCTGGTTACGTCGAGCGGGCAGATTCAGGCGCAGGTTCCGAACACGCTGCCGGCGGGCACGCAGGTGGTGACGGTACGGTCACTGGCCACGGCTCAGGCCAGCGATCCGGTGGAGATCAAGGTGCAGGCGCCGGGAAATTAATGTGGCGTAGGCCTATGGGTGGCCGCCACGCCAGGCGGCTTCGGCGGGCTTAAGAGCCTCCTAGGCAACTTCGACAAATAGGTGAGACGTTCCACCACTGGCAGCAGCCGGCGCACGGTGCGGCCATGCAGCAACAGGCTGCCGGCGACCAGCACGGGGTGCGGGATCGTGGTGCAGCATCGGGAGCAGATGCCGACTTCGCCGCCGCGGCCGGCGGCGTGGAGGCGGCGCATTTCCTGCATCGGCTCCGAATTCCAGATGGCGAAAAGCGGCTGCTCGCCGACTTTCCCAACCGGGGCGCCGTCCAGCATATAGCTTTGGCAGCAGGGGTAGACGTCGCCATTCTGCTTGATGTACATGGGGCCGCGCCAAAGGTAGTGGCAGGGGTGCGTCCATTCATCGGAGGTGTGGCCGGAGTCCGGACGCATCAGGTTGGTTTCATCGGCCTTGATGCGGAGTTGGTCCACGCCGGGCACAGCATTCCAGAACTGGAGAAAATCGTCCACCTCGGCCGCGTTGCCATCCATCTTGACCATCTGTACGACGATCTGCAGACGGGAGTGGCGTTCGTGCTTCATGCGGGCGAAGCGGACGAAGTTGTCGCGCACCTTTTCGAATCTGGCGCCCTTGCGGAAGAACTCGAAGGTCTCCTTCTTGTAGCCGTCGAAGCTGAGCGTGATCTGCTGCAGGGGCGAGTCCAGGATGCGCGCGGAGCAGCGCTCATCGAGGAACGTTCCGTTGGTGGAGAGCAGGGTGGAGATACTGTGCCGGTGGCAGAACTCGATGCGCTCGAAGATATGGGGGTCCATGAAAGGCTCGCCCAGACCGATCAGCATCATGTGCTCAGCCGAGGTTCCCGCTTCGCGCACCAACTGTTCGAAGACCGCGTCCGTCATATCGGCTTTGGGTTGCGGATGCGTTTCCCGTGGGCACATGGGGCAATAGAGGTTGCACTTGGCGGTGGTTTCGACGATGTATTCCACCGGCAGCGCCTGGAGCCTGGTCCGGCGCGCGAGATATCCCCAGAGCAGTTTGGCGCGGTTCCAGGCCCTCATGCTTGCTTTCATTGTAGCTGCCGGTGCGCCAAGGCCGTAGACCTAATGGCATGGAGGTACGTTCAAGCCCCGATCTGACCGGGGCGAGTTTGCAGGCAAGGATCCCGCACGTCGTAACGATTAGACCGCCTCAGCTAGTTGCCGGACGCCCGGTATGCTCCCGAGAACGATTCGAAAGCGCCAGCGGGTACGATGATGGATAGGATACGATTGGAACGAAATGGAGAGGGCAGCGTCTATTCGAGAGATTGATTGTCTCGAGCACACAGAAAGGGAGATCGTTACGTGAAGATCACGATTACGGGAGCATCGGGGTTGATCGGGCGGCGGCTGCTGAAAAATCTCTCGGCGGCCGGCCACGCGATACACGTGCTCAGCCGCCACGCCGGAACCAACCTGCCGGCGGGCGTAAAGCTGTCGCAGTGGGACCCCCTGAAGGGCTTGCCGGCGGAGGAGAGCCTGCGAGACGCGGCCGCGGTAATCCATCTGGCGGGCGAACCTGTGGCGCAACGCTGGACCGCCGACGCAAGGCAGCGCATCCGCGAAAGCCGCGTGATTTCCACCCGTCATCTGGTGCAGGCGATCGACAAGCTGGCGAGCCGTCCCGAAGCTCTGATCTGCGCGTCGGCGATCGGCTACTACGGGTCGCGCGGCGATGAGACATTGAACGAATCGTCCGCGCCCGGCGGCGGCTACCTGGCGGAGGTTTGCCAAGCGTGGGAGCAGGAAGCGCAGGCGGCCGAGGCGCTGGGCGTGAGGGTGGTGCGGGTGCGGATCGGGCTGGTGCTCGATTCGCGGGGCGGGGCTTTGCAGCGCATGCTGCCGCCGTTCCGCGTCGGGGTGGGCGGCAAACTGGGCAACGGCAAGCAGTGGATGTCGTGGATTCACCTGGAGGACCTGGCGGCGCTGTTTCAGTTTGTCCTGGATCGTCCGGTGCGAGGCGCGCTCAACGGCGTTGCGCCGTACCCGCTGGTCAACGCCGACTTCACCGGCGAACTGGGACAGGCGCTGCATCGGCCCGCGATCTTTCCCGTACCCGCATTTGCGCTTAGGACCTTGTTCGGGGAGATGTCGGAGATTCTCCTGGCGAGCCAGCGGGTAACACCGGCGGCCGCGGAAGAGGCCGGATTCCGCTTTCGGTTTCCGCAGTTGGGACCGGCACTGAGAGACTTGTTGAGGAAATAGGGACGCGTGGCGGAAGCGCCTGCGCCAGCGATGCTGGGGCAGGCCGTTGGCCAACCGTCGCTGTATACTTGTCTTGACATGCGTTGGCCGGCAGTTTTCGTGGCCGTCGTTTCGGCGGCATTCGCGCAGCCGCGCTATGACCTGCTGCTGAGGGGCGGCCACGTAATCGACGGAAAGAATCGCATCGATGGGCTCAGGGACGTTGCGATCGAAAGCGGCAGGATTGCCCGCGTCTCGGAAAGGATCGATCCCTCCGAGTCCAAAAAGGTGGTGGATGTCTCGGGGCTGTATGTCACGCCCGGCCTGATCGATATTCACGTTCACGTGTATAAACGGTCCAATCCGCCGGCCGGCGCACAGGACGAATCCGTCAACCCGGATGCGTTTTCCTTCCGCAGCGGTGTGACCACGGTAGTGGATGCAGGGTCCTCCGGGTGGAAGGATTTCCCCGATTTCCGCGACAACATCATCAAACGGGCACGCACCCGCGTGCTGGCCTTCCTCAACATCGTGGGCGCCGGGATGGGCACCGGCAGGGAGAATGATCCCGCCGAGATGGATGCCGAAGCCGCCGCGCGCACAGCCAAGGAGAACTCGGATCTCATCGTGGGATTCAAGTCGGCCCATTACCAGGGTCCGGGCTGGCCATCGATCGACAATGCGGTTAAGGCCGGGAACCTCACCGGACTGCCGGTCATGGTGGATTTCGGACAGATTACCAAGGAACGAAATATCGACACCCTGTTTCTGGACAAACTGCGGCCTGGCGACATCTATACGCACTGTTTTTCCGGCCATCGCGAGGAGGCGCTGGAAAGTGGCGAGCTGAATCCGGCAATGGTGGAAGGGCGCAAGCGCAAAATCATTTTTGACATCGGCTTCGGACAGGCCAGCTTTTATTGGTATGTGGCGGCGGCCGCGTACAAGGCCGGCTTCTACCCCGATTCCATTTCCACGGATTTGCACACCAACAGCATGAACGGCGGAATGAAGAACGTGAACAACGTCATGTCGGCCATCCTCGGACTTGGTTCTCCGCTGGCCGACGTCATACGAATGACCACCTGGGCGCCGGCGCAGGAGATTAACCGTCCCCAATTGGGAAACCTGGATATCGGGGCCGAAGCGGACGTCGCGGTACTACGGCTGGAGAAAGGACGCTTCGGGCTGCTCGATTCGGCGGGCGCGCGCATGCCCGGCACCGAGCGTATCGTTTGTGAATTGACGCTGCGCCGAGGCCAGGTGGCATGGGATCTCAACGGAATAGCCAGCGACAACTGGCAGAGTTTTCGCTACCGGAAGGGACCATACTTCAAGCAATCGCCCACCGCTGTGACGCCTCGCCGGCTGCCATAAATGACGGCTTCTCGAACACGGCAGACCCGGCAAACCTCGCGTCGTACCTATCGATCCTACGCACGCCGATGGAGCCGGGCGGCCTGGACCATGGCGATGCTGTTGGCCAGCCTGCCCGTCGCCAGCCGGCTCTTCCTCGGAGGCTGGGGATTTGAAGGTGCTGCGGAGATGGCATGCCTCTGCCTGTTCATCGGCGCGTATTTCCACATCGTGAGCCGGCGGAAGTTCCCCGGGGTGCCCGATCCGGCAGCGATGCTGGACGAGGCAATCCATCTTGGTTCTTCGCATCAGACCGGCCAGGCAATTGCCTTGTTGACGGAAGCGATCCGCCTGAGCCCGTGGTTCTGGCAGGCCCTCCAATGCCGTGGCGAGTTGTATCTGGCGCGCGAGGATTCCGTTGGGGCCGCTCTCGACGACTTCGAAGAGGCCATCCGGCTGGCTCCCGGCGAGCCGCATCTCTACGTCCTGCGTGACCACGCCCGCAGTCTCCTCGGCGATCTGGCCGACTGACAGGCAGCGGAAGGGCTAACCCAGACCTTTAGACCCAATATGGTTCACTTGAAGTGTGACATAGTGGCGTTGCCGGGACCGTGTGGGTTCTCGCGCGGGCGTCGGCGGACGGCTATCTACCCACGGCGGCGTTGCCATGTGTGCAGGAACCCTGTTTGGAGGTCACGACCAATCTCCGAGTGGCGCGTAATGCGCTCGGAACCTCCAGAACGCGGGTCGCGGCCTGCGGCTTCGTCCAAGTCGCTGTATCGGTACCGATCCGGCCAGACTTCTTCGAAGGCCGTTTAGGATCACCAGCGGCAGAAGGGACAGATGACCGGAGTTGTGTCGGGCACCCGCACAGCAGCACCTTTGCTGAGCCCAAATCGCGATTCCCGCCGCACGGCTGTTCTCGCCGGTCGTCATTCTCCCGGGTGCTGGCCGCCACCTTCTAGAGTGCGATGTCGACGTTGTCTTCTTGAAACTGTCGCTTGATCGCCATAGGTCCCCGATTGTCATCGCCAGAGCACATGGTTATTCTGATGTGAGAGAAACAGATGCAGAAACTACAGAATGACGAGCCGATTACCAATCCCGAAAAAGACACCTTGGGCTACTCGTCATATGCGCGCGTAGTCGCGGAACGGATCCTCCAGGCGCCCACTCCCCTCACGGTCGGCATTTTCGGACCTTGGGGTAGCGGCAAGACGAGCCTCATGCGATTGATCCAAAACCAGTGCGAGCCACCGCTCAACACCACCGGAAAGGCTGTCGAACCAAAGATTGTGACCCTGTGGATCAATGTCTGGCAGCTTTCCGGCAGGGAAGACGTCTGGGATGCATTTCTCCAGGCCCTGATCAGCCAGGTCCATAGCAAATTGCCGCTTCGGAAGAAACTCAATTGGACGGCGTTGGGCCGACAACTCGCGGTGAATGGCTATCGTATTGCCTTGGCTTTGATCCCAGTTATCGCGGGGGCTCTTGTCGCCGGCGTGAAAACGTCCGGCTCGGGAGCGCCTAGTTCGATCGAGGTGGTCAGACACTTCTTCTCGCAACCTCATAACTGGGTTTTAGGAAGCACGACAGGCATCCTAGAATTGCTTCTACTCTTTTGGGCTTTCCGCGAGCCGCTGAAGTCGGCGGTGAGCTTCGATCTCAAGGCCATACTGAAAACCGGTTCCTACCAGGAGCGCATCACCGAACTAGGCCGCCTGAGCCGGCAATTTGCCGGCCTGGTAAAAGAAGTGGTCGGCGAAAAAGGACGTCTGATCGTTTTCATCGACGACCTGGATCGGTGCGCCGCCAAAGCGATTCCCGACGTGCTGGAAGCGATCCGTCTGTTCGCCTCTGAGGAGCACTGCGTTTACGTGCTCGGCCTGGATCAAAGGGCCGTCTGGAGTGCGATTCGGGACGTGTATAAGTTCGCGACCGAAGAGGAAGCGGGCCGGTATTTTGAGAAGATTGTGCAGGTTCCGTTTCAACTCCCACCGCTCAGCCCACCGGCAATTAAGGGTTTCATGTCCGAACTGGTACCGCCTGAGGTCGCGGAGGTTTTTGGACAAGGAATTGAAGGAACCCCGCGAGCACTGAAACGTTCCTATCAGATCTACTCCATCTGGGATGGCCTGCATGCCAATTTTATGCACCATTGGCAAGTAGATCCGCTGGAGCCGGAGTTGATGGCCAAATGGCTGACGATTCAGATGAGGTTCCGCAAGCTTTCAGAGTTCGTGGCCCACAAGACCGGGCACTTGTTATGGCTGGAGCGGGAGGCGCTGCGCAAAGCCGCCGAATTGCGACCTTTGGGACCGCTGGATGCGCGCCTGGTGGAGGATGCGGCGTCTGACCCGCAGGATTCCAAAGCCAAAGAACTGGTGAGTGAGTATGACGAGAAGGAACTGAGTGCCCTGCTGATCGCCGGAGAGTGCCGCTTCAATCAGCGGGTATACCGCGAGACGCTGGACTCCTACATTTACTTGGGCGGCGGCTCGAGCGGTCCCGACGGCCAGGTCCGAGCGCAGAGCCGCGAAAGAACAATGTTATTTTCCGGAGGATTGAACCAGCGGCAGCAGATCATCAATCAGTTGCTTCACTGGCCCTCGCTCAAGCGTTTTCGTTACCTGGACCCGGGCGGCCACTACCAGGAACGCCTCCGGACCGCTTTCAATGCGCCGGATGTATTGGAATCCTGGGAGAAGAGCCACGTGGAGGCCCTGTGCCGCTGCTTCCAGCGTTTCGACGATAACACGGTGTGCGTGCCGCCCCGCCGGCACATTCTCGGAGCGCCGGCGGAGTGGACAGACGAGGCGCGCAGGGACGACAAAGACAATTTCACCGAGGAGTTGGCGAACCGGGAGTGCCAGCGACCGTTGATCAGTATTCCGGGCTTCCGCATCGGACGCTTTCCCGTCGCCAACGATGAGTTTCAATACTATCTCGATGTAGTCCGTTCCAACGGGCCGCACGAGCCGGTGCCGTTCAGCATCGTCGAGTATGACGCCTACTGCGAGCCCCTGGCCCAGAAGAGGTGGCAGTATGCGCCCGAGAGAGAATCCGTCACCAGGAGGCCCGGCAGCGTGGGCACTCCTCCCGGCCTACCTGAACCTAAGTGGAAGGACACCCCTGAAAGCAGAACGGGGATTGTTGAACTCCATCTGGACAGCGATTCGGGCCCGGTACTCGCGACGATCCATATTCACGTGCAACAGGAAAGAGTCTTGGTGGGTATGCACAGGCCAGACAGCGGTGGGGAATGCTCCGCCGCGATTGACCTGATCTATCGGAAGTCCGCGATGCTGAAGCGCCCAGGATTGATCGTTCAGGTCACGTTGGCGGGCAGCCTTTCGCTTGGGGAATTCGGCCGGCCGATCCGGCCAGGTGTCCCATTCACGGTAGTGGTGCGCGCCTGGCAGGCTGACCGGTTCATCCGGTTGGACCGGTCTGACAATCAGGAATGGCAATTCCGGGGCGGACAGGAGAAACATCCTGCGACTAATGTTTCGTGGGAAGACGCCGTGGCGTATGGTGTCTGGCAACGTGGCCAGACCGGTAAACCCTACCGCTTGCCGCGCGAGCCCGAGTGGGAAGCGGCGGCTACCGGCGATGGCCAGAAGAAAACCCGTTATCCCTGGGGCGACAAGTGGAACGTACGCTATACGAACTCCAGAGAAGCGGGTTTGGGCTGCACCACTCCGATTGGCGCCTACTCGCCGGAAGGCGATAGTCCTCTCGCTGTGGCGGATATGGCGGGCAATGTTGCGGAGTGGTGTGCGGACGCGGTTCGTGAGATGCGCGACACCACCGAAAGCGGTCTGCTGTGGGAGGAGGTGCGGAAACCGTTCCGCGGCGGGGAGGAGCCGAATTGGGAAAACATCAAGCGCATCGCACGCGGAGGTTCGTTCCAGGATTCCAGGGCCTTTGCCCGGACCACTTGCCGGTGCAGCTATCCGCCCGATCACAAAAGCGCGAGCGTGGGTTTCCGAATTGCGCTGGCGACCGAACTGGAGGGACTGGAGGGGCTCCGCTTTGACACCGCGTGAGTGCCGCTACGTAATCGGCATCCCCAGTGTGGAGCGGCGGCGCGGCTATCTTGCCGAGACCGTGGATTCCGTGGTGAACGCGATGGACGCGGACGAACTGGAACGCGCTCGGATCATCGTGTTTAACGGAGACGTGCCGGCCGGTGGCAATCGCGAGATTAGCGCCACCCTGAAACAGCAGGCCGCTCTGGCCGCATCCGGCACTCTGATGGTGGTGAACCGCGCGCGGGAAGTAGAGGTGGGCCCGTGCACCCGCCAGGAACGTTGGAAGCGTCAACAGGTGCTGGATTGCGTTGCGCTGCTGGAATGCTGCCAAGAACTCGGTCAGTATTATCTTCATCTGGAGGATGACGTCGTGGCGGCTCGGGGTTTTCGTGGAGCCATCGAGGCACGCGTGAAGCAGCACCAATCCGCGAGGCGCAACTGGACGATTCTGTCTTTCTACAATTCATTCCCGATTACCGACGGAACCTGCTATTCGGAGTATCGGCTTAGCCGACGGTACTTCGGAATGATCGGCCAACTGCTCCGGACCGAGGATCTGCCATCGCTTTCGGCTTACCTTTGCAACCACTATGCCGATGCGCCGGTAGACTCGCTGCTCGGCCGCTGGGCGCTCGCAGCCGGCGGAGCCGTAATTGGCCATTCGCCGGCGCTATTCCAGCACGTGGGGATAATATCTTCGTTCGAGAATGAGATTCAGATTTGGGACACGCCGCAGTTCCCCGAACGACCGGAGGAGCGTCGGAGACGGCTTCAGGCAGCGCTTCGGGACGTGAAAGCCCATCACCCGGGATCGGCCAGTGATTTCCTGCGCTACCGTGCCCAACTCCGCGCGGCTCGCAAATAGGTCGTGACTGCTCATCCTCCGAAGCACGGGCCGCTCGGAAATCGGACGGGGATGTGACATCGCTGTATGACGCGTCAACCGCTGATGTACGCCGCCGGGAGCCAGAAGTGCCTTCTGGGAGATGAGGCTTGTGCAGCCCTCGCCGGCCAAGCCGGACGCTGGCCGACTTGTGGGGAGTAATCCGTGTAACGGCCTCTTCCGCGGTTCAGCGCTTTTATCCAGCCAAGCGATTTCCCTCCGCGTGGACCGGCAATCCGTTCAGCCCCGGAACCCGACCTCACGTTTCCTCGACACTGAAGGGCGGCTGGGAGCCTAAATCCTCCGGCCTTTCGGGCAGAGCGTCCGTATAGTACAGTCCCATCATAACGGTAATGGCAATCTCTTTATCTGTCGAGAGCTGCACCCACCCCGGCATTTCTCCACGCTCGATTCGCGCCGGTTCAATGAAGTCAGTTGTCATCTTCGTGGTCGAGAGGGAGCCATCCTGCTCGTCTCGAAACCCCGTCATCTTTACGGGCAGGTCCCAAGTAATAGCAGTGCTCGACCCTGATTGTGGCCTCCAACTTCGTATGGCGGCGAGTGCCGCCAACATTCAGAAGAACATGCTCAGCGAGCAGAATTGTATGTTCACCAGGCTCGTGGAGGCTCTCGTCGTGGTTCCATTTCTTTCCGAGCAACGTAATGATCGGCCCGAGCGGGCTGCCGTCTTCGGCGAAGGTTTCAATGAACGGGAAGGGGACATTCATCGGGGCGCCCCACTGAAACCCGGGAACACTAGAGAATCGAACACTCCACGCACAGAGCCTTGCACGTGTGAGCAAGACCGGGATAGTGACTTCCGATTTCCAGTCCACGCCCTCCGTGTCCAGGTAGGTGCGGGTATCAATTCCTTGGGCTCGCGCCATTTCGATTGCTGCGGGAGTATAGCCGGAACTGGAGATCATGACGCCCTAATTCGCTTTCACGTTGCGCAAGAGACTGGCGAACTCCCCCATGGTACCGACATCGATGGGACGGGCTTCGTCCTTGCACTCGATAACAACTAGAATCTTGTATTGAGCGACGGTGACACGAATCGTCACGTCCAGTTGACGCTCTACCTTCGATTCAGAGCCAACAATCTTGTCGTCGAGCGTGACTATCGCGCCCTGCGGAGCAAGTTGGGTGTGTATCTGATGAATTTGTTTTTCAAATCGCTTCCACTTTGGCTCCGCCATCTCTTCTCCATGACCATCATCGACCAATTGCACAAAGGAAACAAGACAGAAATCGACCAGGCGCGGAGTGTTTAAGGATTGCCGAGCCACTTATAGAAACCAGCCTGTCGGTTCTCGCCGCGTCGTCTCCCGAGCCATGCAAAACTTCTGGAATGGCCAAAAACAAACGCAAAAACAATCCGAAGACGGTGTTGAAACTACCCGACCTGGAACAGTCGAAGTCGGCGGTCCTTACGAGTCTGACGTCTCAAAGCTCCCAACGATCATACGACCATGCGATCCGCGAATTTATCGACTGGTACTGCTCAGAACCCCGCCTCGCTTTCAACAAGATGGTTGTGACCAGATACCGGATCTCACTCGAACAAGCCCACTATGCATCCTCCACCATCAATCTCCGCTTGGCGGCGATTCGGCGGCTTGCGTATGAGGCGGCAGACTGCGGACTTCTGAGCTCCGATCTCGCAGCAGGGATCCGACGGGTCAAGGGAGTCAAGAAACACGGAACGCGGATGGGCAACTGGTTGACGGCACAACAGGGGAAGCGGCTCCTTGCGGTATTCGACCATGAGGATCTGCGCAGTAGGCGCGACTATGCCATGGTTGCCGTACTTCTCGGGTGCGGACTGCGGAGAGCCGAAGCGGCAGCTCTGGCCGTGGAGAATCTGCAACAACGAGAGGAGCATTGGGCGATCGTCGACCTCGTTGGCAAGGGTGGGCACGTGCGAACCGTACCAGTCCCCAAATGGGTCAAAGCCGCCGTGGACAACTGGCTGGTCGCCGCCGGTGTCACCGCTGGCCCGATATTCCGCGCCATAAACAAGGCGCAACGCATCGGAAAGATAGCCTTCAGCCCAAAAGTCATTTGGGGTGTCGTGAAAGCGGGTCGTTCGAAATGCGGCCTCGAAAACGTTGCTCCGCACGACATGCGCCGCACATGCGCTCGTCTCTGCCATGAAGCTGGCGGCGAGCTTGAGCAGATCCAGTTTTTGCTGGGTCACATAAGTGTCCAGACGACCGAGCGATACCTTGGGTGCAAGCAGCGACTCCGCAACGCGGTAAATGACAAGATCGGTCTCGAACCGTGAGAATATCGGAACGAGCGCCGCCTCACAAGCCCAACCGATCAGCTAGTCGCCTCTGGCTGGCGTGTTCTATCCGACCTGCCGCGGGGAACCAGAGTGGTTGAATTAGTGTTACTATGGGCGCCGTTCGCATTGATTACGAGTCTTGGACATACTAGGAGCCCACGGCAATGGAAAAAATTGTATTGTCCCCGAAAGAGCACGACCGAATTGTTCGGGAAGAAGCATTGAAGCTCTTGCATGATGGTTTTGACGTCCAGGCTCGCCTAGGAGGCGGGTTCAAGAGGCCCGATCCTGTCCATGGATACAGACCTGACATCAGGGCGGCCAAGGATGGAAGACTGGTCATCGTTGAAGTCACGAAGGGCAGTATCGATTGGCCCAAGACGTCGGCACTGGAACGTTATTCACAGGAGAATCCAGACATTGAGGTCCGGATTATTCCACCCAAAGGCACTCCACCAAGTGGGAGTGATACTGAGGCAGCAGAGCCGAGGCAGCGGTTCCTAATTGCGATCGCAAAGATGCTCGGTGTCAATCCAACGAAGGACTCGATCTTGTATGGGGCTCTGCTCTGTCCCCCTTGGCTGTTAAATGAGATCGTTGAGAAGATCGTAGGGACAGATGGATCCGTCAGTCTGGATCTTACAAACTTCAACCGGGTGATGGTGAACTGTAGGCGCCCGCTTGCTTCGGCGCACTTCTTCTACTGGGCCTTTTCAGGCGTCACGACAGTCGATGCCTTTGAGGCAGCAGTGGACAGGTACCGCGTGTTCGCGATGTGGATATTTGGAAATTTCAAATTCGCCTACCGCACCTTTGCCACCCGCTCTAAAGCTGAATTGGAGGAACTGACAACACGATTTAGCCAGCGAGATGGTGGGAGCTATAGGGCGCGGTCTGAGTTCAACGAGATTGCGGAAATTCCCAAGGACGATCTGCATCTGCTCGGATATCTGTCGTCGGCCAGAATTGAAGTTCTTTTCTTCCTCGAATCGCTCGCGGGGGGAATGCCCGGTAGATCGTAGAAAGTAGCGACTCCCCGCTCCCAAGCCTTGATAGGCTGAGAGCGAATTTTCTTTTGCCGAGAAAAGGAGAGTCGCTATGAAGAAACCATACCAAA
>Ga0075030_100000230_pt1 | contig 46627 bp, 41 predicted proteins | sample LitLauG_LLR_2012_FD_71393 | JGI IMG/M metagenome (GOLD analysis project Ga0075030, IMG submission 71393) | Freshwater sediment microbial communities from Pennsylvania, USA - Little Laurel Run_MetaG_LLR_2012 | ecosystem: Environmental > Aquatic > Freshwater > Creek > Sediment | place: USA... | reverse complement strand
CATGCTGCCATACCACCGCCGGTCCTTCCTCGGCTACCGCCTGTTACAGGAGTTTTTTGCCATCCCGGCCAAGTTTCTCTTCGTGGAAGTGACCGGCCTGAAGGATGTTTGGACCGCCGCTTTTAAGAACCGGGCGGAGCTCATTTTCCTTCTTTCCAGTTCCCTCAGCGAAGACCGGCGGCAAAGAATGGAAATCGGAATTTCCCCCAACACGTTTCGCCTCGGGTGCGTCCCCATCATTAACCTCTTCCCACAAACGGCGGAGCCGATTCTGCTCGATCAATACAAGCACGAATATCAGGTGATCCCGGACATACGCCGCCCTGCTGCCACCGAAGTGTTTTCGATTGATGAAGTCGTCACCGAAGATTCCAAAACGCGGCAGGTCATCAATTACCGGCCGTTTCATTCCCATCGTCACGAATACCATGGCGCCAAAAGCGAGTACTTCTGGATCGCCAACCGGCGAGCTTCCAACCGGATGAACGACGATGCCTCGGATATGTTCCTTTCCCTGGTCGACCGTTCCATGCGTCCCATGCTCCCGGCCCAGGATACTCTTACCGTACGCACCACCTGTACCAACCGCAATCTGCCCGCCCAACTGCCCTTTGGCGATGAGGATGGCGATTTTGAACTGGAAGGCAATGCCCCCGTAAAACGCATTGTTGCGCTGACGAAACCCACGCCCCCGTTGCGCCCTCCTACCTCCCGCCTGGCTCTGTGGCACCTGATTTCGCACTTGTCCCTTAATTATTTGTCCTTGGTCGAAAGCGGCCGTGGCGCGCTGCAGCAGATTCTACGGCTCTATGACTTCACGGACACGCCTTTCGCCGAGAAGATGATCGAAGGCATCGTCAGCGTAAAAAGCCAACCCCATTTCGGCCGCGTCGTGTCCGAGAACGGCATTTCTTTCGCCCGCGGTACCCGTGTCGAGATGGAACTCGATGAAGAACGATTCGTGGGCGGCGGCGTTTACCTGTTTGCCAGCGTGATCGAGCATTTTCTGGCGCTCTACGTCTCGCTCAATAGCTTCACTCAACTAGTCGCCAGGACCAGCCAGCGGAAAGGAGAGGTGTTGCGTCAATGGCCGCCACGAGCGGGACAGAAAATTCTGATCTAGCGGCGGCCGCCCAGCCGGCCTCCCCCTTTGAGGAAATCCAGCAGGCGCTGCGGGAACACCCGGGCCGCTTCGACTTCTTCCAGGCCGTCCGCCTGCTGTTGCGCATGTCTTCCGGCCGCGAGCCGGTGGGCCGTTTCGTCAATCCAAACCGCGAAGCCGTACGATTTGGTGTGCGCCAGGCGCTCTCGTTCCCCCCCAGCAACATTGATGAGATCCTTTGGGATGCCGAAATCCCGCGCTTGCACGTGGCCTTCATGGGCTTGACCGGCCCGGCCGGCGTTCTCCCCTATTGTTATTCGGAACTGATCGCCTCCCGGACCCGCGACCGGGATCGTACTTTGGCGGATTTCCTGAACATCTTCAACCATCGGATGATTTCGTTGTTCTACCGGGCCTGGGAGAAATATCGCTTTGGAGCGATCTACGAACGGGATGGGACCGATCGGGTATCGCAGTACCTGATGTCGCTGATCGGTTTGGGCAGCGCCGGCCTCCAAGACCGCCTCGCGGTCGGCGATCAGACCCTCCTCTTCTATGCCGGATTGTTGTCGCTCCAAACCCGTTCCGCCGCCGCCCTCAAGAATATTCTGGAGGACTATTTTGAAGTGCCGGTCGAAGTGGTAGAGTTTATCGGCGTCTGGCGGCAGCTTGCTCCCGACAACCAGTGCATTTTCGACGTCGGGGATTCGTATTCCGAGCAGTTGAGTGTGGGAGCCGTGGTAGGCGATGCGATCTGGGATCAACAGTCGCGGATTCGCTTGAAGTTGGGGCCCCTTTCTGAGGAGCAGTACCTGAGCTTTCTCCCGACCGGGTCGGCGTACGTGCCATTACGAGAGCTGACCCGGTTCTTCTGCGGTCCTGACCTGGAGGTGGAAGCACAGCTCATCTTGAAACGGCCGGAAGTGCCACGCTGTGATTTGGGCAAAGATGATCAGGCAGGTCCCAGGCTGGGCTGGTTCACCTGGATCAAGTCCGGCTTGGATTTTGACCGCTCTCCGTCCGATACCGTGTTGTTGCTGGCGTAGTGGAGGATTACATGGGACTCAATTTACGATCGTTAATAGGGAAGCTCAACGATTCCACGCGGTTCGCCCTGGAAGCTGCAGCAGGCTTCTGTTTGTCCCGCACTCACTATGACGTTGAGATCGAGCACTATTTGATGAAACTGCTCGATGCGAGCGACGCGGACTTCGCCTCGATCGCCAAACAGTTTGGGGTGGATAAGTCGCGCCTCGCGGCGGAACTGACGCGGAGCCTCGATAAACTGAAGTCCGGGAACGCCCGCACTCCGTCCTTGAGCCCCTCCTTGGTCAAGATGATGACCGAAGCGTGGACGATCGGCTCGATTGATTTTGAGGCCGGCCGCATCCGCTCCGGTTTTACCATTCTGGCTCTGCTGACGAACGACGAACTCGCCCGCATCGTCCGCGAGACCAGTAAGGAACTGCAAAAAATCCAAGTCGAAAGCCTTCGCAAGGACTTCCTGCAGATCGTTTCGGCCTCCAGCGAGACCGCGCACGCCCCAACCGAAGCGGCCGCCCCGGAAGGGCCAGGTGTGCCGGTCGGAGGTAAGACGCCCAACCTTGACCAATACACCATCAATCTCACCCAGAATGCGCGCCAGGGCAAGATCGATCCGGTGCTGGCGCGGGATTTCGAGATCCGGCAAGTGGTCGACATCCTCACCCGCCGGCGTCAGAATAATCCCATCCTGGTGGGCGAAGCCGGCGTCGGGAAAACGGCTGTCGTGGAAGGCTTTGCCATGCGTATTGTCCAGGGCGACGTGCCCCCGGTCCTCAAGAATGTGACCCTGCGGACGCTCGATCTGGCCTTGCTCCAGGCGGGCGCCGGCGTCAAGGGCGAATTTGAAAACCGCCTGAAGGGTCTGATCAACGAGGTCAAGTGTTCCCCCACTCCCATCATCCTGTTCATTGACGAGGCCCACACCATGATCGGCGCCGGCGGCCAGGCCGGGCAGGGCGACGCCGCCAATCTGCTCAAGCCGGCCCTGGCCCGTGGCGAATTGCGTACCATCGCGGCCACCACGTGGTCCGAATACAAAAAGTATTTCGAAAAAGATCCCGCCCTGGCCCGCCGGTTCCAGTTGATCAAGGTGGACGAGCCTTCCGAGACGCAGTGTGCCCTCATGATGCGTGGTGTGATGCCGACCCTGGAGAAGCATCACAATGTGCGCATCCTGGATGAAGGATTGCTTGCCGCCGTGCGTCTCTCCCACCGCTACTTGCCGGATCGCCAACTACCCGATAAAGCCGTGAGCGTTCTGGATACAGCCTGTGCCCGCTTGGCGCTGGGCCAGAACTCCACTCCGCCGGCCATTGACGATGCCACCCGAACACTCGAGGACCTCGCTGTCCAAATGCGGATCCTGGAGCGTGAAGCCGCCACCGGCGCGGACCACGCCGAACGGATCGCCGGTATCACCGAAAGCCGGGAGAAGACCGAAGCCCATCTGAAGGAACTGAATGGCCGCTGGGACAAAGAGAGGGACCTCGTCACTCGTATCCGCGAGATCCGTTCCCAGTTGGAAACGGGCACTGCGCCGGCCCCACAGCCTGCCGCCCAAGGCGCTGCTCTGAAACCCGCGTTCGACCCCGAACAATTACGCGCTCAATTGGTTCAACTCAATTCCGAGCTCGAGGCCCTGCAAGGAGAGACGCCCCTGCTTCGAGTTTGCGTGGATGCCCAGATCGTCGGCGCCGTGGTGTCCGCCTGGACCGGCATTCCCATCGGCAAGATGCTCAAGGACGAGATTGCCGCCGTCCTCTCGCTCGAAAAGCATCTGGGGGGGCGCGTCATTGGCCAGAATCACGCTCTCGAAGGTATCAGCCAACGGATCCGCACTGCCAGAGCCGGCCTGGACGACCCTGGCAAGCCCGTCGGCGTCTTCCTCCTGGTCGGCCCCAGCGGCGTAGGCAAAACCGAGACGGCGCTCGCGCTCTCCGACCTGTTGTATGGCGGCGAGCACAATTTGATCAGTATCAATATGTCGGAATTCCAGGAAGCGCATACCGTTTCCACCCTCAAGGGTTCGCCGCCGGGTTACGTCGGCTATGGAGAGGGCGGTGTGCTGACCGAAGCCGTGCGGCGGCGCCCGTATTCGGTACTGCTGCTGGATGAAGTCGAAAAAGCCCACCCCGACGTCTTGGAGCTCTTTTTCCAGGTGTTCGACAAAGGTCAGATGGAGGACGGTGAGGGCCGCGAGATCGATTTTAAGAATACCATCATCATCCTGACTTCCAATGCCGCAACCGATAGCATCATGAAGCTGACCGCCGACCCGGAGACCATGCCCGCCCCGGAAGGTCTGGTCAAGGCGCTCAAGCCCGAGTTAAACAAGATCTTCAAACCCGCTTTTCTGGGAAGGCTCGTCATTATCCCTTATTTCCCCATCCGCGACGAAGCCATGAAGAAGATCATTCACCTCAAGCTCGCCAAGATCCAGCGCAGACTCCAGGAAAGCCATCGCGTCGCCTTGTCTTACGACGATGCCGTGATCGATGAGGTGGCGCGCCGTTGCACCGAAGTCGAGAGCGGCGCCCGAAATGTAGACAATATCCTGACCAATACCATGCTGCCGGAGATATCCAAGCAGATCCTGGGAACAATCGCCGAAGGCCAAAAGCCCGGATCGGTCCGGGTAGGATTGGCCGGCGACGGTTCTTTTGTATACTCTTAACCATGGTCCGGCGTGCCGCGATTGCCCGCGCGCGGGTCTTAATTCGGAGGGCATTACCGCTTGCCTGCTACCCAGATTGACCGCCCGTTCCGTCTCAAGACGCCGCTCGGGGACGACGCTCTTCTTCTGGATAGCTTCGATGGGTACGAGCGCGTTTCCACGCCTTTCCGTTTCATCCTCAGGCTTCTTTCGCCTGATCCCAACATCGACATGCAAGACCTGTTGAGCAAACCGGCGGTCTTGTCCATCAATCTCACCGAGGAATCGGAGCGTCACCTGCACGGGCACATCAATCGCATCAAACTCCTCGAGTATGGCGAAGACGGAATGGCCGCCTACGAAGCCGAAATGGTGCCGTGGCTCTGGTTCCTCAACTATTTCTCCGATTGCCGTATTTTCCAGAACAAGACCGTCCCGGAGATCGTCGGGCAGGTGTTTCAAGACAGGGGCTTTACGGATTACCAGCTCAAGCTGCAAGGTTCCTTTCTACCGCGCGAATACGTGGTTCAGTATCGCGAGACGGATTTCAATTTCGTTTCGCGCCTGATCGAAGACGAAGGTATTTTCTACTACTTCGAGCAGACCCAGGACAAACACACGCTCGTGCTCGCCAACGACAAATCCGCGTTTTCAGCGTGCCCCAACAAGGGGCAGGCGCGTTTTCTCGCTTCCACGGGATCGGCCCAGCCGGACGATACCGTGGTCAGCCTGGAAGCCGAGTTCCGCTTCCACACCGGCACCGCTTCGTTGACGGACTACGATTTCGAAAAACCGAACACCAGCCTGTTCGCCACCCTCGCCGGCAAATTGAAAGGCGAGGATTACGATTACCCCGGAAAGTATCTCACCAAAGACGACGGCGACCGCTACGCCCGCTTGCGGCTCGAAGAACGGGAAGTCGCCCTCAATACCGTGCGCGGCGTCAGCAACTGCATGGGCTTCGAGTGCGGCTACAAGTTTACTTTGACCGATCACTTCCGGGACAGCGCCAACACCGACTACACCCTCACCGCGCTCGACCATCATGCGCGCAATGCCAGCTACCGCTCCGGTCATGAAGATCCCTTCGAATACACCAATCGTTTCGAGGCCGTCCCCAACTCCGTGTCTTATCGCCCTCCGCGGGTTGCCCTCAAACCCATGATCCACGGCACCCAGACAGCCGTGGTGGTGGGCAAATCCGGTGAAGAAATCTGGACCGACCAGTACGGCCGCGTGAAGGTGCAATTTTTCTGGGACCGGCAGGGAGAATATAACGAAAACAGCTCTTGCTGGATTCGTGTCGCGCACGGCTGGGCCGGAAAGCAGTGGGGAATGATCCATATCCCGCGCATCGGTCAGGAGGTGGTCGTCAGTTTCCTGGAGGGCGATCCGGATCGGCCCATCATCACCGGTTCGGTGTATAACGCGGTGCAGACCGTCCCTTACACTCTGCCCGATGAGCAGACCAAGAGCACCCTGAAGTCGATGAGCAGCAAGGGTGGCGGCGGATTCAACGAGATCCGTCTGGAGGATAAGAAGGGCAGCGAACAGGTTTTCATTCACGGTGAAAAGGATATCGACATTCGCATTAAGAACGACCGCAAGGAGTGGATCGGCGAGGACCGCCATTTGATTGTTACCCGGGACAAGATGGAGCAGGTCCAGCGCGACAGCCACATTGATGTGACGCGGGATCAGATCGAAAAAATCGGCCGGGACCACCACCTCGAAATCGCCGGAAAGGCCGCCGTTAAGATCACCGGCTCCAATTCTTGGAGCGTGACGGGCGACGTGATCGAGGAGTTCAAAGGGAACCACAGCAGCCAGGTCACCCAGAATCTGTATCTCAAAGCCATGCAGATCGTGATCGAAGCTGCAACCGGGATCACTCTTAAGGTGGGAGGCAATTTCATCACGATCGACATGTCGGGAGTCGCCATTAAGGGCATGCCGATGGTGCAGATCAATAGCGCCGGCGCCGCATTATCCGGTTCGCCGGGTTCTTTGGTTTCCCCGCTCTCGCCGACCGACCCTACCGAGGCCGATGATGCCGATCCGGGCGCCGCCGCCGAGATGCGGTCCGGATCCGCCGCTACGCCGGCGAATCTCTCGCTGTTGGCGGTGGCCCCGGCGGCGATGCAGGCTCGACGTCAATCGGCGGCCTCCGACGCCCCCACGCATGATCCCAATTCGCCGGAAAACCAGGACAAGAAACACTGGATCGAGATCCAATTGCTGGACGAGGATGGCAACCCGGTACCGGGTGAGCCGTACAAGATTACCCTTCCGGATGGCTCGACGGTGGCGGATGGCACGCTGGACGACAAGGGGCACGCGCGCGTCAGCAATATCGATTCCGGAACGTGCCAGGTAACGTTCCCGAATTTGGATAAGGAGGCGTGGGAACCGAAATGAAGACCGTTCGACGGGTTAAGTACGCTGACTGAGGGGGGCAGCGGTGGGTGGTTATTACACAGTCAAGCAGGGCGAAAACCTCGACCTGATCGCAGTGTGCTTCGGGTTTGCGGATTGCCAACCAATCTATGACCACCCGAATAATGCCGAGCTCAAAGGGGACCGGGACAACCCGGATGTGCTCTACCCCCAAGACCGCGTCTTTATCCCCGAGTTGCGGCTCAGAGAGGAACCTTGCGCTACAGATCAGCTCCATAGCTTCACGATGAAGGGCCCCAAGAAGATGCTGCGTGTCGCGGTTCAGGACAGCGACGGTAATAAGCTTACGGGCGTTCCCTACGAATTGACGATCGAAGCAACCCCTCGATGTGCTCCCCGATTTCGGGATACGCCCAAACAGGTTTTGAAGTCGCAGATTGATTCCTCGGGTGTGGTGGAGTGCCCGATTCCGATCAATGCCAGTAGCGCGACCCTCAAAGTCGGGTCGATGGTCTGGTACCTGCGGATTGGCGATCTCAACCCCGGCAGCGACACACTCGATGATGGTGTTTCCGGCATCCAGGCAAGACTAAAGAACCTGGGATTTGATCCGGGCCCGATCGATGGAATGAGTGGCCCTCTCACACAAAGTGCCATTCGCGCATTCCAGGAAAAGTATCCTCCCCTCAAAGTGGATGGCATTTGCGGTCCGAAGACGTGGAAGCAGCTCAAGGCGATACACGGAAGTTGACTTTTGAGAGCAGACGATGGCCAGCGTTGACGATTTCTTGAAAGACACCATGTTGGCGGCGGCGGGCTACCCGCCACTCGACGAAATCCATTCCGAATCCTTTCCACTGAAGCAGCCAGGTAAGCCAGAAGACGGCGAAGACGCAGAAAACGTCGCGGTCTGGAATTTTGATCGGCCAGAGGTGAATGGAAAGGTGTGCGTGAAGAATCTGACCTGCCGTGTAAATGGAATGAACTCCAACATGTGGGTCTGTGATTCGATCGAGTGGGGCCCGGTGACTTTCGACTCGGAAGACCTGGGTTCCGCCATCGACCTGCCCCTTAACAAGAAGTTTCTTGTTCGAAGCCACTTCCTGCCCCAGGGAGCCATCAACGGCTCTGCACCGGCGAACCGGTTCTGGAAGTTGGACGCTAATATAGATCAGAGTTTCGAGCTGGTCTTTGGCTACGAATTCCCCCCCTTCGCGCTTGCGTCAGTGGCGCCTGCGCCCCTATCCGCGGATACACTGGCGACCTTTGCCGATTCACAGGCTCCCATCTGCGTGGCTAACCCCTCCTCGACCAGCCGGAATACCGTGCGTGTTCCCCCGCTCCGCATTTTGGTGGTGGTGACGCTTGTGTGCTGCAAGGAAAGGAGGAATTTCGACCCCGGAGGAGTCTTGGGTGCCGGCCGGTTCTACCCCATGATCATGGTCGTCAGCAATAAGACCCTCAAAATGGTCACCGGAAACGTGAGGCTCACCCGCCCCGAAAAGGTCCATATGAATATGGACAATTGCACCCCGGAGATGATGCAGCGGATGTTTGACCAGGAGGGCAACATCGTGATGCAGGGTGAACACATGAAGCCCTCCATCGGATCCGTGTTATTCACCGATCGGAATCCCGCGCCCCAGATGCCATTCATTCCGGAGTGGGCCCAGTTCTTTGACTATTATGATGTCAAGCCGCAGAATGGCAAGTACGTATTAGCCTATCGGCCGAGTGAGAAACCAGAGATCAGCCCTGTTCCTGACGTGAAGGTCGGAGTTCGTTCGGTCAATGTATTGCCGATGGGAAGCGTTTACTTGCAGAACTCGAAGCGGCGAGTGACTAAGGTGGCGGGCCAGGGCGAGTTCGACAATATTCACATGGCGCCTCGAATGGTTTTCATGAAAGACGACGTAAGCCTTCCGTGGTTGCTTAAGCCGAAAATGGAGGATCTACCGCTCGACCCGGTTATCATGGCACCCTTCTGCATTCACGACTGCATGCACCTCCACACGCGCTGGGGCCGGGGAGGTAGAGATATTCAGAACCTGGGCTGGCAGGATGACGAGACCCCGTTTGCGAAGTCGGGCGCTCCTCTCGTGCCGCCAAACCAGCAGGTAACGTTGGAGATTAAGGCGGCCAACGATATTGTCTACACCGCCGAGGCCAAAGATGTAAGGCCTGCCAAGTGGCAAATGATCATGCACCATGGGGCTTCTTACGCGCTGTCGGCTCCATTGAAGGCGTTGTTTGCGAGGTTCGTCTCGGCCGATCCGGTGGTCTCCTCCGGTAATGCCCCCTGGACGGCAATGTACTGGAATTTTCGATGGATTGTGGGCCCCGACCGAAAGGTTTACGAGCGCCTGGACTTCGACGCGGACACGCTGAGCGCCTTGCGCAAGGGCGCGCCGGCCGAAACCGCCGTGCCCGCCAGGTCGGCCGCCGCCGCGGGAGGTGAGTGAATTCCCGAGTCCCTTATTGCGTTTTTGACGGGATGCCGCCTGGCCGTGCCGGCGGCGAATAAATAGCCACTCTTTCCCTCCATGACCGCTGCGGATGCGCGAAACTATAACGAAAGGTGAAGTGTCGTGTCCGGCTTCCACACTGTCCAACAAGGTGAATACCTCTCTAAAATCGCGGCCGACTACGGCTTTCGGGACTACCAGGCCATTTGGAATCACGCCGAGAATGCCGAACTGAAGAGCCAGCGCCAGACGCCCAACGTTCTTTTCCCCGGCGACCGGATCTTTATACCCGACCGGGAGAGTAAGACTGAAGACCGGCCCACCGACAAACTGCACCAGTTCCGGGCCTTGGGTGAAAAGCTCCAGCTCAAAATCAAAATCAAAGACCTGAACGGCCTCCCGGTGAAGGACACGCCCTGCGGGTTGGCAGTGGAAAACCTTACCTACTCGCTCACCACCGATGGCGACGGCATCATCCAGCAGGAAATTCCCAGAACGGCGCAAACCGGACGCTTGACGGTCAAGGCGCCTGATGTTCCGATCGACACGGTACTGACGCTTTCCATTGGCGGGCTTGACCCGCTCGAAGAAGAATCCGGCCAGCGCCAGCGGTTGAATAACCTCGGCTACAACGCCGGCGAATCCGACAGTCAGGATCCCCAGCAGTTTCGCTCGGCGGTCGAGGAGTTTCAGTGCGATTTCAAAGTCACGCCCATCACCGGGATCTGTGACGCTACCACACAGGCGAAACTGAAGGAGGCGCATGGCTGCTGAGGACCCTGTTTCATGAGCACCGAGCCGGATTCCTGGAGAAATACAACCAATGCGGGCAGCGTAGCCGGCAAGCACCCGGACGCGGCGACGGCAGGTATGCGGGTGGCGCCCACTTTCTCCGACGAGATCAACACCTTTAAGGATCCGCTCGTGGTCGTCGCCTGCTGGCGTCTGGAAGATATCCGGTTCGAGTTTGCGTCGTCTTTCATCCGGCCCGAAGCCACCGACGAGTTCGCACAGCTTGCCTCTCTGCGCGCCGCCAACCCCGGCGCCCCGATCTCGATTTTCGGGCATGCCGATCCGGTGGGCGGCGATGAGTTCAATAAGCGGTTGAGCGGCCGCCGGGCCACCGCCGTCTATGCCATGCTCCTGCGCGATGCGGCGGCCTGGGAAACTCTGTACCAGAATTCCGAGGACCATTGGGGCGACAAGTCCGTGCAGATCATGCTCGATACGCTGGGCTACGCTCCCGGGCGCACCGATGGCACGGTGGACAATCCCACTCATACGGCTTTACGGAATTTTCAAACCGACCAGCACCTCGCAGTGTCCGGCAACAACGACAAAGTCACACGCGCCAGGCTCTTTCAGGTCTACATGGACGATCGCTGCCACGATCCCCAGGGCAACGCTTTCAAACTCGCCAAGGCTGATTTCCTGGCCCAGGGTGCCGACCCGGACGGCAAGGCGGATCTGCAAGGGTGCAGCGAGTTTAACCCGGTACTGATCTTTTCCCAGCAGGAGGAGGAGAACTTCCAGAAGGCCTCCGACAAGACTGCGCGCAATGCGGATAACGCTCCCAACCGCCGCGTGGTCGTTTACCTGTTTAAGCCGGGCTCCAAGGTCGTTCCCGGCAAATGGCCTTGCCCCACGGTGAAGGAGCCTACGGCCGGTTGCCGCGCCCGGTTCTGGTCCGATGGCGATGCGCGCCGCACCCCCCAGGCCCTGCGCCGGCGCTTCGATGACACCCAGGACACCTTCGCCTGCCGCTTTTACCAACGGCTGGCCAAGGCTTCTCCTTGCGAATTCGGAGATGTGAACGCCATCGCCGTCATACGGTTCCTCAACGCCAATAACGCCCCGATCCCCGGCTCCCAATCTTTGCAGGCAAGTAATTTTGTGACCACCGACCAGCTTGCGGTTGCCGGCAGCACCACGTTTACCAGCGTTTCCACCGATCCCGAAAATTTCCGGCTCGAAGTAGAGGACCCTGCGGCTCGTGTCCCGGTCCGCGCCACCCTCGAGGTGCTCCGGCTTTCCGTGCGCACGGCAGGACCGCTTACTTATACGCTGATCCAGGGCGCCGGGGCAGACAGCCGCAAAGCTAGGTCGATTTTCCTGCGGCTGGTAACTGATACCGACGATGACGCCGCTTCCGGTAACGGCGCGAGCTCCGATCCCGACAATCAGACGATCGTCGTCAAGCTGGGGGATCTCGTGAGAGCCACCTATACCCCGGTCAGCGGGCCCGCGGCTCGCGTCGAGTTGTCCGTGGGCCGGCCGCGGGGTGAAAACAATAACGGGGCCAACAGCCTCCTGCACGACATCCGCGAGGTCCGCGTCCGCGTCACGGTTTTTCAGCTTCCCGGCGGAGCGGCTCCGGCCAAGACCCGCGCCCAGGTGCAGACGGACCTGGACGTTGTCGCCGAACGCATGGCTCAATCCTGCATCCGCCTGAACATTGTCGAGATCAATATGGGCGGGGCCGGCGATCCCGGAGTAGCCTTGCCGGCTGCCCTGGCCGGCGGATTTACTCAAAGCAATCCGGGCCTCGTCAATGCTCTGAATGCGCAAGAGCAGGCCGTGATTGCCTTGAAAGATGCCAACCCCAATTCTGTGGACATTTTTTATATCGACACCATCACGGCGCTCCCGACGGCCACGAGTTATCCGACTGTTCGCAATCAGACTGGCAACCCCGCTGCCCAAAATTTTGTCGTCACCAGTCGCACCGCCAATGTCTTCAGCCTGGCGCATGAGCTGATGCACATTCTTCTGAACTCACCCCACCGGCCGAATGAGCCGCCAACGTCCTTATTCCGGGGCGGCACCACGCCCAACAAAAGCGTCGGTGGGACCAAGCGGATCGGGCCTTACCCCCAGGCCGCGGCGGCCGGCGTGGGCAACAATGATACGACTACGATTCGAAATGCCGCGGAAACATTGCCTTAAATATGTCCATGCGCGCGCTGCCGTCTGCGCCGCCATGGCCATCGCCGCCGGCTGCGGAGGAAAAACAAATATGAATCAAGTGGATGTCAAACTCAAGCTGGCGATTGCGCGATCCCATCACGCCATGACTCCCTTGAGCGACTCGACGATCTTGATCACGGGTGGCCTGTCGCTGCACGAACAAGCTCTGGGTTCCGCGGAACTGCTCGATTTGGTTTCCGGCCGTTCCACCGTTATCGCAAACCATCTTCCCCGTGCGGGCCACTCTGCCGTGAAACTCAAGGATGGCAGGGTGCTGCTGATCGGAGGCGCCAACGACAAACAACAGCCGGAAGCTGGCATCGAAGCCTTCGATCCGAAAAGTCGCGCCTTCTCGCCGGTCGGTGAGCTGGTCACCGGACGGATCCACCAGCAGGCCGTCCTTCTTCCCAACGGAGACATCCTCGTGTGTGGTGGGATGGACGCCGGTGGGAATAGCCTCAACACCGCCGAACTCATTAACACCGCTACCGGCAAGAGTAGCGCGCTGCCGGCGGGCATGTTGCGGAAACGCTACCACCAACAGGCGGTTGTATTGGACAGCGGCCTGGTGTTGATCACAGGCGGAGCCGGCGATGCCGAGAGCCCGCGATCGGCGGAGATTTACGATCCGGACAAGAAACAGTTTCTTTCCCCTCTCCCCATGCACCAGGAAAGAGTGATCCATACTGCCACGCTGCTTTCCGGCGGTCGCGTATTCACCTTCTCAAACGGGGTGGGAGAGGTCTTTTCCCCAACCTCGCAACGCTTCGACATCTTGCCCGGTTCGGCCCCGCCCAGTATCCGCGACGGCCACACCGCCACCTTGCTCACGGATGGCCGCGTCCTGATTCTGGGTGGCGGAATGCCCGAATTCTCGGAAGATCTTCTAGGCGCCCCTCTGCTTTACACTCCGCCGGCCGTCTATCGAGAGCTGAATCTCTATAATGACCTGGTGAATCGGGCCGATCACGCTGCCCTGCTCCTGCCGAACGGGAACGTGCTGATCACTGGCGGCCGGACGGTGCACGCCATCGCGTCGGATGCGGTGGTCTTTTATGACCCAACTGCCAATCAGTTCCGCTAATCCAGCGCCCTATGGCACATTCACCGTAAACTCTCCCGGCGTCGTAAACGTAATCACCCCAGCCCATATGCACATCAATTGCGAGACGTTATCGAGCGTCGGGAAATTCCCAAGCAGTACGGTCGGCGCCCCCGCGACCCACGGCGCCGGTGTGTTCGGGATGCACGGCATCGGCGTCAGAACACCCAAGGCCGCTGCCGTCGCTGACGCTACCGTCGGGTTCGCGATCGACATGCACATCCCGAATGGCATGATATTGACCATCGGAATGTGGTCCATGATGTTCGCGTCCGGCACCTGATCCGTATAGGTCATGTTCTTAGGCAGCACCACCAGGGAACTGGGCGCCATCCCGAAACTGCACTGCATCATCGCACCCATACAGACTTGGTTCGGCATACCGATCCTCCGTTACCGCTCCTCATTTTATCGAACCCCGGGGCCTGCCACCGGTGACCCTCTGCCGTATACCGCCACGCCCGCTTGCCTTCAACTTACTTCCCAGATGTGCTGATTGCCCAGACTATTCAGTAAAGCTTGCCGAACGTCCGCATCGCTGCTGACGTGCATCTGCAAGATGGCGACGGCAACCGTGTTCTTGGTCCCTTTCTTTCGCTGCACTTCAACCTTGCACCGCTTCGCTCCACCCTGGCCCGTAATCGGAACACTATCGACGTGAAAAAGTTCCGTCTGATAAACCGAGTTCTTCGTCGTTGTGCGATTCACCTGGCTGGCTGCGATTCCGTTGATCAGATCGGTGACATCGGTTACTTCTTTTGGCTTGGTGACCTGTTCAATCCCTCTGCCCCCCGTTGGAGCACCATTATCCACTACAGGCATGTTCCGTTTTCTCCTGGCGTCAAGATTTACAGACTAGGGTTTGAGTTGGGGATTCAGTTGCGATGTCCCCGCAATCATTGTTTGCCAATCCATTGTATCGAAGCGCGAAGAGCATTATAACCGCAGCCGGTGCGCCCCAAAATTGGCGCCCTCGAGATCCCAATCAGAAAGCGTGGTCGTCAGCCCAAGCTTCGCAGTGCATCGTGACAATTGACTTGTTTCGACCTCCCGATGCAAAATCGGACAGGGGTCGCGGGTTGATCATTCGAAGCTCCAAGTCGCCAACGGTAGGGCTTGTCTCGCGGCGATCCGTCGATTTCCTCCGGTCCCCCCACGTCGCGGCCCAACTTCTGGCGCGCTGGAAGGGCGATCCGGCGGCCATGGCCGACCTCCGTCTGCTGCTCCACGAATCGTCGCGTCATGCGGGAGTCGATCGTCTCAAGGATGATGATATTCTGGCCGAAGTCGGTCGCCTCATGCATGCTGGCGAATTATTGCTGGTGGAGTTCGGGCCGCTCCACATCACCCCTGGAGGCGCCGGGGCCATGGCGCAAGCCGCAACCCAACAGCCAACCCAAGCTCCTCCACCCAAGGGAGCTCCCTCCCAGGAGGACGAACCCGAACCCGCCACGTTCGGCTCCGACCTGGACGGAGCGGCACAAGCCGCGACGCTCCAGGCCGCGGCTGCTCAGGGTGCGCCTTTCTGCCCCACTTGAGCCAAGAATGGAGCGGCGGTCGCCGCTGGGACTTAGCCATGGCTCTTGCCTATTTGCCCAATATCGAAGAACTCCTCTGGCCCGAGGGATTCCGGCGCGACGTCTGGATGATCGTGGACGCCGCGCGCGACCGCAAGGTCTTTAGCATACTCGTGAATTCGTACCTCGAGTACTCCTGTCTTTACAGCGGCCCCATCCCCCCGGCACTGGAGGCAGCAGCGCCCTACCTCGTTCAACTCGAACATGAGGACCGCTACACGCGCGAACTTCTCGAGCACGCTTGGGGAAATACCTGGGGTATCGTGATGAGGTGTGACTCCGGTTTAGACAGGCTCCGCCGTCACCTGCGTCAGTTCTTGGTGGTGCGCGATCCTCGAGGGAACCGGTTGGTATTCCGCTACTACGACCCACGAGTATTCCGCGTCTACCTGCCAACCTGCAATGAGAGCGAGCTACGCACCATTTTTGGTCCGATTGAATCTTTCTACGCGGAAGACGAGAACCCGCAGGACGTTTGGGAGTTCCGGCGGGATGGCGGACGTTTGCTGCAAACCAGGAAGTCCCTGGCTGCGGCCCGCTCCGCGAGGTGACCATGTTCGCGGTAGGGTATTCGGCAGTCACTCGAACTCCGCCCACATCACCGTGTGATCGGACGCCGCCGGCGCTCGGCGCGGGGCCAGATCGACCTCGGCGCGGCGGCAGAGCGCGGCCAGTGGCGCCGTGACCAGGATGTGATCGATGCGCCAGCCCCAGTTCTGCTCGAACGCGTTCCGGAAGTAGTCCCAGTAAGTGTATTGGACTTCTTCGGGGTGTAGCTTTCTGAAAACATCGGTGAAGCCGAACGCGGCCGCTTCCTGATAGGCATAGCGCGCGTCGATGTGGAAATCGGGATCGTTGACGCGGCGCTCGGCGTGATACACATCGATCGGTTCGGGCGCCACGTTCAGATCGCCGGTCCATAGCGCCGGCTTTTTCGGATCGAGCTGTTCGTCGAAATAGCGGCGGATGCGGCGGAACCATTCGAGCTTGAACGCATACTTGTCGGTGCCGATCTTGAATCCCTGCGGGACATAAGTGTTCACGATGGGCAGCCCCCCGATCACGGTCTGTAGGATCCGGGCGTCTTCGCTATCGGCGCCGGTGTGCAGGCCATAGACAATCGATTCGGGCTCCCGGAGGCTCACGGTGGCTACGCCGTTATAGCCTTTCATGCCGCGAAACGTCACGGCATAACCCGCCCTGCGGAACGCTCCCACCGGGAACTCGCTATCCTGCACTTTGGTTTCCTGCAGGCATAGCACATCCGGTTGGTGCTCGACCAGCCACTCCAGAACCAGGGGAAGCCGCTTGCGAATCGAGTTGACGTTCCAGGTGGCGATCTTCATTCGTGCCCTTTTCGAATGGTAACCCACAGCGACTTCAGTTCACCAAACTCACAAAACAATCTCCCATCTTATTAACTATTTCCGGGTCCGTAAGCCTCATATCGCCGGTTCGTCGAGATAAACTGAGAAGTGGGGAGAACTGTTCGCCATCGTCCGGCACTCGCATTGACGAGCCACGTCCGTCGCCCGCCGCAGTCTCCACCTCCGCGTGTGGTCGGGAGACGATCATTGCGAAAAAAGCCCTCGATTTGCGTCTCCCGATTTCGGGCTGTCTCCGCAATCTACAGAAACAAAGGAGCTTACGTAGTCATGAATTTGGAGGGCAACTCTCGGAACACCATCGTCACCCAACCCTTCTCCGGCGCCCCGCTTAAACCGGCACCTCGTCGTCGCACGCAAAGCATTCCTCTCCACCGGCCAAACCCTGGCCGGCTTCGGATAACATTAATAACGAACGAGGTCGAAGAAATGTGCCTGAAAAACACGCCGGTGTTGTCGCACTGGCTTTCCAGCCTGTCTCTGGTCTCCCTCCTGGGTTGGCGGCGCAGGCTTTCAGCCTGCGCTGTCGTTGCCATCCTGTCGGCCGGAATCGCCCTTACCCAGCAGCCCCGCCGCGTGGACGACGCCGCTTTGAAAAACGCCGGCAAAGCGGGCGACGACTGGCTTACCTACGGCCTTACGCAGGGCGAGACGCGCTATAGCCCGCTCAACCAGATCAACACAGGCAACGTGAATCGCCTCGCCTTGGCGTGGTCCTACGATTTGGGAGCGGGCGGCGGCGCCCAGGAAGCCACTCCCGTAGTCTGGAACGGTACCCTTTACGGAATCACCAACTGGAGCGTGGTCTTCGCCGTGGATGCCCGCACCGGCAAGGAGCGCTGGCGTTGGGATCCGGAGGTGAACCAAACCGCCGTGTTTCCCAAGATCTGCTGTGGCGTGGTAAATCGCGGCCTGGCCATTTACCAGGGCCTGATCATCGCGCCCGTGATCGACGGCCGGCTGCAGGCCTTGGATGCCGAAACCGGAAAGGTGGTCTGGGAAGCGCGCGTGGCTTTCCCGCAAGACAATCAGACCATCACCATGGCCCCACGCATCGCCAAAGGCAAAGTCATCATCGGGGTGAGTGGCGGAGATCGCCCCACTCGCGGTTACTTCGATGCCTACGATGCCATGACCGGCCGCCGTGCGTGGCGCTTCTTCACCGTTCCGGGCGACCCCTCCAAGCCCTTCGAGAACGCGTCCATGCGGAAGGCCGCGCCAACCTGGGACGGCGAGTGGTGGAAGTTGGGCGGCGGCGCCGCCGTTTGGGACGGCATGGCCTATGACCCGGACGCGGAGCTCATTTACATTGGCACCGGCAACGCCGAGCCCTGGCCCCAACAGCTCCGCCACTCCCAAGGCAAAGACAACCTTTATGTATGCTCCGTCCTCGCCGTCCAGCCCGAAACCGGCGAGTTGAAATGGCACTACCAGATGGTCCCGGGCGATTCCTGGGATTACGACAGCGTGCAGCACCTGCTGCTTGCCGACCTGACGATCGACGGCCGCCCGCGCAAAGTCATTATGCAAGCTAATAAGAACGGCTTCTATTACGTGATCGATCGCCTCACCGGCCAGTTCATTTCGGCGCAGCCTTTTGCTCAGGTCACCTGGGCCAAGGGCATCGACCAAAAAACCGGACGGCCGATGGTCAATCCGGAAGCTCACTACGGTTCCGAGGCTGTTGCCCTCGCGCCTTCCGCCGGCGGCGCGCACAACTGGTCGCCGATGTCGTTTAATCCCGCCACTGGATTGGTTTATATACCAACCTCGACCGCCAGCAGCTTTACCTTCGCCGCGGAGGAGGTGTTCTCTCCGAAGCCGGGCCAAACCACGGGCACCGTGCGTCCCGCTCCTACGCCCAACCGGCCGTCACCGCCCGCTATCGGACCGGATCCGCTGGAAGGCTCCGGCAACCGCGGAGCGCTGGTCGCATGGGATCCGGTCTCGCAACAGATGCGCTGGCGTATGCCCGGCGGCGGCGGTATCGGCGGAGGCACGGTCACCACGGCAGGCAACCTGGTGTTTCAAGTGGTCAACGACGGACGTTTGTTGGCTTACAGCGCCGGCAAGGGCGAGAAACTGCTCGAGCTGCAGACCGGGCTGCGCGGCGGCATGGGCCCGCCCATCACCTATCAAGTGGCCGGCAAACAATACGTCTCTCTCATGGGTGGGACCGGAACCGTCCGCCCGCGCATTGATGCTGGTGGCGCGGCGGCGAACCCCCCGCCCCCCGTACCCGGGGCTTCTCCCAAGCTGTTGACTTTCGTTCTGGACGGCGCGGGCCCGCCGTAAGGGGCAAAAAAACAGCGGGTCGTCGCTGACATTCGATTGTCATTGAACCGTCGCGCCCCCGTCATTTTCCCCTGGTAAGATCCGAAGCTTACGGTCAAGGCCGTCCAATCCAAAAAACGAGGAATACATCCGCGATGAGGCAGCTATCCAGGACTGCTGTTGGTGTGGGGCTGATCGCGCTCGCAGGGTTTGCCCAGTCGTTTTCCGGATTCGCTCCGGGAAATATTGTAGTCAGCCGCAGTGTCTATCAGGGGAACGCCGCCAGTCTTTCGGTTGGACAGCCGCTGCCACCGGTGTGCCCCTCAACCGCGGCCTGCGGAACTGGAAAGGCGACAGATAGCGGCGCCTATCCGTCCGCAACCGCCGGCAACAACGTCTTCAACAACAATCTGGTTGACGGTAGCTTCGGCATCACTTCGCCCATCTTCCTCGATCAGATCACGCCCACCGGAACCCCGGTGAACAGTTTGTCGATTCCACCGAATGCGGTTACCACAAGTTTCAGCTCCAAGTCGGAACTGGCACTGAATCTGTCGGCGGACGGGGCTGCCATTACTTTTATGGCGTATGTCGCTCCCGCGAATACTGTCGACGTGTCGAATTCCAATACTCCCGGAGCTTACGATGCGACCAATCCCGCGGGTGGAAGCTACTACCGCGCCGTGGTACAAGTGGGCGCCAATGGAGCGATGCAGGTGACGCCTACCAACTCCTACAGCGGCAATAACGGCCGGGCCGCCGTGCTGGCCAACGGTCTTTACTATATGGCTGGCAACTCGAACAACGGCAGCGGCACTCCCTCGAACATCATCGGCACAGCCGGCGCCCAACTGGCTTCGCCGGGGCAGAGCTTCGCGACCCCGGCCGTCCAGATCGGCAACTTCTCCATCAGCCAAGTCACGAATCCGGCCACCGGACTGCCTTACCCGCCGGACAAAGCCGGCAAGGACAATAATTTCCGCGGGCTCACGATTTTCAACAACACCATGTTCGTCACGAAAGGAAGCGGCGGCAACGGGATAAACACGGTATATCGAGTAGGCGATCGCGGCAGCCTTCCTACGCTGGCGAACGCCGCTAGCGCCGCTCTGACCATCCTTCCCGGTTTTCCGACCACTCTAGCCAAAGATGCGACGGCGACCAATCCATTCGGCTTGTTCTTCGCCAACTCGACCACTCTGTACGTCGCCGACGAAGGCGATGGGACACCTGCCGGCGCCGCCACCAGCAAAGCCGCCGGCCTCCAAAAATGGGTGTTGAACAACGGCACCTGGGCGCAGGATTACGTGCTTCAGAACGGACTGAACCTCGGCAAACCGTACGGCGTGGCGAACTATCCCGCCTCGCTCAACCCAGCGACAGACGGAATACGCAACATCGCCGGTAAGGTAAATAGTGACGGCACGGTTACGATCTGGGGAATTACCTCAACCGTAAGCGCGAACGGCGACCAGGGAGCCGACCCCAATCAATTGGTTTCGATCACAGACGTCCTGGCCAACGCGGATCCCGCGATTGCAGCCAAAGAACAGTTCACGGTTCTGCGTACCGCCAATGCGGGCGAGGTCCTGCGCGGCGTGGCACTCACTCCCGCGGCAGGGGCGACGCCGGCGGTGAATGTTCCGCTGATCTTCTCCGCTGCGAATCCGGGCTCGTTCGCCATCTCGCCCGGTTCCGTTGCGACCGCGAACGGCCAGAACCTTGCGAGCACGACGGTCACGCCGGCTTCGCCATTCCCCATGTCGGCAGGCGGAACCTCGGTCACCATTGTCGACGGAGCGGGGAATAGCTCCCCGGCGCCGCTCCTGTATGTGTCACCGGCACAGATCAACTTTCTGGTGCCGGCCACGGCCGCGCCTGGCATTGCGCAGGTTATGGTGACGAACGGAAGTGCTACCCAAACCGCTTCCAACGTCGAGATCTCCACAGTAGCGCCGGGGCTGTTAACTCTGAATGGCTCCGGTCTGGCAGCCGCTGAGGTGGTGCAGGTAACAGCCGGCGGGAGCCAGACTCTTCTACAAGTCTCTACCACGAATAGCTCGAACGCTGTTGTCCCCAATCCAATCGTGCTTGGCGGAGGCACAATCTATCTGGTCCTGTTCGGGACGGGCATCGCATCGGGGGGGACCGCTCTCACCTCCGTGACCATCAACGGCGCGAATGCTCCGGTCCTCTATGCGGGCCCCTCAGGCTACACGGGGCTCGATCAAGTGAACGTGCAGGTGCCGGTGTCACTTGCGGGCAAGGGCAATGTGAATGTCCAACTTACCGCCGAGGGTGCTGCGGCGAATCCGGTTCAGATTACGATTCAATAAAAAAACGATCCGCAGTAGAGATGCGGGGCACGAGCGGGAACCATTGCAATCCGATCAATGTACTGTGAATTTCTCGTGATTGCATTCCCCGGTTGTTAACCTTCGCCAGGCGTCTTCGGGTCAACGAAAAACAATTTAAGTCGGAATTGTTTCGCCAAAGGATTGCGGTTTTGCAAGCCAATTGTAACAACCTCTGGTTCAGACTGAGGGCAGAGCGAGAACGATCCGGCGGCCGGGTAGCCGCCGAAGGAGCCTCAGATGAACGGAAGCAACGTGCACTTCATTTGGCAGGATCCATCCGCCATACGGAATTTTCGCGTGGGAATGTGTCTTCATGGGCATACCATGCATTCGCAGGAATGCCTCTGGTTTCTTCCTCGCTATCTCCGGCAGGTACCCGGACTAGCTCCACTGGTCCAACGCTATCAACAGCCGGGAGCGGGTGGGAACGCCTCCATTGATTTCTCGCGCGCCTTCTGGACGCCTCCGCTTAGCCCGGCAGCGGCCTTGCGGTTGGAGCAGGAGCAGATCGGCCGCCTCGCGCTCGAGCCCATCGTTTCCCTGACCGATCATGATGACATAGAGGCCGGCACGGTACTTCAGGTAACCGCCAACCGCCAGCAAGTACCCGTTTCGGTGGAATGGACGGTTCCGTACCAGGCCTCTATTCTTCACTTGGGAATCCACAACCTGCCGCTTCACGAGGACCGCTCCTGGATGGCAAGCATGGCGGCGTACACTTCCAAACCCGTCGAAGATCACTTGCCGGACCTGCTGAGCGAACTGGCGCGGAATCCCGGTGTCCTGATCGTATTGAATCATCCGTTCTGGTTGGAAGAGGGAGTGGAGGAAGCCGGGCACCGCAGCGCGGTGGATCGTTTCCTGTGCGAGTGCCTGCAGTGGGTGCATGCGTTCGAGCTCAACGGCACGCGCGTTTGGAAGGAAAACGCGGCCGCGATGGCCCTCTCCGAGGTTTACGGGCGCCCCGTCGTTTCCGGAGGAGACCGGCACGCCGGCGAACCCGCGGCCTGCCTCAACCTGACCAACGCAGAGTCCTTTGCCGAGTTCGCCGGAGAAGTCCGGGAAGGCCGCAGCAGCGTCGTGTTTCTTCCGCAGTATCAGGAGTCCATGCCCGTCCGGGTCTTGGAGGCCGTATGGGACATCCTCCGGCCTTATCCCGAATTTCCAGGGCGCCGGCGGTGGATTGACCGGTTCTTTTACCGTGGTGCGGATGGCACAGCGCGGACTCTGTCGGAGATTTGGGGAGATCGTGTGCCGTGGGCACTCGGCGGCGCAACCAGCATCGTGCAACTGCTGGCGACGACTAGGTTGCGGTCAGCCCTCAGGCTGTTGCTTGCCGATCGCGGAGAGGTCCTGCCATGAACTGGGCGACTTTGGCCGTATGGCAGGGAGGCTGGGAGGTATGCCTGAGGCGGGCCCGTGTTTGGTTGTCTGCAGGAATGTCGCCGGAAACGATGGCGCTCAGCGTAGCATTGGGACTCGTCCTGGGCGTTTTCCCTGTATTCGGTTTTCCCACGCTGCTCTGCACCTTCGCTGCCGTTAGCCTGCGCCTGAATCTACCGGTGCTCCAGGCAGTGAATTATTTGGTGTATCCCTTCCAAATCGCGCTCCTGGTTCCATTCGTCCGCTGCGGAGAGCTACTGTTCCGCACACCGGCGGCCCCTCATCGGGAGGGTGTCACAATGTTCTGGAGTTTGGCCGCATCCATGCTGCATGCGGTCGGGGCGTGGTTCTGTATCGGCTTGCCGGCGGGTGTTCTTCTGTATATCGTTTTGGCCTGTCTTTTGAGACACTGCGACATGAGAAGATTACTATCGAGTGAGGAACTCCAGTCTCTGAGGTGAACGCCTGGCGAAATCGTGGCTATCGAAACTGACGCGCCGCACTCCCGACGCGCGTAGCCCGATCCGTCCGGCTGCCCCGTCACTCCCCACGAACCCCGCTCCTGGCCGGGAAGACACCAGCGATCCATACCGATTTCCCCAGGGCTTCCTGTGGGGAGCCGCTACCGCGGCACACCAGGTGGAGGGCAACAATATCAACAGCGACCTGTGGGTTCTGGAGCATGTCCAACCAACCGTTTTTGCGGAGCCATCCGGCGACGCCTGCGACCATTACCATCGCTATGCCGAGGACATCCGGCTGCTGGCGTGTCTTGGCCTGAACACGTACCGCTTCTCGATCGAATGGGCGCGCATCGAACCCGAACCAGGGTTCTTCTCGCAGGCGGCACTCGACCACTATCGCCGCGTGCTGGCAGCGTGTCACGAACACAGTGTCATCCCCATGGTCACGCTCCACCACTTCAGTTCTCCGAAATGGCTGGCGGCTCTGGGCGGTTGGGAGAGGCCGGGCGCCGGAGATCTCTTTGTGCGTTACTGCGAACGGGCGGGCAAATCCCTGGGGGATCTGATGGCGTTGGCAACCACATTTAACGAGCCGAATCTTCCGCTGCTCCTGCGCTGGGTGGCCGACCTCCCTCTACCGTTCCACCGGGTCCGCCGGATGACCAAAGAGGCCGCCCGGGCAGTGGGGTCGAAACAATTCTGTCCTTTTCTCCTGGGGAACGCGCACAGAGTGCAACAAGTGATGATCGCAGCCCATCACCGGGCCTTGGCGGCACTGAAATCGGGACCGGGGCATTATCCTGTGGGGGTCAGCCTGTCGATCCAGCATGAGCAAGCGTCCGGTGCCAAGAGTAAACGCGATCAGAAATGCGCGGAGGTGTACGATGCATGGCTCAGCGCCGCGGCACAAAGCGATTTCCTCGGCGTGCAGCCTTACACCCGCACCCGCGTTGGCAGCGATGGCGACCTGCCGCCCGAGCCCGGTGTCGAGCTTACTCAGATGGGCTATGAATTTTGGCCCGAGGCGCTGGAAGAAGCCGTACGTTACGCACACGCCCGGGCGAACGTGCCCATCTACATCACGGAAAACGGGATCGGCACGGAGGATGACACGCGGCGGGTGGAGTACATCCGCCGATCTCTGATTGGCGTGAAGAACTGCCTCACCGACCACATCGACGTGCGCGGTTACATCCACTGGTCGTTGCTGGACAATTTTGAATGGATTGCCGGCTACGGTCCCAAGTTCGGGTTGCTGGGTGTAGACCGCCAGACACAAGAAAGGATCATCAAGCCCAGCGCGCGGCACCTGGGAGACATCGCGCGTAACAATCGCATCTAGCGATCGCAACGGGAAAAAGATCCGGAACGGCGCCCTGAAACCACTGCAAGTCTGCGCTGAAGGAGACTGCGCAAGCGTAAAATGCGATATGAGGAATTCGGGAGGGCGCATGCAACGGATGTCGATGTTTCAGACGTGGAAAGCCCTTGGCTTGCTCGCTGCGCTGGCCTGCGTCCCGGCGGCATCTGCGCAAACCAGTCTTGCGGCGAAACAGTCTGTAACTTCCTGGGAAAACCTGCGGCGGTTGAGACCAGGTCAGAAGATTCAGGTGGTGCAGACGGACCTGAAGTCGTGGAGCGGACCTTTTGTGAGTTTCTCGGCGGAATCCGTCGCCTTAAAGGCGGCGGAAGGTGACAGGACCGTGCCACGAGCGCAGGTTCTCCGAGTGAGCCTGCACGGGGGAAAGCGCCTGCGCAATGCCCTGATCGGCGCGGCGATTGGCGGCGGCGCTGGTGCTGGGATCGGTGCGGCGGCCGGAGGATGCTCCACCCGTCCCTGGGCCTTTTGTGGCTCGCGGGGTCTTACGGCCGCGGCAGTAGGGCTGATTGGGGCACTGGCAGGCGGCGGTGCCGGGGCCGCTATTCCAGGAAGCACCGTGCTCTATCGTGCGCCGCCGAGCCCGTGACGGTCGCTGTTTGCGAGTGTTTGCAGCACATACGTGCACCGCTCTTCGACCGAGACCTTCGGTACCTCGATGACCTGGTATCGGTCCAGCCTACGGTACCACCCCTGTATAGTGCGGTAGACGGACTCGGCGTGCTCGAACGTGTGGTCGCGTTCGTCATCGTTTACGTAGATCGCCTTCCACGGGGGCAAGAGGAAGACCTTGGAACAGTATTGGTATTTCGGGAGCCACATGTTCAACTCGCTCTCGTTCAGGGGTGCGACGCGATCGAGTCCGCAAAGAGCATCGAGGACGCTTCGCTCAAAGAAGACGTAGCCTGGGGCGGCAGCATGATGAACGAAACTCTCGATGTCCATTCGCAGCGTTTCGTGCGCAAACTCGTACGCATCCGGCCGCGGATTCAACCCGCGCCTGCGGCGGTCTTGGATGATGGTGCGCGCGCTATCGCCGACAACGGTGTAGCCGCGAGCCTGCAGAGCCTGCAAGAGCGTGGTCTTCCCTGCGCCGGGGCCACCGGTGACGATTACTCGCAAAATTGCTGAGTTGCCCGCCGTGTTTGAGACGCCTGACATTACGCTGGACGATTTTAAGACACATTTGGGCGAAGATCCACAGGCCGCCGGCAATCTGTTCCGATCGATCAGGGCGCTCATGGTCTTCCGACGCCGCTACACCCACCTGGGAGACATCGCGCGCAACCATCGCATCTAGCTTCTGGAAAGGAATGCTTCGGGCTCGGAATTGGCGCCGGGCCGATGGGCTGACGGGTGGATCGGCGCATCGCCAGACGGCTTTGCCTGTTTGAGAATTTGATCGAGCAGGGACGGGATCTCATAAACCGCAATATTCCGTGTTTCCGCTGCGCGTTGGCGGAAGGCGCGGTACCGTTCCGGAACGAGCAGTTCGTGGACCGCTTCGAAGATCCCGGCGAAATCCCGGATCACCACGCCCACTTGTTGCTCTTCGATCCAGTCCGTGTTGTAGCGTTCGTGAGCCAGTGTCCACTTATTGCGCTGCACAATGACCGGTAAGTGCTTGGCGAGCGCTTCGCTGACGCTGCCGGGTCCCGGTTTCCCGATGAAGAAATCCGAGAGCTCCATGTAGTAAGGGATGTCCGGAGTGAAGCCCTCGATGAACATGGGGATGTGCCCGTCCAAGGCGCGGAGTTCTCGAGCAACCTGCTGGTTCCGGCCGCAAATGAGAATCAACTGGATGCCGGAGCCCGGGCGATTCAGGGCACGCGCGATCCGCACCATTTCGGTCGAGCCCTCACCCCCGAACAGAACCAGCCCGGTAGGCACGTTGGGCCGAAGACCGAGCTGGAGCCGTTCGGCTTCCCGGTCGAGATGGAGGGGCGCATAGAACTTGGGGTCCAGAATCATACCGGAAGTGCGCAGGATGCGCGATTCCCGAAGGCCGAGCGTGCGGGCCTGTTCGACGGCCTTAGGCGACCCGCAGATGACATACTGATCCTGGCGCTCGATCCAGAAATGAGGAGGGTAATCGGCAATGTCGGTGAGCACGGTGACGAAAGGCGTGCCCGGCCAGCAGCGCTCCAGCGCCTGCTTGAGAGCGCGATTGTAATGGGGGATGAGGGAAACGACGAGGTCGGCGCGCCGGCGGGACCAATGTTGTTCCAACACCTTCACCTGGGCCCCGTGGAACGAGCGAATCACAAAGTGCATCAGCGGGATCAGTTGAGCGGTGCCCAACGTCCAGCCATGGCGCAACATGATGTTGTACACATCCTGAAATTGCACGCCGGTCGATTTTCGAATGAAATCGATGGAATCGAGCATTTCCTGAATACCTTGCAGGCGGACGTTCCAGGGGCGCTGCTGCTGGCGGATGGCTTCGGCCAAAGCGTTAGCCGCGGCCCGATGGCCGCCGCCGGAGTCGATGTAAATCAGTTCAATTTCGCGTGCAGAACCTCTCGGTCGTTGATCTTCCATCAGCAGTGGCGTCTCCCCGAACCCGGCGGAAAAAAGGGAGGGCACGCCCCAGGGGTGGAGCTCGGAGCTCTAGGCGCGCCCTCGGTTTCGCGACTATGCCGTCATAGTAAGGCCGGCTCGGTCACAAAGCCGTGAACATTGGCTGGGTTTCGTGTTAAAGGTGGGTAACCGCGCCGCGCCACGAATATGCCCCAGGCGCTTCAGGTCGCGGCTGGCGGGGGAGGCCGGGTCCAGGCGAACGGATTCGCTCCACTCCGCGATGGCCTCGGCATGGCGCGCTTCCTTCTCCAGGACGAGGCCGAGTTTCCAGTGCGCCTCCGCGGGGGCTGGTTCGTTGCCCTCTGCCTCCCGGGTGAGATAGGTCCGCAAATACCGTTCCGCCCGCGGCAGCTCGCGTCCGGTTTCGAGCAGCCGTTCCGCGGCGCGATAGTAAGGGGTCAGATCGTCGGGAACGTGACTCATCGACGCCGGCAGTAGCGCATCCAAATCTGTCCAGGAGCCTCTATCGGCGTAGACCTCAGCCAGAATCGAATACGCCTCAACACGGTCCGGGTCCAGGGCGATGGCTTCCCGCGCCTCCGATTCGGCGCCGTCCCGGTTCCGATTCGGAAGAGCGAGATCGAAGCGAGCGAGCGCAATGTGGCCCAAGTAGTAACCCGGCTGCGACCCGGCAGCTTTCCGGAGGTACTCCTCGACCGTTTGTGTCTGCTTGTGAAACTCCGCGAGCCGTGCCTGGGCCAAATACCCTTCCGCTATATGGATGGAGGAAATGCGGCCGGCAGTCGCAGCCGCCTTACGCGGATCGCCGCCCGCGATACCGGGCGCCAGCAGATAAAACTCCATCAGGTCGCGCGATGCCTGGATGTCGAACGGGTCGAGCATGAGCGCCAGATCGATTTCTTTCCGGAAACGCCGCGCCAGCACCAATTGCTGCCAGACATTGGAATGCTGTGCCATCACTCCCAGCACTTCCGCCACCTGCCGGTGGTACTTGGCTACGCCGTTATCCAAGGCGACGGCCTTCTCCGCAAATGCCAGCGTCGATTCGCGATCGCCAAACGCGAACCGGATTTGCGATAGCAGGAAATTCGCCAGCGGATCATCCGGAGCCTCACGGAACCGCGCCTCGACAATGGCTCGTGCTCTCTTCCAGTGACCGTCCGCGATCAGTTTTTCGGGGACGCTCAGGTTTCCGGCACTGAGGGCCAGACAAAAGGCGCAGGCAACACTGATGACCTGAATGGCAGGTTGCAAAGAACGCTCCGCTTCGCTCCGAAATATTGCCAAAGCGTTTTCGATCGCGTGCGCCAACACTCTCACGTTGGCGCATCAAACATTTCAGCCTTATAAAGATTTTGTGAAGCTTTCGCGCCGAACCGCAAAACGATGCTGCCGGGGCCTCCGCGGTGCATCAGACCGCTTTCGCCGAATCGTACCAAGGATTCACTACTTTGTCATGCAACGCAGCGATAATTGGAATCGATCTATGGCCAGCCCGCAAACTCTCAAAGCAGTTCGTCGGCGCAGCGATCGCTATCCAATTGTATTGCCTCTGCGCTATCAAGCTTTAGACCCGGGATTGTCGAGTGCACGTGGAACAGGAACGACGCTCGCGATTGACAGCACGAGTGTTCTGTTCCTGGCCGAACGACCCTTACGTCCCGGGTTGAGAGTCGAACTGATCATGGACTGGCCCGCTCTGCTGGACAACAGGATTCCACTGCAGATGCGGCTCAAGGGCAGAATCGATCGGAACGACGATCAAGGAACTCTGATGCAGATTGTTACGCACGAGTTCCGGACGCGGGCGAAGTCGCCTACCCAGATGATGAAGGGAACCGAATCGCACGATGTTCCAGAAGCGGTTCTCCCTGCCGGATAACGGCGTGTGGTGAGGTGACGCCGTCACCAAACTCCTTGCCGGGCGCCGCGGACTACTGCTCGCCGGGCCGCTTCAGGGTTGGCGCCTTGCGTTTGGCGGGGGCGGCATCGGCTTTCTTATCGGCTTTGTCGGCCTGCTTGGAGTCGGCGTCCACTGGAGCGGTGAGAGCTTCCACGTCCTTCTTCTCTTTGGCGGTGCGGGCTTCGACATCCTTTCCGCGCTTGCCCAGGTCCTCCTGGGCGGCGCTCAGGCTGTCCTGCGTGGTTTCGATGGCCTGCTTGAGGGCGAAATCATATCGGGCAAGGTCCTTGGGCTGGCTATTCTGGATCTTCTGGAGCACCGGCAAGGCTTGTTTTTCGACGACGGCCACGGCGTCCACGCCCAGTTTCAACTCGGACTTGCGCAGCAGCGCGTCGTCAGTCACATCGTCGATGGAGTCGATAATTTTCGAGTAGTCCTCGAGGGCATCGTGAATCAGGATGGAGCGGCCCGCTTTATCCTTGGAGATCAGGCTCTGCACCATGTCGACGCGCTGTTTGGCGAATTTGGCGTACAGCCTCAGGCGCTCGTTGGGTTCCTGGGCGTCGCGGATCTGGTCCGCTTCGTCCGCAGTCAGGAAGTCGCGCTGGGCGCAGAGGGGCGCCGCCAGCACGAAGCACCACAGCAGGGTTTTCATTTTCGTTTGCCCTCCATTAATCCGGTAAGCAGATCGTCGTGTACCTGCTGCACCTTTTCTTTAACCTTGTCGAGGACGGCCCGATCGAGATAGCTCATGTCGTGCTGCAAGGTTTCGATGCTGCGCAGCAGATCGCGGCTTTGGATCTCGGCGCGCTTGAACCAGCGCGGGCTTTTGCGCGGATCCTTGCCGGTCTGCACCAGCGAGGTGAAGCACAGGGCGGCGGAGTCCTGTATTTCGATGACTTTGGCTGTCAGCTTGTCCATGTCGCCGGCGTTGTAAGCCTCGCGCGCTTCCTTCAACGCGGCCACTGCGTTATCGAGCGCGAGCTTGGAGCGCTTCTCGAGGTTGGGCTCGGCGCGGGCCTCATCGAGATCGGCCGACACGACTCCGGCGGTGAGAAGCAACAGGACCGAAACCGTGAAACCTCGCATAGATTTACCGTTTGTCGAGCTCTCTCTGGATGATCCGCGCACGCTGCCGGGCCTGGAATTCCTGGTCCGGATTCTTGTCCTGGCTCAGCGAGAGGAACAGCTTGTAAGCGTCGAGCGCCGGTTTGAGCTGCCGGGCTTTATCCAGGATAATGGCGCGCATAAACGCGTTTCCGGCGGTGTTCTCGCCCAACTGGCGTGCGCGATCGAAGGCCTCGAGGGCCGGCGGGTAATCGTCGGCCAGATAGAGCACGGCCCCGAGTTCGTTCCAGATTGGCGCGGCGTCGGGCTTCAATTTCACAGCCTGGTTGAACTGCTGGGCGGCGGGCTGGTATTGTTTGCGATCGCGCAGGGCGCGCGCGTACATGAGGCGCAGGTCATAGTTGGCCGGTTCGGCGGCGACGGCTTTTTCGAGCAGCGGCAGGGCTTTATCGAGTTGCCGGCTGAAGAGGTAGGCAACTGCCAGCGCCGCGCGGTTGGCCTGGGTGGGCGCTTGGGTGTACGCCTGCTCCAATTGAGGAATGGCATCGCCATACTGCTTGGATTCCAACAACAGTTCGCCCAAGCGCTCCGCCACCCCGGGGTTGGCGGGAAACTGGCGATAGATCTCGATGGCATTGGCGGTCTCACCCTTCTTTTCGTAGAGGGCCGCGAGTTCCAGCAGCGAGTCGCGATAATTGGCATCGAGCTGAGCCGCCTGCAGGAAATGGGGCGAGGCTTCGGTGAGCTTGTCCTGCTGTGCCAGGGCGCGGGCGAGGCCGAGATGGGCGCCGGGCGATTTGCCGTCGGCATCGAGAGCGGCCCGATAGTTCTGCTCGGCTTGGGCAGGATCTCCGGTGGCCATCCGGGCTTCGGCCAGGTAATAGCGGGGGCGGAATTCATTCGGTTTTTGGGTGGCGGCTGCTTCCAGCAGGGTGGCGGCTTCGGACGGTTTTTTCTGGCGCAACAGGAGGATGCCCGCATTCAGTTGGGCCTCGTACAAACCGGGCTTGAGCTGCAGCGCCTGGCGGTACTCGGCGATGCCTTCCAGGTCTTTTGCGAGAAAACTATAAGCCAGGGCGAGGTTGAAATGCGCGGAGTAATCCGAGGGATCGGCTGCAATGGCTTTGATAAAGGCGTCGGCGGCGGCCTCATACCGGCCTTCGTCCAGCGCTCTCATGCCTTCGGAGGTGGGGTTCACCGCCTGGAAAAACAGAAGCGCCGCCATGGCCCACATACTCCGATTCTAACCGAGTACCCTGCCCACGTCTGCGGCGTCTGGAGAAACCGGCACTTCCCCCAGACGGCGCAGTTACCGATGGCAGAGGCACGGGCCTAGCGGCCGGAGGCGCCGCTCGTGGAACGAGCGGCCCGCAAGACGACTCTTAATGCTGCTGCTGCAGGAGGCGCTCGAATTTCTGGCGCTGGTCTGGGGTGAGCACCTGCTCCACGCGGGACTTGCTGTCACTCAACACGGTGCGGTAGTACTGCCACATATCGCTGAGGATGGACTGCAGTTGCTCGGACTGCATCGGCGTGAGGTCCAGCTCTTTCTGCAACTTCTCAAAGTTCAAGGCGTTGCCGGCCGGGGTACCGAAAGGCGGCTGATGCAAGCGGGTGTGCGCTCCGGTGTTCATCACCAGCGCGCCGGCCGCCACGCCGCAAAGAAACACCAAGCCTAAGACCAGGACCACGGCCAAGCGCGGGTCCCAGCGTTTGCCGGCTTCGGTTCGCTCCAGCAGTTGGGCGCTCATAATCAATGTTCAAATGCCGTCAATGTGACGAGCATATTATCCTGGGCCGGGGCGGAGGCGAATGCGGGTGAATCCTGCTGCGCCATGACGGCCTCCGGAGAAGGGCCGCCGGAATAGCCGCTTTCGCGGGACACGAGGTAACTTCCCAGTACGGCCAGGGTCAGCAAAGACGAAAATGCCAGGCGCCGGCCGAAAGCGAAATTCAAGGCAAACAGACCGGCGAAGGAGGGGGTTGCGGCTTTCTGCCGATCTACCTGCTCGAGGACCCGGGCGTACAGGCCGGGCGCCGGCTCTACCGTCTCTTCCGAGCGCAAAGAGAAAAACAACCGCGAGACTTCCTGCATGCTGCGAATCTCTTCGCGGCAGAACTGACAAGCGCTGAGATGCTCCTGGACGGTTCGCTGAGCCGCCGGCTCCAGCGCGCCAGCGAGGTACTCTTCGAGGCTCTCCATCACTACGGCATGCATACGTTTCTTCCCTTACAGAAATAAACTACCATTGCTACCCACCCCCGGCGGATCTGTTGGCCTCTACGGCTCTGCCCGCTTCAGGGGAACTCTTAACCAGCCACCAGGCCGGGAGCGCGCTCCAGGCGCGCCGCCGCCTTCACCAACTTCTGCCGGGCCCGGAAGAGCTTCACTTTGATGGTGTTTTCATTCATACCGGTTCGTTCCGCCAGCTCTTCCACGGAATAGCCTTCTACTTCCTTTAACATCAATAACATGCGCTCCTCTTCGGAAACGCGGGTGAGAAGTTTCAAAACATAATCGCGCTGCGCCAGGCTGGAATCGGCGGGAATCTGGCGATCCACGGAGGGCTCGCCATTCTCGACGCGGCGGACTTCGTCCTCACTCAAGTCGCTCTCGTAGACCAGCCGGCGGACCTTGCGTTTCCGCAGGTAATCGAAACACTCGTTGACCGTGATCTTGTAGACCCAGGTGATCAGGGAACTGCGGAAGTCAAAACTCTTGAGGGACAGGTAAACCTTTGCAAATACTTGCTGTGCAATATCTTCCACGTCATTCCGTTGGCGGACAATGCCATGGATAATAGAAAACACCTTGGACTGATAGCGCTCCACAATTTCTCGAAACGCCGATTCGTCGCCGGACTGGGCCCGCTGAACCAAGGCGCCTTCGGGGGTGTTCTGATAGTCCACTCTCGATTTGGCCGCAACCTTACTGCCGAACGCGGGGAGAGCGAGAGCGCCACTCAGTGTTCCCATATACCGCTACCGACGCAACCCGCGTTGATCCCGTTTCAATTAGCTTGCGGACACTCAACTTGCAAGATAGCATAGGCGGGGAGGCGAGGCCGGAATCACCGTTTGGGGCTGGCATACGCCGGTCAGGCAAATGGATGGAGAGGCGACGCTGAGGAAGTTACGTTTGAAGTGGCTTTTTCCGCGACCGGGCGCCTCGAACCGACATCTAAATGGTCGAAGGGTGGAGTAACCGGCTCCCCAATGTATAATAGGAAACGAGCGCAACGTTCAGGAGTTTAAAACGAATGGTCCAATTAACTGAAAGAGCCGCCAGCAAGGTGAAGGAGATTATGTCGAGCCAGGAACCGGCTCCGGCGGGACTGCGTATTTCCGTCGTGGGTGGCGGCTGTTCCGGCTTCAGCTACTCCATGGCGTTCGAGAACCAGCCTAATATGCTGGACAAGACTTATAGCTATGACGGCCTCAAGGTTTACATCGATCAGGCCAGCCTGCTGTATTTGGACGGGGCCGAGGTCGACTACGTGGAAACACTCGAGGGCGCGGGATTCAAGTTTAACAATCCGCAAGTGAAATCCACCTGCGGTTGTGGCAGTTCCTTCCAAGTGTAAGCGGGTACTCCGCGTGTAAGCGGGTACTCCGCACGGACATCGGCGGCGTCTCCAGCCAGAAGGGGGCGCCTTGGGCTTTCCCAAGGCGGCGGGACGGGGTGCGCCGAACGAACGGGGAACCCGGCCGGCGGCTCCGCACACTCCAAACGCAAAATGCGACCGCGCCGGCCATTCAAGAGCAGCTAATCTCTGCGCACGGCGATATCATAACGGTTAGGTCGTACCGATGAAACGCACTTTGCGACGTGGTGTGTTGGCTCTGTCTGTGGCCGTCGTCTTTGGCTTGGCTCTCGCCCAAGAACCCGATCGGCCGCCTCTGGCCTCCGCGGAGCGAGCCGATGTGACTCTACCGAACGGAAAGTCGCAGCGCAACGAGATTCTCAAGGCCGAGCGAGAGCAAAATATCAAAGACGCAGCCCGGCTGGCCGATCTAGCGGATGAATTGAAGCAGGCGCTGGAAAAGGAAGACCGGTTCGTTTTTTCGCTGAGCACGGTTAAGAAGACGGAAGAAATTGAAAAGCTGGCTAAGAAAATTCGTTCTCGCATCCGGCACGATTAGCCTGCTGGGTACCGGACGGGTGGCCGCACAAGCGGAGAGGCCCAAGCCCGCCGTGGTGCTGGTGGACTCCGCGGATGTGGCGCGCTGGCGCGAGTGGACCCGTGAGAATGGTTGGCGCGTGATCGCTCCCGAGGCAGCCGCCGGCAATATCGATGCGCGGGTGCAAGGCCTGCAAGCGGCGGTGCGCGCCGCCGTCCAAGACGGTTCCGCGGATGCCTTGCGGGTTTACGTGGCGGGCAGCGGGGGAGCGGCGGCGGCCGTGTTTTATGCGATTTCGCGGGTACCGGACCTGTGGGCGGCTGGATTGGCGCTGGGCGGCTCGCCCCAGCCCGCCATCGACAGCGACCGCCTCTTCGCGGCCAACTTCACCAACGTGCCGGTGTTGTGGGTCAGTGCCGCACCTCCGGATGAGGCTATCGCCGGAAAGCTGAAAGGCGCCGGCATGAACCTGGAATGGAAGGACGCCAGCGGCAATATCGAGGTGCGGATCCTGCTGGACTGGCTGGCCAGGCATACCAGGGAAGAATATCCCACGGCGATCGATTGCGAGACCAACTCTCCCACGTTCGCGCAGTGCTATTGGATCCGCATGTCTAAATTCGATGCGGCCGAGCGGAACGACGTGCTCGCTTCCAGCCGCGTGCCGCCCAACCCCGGCGCAGTGCTCGATCTGGGCGGCTTCAGTTACCCGCCCGATGAGCCGGGACCGGGGGTGCTGGTGGCTTCTCTGCCGGACAAATACAGCGGTCCTCTGAAGCAGGGAGACCGGATTGTGGCGTTGGACGGAAAAGAGATCGCCGGCGCGCGCCAGTTTACCGAGCTGATGGCGCAGATCAAGGAGGAGCGGGCGGCGGTGGTCATGGTGCAGCGCGGGAAAAGCCGCACGCGCCTGGAGACACGCGTCATCCTGCCCCGGCGCGCGCCGGTGGTTACGGCACGGGTGCAGGCGCAGTATGTGCCCGCGGACCAGGAGATCCAAATCATCAGCCGCGCGGTCACGGAAATGCGTGTCACCATCCCGCGACAATGGCTTCCGGCAGTGCTAAATTGGAACGGCGTCCCGCTGGAAAAGCTGGAGGCGACGGGCTGCCGGCTGCTGACGATCGAGAAGGCTATAGAGCACGCAGCGGCTTGTCCGGAACAGTAGCTTGGAGGAGGCAACGTGCAAATTCAGAACCTGACTCGACGATTCGCCACACTGGCACTGGTTCTAGTTCCCCTGGCCCACTGGGCTTGGGCACAGGAGCGTTGGGTGGCCACGTGGGCCGCGTCGCCGCAGCAGCCGCGGGCAGCGCAGGCGGCACCGCCCGCGCAGGCGGGCGCACCCACGGCGCCGCCGGCCGCAGCGCCGATCACGAGCTTCAGCAATCAAACGGTGCGCATGATCGTACGCACGAGTATCGGCGGGCGGCGCATTCGGGTTCAGCTTTCGAATGCCTTCGGCACCGGCCCACTGATGGTGGGCGCGGCGCACATTGCGCTGCGGGAGAAGGAATCGGCCATCGTGGCGGGCTCCGACCGTGCACTGGCGTTCAACGGCAAGGCGGGGGTGATGATTCCCCCCGGCGCGCAGATGCTGAGCGATCCGGTGGATCTGAACCTGCCGCCACTGGCTGACCTCGCCATCAGCGTCTACATGCCGGGCGATAGCGGGCCGCTGACCACGCATGCGACGGCTTTGCACACGAACTACGTTGCCAAGGGCGATGCTACCGGCGCGCCGGCGCTCCCGGATGCGGCGATCACCCGGATCTGGTATTGGATCTCAGGGATCGATGTCCTAGCAGTGGGGGATGCCGGCGCCATTGTGGCGTTCGGCGATTCGATCACCGATGGGGCCACCTCGACGGTGGATGCGGACCGGAGTTGGCCCAGTATGCTGGCGCCGCGGCTGGTGGCCAATAAGGCAACGGCGAACGTGGCGGTGGTGAACGAGGGCATCTCGGGCAACCGGCTTCTGCGCGACAATGCCGGCATCAACGCGCTGGCCCGCCTCGATCGCGATGTGTTGAGCCAGCCCGGGGTGAAGTGGATGACGCTGATGGAAGGCATCAACGATATCGGGCGCGCAACCGGCAGGGGGTCCACGCCGGACGATGCGGTGACCCCGGATGACCTGATCGGCGCCATGCGGCAAATCATCGAAAGGGCGCACACGCACGGGATCAAGGTGGTCGGCTGCACGCTGACGCCGTACGAAGGGGCGGCCTACTACAGCGAGGCGGGCGAGGTCATGCGCCAAGCCGTGAACCGCTGGATCCGGACGGGCGGAGCGTTCGATGCGGTAGTGGATTTCGATGCGGTCGTGCGGGATCCGAAAAATCCGAAGCAGATTCGGCCGGATTTCAACGAGCGGGATCACTTGCATCCGAACGACGCGGGGTACAAAGCCATGGCCGACGCCATCGATCTGGCGATGTTTGCGCCGGAAACGGTTTCGGCCGCGGTGACGAGCCGCTAGTGCTAAGGGCGGCCCTCCAGAAACGGCGCATTCGATTTACGGCGCAACGTCAAGTGGTTCTATCCGGAGGAGCGCGCCAGCCTCCTCGTCGGTCAGTAGATACAACAGCCCGTCGGGACCCTGCCGCACCTCACGGATTCGCTGTTTGAGCTCGGTCAGCATGGGCTGTTGGCGGATGGGCAGTCCATTCTTGGTACTGAGGACGATGCGCTGTAGCTGAGCGCCGACGAGTCCACCCACGAAGATGTCACCCTTCCAGTCGGGAAACCGGTTTCCGGTATAGAACGTGATGGCGGCGGTCGAGATCGAGGGAGACCAGAAGAGCCACGGCTGTTCCATGCCGGACGCGAAGGGCTGATCGGAAGCGGGACCGGTCCCGCCGGTGAGATCGCCGGTATAGGCGCGGCCGTAGGAAATCACAGGCCAGCCATAGTTCTTTCCCGCTCTGATGATGTTGATTTCGTCGCCGCCCTGAGGCCCATTCTCAGTCTCCCAGAGCTCGCCGGTGTCCGGATGGAAGTAAAGACCCATGGCGTTGCGAATGCCGAGGGCATAGAGCTCGGGTTTGTGGCCAGGCCGGCCCGAGAAGGGATTGTCCTTGGGCGCGCTCCCGTCGTCGTTCAGGCGGAGAACTTTGCCGTAGTAGCTGTTCGGGTCCTGAGCGTCGGTCACGGTGGCGCTCACCGTGTCGTTCGCCGCGCGAGGAATGGGAATGCCAATTGCCAGGTAGATCTTGCCATCGCGCCCGAACGCGATTTTCGCGGCAGATGGGCCGGAAACCACCGAGTCGGTCGAGAAAATGTCGCGGACATCGGCGAGCGTATGGCCTCCGTCGTAGCGGGCGCGCGCCAGAGTCGCCCGGGCATTGGTCGTTCCGGCGACGGGCTTGTAATAGGTGAAGTAAATCCAGTGGTTATCGGCGAAGCGAGGATGCAAGGCGAGATCGTTCATGCCCCTTTGGCGAGTGTTGAGGACTTCCGGTATTCCGGCGATTGGTTGAGGATCCAGCTTACCGTCACGCACGATCCGCAACCGGCCGGCTCGTTCGGTGACCAAGATGCCGGCGTCCGGAAGGAAGGCAAGAGCGTAGGGGTAGCTGAGGCCCCGCAGGGGGACGACGCGGAATTTCGGCCCGGCGATCTTGTTGCCGCCGGATCCACGAGTGCTGCTGTCAAAAATCAGCGGCCTATCCAGGGGCGGGGGCTCGACGGCAAGCTCTTGCTGGGCAGCCGGTGCGGCACTCGTTGGAAGGATTCCGATCGCCAGGGTCACGAGCAGTGCAATCAGAAACAGGGCTCGCATGGGTTCTCCCGAGGCGGGTTGCGCCTCGCAGTCTCACACTATACTATCCGGAGATCGGGAACGGACGCCAGTCCCTGGCAGGATACTGCTCGCAATCGAGCCACGCGAGGTAATCGGCGCTACCGCCTTACGGCAAACACGATGCCAGAAACTTCGAAAGGTCCTGCCGGGCCTTTTGCAGGGATTTGAGGTGTGTATACATCATGTGGCCGGCCTCGTAAAAGCCCATGGAGACGTGGTCGCGGAGCTTGGGATCGAGTCCCATGTGGCTCAGCGTGTACTCCGCCGAGAAGAACGGCGTCGCCAGATCGTAGTAACCGGCGCCCACAAACACCTTGAGAGCGGCGTTCTGCGTCATGGCGTCGCGCAGCGTGTCGGCCACGTTCACGTAGCGGTTTTCGTATTCCTGGTAGCTCCAGGGATTGACGCGGCCGGTGAGCACTTCATACGGCAGGTCGCTCTCAAATTTCAGCTCGGTGCGAACATATTGGTTCCAGGCGGCAGTGAACGCGCCCTGCACCGAAGCGTAACTGGGATCGTACTCCGGGTTGGAAGCGGCGGCATCTTCGTCGACGCCTTCCAGGCGGCTATCGTAGCGGCCCAAGGTGCGCCGCTGGTCGCGGAGGAGTTCTTTTTCGAAGCGGCCGGCGCGTACGCGGAGATTGCTTTCTTCAATATACTGCGGCGAAAGCCCGGTGAGCCGCGCCATATTTTTCACCACGGCGGCACGCTCTTCGGCGGAAGTCGCATCGCCCTTGAAGAGCGCCACGGTGTAGGGGCCGGCGGCGAATCGCTTGGATTCTTCGAGGGCTTTTAGAAGGCCGCCCGATTGCAGATCCTTGGGGAGTTTGTTGTGATACCAGGCCGCGGCGGTGTACGTGGGCAGGAACAGGGGATACGGCAGATCGTTTCCGTCATCGAAGCGGATGGCGCCGAAGTTCAGCACGGAGGAGAGCAGGATGATGCCGTTGAGATTGATGCCGAGCGAATCCTGCAGATGGCCGGAAAGGGCCGCGGCGCGGGTCGTGCCATAGCTTTCGCCGGCCAGGAATTTGGGCGAAGGCCAGCGGGCATTGCGCGTGGTGTAGAGGCGGATGAAATCGCCGACCGATTCCAGGTCCCCCTTCAGGCTATGGAAATTCTTGGCGGTATTCTCGGGAACGGCGCGGCTGTAACCGGTGCTGACCGGGTCGATGAACACCAGGTCCGTCTGGTCGAGCAGGGAATACTCGTTGTCGGTGAAGCGGTAGGGCGGGGGAGTGGGGTTGCCTTCGGGGTCCATCACGACGCGCTTGGGGCCGAGCGTTCCCATATGGAGCCACACCGAGGAAGACCCGGGACCGCCGTTGAAGGCAAACGTCAGCGGACGCCGGGAGGCGTCGGACACGTCATCCTTGGTGTAAGCGATGTAAAAGATGCTCGCCGTGGGCGTGCCGTCCTCCTTTTTCAGCAGCAGGGTGCCGGCGAGGGCGGTGTACTTGATGGTTTGCCCGCCGATCTGGAGGGAGTGTCCGGTGCGGGAGGTTTTCTCCTCGACCTGGGGTGGCGCCGGAGGGGGAGTCTGGGCAGGCGGCGCCGCTCCGGGTTCGAGTGGCGGAGGCGCCGGGCGGTTGCCGCCTCTTTGCGCAGACAAACTCAAAGTAAGAATGGCAGCTAAGGGCAGAACGACGAGTCTAGGCATTTAGTTTGATTTTAGCGTGCCCAATCCTGCCTCATTTACCTTTTCGCTTGTAGGCCTTCGCAGCCTTGCCAGGTATATTCTTTTTTGGTGGCGCCGGCGGGCCGGCATCCGCGGCGGGCGCGGGCGAAGGTTCGGCAACCGGCCTCGGATAGGCTGAAGTATCGTTGAACGCAAGGCGTTCGGTGGCCAGCCTGGTAAGGGTTGTATGCTGGAGGAACTGGTCCGCAGGATAAGCCGTCAGCGGAGCAGGATTCTCGATCGGAGTGTGGAACGGAAAGAGGTAGTCGGTTCCGCCCGGCTGCGCCTTCAGCCAGTAGGCCTCCAGGTGAAGCCCGGAGACTTGCAGGATCTGCAGGTCGTATTCAGCAGCATCCTGCGCTTGCGGCAGCCCTTGGATTTGGTGGATGGCCGCAATGGCATCATTGATTTCTTTGGCCTCGCGAAGGTCGGATATGCTCGCGATCTCCGGTGCGATCCCCCCGGTCATGTCGACGGCGACGGCGCGGCCAGGTCCACATTCCGCCAGAAGCCACCACCCCGCCGGGCGGGCGGCCTGAATCCCGTTCCCCGCCGCGATATCGTCCAGCCCCAGGGTAAAGACTTGCTGTTTGTAGCGAAGCCCCGCGTCCAGCAGGACTCGTATGCGGGCATCTCGCGGGTTCATAAACTTAGAAAGCAGCGCCACCAACTGCTGCGTCGTAATGTCCCAAGGAGCAATTCTTACCATCGCCATTCTCCTCTTCTAGGGCCTCAGTAAATAAGTGTCCGTCCATTGGCCGTTGCGGCGCTGGTAGCCCGCATTGACCAGTTTGTTGTACGGCCACGGACCACTACGGAAGAACGGATCGAGCACGCTCACCTGGGGGTCGCCCGAAGGGGACCAGCCGTAGCCGCCGAGGACGACAAAATGCCCGTTCACGGGGCTGCCGCCCTCCCACCCAATCCTCACGCATACCGGCAATTTCCCGTCAATTTGCTGTCGAATTTGATCGAATGTCAATTGGTCGTGAATGGGACCGCTTCCTAACCTCTTGACTGCCTCCAGACCGGCCTGCAATCCGTTTCGCTGGTTGCACGAGGGAGGGACAGGCTTGGTGATCTTTCCATCCTGGCCGCAGCAGCCAGTGGCGCCGAGTACAGCCTGGGCCAGGCTGCACTGGGTTTGCGCCGACTGGCCACCGAAGTAGTTATCGACGCTCACCGAAACTGCGGCCCAGCACAACTCACTCGCCAGTTGTTTCTCGATATGGAAGGGAAGTGCCGCGCCGAGGCTCGACACCGGCCGAGGGGCAGAGGTGTGGACTCGAGGCTTGGACGGACTGGCACCACTGAAATTAGCCGTAGCGATTCCATTCGATCCTTCGATGACCATAGCACCGAGGATGACGACTCGCCCGCCCCCACCCGTACCGCCGCCCGGCGGGATACCTTGACCGGGGTCGCCGCCAGGAGGAATGCCAAGGCCCGGATCACCGCCCGGGGGAATTCCGAGACCCGGATCTCCGCCGGGAGAAATGCCCGGGCCAGGATCTCCGCCGGGAGAAATGCCGGGGCCAGGGTCTCCACCCTGGGCATCGGGTTCCACACTTTGGCTGATTCGTACGCCATCGCTTTCGAAGGTGATCCTGTACTCGATGACCATATGTCTAAACTCCTCATTTGACCGCTCGGGAAGCCAACAACTGTAAGAAGCGCGGATCGTGATTCAGTTCGGCCACATCCGGCCAGCGGCTAAGATCGGCAATCACACCGTCTGGCGCTCCGCTGAGAACTGCGAGGGTGGCATCCCTCTGGTCCAGCGCTTCATATGTCGCCGCGGCCATCCAGCGCGTGTTGCTATCGTAAGGCGACAAGCGGAGGGCCTGCGTGATCTCCGATTCGGCCCGGCGCGCATTACCGAGCCTGGCGCACAAATACGCTAAGTGGGATCGGATTTTGCCATTACGTGGATCCTGGGTCATTTCCTTTTCAGCTAACTCCAGAGCCCGGCGATTGGCCTGATCCGATTCGGCCTTCCAGTGCATTCGCCGGTACGCCGTGGCGACGTTCATCCAGGGTAGATACCCCTCCGGCGACAAAGCAGTGGCCCGCGAGAGATACGTTACGGCTTCCGCATCCCTTTCTTCGTACAGCAACACCACTCCCAGACGCTCCAATGCCGTGGAGGTCTCCTCCAAGTGAACGGCCATGCGAAACTCCGTCTCGGCGTCCACGAGGCGTCCGAGGTCGAGGTAGGCCGAACCCAGAGCGAAGTGGGCGTTTGGCTCCTCGGGGGCGAGGTCGACTTCTTTCCGAAGGTGCTTGACCGCTTCGCCATAATTAGCCCTTTCAAAGTAAAAAGAGCCCAGAGCCTGATAGCTGCGATAGTCTTGCGGGTCCACTGCAATTGCCCGGGTGTAAGCCGCCAGAGCCTCGCTCAGTTGGTTGTTCCGCTCGTAGGCCTGACCCAGACGCCGGTAGGCAGCCCCACTGCCCGGTTCGAGTTCGATGGCTCTGCTATACTCCGCGACGGCCTGCTCGTACCAGCCCGAATTGTAGAGAAGCAGTCCGGCGATTCGGTGGACGGGCGCCAGATCCGGGTTGCGCAAACCCGCTTGCCGGGCTGATTCGGTCGCGCGATCCAGCCAGACCCGATCCCGGCTGGCGTAGTATTTAAACCATTGCGCTTCGGCCAAGGCCGCAAAGGTGAGCGGCGAATCGGGGTCGGCGCCAACGGCTCGTTCCAATGATAGAAGAGCGTGATCGATGCCGCTGTCGCGGCGAATCGAGGAGACTCCTGCCAGGTAATCGCGCTGCGCGGCCGTGTTCGGGCTCGCCGCCAGTGCCGGCAGCCGAAAGGTTAAGGTGACCACTCCTGCTAACGCCGCGGCGGTATACCGGATTTCCGCCGGAGCGTACACGGCCTGCCACTCTTTGGCCTTGGCTCCGGAACGGGCGTCCGCCAAATCGGCATGCAGCAGGATCTTTCCATTTTGACTGGCGAGCGTTACATGGAGGGTGTGGGTGGCTCCCACTACACGCCGGGCCTTCGCGTTTGTGTCCACGTGGTTGCGTAACACTTGATTTAGGGGAATGATCCTGAATTGCGTGCGCGGCGTGCTTTTGAGGCGGCTCAATTGAGCTGCCGAGTCGCGAAGCAGGCGTTCGACGACGGGGGCAGTGCCGCGGTCCGCCTCAAACGGCAACAGCGCCAGCCGCACGGTCTCTGCGGGAGCAGTGGCGCCCTGATAGGTCACTATGCCGGAGATAGCCGCCAGGACGACTGCGGCCGCTGCCGCGAGGATCCATCGGCGCGAACGCGGCGCGAGCGCGTGCGCGACTTCATCCGCACTGTGAAATCGCCGCGCGGGGTCCGGATCCAGCAAGCGGTCCACAGCGGCCCACTTCGGATCCACCGCCGGAGGTTTCCGGGTAAGCCGCTCTTCCCAGGGAGATTCCGTAGAAGACAGGAAGGGCCGCTCGCCCGAGGCCAGCTCATACAGAATCACGCCGAGGGCGTAGAGATCCGATGCGACGGTCGCCTTCTGGCCCTTCCACAGCTCGGGCGCCATATAGTCCGGCGTTCCGCCCAGGGGCGCGGATTGTCCGTTCGGCTGGGTGTCCTCCGGCCTCCGCGCAAGCCCGAAATCCGTGATTACGGCCCGAATGGTTCCATTCGCCGCCCTGGTCAGAATGACGTTGTTGCTCTTGAGGTCACCATGGATCACCTGGTTCCGGTGGGCCTCTGCCAGGCCTGAGCAGAGCTGTTGGGCGATGGTGCGCGCCGGCTCTTCCGGCAAAGGGCCGTGGCGAAGCCGCTCGGCGAGGGTTTCGCCCTCCAGAAACTCCATGGTGAGAAAGTCGATCTCGCCATGGGGGGTGGAAACAGTATTGATCTCGAAGATTTTGCAAACGTTGGGATGCGCGATTTCCCTGGCGTGCCGGACTTCCGGCGGCAGCCGCTTGCGAAAACCAGTCTTTGCAAATTTGACAGCGATCCGGCAGTTGAGTTTTTCATCCACCGCTTCGTAGACCACTCCCATCCCGCCCTGAGCCACTTCCCGCACAATGCGGAAGCGTCCGTCCAAGAGATCTCCGGGCTCGAACGCCTGCTGGTCCGGCGGCAGCCGGTAGAGCGGGTCCAACAGGAACCCGCCCATGCGCTCATCCCAATCCACGTACTTTCGAACCTCTTCCAGCAGTTGCGAGTCCTGGGCGCAGGCGCTCCGGAGGTAGGACTCGCGCTCATCCCGGCGGCGGGCCAGCGCCAGCTCCACCAAGCTCATGACCAGATCATCATCCTGCGCTTTGTTCTGCACTCCTGGAATCCGTTCGTTCAAATAACCACCGCCGGGCATCCCGCCACATTCTCTGCATAGTGCGCACTTTCAGGGCCAGCGTTTCAGCGGCCTCTTCGTCGGTGAGTCCGAGGAAGTATTTCACTTCGACGAGCATGCACCACTCCGGATGGGTGCCGGCAAGCTCATCCAGCAGCCGGTTCACGCTGAGGGCCAGCGCCAATTTGGCGCCATCCGGGGGAGGAAATTCCTTGATGCCTTCCGGCGCGACGAACTCCGCGCCGGGCCGTTGGCGAGCGTGCTCGATCAGATACCTGCGCATGGCTCTAGCAGTAATAGCGAAAAAGTCCCGTCGAGTGCGCCAATCCATTTCTTGCCGGGCGCCCGGCGCAACGCCACCCGATCATCTTTGGGTATCGGAATTATAACTCAGGGGATTGATAAGAGCGAGAGAAATCGCCCATATATCTTATGGAGCGGCGTTTACAAGGGCCGCCGCTTCTTCGCATAGATGGCTCGCACCACGCTGCGGCTCTTCGGGGCTTGCGCCCCGCTGCGTTCCGCCCCCGCCGCAGCCGTTTTCACGAACCCCCGCACCACTGGCCTTTTCAGATCGCCGGGCGTGGAGATTCGAATATGCCGCACCCATCGCCCAGTGCCTGCGAGGACGCCATTGGGATCGTCCAGCAGCGACCCGCGATTGAACCCCAGATTGACCCACTGCGCGTACACGGCGATGTGAATGAAACCATCGCTGGGTCTTCCAGTGAAGGAGAAGCCTGTAGCTACGGCGTTGTAAGCGTCGTAAATCAGCTCGGTGGCGCCCGGCGCCTCCTCCAGCACGAGTTTCCGGGCAGCCAGCGCCAGTTCCCGAATGCGGGGCTGGAAGGGCGACAGGAATTCCAGATATTCCGGGCGGGGTGGGGGAACGCGCTGGCTCATTCCTGTTACATATAGTATAGGAGGGCACCTCATGAGACCTGCGATGGCACGCGGATTGGGCGGGTTCTGCCTGGTATGTATTTTGTCTGCACCGGTCTGGGCGCTGGACCCGCACAAAGGCCTGACCCAGTATTCGCGCACGGTTTGGACCCAGGCGGACGGATTGCCGCAGGATACGATCCGCGCCATCGGCCAGACCACCGATGGATACTTGTGGCTGGGTACCGATGAGGGGTTGGCGCGCTTCGATGGCTACGATTTTGTGGTGTTCAACAAGGACCACGGCGAATTGCCGGCGAACTCCATAACGGCCTTGGAAGCGGGACGGGACGGCTCGCTCTGGATCGGGACATCGAGCGGTCTGACGCATTACAGCGATAAGCAGTTCCATACGTACACCACGCGAGACGGGCTTCCCGACGACAACGTCATCAGCCTGTTTGTGGATCACACGGGAACCCTGTGGATTGTGGCGGGTGTGGATCTGGCGCAATTCGACGGCAAGAAGTTCACCGTCCTGACTCCCGGCAAGGACTTGCCGCTGAGCACCGCGCGCACCGTGTACGAGGACCGCCACAATGTGCTTTGGGTGGCGGGATTCGGCGGCGTGCTGAAGCGGGAGAATGGAAAATACGTGACGGTGGTGGACGCCGCCACTCTTGGAGGAGATGCCATCAACCGGGTGCTCGCCGACGAGCGTGACAATCTCTGGATGGCGGGCACGGTGGGGCTTCTGGTGCGCTCGGCGGACGGTAAAATCCGCAAATACGATGAGCGGGCCGGCCTGCCCGATCTGTTTCTCCGCGCCATGTTGCTGGACCGCGAGGGCAACATCTGGGCGGGCACCAACAACGGTCTGGCGCGTTTGAAGAACGACCGGTTCACCACATTGACCGGCCCCGGCGGCCGCTTCCAGGATCAGGTCCGCACTCTGTTCGAGGACCGGGACGGCAATTTGTGGGTGGGCGCCAACGACGGATTGAGCCGCCTGCGCGACGACATTTTCACCGTGTACCGAAAAGACGAGGGCTTCCCCAGCGACGACCCGACCACGGTCTACCAGGACCGCAGCGGCCGCATCTGGGTGGGGTTTCACGATAGCGGCCTGATGCTGTTCTCACCGGATGGCTACAAGGTGTTCACACAACGCGATGGCCTGCCGGCTAACGAGATCTTTTCGATTCGCGACAGCCTGAATGGGGACCTGCTGCTGGGCACGCGCGAGGGTCTGGCGCGGATGCGCGGTGGCCACTTCACGACGTACCGGCCGCCGGACCCGCTGAAGCGGGAGTCGGTCTACGATTCGCTGGAGGATTCCCAAGGCCGATTATGGATCGCCACGCCCGGCGGCCTGGAAATGTTGGAAGGCAACCGAGCCCGCCTGGTAATCCCCGGCGGGCCTTTGCTGATCAATGCCTTCGTATCGCTTTGCGAAGGCCGCGACGGCTCGATCTGGGCGGGCAGTTACGGCAAAGGCCTGTGGCGGCTGCGCGGCGAGGAGAAACACCAATTCACCACGGCGGACGGACTTTCCAGCGATCAGATCCGGTCGGTGCGCGAAGACCGCGACGGCACTCTTTGGATTTCTACGTTCGGCGGCGGGCTCAACGCCTACCGCGACGGCAAGTTCACGTCGTTTACGGCTAAAGACGGCCTTCTCAGCGACAACATTTCCGACGTAGCCGACGACGGCGAGTCGTTATGGCTCAGCACGACGCGCGGCATCAGCCGCATCCCCAAGCGCCAGCTTCACGACTTTGC
>Ga0075030_100000229_pt1 | contig 46670 bp, 41 predicted proteins | sample LitLauG_LLR_2012_FD_71393 | JGI IMG/M metagenome (GOLD analysis project Ga0075030, IMG submission 71393) | Freshwater sediment microbial communities from Pennsylvania, USA - Little Laurel Run_MetaG_LLR_2012 | ecosystem: Environmental > Aquatic > Freshwater > Creek > Sediment | place: USA... | reverse complement strand
AGCGGAGGATCGATGTATAGCCGCGCGATCACGCTGGCGCAGTTCCTGCTCGAGGACGAGCGCCGCTACCCGGAAGCGACCGGCGAGTTCACGTCGGTGCTGATGGACATCGCGCTCGCGTCGAAGATGATCAACCGCGAGGTGATCCGCGCCGGCCTCGTGGACGTGCTGGGATACACCGGCACCGAGAACGTTTACGGCGAGAAGGTGCAGAAGCTCGACATGTTCGCGCACCAGACCATCACGCGCGTGCTGGGCGCGACCGGGCAGCTCGCGGTCCTGGCCTCCGAGGAGGACGAGAACATCATCCCGGTTCCGGACGGCCAGCCGGTCGGCAAGTACGTGGTGAACTTCGATCCGCTCGACGGCTCATCGAACATCAACGCCAACGTCAACATCGGAACGATCTTCTCGGTGCTGCCGCGGGTCACGCGCAAGGGCGGCGGCACGCTCGAGGATTGCCTCCAGCCCGGCCTGCGCCAGATGTGCGCCGGCTACGTCATGTACGGATCGAGCACGATGCTGGTCTACACCGCGGGGCACGGCGTGCACGGGTTCACGTACGAGCCGAGCGTCGGTGAGTACCTGCTCTCGCACGGGAACATCCGGATCCCGGAGCGCGGCCGCATCTACAGCGTGAACGAGGGCAATTACTCGCAGTGGTCGGACGGCGTGAAGCGCTACGTGGACTACGTCAAGGTGGACGACCGGCCGACCGGCCGACCGTACAGCTCGCGCTACGTCGGCTCGCTGGTGGCCGATTTCCACCGCAATCTGCTCTACGGCGGGATCTTCATGTATCCCGGCGATCGCAAGAACCCGCGCGGCAAGCTGCGCGTCCTCTACGAGTGCGCTCCCCTCGCGTTCATCGCCGAGGAGGCAGGCGGGCTCGCGAGCGATGGCGAGCGCCGCATCCTCGAGCTCGTTCCGACCACGCTCCACGAGCGCACGCCGCTCTTCCTCGGCAGCCCGGAAGACGTGCGCGAGTGTGAGACGTTCGTCCAGGGTCGCAACCCCGCGATCACGGCCGAGCGGCGCTCGCGGTAGCCGGCGCTCGCGGTAGCGCTCAGTCCCCGCGGGGCAGGAGCGCCGAGATCCGCCACTTGAGCTCGTCACGCGTTTCGCGAAACGCCTCGAGCCGCGCGGCTTCAGGCGTGGTCGCGGGATCGGGGAGCGGCCAGTGCAGCCGGCGCACCTCGTTCGAAACCTGCGGGCACGCCTCCTCCGCATCGCCGCACAACGTGACCACGGTGTCGGCTTCCCGCCACGGCACCTCCTCGAGGCGGCGCGACCGGTGGGACGCGAGATCGAGGCCGATCTCCTTCATGACCTGGATCGCCAAGGGGTGGACGCTCGTCGGGCTCGTGCCCGCGCTCCAGATGCGCGAGCCCGCGGGCGCCATCGCGCGCGCCAGGCCCTCGGCGATCTGGCTGCGCGCCGAATTGTGCGTGCACACGAACAGCAGCGAGCGCGCCGCGCTCGAGGCGCGCGGCCCGTTCGCGTGGCTCGAGTCGTGACCTTTGCCGTCCGATTCGATGGGGGTCAAGTGGGGCCTCCCGAGCCGCTCGCGAGCGACTGCTGGCGAAGCAGCTCCTTCATGAGCGCCGCGTTGCGCGCCGCCTGGCCGGCGTGGCAGTTGTTGAAGAAGACGTAGGTGCGCCGGGCCTGCGTCGCGAGATCGGCGATCCGGTGCACCCACTCGCCCAGCTCGGCGGCACTGTACTCGTAATCATAGCGGTCTCCGCTCTTGCCGTCAGGGCCCCCGCGCGCCCACCAGTTCCGGGCGTTCCTCCCGTGGAGGCGCACGTAGGCATCGGCGGCCGTGACGTGCGTCACGGGCGGCATCAGCCCTGGCAGCGCGGGCTCGTCCACCGCGCAGAATCCCAGCTCCAGCTCGCGCAGCCGGGCCGGCACCGAAGGTTCGGTCCACGAATCGTGGCGGAACTCGACGAACAGCGGCTCGCCGGCGAGCCGGCCGCGCAGCGTGCGCAGGTGATCGAGCGAGCGCGGCGAAAAGCGGAACGCCCAGGGAAACTGGGCGAGCAGCCCGTCGTACTTGCGCGCGTCCTTCAGGGGCTCGAGCGAGGCGAGAAAATCACGAAAGGACGAGGGATCGGGAGCGTTCTCGTGCGTCATCGACTGGTGGAGCTTGACGATGAAGCGAAAGCCGTCGGGGGTCTTGCGCTCCATCCGCTCCATCACCTGGGGATCGAGGATCCGGTAGTACGTGGAGTTGACCTCGACGACGTCGAAGCGCTGCGAGTAGAAGCCGAGGAAGTCGCCCGATTTCGTGCCGGCGGGATAGAACGGCCCCACCCAATCGGGGAAGGAATATCCCGAGGTGCCGACCCGGATCTCTCCCGAAGCCGGGGCGCTCATCGGCCCTTCGCGGGAGATGTCACGCGGCGCTTCTCGGGGCGATCCTCCGGCGAGCTGGCGAGAGGAACGGTGCCGAAGGGCACGTGGCTCGCGTGTCCTCGATGTGTGAGCGCTCCGGCGGGAACGATGCTCGCCTCACCGAGCCGGTCGCGGACCCGATCCAGGGCCGCGGTCAGCGTTTGGGAGCGTAGGTCCGAGGCGAACAATTCCGTCTGGCCTCCCCCCTCGGTGGGCTCGAGATCCGAGACCGTCACCCCGATGAGCCGCAGCGGTCCTCCGTCCCAGTTCTCGCGCCACAGCGTTCGCGCCACCTCGAACACGCGCCGGGATTCCCGGGTGTGTTCGGAGAGCACGCGCTGGCGCAGCATGGTCTCGAAGCGATGATTGCGCAGCTTCACGCACACCACTCTCCCCGCCATGCGATCCGAACGCAAGCGGCGCGCGACCTGATCCGAGAGCCGGAGCAGCGTGCCCTCGAGAAACGGGATCGAGCTCGAGTCCTCGGGCAGCGTTACCTCGTGGCCCATCGACTTGGGCTCGACACCCCGATGGCAGGGGACGATCGGCGTCTCGTCGTGGCCCGCGGCCGCCTCCTTGAGCTGCGGGCCGATGATCCCGAAATTCCCTTTGAGCAGCGCCGTGGGTGCGTGGGCCAGCTCGCCAACGGTCGTGATCCCGAGTGACCGCATGCGCGCGGCGAGTTTGGGTCCCACGCCCCACAGCTCCTGCACATCGAGCGGCCAGAAGTGCCGCTGGAATGCGGGCACATCCATCGCGGTGAGCCCGCGCGGCTTTTGAACTCCGGAGGCCATTTTCGCCACCAGCTTGCTCGGCCCCACGCCGACGGAAGCGCCCAGCGAGAACCTGCGATCGATCTCGGCCTGGAGTCCCCGCGCGATCTCACGCGCCTCTGCGAGTGATCCGTGACGGGCGAGTTGAAGGAATGCCTCGTCCACGCTGAAGGGCTCGACGTCGGGAGAGATCGAGAGATAGAGATCGAGCAGCTTGACCGAGAGCGCGACGTACTTGTCGGGATTGCCCTCGACGTAGTGCGCTTGCGGGCAAAGCCGCCTCGCCTCGCCGAGCGGCATGCCGGCGCGAACTCCAAAGGGGCGCGCCTCGTAGGACGCGGCCGTGACGACCCCGCGCCGCGAGGGATCGCCGCAGACCATGACCGGGACGCCACGCAAGTGCGGGTGATGTGCCTGCTCGACCGAGGCGAAGAACGCGTCCATGTCGATGAGGAGGATCATCCGCGTGGAATCTTTCGCGCTCATCCCGTTCTCTCCACCCAGACCCGGCTCAGAATCCACTTCGGCCCCCGCGGGTCGTGACAGAGCTCATAGCTCCCCCCCGACGCATCCTCGATCGAGAAGTACTGGAGCTGGCTCTGGCCTTCCCTGCGATGCCAGCGTCCCGTCACCTTTCGCACCCGGATGACCCGGCCGCGCCAGCGAAAACGCAGTGGCTCGAGGCGGCCCTCGACGCACGCGCTCAGTACGTCCACGGGATCGCTCAGCGACTCGAACAAGGCAGGGTCGGCACCCGGATCAAACTACTGCACATTTGTGCATGAGCCAAGCAAAAAAATAGCGAGGCGCCCATCGACGTCTTCGGATCGATCAGGCGGGACGCCGCAGGTCCAGCGCTCGCCTCACGACGCTCATGAACACGCTCCCCAACATCAGGATCGCGCCGAGCCACACCAGATTGATGAGGGGCTTGGTGCTGAGCTCGACCGCGAGCACTCGCTGATCCGACTTGACCGCGCCGCCCGGCAGCACCAGGGCCGCCTTGCCGGTGTTGGGGTCCGCCGAGGCCAGCTCGATGGCGCGCCCATCCGGCAAGTAGTCCGGCATGTGGCTCAAGCCGCCGCTCGCCATGGCGATCTTGGGACGCACCGGCACGCTGCGGCCGCCGAACTCGACGACCACCTGTGCCGCGATGCTCATCTGGGGCGTGCCCATGTTCTGGATGTCGAATCCCTTGAACGTGTAGTACTCATTTCCGACCTGACGCCGCTCGCCCTTCGCGAACCAGGTTCCGCTCTGCTGCTCGTCCTCTCCCACCATCTCGAGCGGCGAGATGTAGACGTCGTGCGTGAGGAAGCGCTCGATGTGCGGCTTCTTCATGTAGCCCTGATTGAACTCGCTCCAGTAAAGGCGCGGCGAGGCTTGGAACCGGCCCTCGGGCGCGTTCACGGCGATCATCACGCGGTCGTGTCCGTCCCGCTCGTGCATCACGCCCTGGTACGTCAGGTGATAGCCGAGCGCCGAGCGCTCCTGGCCCTGCGGAAGCTGCATTTGCGCGGAGCGTCCGTAGCCCGATGAGGCGATGATGCCGACCAGCAGGACGCCGACGCCGGCGTGCCCCAGGAAGGCGACGCCATGCTTCCAACCGGCCTTGAAACCGCGCACGGTTACGATCGCGTTGGCCGAAAGCGCGAATCCGGCGCCAAACGTCACGAGCGCCGGCAGGATGCCGCGCACGCCGGCCAGCATCGCTCCCAGCGTGACGATGAGCGCTACCGCGACCGATGGCAGCGCGGTGCGCGCGAACGCGCGGCCGTCCTGCTCGCGCCAGCGCATGAGCGGCGCGAGCCCCATCAGCAGCCCGAGCGCGACCGCGAGCGGCGCGTTGACGAGGTTGTAGTACGAGGTCTGAACGTTGGAGGGCGGCCCGAAGAGCCGCGTGATGAGCGGCGCGCTCATTCCGACGGCCGTGAGTGCGCACATCAGCAGCAGCACGAGCTGGCCGAGCCACATCATGGACTCGCGCGAGAAGTTGCCGAGCTGTCCTTTGGGCCCCGGAATGTCGCGCAGGCGATAGAACACGAAGCTGTAGCCGATCACGGCGGTGAATCCCAGGAACGAGAGCAGGAAGGCGTTGAGCCCCAGATTCACGAACGAGTGCACCGAGAAGTCGGCAAGCACGCCGCTGCGCGTGAGGAACGAGGAGTAGAGCACCAGCACGTACGACGTGACGGCGAGGAAGAAGTTCGTGCGCCGCAGGCTCCCGTTCACGCGCTGGACCAGCAGCCCATGAAGCAGCGAGACGTTGCAGAGCCACGGGATCAACGATCCGTTCTCGACCGGATCCCAGGCCCAGTAGCCGCCCCACCCCAGAACCTTGTAGGCCCACACGCCGCCCATGATGAAGCCCATCGAGAGCACCCCGGTCGAGAGCACGACCCACGGCAGCGCGACCTTGATCCAGCCGTCGTAATTGCGCCGCACCAGGGCCGCCAGGGCGATCGCGAACGGCACCGCGAGCGACGAGAAGCCGGTGAAGAGCGTGGGCGGATGGATCGTCATCCACGGATCCTGCAGCAGTGGGTTCAAGCCGTTGCCATCCTGCGGCACGTGGCCGGGCGCGAACATCAGGAACGGGCCGCGCATCACGGTCACGAGTCCGAGCAGGATGAGCGGCAGGTTCAAGAACATCATCGCCGGCTTGATCAGGTCGTGCTTCACCCGCATCAGCACCAGGCCGAGCGTGCAGGTGATGAACGCCCACAGCATGAACGTCCCTTCCTGCCCGCCCCAGAACGCCGCGTAGATGTACTGCGGCGGCATCGAGAGCGACGAGTAGTTCGCGACGTACTGGTACTTGAACTGGTGCGTGAACAGGATGTGCCACAGCCACGCGGCCGCGGCGAGGTAGGCCAGCCACTGCAGGCGATAGATCAGCTTCGCGGGACCCCAGGCCGATTCGCGACCGCCCGAGGTGGCGAGGAACAGGATGCCGGCGGTCAATGAGGCCAGGAACGACACCCAATTCAGCATCTGGCCGGGATTGAGCGTGCCCGAGGCCATGAGCATCACCGGCACGCCGATGATCCCTAGAGCCAGCCACACCCCGTTCATGGAGCGCGTCGAGTTCACGAGGTCTTCGCCTCCCGTTCGGCCTCGGCCTGGTACTTCGAGGGGCACTTGACCAGCAGCTGCTCGGCCTCGAAGTGATCCCCGGCGTAGCGTCCGATCGCCACCACCGAAACCGCCTGATCGAAATTGCCCGGAATGACGCCACGATAACGCACGGGCAGGACTTCGTTGTGCGAGTCCTTGAGGCGGAATTCGAGGAACTGCTCCGCCGGGCGCATCACATAGTTCTTATCGGCCAATACACCGTTGACCTGCACCAGTCCTGAAGAATGTTTGGCTTCGGCAAAGGAAATGTACGGGGTGACCGACTTCTTGAAGCTGGTGATGCCAAATGCACCGGCCACCACCAGCAACACGATGGCGAGCCATATCTTGACGTTCATCGTTTCTCCAATTCACGGATGCGCCGATCGAGCCGCACCAGGTAGACGAACAACAGCCCCCACACCAGCAGGGCGACTCCGAGCACCACGCCGTTGCCGGTCAGTTGCGACCTCCCGCGGCCATCGCGGCCGCCTCATGCGCGTGATCGTCCGTGCGAGCCTCGTGCATCCGCTCGAAGCGCCCCAGACGGACGCGCAGCGACAACATCCAGAAGAACAGTGCGGTGAAGGCCAGCAGCATGGACAGGAACATCCAGCGGATGCGCGGGTCCATGTCGACCTTGCCGCGCGTGTTGATGATCGGATCCGGGTGCAGCGAGAAGTAGATCCGCGGCACGACGAACATCAGGAACGGCACCGCCACGAACGCGATGCACGAGTAAATGGCCGAGAGCCGCGCGCGTCGCGCCGGCTCGTCGATGCTGCTCCGCATCGCGAGGTACGCGCCGTAGATCAGCATCAGAAAGAAAATCGAGGTCTCGCGCGGATCCCAGTTCCAGTACGAGCCCCACATCGCGTGCGCCCATAGCGAGCCGGTCACGGTCGCGGCGATGCAGAACAGGAGCCCCAACTCGGCCGCGGCGGCCGCGTGGTCGTCGTGCTTCAAGTCGCGGGTGCGCAGGTAGAGCGCGCTGTGCAGCATCGACCAGCCCAGCGCCAGGACCGTGATCCACGCGCTCGGAATGTGGAAGTAGAGCACGCGCGTGGTGGGGCCCAGCACCGGAACGACCGGCGCCCACAGGAACGCGGCCACCATCGTGGCGGCCACCCATAGGAACAGCGTCGCCCGAAGGATCATCCCTAGTCCTCCCACAGGTGGTCGTAGAGTAACAGGCTCATTGCCATCACCGCCAATGCATACGCGGCCAGCATTTCGACCGGAGCCGCGATCGAGCCGTCGGACCACTGGGCGCGGGTGCCGGCCACCGCGGCCGCAAGTACCGGCAGGAGAAGCGGCAGCGAGACCGCGGCGAACAGCGAACCGCGACTTCGGGTCTGCGCGATCAGGGCCCCGACCAGCGTCGAGGAGGCCGCCAGCGCGGCGCTTCCGAGGCCCAAGAGGGCGATGAAGCGACCCCAATGGGGCGGAGGCGCCCCCATCAGCACGAGGAAGAGCGGCACGGTCACGAGCTCGAGCACGCCGAGAAACAGCAGATTGAAGAGCAGCTTGCCGATCGCGATCGAGGTCGGCGAGGCGACGAGGCGCAGCAGCGTGAGGGTGCGGCCCTCGACCTCGCGCACGAACGAATGGCTCAGCGCCGCGAGCGAGGCGAAGAGGAGCACGATCCACAGCAGCGCGGCCAGGATGTCGCCGCGATCGCCCAGGCGCCCGACCGCGAAGCTCACCGAGGTGAGCGTCGTGATCGAGAAGAGCAGCGCCGCGCTGATGCCATAGCGCGTCCGCCACTCGCTGCGGCACTCCTTACGCAGGATGGCCCAGATCGCGGCCGCGGAGCTGGATGCGTCGTTCCGCAAGGCGCCACTCCCTTTCGTCGTTGGTGGCCAGCACCACGAGCGTGCGCGGCGCGACGAGCGCGATCCAGCGCTCGAGCGTCGCGCGCCCCTCGTCATCGAGATGGCTGCCCGGCTCATCGAGCAGGAGCAGCGGCGGCCCGCCCAGCGAGGCGAACGCCAGCCTCACCCGCTGGCGCATGCCCGAGGACAGGGCCCCCACCCTGTCATCGGCACGTTGGGCCAGTCCCACGCGCTCGAGTGCTTCGCGGGCCGCCCGGGCCGGCGCCGCGAGCCCATGGGCCTCGGCGGCGAACTCGAGGTTCTCGAACGCGGTCATCTCTTCGTAAAACGAGAGCTCGGGCGTCGCGAGGCCGATAGACCCCCGGCGCTCGCCGGGCTCGAGGTCGCGGCCGTCCACCGTGACGCGCACCTCGCCCTCGCTCGGCCGCAGCAGCCCCGCGATGATGCGCAGCAGCGTGCTCTTGCCCGATCCATTCGCTCCGGTGACGGCGGTGATGCCGCTCTCCAATCGGAACGTCTGCGGCTCGAGCGCGAGCCGCGAGCCATAGCGGTGCGCCAGAGATCTCACCTCGACCGTCGCGGCGCGCGAGGCGCGCTCCACGGCGGCCGCCGGAGCGTGCCCCGCGCTCACGGGCGCCCGCCGCTCGCGCTCGGCTCGAGCCCGGCGACCAGCGCTTCGAGCTCGGGCAGCACACGCTCGCGCGCCTGCGCGCGCGTGCCGCGCAGGAGCACCCCCGCCGCGTGCGGATGTCCGCCGCCGCCCAGGCGTGAGCACACCTGATCGATGCTCACGCGGCCGGTCGAGCGCAGGCTCACCTTGACCTTGCCGGGCTCGAGCTCCGAGAAGAGCGCCACCACTTCGACCCCGGCGATGATGCGCGGCATGTCCACCAGGCCCTCCGTGTCGGCGCCGACGAGGCCGTGACGCTGGAATTGCTCGGGCGCGGCCTCGAGCACGCACACGCGGCCGTCGGCCCGCATCTCGAGCGCCGCGAGCGCTTCGCCGAAGAAGCGCAGGCGGCCCGCCGATGCGCTCGCGTGCACGCGGGCGTGAAGCTGCTGCGGATCGAGCCCGAGCGCGAGCAAGGCGGCGGCCATCTGGTGCGCGCCGCTGTCGGTGTTGGAGTAGCGGAATCCGCCGGTATCGGTCATGAGCGCGACGTAGAGCGCCTCGGCGCTCGAGCGATCGAGCTTGCCCGAGCCCGCCATGATGAGCTCGTAAACCAGCTCGCCGGTCGCCGCCACTTCCGGCTCGATCACGTTGACCGAGCCGAAGCCGGCGGCGTGCGAAACGTGATGGTCGATCACCGCCACCGAGATCGCGTGACGGTCGATGAGCGGCCCGAGCCGACCGATCCGCTGGCGGTTGCTGGTGTCGAGCACCACCAGCGCGTCGGCCTCCGCGAAGCGCTGCTCGGCGAGCTCGGGCTCGAACGCCTCGATCGGATCCTCGGTCGTGAGGAACAGGAACGCGTTGGGCGTGATCGAGTCATTCAGAATGCGCACCGACTTGCCCAGCGACTTGAGCCAGCGCGCGAACGCGACCTCGCTGCCGATGCCGTCGCCGTCGGGATTGATGTGGGTGGTGAGCAGGAATTTCTGGTGCCGCGCGATCCAGTCGGTGAGCGCGTGGCGCGCCGCACTGCCGCCGCTCACGCGGCCTCCGGCGATCGTGCGCCCGCCCCGTGGGCGGCCGCGACGCCCGGCAGCGCGGCCACGTCGCTCAGGAACCAGCGGTGCACGCGCAGATCGCTGGTGAGCTCGGGATGGAAGCACAGCCCGACCACCCGGCCGCTGCGGACGCCCACGATCTCGGGAGCGCGGCTGCCGGGGGCCTCGCGCGTCGCCACGACCTCGACGAGCGTGCCCGCCGAGAGAATGCGCGGCGCGCGGATGAACACGCCCGGGAAAGCGCCGCCCAGATGCGGCATCGAGACGCGCTCGCTGAACGAGTGGAGCTGCCGCCCGTAAGCGTTGCGTCCCACCACCACGTCGAGCACGCCGAGCGTCGGCCGCACCAGCCGGTCGGCCTCGCGCGCGAGCAGGATCAGCCCCGCGCAGGTCGCGAGCACGGCCTTCTCGCGCACGAAGCGCTCGAGCGGAGCCCTGAGGCCGGTCGATTCGAGCAGGTTCAGCATGGTGCTGGATTCGCCGCCCGGCAGGATCAGCGCGCCCAGCCCCTCGAGGTGCTCGGGCAGCGAGACACGCACGGATTCGAGTCCGAGCGCCTCGATCGAGCGCGCGTGGCGCTCGAAGTCGCCCTGAAGGCCGAGCACGCCGACGCGATTCATCTCACCAGCCTCGCTTCGCGAACACCTGCTCTTCGGGAATCGCGTCGAGCTCGAGTCCCTTCATGGCCTCGCCCAGACCCTCGCTGACCTTGAGCAGGATGTCGGGGCGGTTGTAGTTCGTCACGGCCTGGACGATCGCCGCGGCGCGGCGCTTCTGCTCCTCGCGGCGGCGCGCCTCGGGCAGTCCCTCGCCCGCCATGAAGATCCCGGAGCCCACGAACACCGCCTCCGCGCCGAGCTGCATCATGAGCGCGGCGTCGGCGGGCGTCGCGACGCCACCGGCGGCGAAGTTCGGCACCGGCAGCTTGCCGGTGCGCGCCACCTGCTTCACCAGCTCGAACGGCGCGGCGAGCGCCTTCGCCTCGGCCATCAGCTCGTCGTCGCGCAACGTCGTGAGCCGGCGGATCGAGCGCGTCACGGCGCGCATGTGACGCACGGCCTCGACGATGTTGCCGGTGCCGGCCTCGCCCTTGGTGCGGATCATCGCGGCGCCCTCGGCGATCCGGCGCAGCGCTTCACCCAGATCGCGGCAGCCGCACACGAACGGCACCTTGAACGCGTGCTTGTCGACGTGGTGCTCCTCGTCGGCCGGCGTCAGCACTTCACTCTCGTCAATGAAATCAATTTCGAGCGCCTCGAGGATCTGCGCCTCGGCCAAGTGCCCAATGCGGCACTTCGCCATCACCGGAATGTCGACCGCCGCCTGGATGCGCTTGATCATCGCGGGATCGCTCATGCGCGCCACGCCGCCCTCGCGCCGGATCAGCGCGGGGATCCGCTCCAGCGCCATCACCGCGGCCGCGCCGGACTCCTCGGCGACGCGCGCCTGGTGGTCGTCCATGACGTCCATGATGACGCCGCCCTTCAGCATCTCCGCCAATCCCACCTTGAGGCGGAACTGTTCCTGCTGGCTCATGGATCGCTCCTCTCCGCGCCCGTTCAGCGCTGCTTGGCAGCCCCGCCGCCCGCCAGCGACCGCAGGCGTTCGATGACCCGGGGCATCGTTTCCACAATGGTATCGACATCCGCTTCTTGATTGTCCTCGCCCAGTGAAAAACGCACGCTGGCATGGGCCGCCTCCGGCGAAAGCCCAAGGGCCGTCAGCACGTGCGAGGGCCCCGGCGTCGCCGCGCTACAGGCCGAGCCGGTGGACACCAAGATGCCCTCGGCGTCCAATTCGTGCAACGCGGCTTCGCCATCGACGCCCGGGAGCCGGAGATTCACGATCGAGCCGAGGCGCGCCCGCTCATCGCCGTTGAGCGCGCTTCCGGGCACCGCCGCGGTGAGCCGATCGAGCAGGGACTGGCCCAGCGCCGCGACACGGGCGGGCTCTCCCGCCCCCATCGAGCGCGCGGCGGCTGCGCTCCTGTGTGCCGCCGTGGACGAGCGGGATCAGCTTGAGCGCGCGCCTGACCCACAGGGCGCCAACGCCCTGGGGCCCGTGGAACTTGTGCGCCGCGATCGAGAGCAGGTCGACGTCCGTCTCGGTGACATCGAGCGCGAGCTTGCCGGCAGCCTGGACGGCATCGGTGTGAAAGCGCGCGCCGGCCGCGTGTGCGAGGCGCGCCAATTCCGCGATCGGCTGGATCGTGCCGATCTCGTTGTTCACCCACATGATCGAGACCAGCGCGACGTCGGGGCCGAGCGCGGCCGAGAGCCGCGCCGGATCCACGAGCCCCGAGCACTCGACCGGGACGATGGTGAGCGGCACCCCCCGCGACTCCAGATGCCGCGCGGTCTCGATCACGGAAGGATGCTCGATCGCCGAGATCACGAGCCGCCGGCGCTCACCCTTCGCGCTCAGCCCCTTCAGCGCGAGATTGTTGGCCTCGGATCCCGAGGCGGTGAACACGATCTCCTCGGCGTTCGCGCCGATCAGCGCCGCGACCTGCCGGCGGGCCCGGTCCACCGCGGCGCGTGCCGCCTCGCCGCGCGAGTGCACCGATGAAGGATTGCCGAAGCGCTCGCCGAAATAGGGCTCCATCGCCCGCGCCACCTCGGGCGCGGTGCGCGTGGTCGCGGCATGGTCGGCGTCGATCTCGCGCCTCATCCGCCGGCTCCCAGCGTCTGGATCGAGACGCGCTGCGCGAGGTGCCCGGCGATGCGCGCGAACGCGCGGCCGTATTCGCTGTCGGGGCTCACCGCCGCGATCGGCCGGCCGCCGTCGCCGGCCTCGCGAATGTCGGGGCTGAGCGGAATCGCGCCCAGGTAGGGCAGCCCCATCGCGACCGCGCGCTCCTCCGCGCTCTCGCTCGCGAACACGTTGTGGCGCGTGTGGCAGTTGGGGCACACGAAGTAGCTCATGTTCTCGACCATGCCGAGCACCGGCACCGAGAGCTTCTTGAACATGCTCACCGCCTTGACCGCGTCCTCGATCGCGACCGACGACGGCGTGGTCACGACCACCGAGCCCGCGACGAACGTCTGCTGGATCAGCGAGAGCTGGACGTCGCCGGTGCCGGGCGGAAGATCGACGAGCAGGTAGTCGAGCTCGCCCCAGTTGACGTCGTGGAGAAAGCTCTTGATCGCGCCGTGGAGCATCGGCCCGCGCCAGACCACCGCCTCGCCCTGATCGACGAGCAATCCCATCGACATGAAGTGAACGCCCCAGGCTTCGACCGGGAGGATCTTGTTGTCGCGCTGGGACGGCTGACGCCGGACGCCCAGCATGCGCGGCAGGTTGGGACCGTAGATGTCGGCATCGAGGAGCCCGACCCGCGCGCCGGTCGCCGCCAACGCGACGGCGAGGTTCGCCGAGACGGTGGACTTGCCGACGCCGCCCTTCCCCGAGCCGATCGCGATCACGTGCGCGACGCCCTCCAGGGCCTTGCGATCGGCGGTCGGATCCTTGGGCTTTCGTACCCGCGAGGTGGTGCGGATCTCGACCTTTTCGACGCCCGGAATGGCCGCGACGGCCGTGCGCGCGCTGTTTTCGATCTCTTCCTTCAAAGGGCACGCCGACGTGGTGAGCACCAGTGTGAACGAGACCGATCCTTGATCGACCTTGAGATCCTCGATCATGCCGAGGGTCACGAGGTCACGGTGAAGATCGGGATCCTGAACGGTGCGGAGAGCCTCGAGAACGCGCTCACCGCTGAGCGATGCCATGAGAGCCTTTCCCTCCTCGCGAGGCGGGGCCTCCAGGGGAGCCGAAACGGTGGTGAGGAACACGACAGGATAGGCTGCAAGTCACTGAAGGTCAACCCATTGGAGCCTTTGCGGGACCCTTCGCCGGCCCGTGGGACCCCTTCTGAGGATTCCCGGCGGCGGGAATCGATTCGATGCGAAATGCCGGGGGAACGGGTAGGGCATCGGAGCGCGGCGGGGAAATGCCGGAGCGCGCGGCTAGGTTCCGGGACCCGCACGGCCCGTGCGCGCGCGATCGGCGAGCAGCTTTTCCCACGCCTTCATGCGCCTCGCGATCTCGGCCTCCTCGCCCTCCGACGTCGGCTCGTAGAATCGCTTGCCGATCAGCTCGTCCGGCAGGTGTTGCTGATCCGCGATCCCGCCCGGCTGATCGTGCGCGTACCGATAGCCGGCGCCGTAGCCGAGATCCTTCATGAGCCGCGTCGGCGCGTTGCGGATCACGAGCGGCGGCGGGAGGCTGCCGCTCTCCTCCACCTCCGCCATGGCCCTGCCAAATCCGGTGTAGACCGCGTTGCTCTTCGGCGCGGTCGCGAGGTAAGCGCAGCACTGCGCGATCGCGAGCTCGCCCTCCGGGGTTCCGAGCTGGTGATAGGCCTGAAACGCCGCCACCGCGAGCGGCAGCGCGCGCGAATCGGCATTGCCGACGTCCTCGCTCGCGAATCGGACCAGGCGCCTCGCGACGTAAAGCGGATCCTCGCCCGCCGCCAGCATGCGCGCGAGCCAGTAGAGCCCGGCGTGGGGATCGGAGTCGCGCAGCGACTTGTGGAGCGCGGAAATGAGATTGTAGTGCTCCTCACCGGCGCGGTCGTAGCGCAGGTGCCGGCGCGCCAGCGCGCGCTCGATCGCGGCGCGGGTGATGCGCCTCTCCTTCGCGGAGGCCGCGGCCAGCTCGAGCGTGTTGAGCGCGCGCCGCGCATCGCCGTCGGCCGCCACGCACAGCAACTCGAGCGCGTCGTCGTCGATCGCGATTCCGCCCCCCAGCCCGCGCTCGCGGTCGGCGAGTGCGCGCTTCACGACCACCGCGATCTCCTCGGGGGTGAGCGCGCGCAGCACCACCACGCGCGCGCGAGAGAGCAGCGCCGAGTTCACCTCGAACGACGGATTCTCGGTGGTCGCGCCGATCAGAACGATGTCACCGGTTTCGACGTGCGCGAGGAACGCATCCTGCTGCGCCTTGTTGAAGCGGTGGATCTCGTCCACGAAGAGCAGCGTCGGACGGCCCGAGGCGCGGCGCTCGAGCACGGCGCGCTCCAGCGTTTCGCGCACCTCCTTGACCCCCGACAGCACCGCGCTGAACCCCACGAATGGGATCCCGCCGCGCGCGGCGATGAGGCGCGCGAGCGTGGTCTTGCCGCTCCCGGGCGGACCCCACAGGATGATCGAGGCGAGGTGCGAGCCGTCCCGCATCGCGGCGAGCGGCGCGCCGGCCTGAAACAGCTCGTCCATGCCGACCAGCTCGTCGAACGTCGCCGGCCGCATGCGGTCCGCGAGCGGCGCGGGACCGCGCTTCTCGCCCGGCGGGCTCGCTGGGCTGCTCTTCGACCGGCGCTTTGTTTCCGGCGGACGCGCGCCGAACAGATCGTCGGTCACGGCCTCAACCCCGCTCGCGCGCGGCGGCGCCCGCGGGGGCCGACGCTCCACCCCGCGCGCAGTGCTGCGCGATCGCGCGCGCGGCCTCTTCCAGCGACTGCGGCCGGCCGAGCGGAATGCCGAGCTGCTCGAGACGCTGGAACAGCTCGGCCAGCACCGGCGGCTCGATGTTGCTGCGCTTCAGGAGCCCCGGATCCTTGAAGATGTCGGCCGGCGAGCCCTGTGCGACGATCTCGCCGCCCCTCAGGAGCACGTAGACGCGATCCGCCATCGGCGCCACCGCGTTGACGTCGTGCGTCGCCATCACCATCGAGACGCCCTGTCGCTGGTGCAGATCGTTGAGCAGGTGGATCAGGTCGGTGCGCGACGTGGGATCGAGGCCCTCGAACGGCTCGTCCAGCACCAGCAGTTGGGGCTTGAGGACCAGCGCGCCCGCCAGCGCCACCTTGCGCTTCTCGCCGCCCGAGAGGTGGTGACAAACCTTGTGCGCGAGGTGCGGGATCCCGACGCACTCGAGCGCCTCGTTCACCATACGATCGACCTCGGCATCCGAATAGCCGTAGCTGCGCGGCGAGAACGACACGTCGTCCCACACCGTGGGCGCGATGATCTGCTCTTCCGAGTTCTGAAGCAGCACGCCGATGCGCTCGCGGATCCGGCTGAACTCGCGCGCCGGATTGACCCCCAGCACGCTGACCTCGCCCTCGGCGGGCTCGAGCAGTCCGAGGATATGGTAGAGCAGCGTGGTCTTGCCGCACCCGTTGGGGCCGAGGATCACCACGCGCTCGCGCGCCCCGACCACGAAGTCGAGGCCGCAAAGGTGAACCAGCGTGCGGTCGGGATAGACGTGCCGCACACACGAGACACGGACGAGCGGCGATCCGTCATCCGCCGCGGCCGCGGGCGCGCCATGGGCCGAGGGAGCGCTCGCCGAGTGGAGCGCGGCGGTCGAGTGCCGCTCGTGCTTCACGGCCGGCCCCACGCCAGGAACACCGCGAGCGCCACGGCGACGCCCATCGCGGCGACCGCGACGTCCTCGCGCGCCCATTCGGCCCAGTGCCGGCAACCACACACGCGGCCCGAGTGGCCGCGCAGCAGCATCGCGGCGTACTGGCGCTGGCCGCGCTCGAAGCCGGAGAGGACCAGCGTGCCGAGCCCCTCGCCCGCCAGCGTCAAGCGGCGCCGCGTGCCGCCCTGCGTGCCGCCGCGCAGCCGCATCGCGCGCCACAGTCTCTCGGCGCGCGTGGTGAGCTCGAAGAGCGCGCGATAGGTGAGAAAGAGCCCGTCCGCGGCGCCGCGCGGCAGCACGCGCGAGATCGGCGCGAAGAGATCGGGATAGGGCGTCGTTCCCACCAGCCACACCGCCACCATGCACGCGGTCAGCGGCCGTAGCAGCAGCCGCGCGGGCGTCTGCCACGTGCCGTCCCAGCTCGCGATGACAAACAGTGATGAAAAGACCAGCGGATAGCCGGCCGCCGCCGCCACCAGCCGGAGCGGCAGGCGCGCCGTGAGCGCGAGCGTCCCGGCCAAGGCGTAGAGCAGAGCGAGCAGCGAGAGCGAACGCGATGAAACCGCGACCGCCACCATGGCCGCCGCGAGCAGCAGCTTCGCGATCGCACTCGCGCGATGCCAGGGCGTCTCGCCCGAGCATGCGAGCTGATCCATGCGAGCGAGGGTGTTGATCACGATTTCCCCATGCCACGCGGCGGCGCGGGCAGCAGATCCGGCCTCACCCGCGAGAGAAAGCGCCCGAGGCCGTATGCGACGGCGGTTTCGGCCGCGATGCCCGCCGCCCACAGCGGCAGCGCGAACGCCGCGAGCACCGCGACGCGTGGCGCGGCGTGGCTCGCGGGCGCGAGGCGCAGAGCGAGGCCGAGGATCGCGAGCCACGCGAGGCCCGACACCGCCTGCGCGATCGCGGTGGAGATCGCGAGGGCGGCGGCGGGCGAGAGCTTCGCGCTCAGCGCGCGATCGAGCGGCCGCGCGAGCGCCGCTCCCGAGCTCAGCACCAGCGCGTTGAGTCCCACGACCGTCAACCCCCCGTGACCCGCGAGCGCGAGGATCGCGCTCACGACGAACATGACCTGGAACGCCCCGGCGGGCCCGAGCAGCGCGCCCACCGGTCCCACCAGGCTCAAATGGTACTCGATCGGCCCGAGCGGAATCTCGATCGCCATCGCGAGCAGCACGATCCCGCCGAGCGCGCCCCGGTACGCCACGCTCGCGCCGCTTTGTGCGCCGCGCGAGCGCGTGAGCGCGAGCAGCACGAGGGCCACGCCGAGCCCGCTCGCCCACAGCCACACCGGCAGCACGCCATCCGGAATGTGGAGATGGGACACGGCTACTGCGCCCAGGCGAGCGCGGCGCCGACCGCGTGCGCGCCGGATTCGCCGAGCGCCGCGAGCGCGGCCTCGAACGTCGCACCGGTGGTGATCACGTCGTCCACGAGCAGCACGCGGCGCCCGCGCATCTCGAGCGGCCGTTGGATGCGAAACGCGCGGCGCAGGTTTCGCCGCCGTCCCGCGGCGTCGAGCCCGGTCTGGGGGCGGGTCGCTCGTGATCGCGTGAGCGCGCCCGGGAGACACGGCACGCCGAGCGCGAGGCCGAGGGCCTCGGCGAGCGCGCCCGCCTGATCGTATCCGCGCTCGCGCCGCCGGGCGGCGTGGAGCGGAATCGGGATCACGAGCTCGAAGCGCGCGGGCGGCAGAGCGCGCGCCAGCTCGCGAGCGAGCTCGGCCGCGAGCGCGACGCGCGCCTCGAATTTGAAGGCCCGCACCATGGCGGCGGCGCGCTCGTCGTAGAGCCACGCCGGCCACACCTGGAAGTCGCCGTGAATCCCGCAGCCCGCCGGCTCGCGACCCGCGGCGAGGCAGCGGGCGCAGAGCGAAAAGGCGACGCGCGGAATCGCCGCGCGGCAGTCCTCGCACAAGAGCCGCTCGGCCCCGGCCGGCGCGGCGCACGCCGGGCATCGCTGCGGCCACAGCAACTCGGCCACGTCCGCGCTCCAGCCCAGCGCCGCGGACGCGGCGCGGCGGGCGAGATCGCGCGCGGATGCGCCGGTTGGGTTCATCGCGCGCCCACCGCTTGCATGAGAGGTTCGAGCGGCACGTCGCGCTCGAGCCACAGCGACAGCGAGCGGCGCGCCTGAAAGACGAGGAGCCCGAGTCCATCGTGCGCCTCGAACCCCCGGGCGCGGGCCGCGCACACCCAGGCGGTCGGCTCTCGCGAGTAGACGAGATCGAGCACCAGCGTCCGCTCGGCGAGTCGGGCCGGATCGCGCGGGCCCGCGGCGCCCGCGAGCGGCGTGGCATTCACGATCACCGTGGCCCAATCGTGAATCGCCCGCTCGAGCGGCTCGCCCGGCGCGACCCACACGGCCGCGCCCTCGAGCTCGCGCCACGCCTCACGCCGCGCCGAATCCTCGCCGCCCCGCGTCGCGATGCGGACCGGATCCCTCCCGAGGCGGGAGAGCGAGAGCGCGATGCTGCGGGCCGCGCCGCCCGCGCCGAAAATCAGCACCCGCTCAACGGCCGGCCGGCGCCCGAGGTGCGTGAGCCAGTCCACGAATCCCGGCCCATCGGTCGAATCGCCCCACCAGCCGCTCGGCTCGCGGCCCACGGTGTTGACCGAGCGCGCGAGCGCCGCATCGGGCGCGACCCGGGAGAGATGGGCGATGACCGGCTCCTTGAGCGGGTGCGTGACGTTGAACCCCGCGACGTCCTCGGACGCGAGGGACACGAGCCGCGCGCCCAGCTCCGACGCCGACGTTCGCAGCGCGCGTGAATCGCCGGTCAAGCGCAGCGCCGCGAGCGCCGCGCGGTGAAGATCGGGCGAGCGCGTGAAGGCGAGCGGGTCGCCAAGAACCGCGAGGCGCACCACGCCGCTCACCGACCCGGCTGCGCCTCGCGCAGCAGTCGCGCCAGCATGAGCGCGCCGAAGAGCGCGAGCGCCAGGCTCGTCACCTGGCTCTCGGTCACGCTCACGCCCGCCACCGACAGTGCGAGAGCGCTGGGCTCGTAGGCGCGCGTGAAATCGAGCGGGATCCGGATCAGCGCGAACAGGATGATGAACGTCCAGAACAGCGTGCCCGGAACCGCGAGGCGGCGACGCAGCGACCACGTGAGCGCGAAGAGGAAGAGTCCGGCGAGCGCGAAGTAGAGCTGGGAGGGGTGAAGCGGCTCGCTGCCGAACTCGAGCGCTGCGAACGAACCGGGCGGGAACACCACGCCCCACGGCACCTTGGTGGGCCGCCCGTAGCAACAGCCGTTGAGAAAGCAGCCGATGCGCCCGAACATCGTGCCGAGCGCGATCGCGGGCGTGAGCGTGTCGGCCACGGTCCACATCGGCAGCCCCAGCCGACGCGCGCTGGCGAGCCCGACCATCGTGCCGAGCACGACGCCGCCGTAGAGCGTGAGCCCGCCCTGCCAGAGCGCGAACGCGTTCCCCCACTCGCGCTTGAACTCCGTGACGTGCTCGAGCACGTAGAGCCCGCGCGCGCCCAGGATCGCCGCGACCAGCGCCGCGAGGATCACCGTCACCACGCGATCCTCGTCGAGCCCGCGACGACGCGCCTCGGCGAGGCTGACCCACGTGCCGACCAGGAACGCCACGGCCAGCATCAAACCGTAGGAGCGGATGTGCAGCACGCCCCAGTGAACGATTTCGGGATGCAACGATCAGATCTCCTGGCGGCGGAGGGCGACGTTCTCGAGCAGGCCCAGCTGCACGCCGTTCACGAGCAGGGCGGTCCCGCCGTATGAGAGCAGAGGGAGCGGCAGGCCGGTCACCGGCGCCCACCCCACGGTCATCAGCATGTTGACCATGATGTGGAAGAACAGCGCCGAGACGATCCCTGCGGCCATCAGGCTGGCGAAGCTGTTGCGCGCGACCACGGCCAGCCGGAATCCACGCACGATCACCACCGCGTAGAGTATCACCACGGTCAAAGCGCCGATCAGGCCCAGCTCCTCGCCCACCACCGAGTAGATGAAGTCGGTGTGCCGCATCGGCAGGAAGGCCAGCGCCTTCTGGGAGCCCTTGAGATAGCCCTTGCCGAGCACGCCGCCCGAGCCGATCGCGATCTTCGACTGGATGATCTGGTAGCCGGCCCCGTAGGGATCGTTGCTGGGATTGAGGAAGGTCTCGATGCGGCGCCTTTGGTAATCCGCGAGGTGATGCCAGAGGTGCGGCAGCGCGTAGGAAACCACGCCGTTCAGCAGCAGCACCACGATCAGGGTCGCGACCCGCGGCCGGATGATGCCGAGCAGGGCGGCGAGCAGTCCGGCGAACCACCAGAGCGAGCCGGTGATGAAGAAGAGCGCGACGTTGAACACCGGCGAGAGGCCGAGCAGGAGATTGCCGAGCGGCATCCCGGCCCAGTAATAGAGGGTGACCAGCAGGACCGGGAACGACAGCGCGGTGCCGAGGTCGGGCTGCTTCGCCACCAGCGCGAACGGAATGAGCGTGAGCAGCAGAGCCGGCAGCCAGTACTGGATCTTGCGCAGGTCGAGCTTGGGATTGTCGAAGCGGCGCGCCAGCATCAGCACGGTGCCGAGCTTGGCGATCTCGGACGGTTGGAACCGCAAGGGACCGAAATCCAGCCAGCGCTTCGCCCCCATCGCGCTCGTTCCCATCACCAGCACGAGGACCAGCAGCAGCAACGAGATGAGGTAGAGCGGGTACGCCAGGGCATCGTACGCGCGGTACGGAATGGCTGCCGCGAGCCACGCGGCCCCCAGCGCGACGAACGCCCACATCAGCTGCTTGGTCCAGAGGCCGTGATGAGCGCCCGGCACCGACGTCGCGCTGTACACCACCAGCAGGCCCAGCACGACGAGCGCAATCGCCGCGAGCGCGAGCGGCACGTCGAGCGACGTCATGCGCAGGCGCCACCTAATCGGCATGTTCGGCCTCCGCCGTGTCCACCGGCGCCGGACGCACCTTCGCGGCCAGCGAGTCGGGCAGGAACAGCTGGCGCAGGATGCGCCCCGCGAGCGGCGCCGCGTACGTGCCGCCGTGCCCGCTGTTCTCGTCCACGATCGCCAACGCGATCTGCGGATGATCGAGCGGCGCATAGCACACGAACAACGCGTGATCCTTGCCGTGCGGATTCTGCGCCGTTCCGGTCTTGCCCGCCACGCCGAGCCCCGGCACCTTGGCCCTCGTTCCGGTGCCCGCGTCCACCACACGGAACAATCCATCCTGCAGCGCGTCCCAGTTCGCCGCGGCGGTGACGAACCCGGTGCCGAGCGGCCGCTCCGGGCGATAATCCGGCACCGCGGCCACGCTCTGCACCACGTGCGGCCGCAGCGGGCGTCCGCGATCGGCGATCTCCGCCATCATGAGTGCGAGCTGAAGCGGCGTCGTCAGTAGCTCGCCCTGTCCGATCACGAGGTTGAGCATCGTGCCCTTTCTCCAGTGGCCGGTGCCCCAGCGTTTGTTGTACCAGGCCTCGTCGGGCAGCAGCCCGCGGCGCTCCTGCGGCAGATCGATTCCGGTCTTGTCGCCGATTCCGAACGCGTGCGCGGTCTCGACCAGATGATCGAGCCCGATGCGCGGCCCGAGCTGGTAGAAGTACACGTCGCACGAGTATTCCAGCGCCTGAACCAGGTTCAGCACGCCGTGGCCGGTCGGTTTCCAGCAGTTGAACCAGCGATCGCCGAACTGGTAGCGGCCGGTGCAGGGCTCGAACGTCGTGGTGGTTTTCGCGGCGTGATACTGCAACGCCGCCAGCATCGAGATCGGCTTGAACGTCGAGCCGGGCGGATACGTGCCCTGCATGGCGCGGTTGAGGAACGGATTCGCGGCGCCCTCGCTCAGCTCTTTCCAGCGCTCGGCCGAGAGCCCCTGCGAGATCTCGTTGGGATCGAACGTCGGGCGGCTCACCATTCCGAGGATGCCGCCGTCGCGCGGATCGATGGCGACCACGGCTCCGCGCTCGACGTTCGCCATCGCGTCCTCGAGCGCGCGCTGAACGCGAAGATCGATCGTGAGGTAGAGATTGTGGCCCGCCTCGGGAGGCTGCGGCGGGCCCTCGCTCAGGGCCGAGACGCGTTTGCCCATCGCGTTGACCACTACGAATTCGGCGCCGTCGCGGCCGCGCAGGATGTCCTCGTAACGCCGCTCGATGCCGGTGCGTCCGATCAGATCGCCGCTCCGATAGCCCTGGGTCGAGAGGGAATCGAGCTCGGTTTCGTTGATCTCGCCGGCGTAGCCGAGCAGGTGCGCGGCGAGCGTGCCGTTCGGGTAATGACGCAGCGGCTCGACCTGAACCTCGATGCCGGGCAGCTCGGAGCGCATCTCCTCGACGCCGACGCGCACCGGCGGCGGCGCGTTGCGTCGCAGCGCCACCGACTGGCCAGTGCGCGAAGCTTCCTGCACGTGGCGGCGCACCTCGAGCGTGTCGATTTCCACCAGCTCCGCGACGCGCTCGACCCAGCGCGCGCTCTGCGTGATGCGGGCCGCGGCGACGCTCTCGGCCGGAAACGGCCGGAACACGATCGTGAAGCTGGGCGCGCTGTCGGCGAGCAGCATGCCGCGGCGATCGAAGATCGCGCCGCGCGGCGAGCGCAGCACCTCGAGCCGAACCCGATTCTCCTTGCTGAGCTCGGAGTAGAGGTCGTGATCCACCACCTGCAGGCGCAGCAACGCGATCACGACCAGCGAAAAGCCGACGGTGAGCACTCCGGCGATCAGCCGGTAGCGCTCCTCCCTAATTCGACGAGCCGGAGTCGAGGACAGCATGTCCGAAGAGCGGGTGTCCGGTCATGCGCCGGACGATGCCGAGGAGCAGCGTGCCAAGCAAGGCGGTGACGACGGCCGCGAGCGCCACGCGGCCGACCGCGTAGGGGAACCCGGGCGAGCCACCGAACTCGAAGGCGGCCGACCACACCTGGTGGATGAGCGTGCAGACGAACAGCACGACGAACTGGGTGCGCGCGCTGTCGCGCACTAGTGTGCGGCCGAGCCGGCCGACCGCGTAGCCCATGAGGGCGAGCGCCAGCGCGTGGCGACCGAGCCAGTGCGCTGCGTCGAGGTCCGCGCCCAGCCCGAGCACGAAGCCGAACGTCGATCCCCAGGTCTCGCCATTGCGGAGCGCCCAGATCGCGGTAGCGAGCGCGAGGACGTCGATCACGACCCCGCGCGCCGCGAGCGAGGACAGGGCCGTCGAGCGCAGCAGCATCGCGATCATGGCGAGCACCAGCAATCCGACCACCTGCCTCATGGCGAATCCTCCGGCGCCGCGGGCCGCGAGATCGTGAACGCGTGCCGAATGCGCGAGAGCCGCGCCGCTGGCTCGATTTCGATGTCCTGCAGAAGCCCGCTCGGATCGCTGCCGATCCGGCGCACCGAGCCGACCGGCAGGCCGCGCGGATAACGGCGTGACAGCCCCGAGGTCACGACCGCCTGGCCCACACGCACGGTGTCGGTGAGCGGCACGCCGGTCAGGGTGAGCCGCGGATACGGCGTCATCGCGAAGCGCAGCACGCCGAGCACGCCGGTGCTCTCGACCTCGCACGCCACCGCGGAGTTGACGTCGGTGAGGAGGACGACACGCGAGAGACCCGGATAACACTCTCCCACCCGGCCGAGGAGCCCGTCACGCGTGACCACCGCGTCGCCCTCGTGCACACCCTGATGCGAGCCGCCGCTCAGCGTCGCCGCCGAGGGCACGGGCTCGCCGGCCAGCGCGAGCACTTCGACGGGCCGAAGCGTGAAGCGCCGATACGCCGGCAGATCGAGCTTCATGCGCAGCTGCTGATTCTCGACGCCCGCGAGCCGCAGGCGCTCGTTCTCGATCTCGAGCTCGGCGACGCGCTCGTGCAGCTCGCGATTGTCGCGCCACGCGGCCGCGGCGCGATCGAGCGCCAGCACCGCGCGATCGAACGGCGCGAACACCCAGGCGCCGATGCCGCGCATCTCGGCCTGCGGAACGCGGTCGCCCACGAGCAGCAGCACAAGCGAAAGCGCCGCGTAGAGCCCGAGAAGGGCGCTGCTGCGGCGCTCGGCCGGCGGCAGGAAGCCTGCCATGACGTCAGCCTAGTCCTTGTGGCCGGTCAGGATCACCTTTTCGAAGTCCTCGATCTGCTCGAGGATCTTGCCGGCGCCCAGCACGACGCATGTGAGCGGATCCTGGGCGACCCGGATGTTCAGGTTCGTGACCTCCCGCATCAGGAGGTCGAGGCCGCGCAGCAGCGCGCCGCCGCCGGTCATGAAGATGCCGCGGTCCACAATGTCCGCCGCGAGCTCGGGCGGCGTGCGCTCAAGACACTCGCGCAGCGCGTTGACGATCTGCCCCACCGGCTCCTGCAGCGCCTCGCGGATCTCGACGCTCGAGACGCGCAGCGTGCGCGGGATTCCGCGCACCAGGTCGCGCCCCTTGATTTCCATGTCCATCTCTTCGGGAAGCGGAAAGGCCGAGCCGATTTCGATCTTGATGCGCTCGGCGGTCTGCTCGCCGATGAGCATATTGTATGCCTTCTTGGCGTAGTTCATGACCGCTTCATCCATCTCGTCGCCGCCGGTGCGGATGGACGTCTTCGTCACGATGCCGTTCAGGGCGATCACCGCGATCTCGGTCGTGCCGCCGCCGATGTCCACGACCATGTTGCCGGTCGGCGTGTCCACCGGCAGGCCGACCCCGATGGCGGCCGCGATCGGCTCGGGCACCAGCAGCACCTCACGCGCCCCGGCGCGGACGGCGGAGTCGATCACTGCGCGCTTCTCGACCTCGGTGATGCCCGAGGGCACGCAGATGATGATGCGGGGCCGCACGAGGAACTTGTGCTTCTGCACCCGGTGCACGAACTCGCGCATCAGGTCCTCGGTCAGCTCGAAGTCCGCGATCACCCCGTCCTTGAGCGGCCGGACCGCGTTGATCTCGTCCGGGGTGCGGCCGAGCATGAGCTTGGCGGCGCTTCCCACCGCGCGGACCTTCCCGGTGGCCTTGTCCACCGCCACCACCGAGGGTTCGTTGAGCACGATGCCACGGCCCTTGACGAACACCAGGGTGTTCGCCGTGCCCAGGTCCATGGCTACGTCGGTCGAGAAGAAGCCCATCAGGCTGTCGAGGAACATCCCTGCCACTCCCAGTGTTCGTGGGTGGTACGAAATGACCCGGGCGGGCTGGCGTTAGGGATGAGCGAGGAGAGCCGCACAGGGCCTCCCTGCCCATCAGGCCGTGGCAGGCTAGCATCGGAAACCACTGTGCGGCAAGCAGCTTGTCCCATCCGAGTCACCAGTGCTAGCGCGAGCTCGGCCGCAATGCCCCGCAAGGGCGGCCACAAGAGGCGCCCAACGGTCGATTTCGCAGCGCTCCACGCCCGCATCGGGGTATGGAAAGATCGCGGCCCCTTTCATTGCCCCGCCCGGGGGCCGATGCTACGATTTTCCGATGTATCGGCCAGTGCGTGAGTCGGAATGATTCTCTGGCGCCGCTTCTCGATCCTGCTCCTCATTCCGCTCTTCTGGCTGCCCTCCCTCACCCGGCCGGGCCGCGCCCAGGAGTCTTCGGCACGCTTCGCCTTCGCCGACACCACGCTGCTGCGGGACACGCTCGGGCTTCACTTCAACCAGCTGTTCCCGATCGCGGATAGCCTCAAGATGACGCCCGATACGCTGCGCGCGCTGGCGATTCGCTACCATTTCCAGCCCGAGCGTCTGGTCCTGCTCTCGGACAGCCTCCAGATGCCGGTCGACAGCGTCGGGCCCTATCTCGATCGCGAGCGCTACAACGTGCTCTCCGTGGGCCAGCAAGCGCACAACGACTTCCGCTACACCACCGGGTACTCGGTCGGGCTCGCGGCCAGCAGCTGGACGAACAATCTGGATTGGGATTTCGCGCGCAACGCGCTGCTGGTTCACAGCACGACCCAGATCGGCAACGACCGCTACCAGGCCGGGCAATTCACCACGCTGCGGCAGAGCCGCTCGTCGATCACCGAGGCCGGATACCGAGTGAAACGGGATCTCTCGCTCGGCGGTCGCGTCAACCTGACGGGCTTCGCGAGCCAGGATCCAACCGCCGCGAGCAACGAGAATTCGTCCTCGAGCGAATTTCAATTCTCGATGCGGAGCCGGCAGCGACCCAGCCGCACGGTGAGCTCGGAGTTCAACCTGTTCTCCGGAGTCCTCGACGTCACCGACAGCCGTCAGATGAAACGGGGATTCTCGGGCGAGATGAACGGGCGCTGGCAGGCGAGCCGCGGCCACTGGCTCACGAACGAGGCGGATGGCCGGCTGACGGGCAACGCCACGCGCACCGATCTGCACCTCACCGGGATCCAGGACATCACGCACGATCACGCGGTGGACGTGCACGGAGCATTGAACCTCTACCCCGACGCGCCGCTCGGGCTCACCGTCGGCTACGGGTACAAGGAGAGCCGCGTCGAAGCGCCCACCGACAGCGGCTTCATCCAGGCGGTCAACAGCCGCAACAACTCGGTCGACGCCACGTTGAAGGGCCGCCTCGACAACGATCGCTACGTGAGCGCGACCGGGCACCTCGGCAGCGTGCAGCAGGCGCAGGGCACCGGCGTCTCCTACCAGCTCGGATCCGAGAGCACGCAGCAGAACACCGGGCTCAACGCCGTCGGCCGCTATGTTTTCGGCGGATGGTCGCTGGACGGGACGTTCGGCCTGACGGGAGCGATCTCGAAGTATCCGAATCGCATCGCCACCGGCGGATTTGGCGAGTCCCTGTTCGTCCGCTCGATCGACGGGACACTCACGCGCCCCTTCGGCGGTCGCCTAATCTTCAAGGCGAACGGCGACGTCACTCTGTCCTCGTATCGCTACTACGCGCTCGGAACCTATCCGACGCTGCCGATCAACAACGACCAGTATCGCCAGTCCTACCGGCTCGAGGGCATCTACACGCCGTCGCTCAAGTTCAACACCGGACTCGCGCTCGAGGTGATTCGCACGCTGGCGATCAACCTGCCGGCGGCCAGCACGGCCAGCAACAACGAGGACCGAACGTATCGCGCGGAGTGGCACTGGACCTATCGGCTGCTGCCGATGCTGACCGCGACGCAGCGCAATCTGCTCACCGCCGACTATGTGTTCTACAACTACTCGGCGGAGAACAACCGGCTCTCGCTGGACTACAGCCTGCTCACATCGCTGAACGCCGTTCTCATGCCGCGGCTGACGGTGGACCTCACGCACAACTCGCGCGTGCAGCCGAGCGGCAGCTACCTCACGCAGTCGACCGGCCTGGAGGCGTTTGGAAAGACCGACGAGACCAAGAACTACACGCTCGACGTGCGCGTGGCCTACACGCCGACGCCGGCGCTGTCGCTGACGATCGAGCCCAGCTACCTCTCGGTCGCGCGCGGCGGCACCGTCAACGGCGTGGTCGTGCCGCAGAACAAGTCGGGGACCCTCAACTTTTCGGGCGGCGCGAACCTCAACCTGCGCGTCGGGCAGCGCGGCCAGCTGACCGGCGGCATCCAGCGCATCTTCAGCGACGATCGCTCGACCACCTACTCGAACGGCGTGCCGGTGCCCTCACCGCTGGCACAGACCGACTATTGGAGCGGCGGATTGACGCTGACGTGGGCGCTATGAACCTGAAGCGGGCGGCGTCGCTCGGGGTCCTGGCGCTCGCCTGGCTGGCGACCACCGGCACCGTCGGGATGTGCCCGCTCTTCGAGCCCGCGACGCCGCAATCGGGCGGAACCGGGACGCTGGTGGTGACGAACTACACCGATCCCGACTCGACGCTCACCACGATGGCGCGCGGCCTCGCGGCCAAGACCAACGGCACCGACGCCTACATGGGCGGGATCGCGGACACCGTGCGCGATCTCCACATCTTCCGCACGGTGTTCGATACCGCCGTGCTGGCGCGCTACAACTCGATCCCGGGAGCGCAGCAGATTCCCGATCCGTGGGGCGATCAGGAGCGGACGTTCTTCTTCAACTTCATCCAGTACAAGACCAACGCCACCTACAGCATGGCGTGGGCGCCCGATCCCTTCAATCCCGACCCGCCGCTCGATCCCAGCGCGCCCACGGCCCTGATCCATCGCTCGTACGTGGTGAACGCGAGGTTCTCCGATGGCACGACGTCGATCATCGCGGTAGGCTATGCGGAGCTGTTGTTCGTGCACACCGTCACCAATCGCTGGGTGATCGCTGTGTGGTCCGACCACGTCGATCCCGCGTATGGAGGCGCCAACCCGCCGAACCCCGACCAGGTCTGCCTGGGATGGAGGAGACTCAACCTGAGATGAACGCGCTCCGCAGCTTCCTTCGTCCGGCCGCGCTTCCTCTCGCCGCGATGGCGATCGCCCTCGCCCTTCCCGGCTGTTACAACCCGTTCCAGCCGCCGCTCGCGTCCACGTTGACGAACTCGCGACCGGCGCCGCTTCCGAACTCCCCGACCGGCGTCGTGGACCTGTTCCAGTGGTGCTGGGTGAACCGCGCGTACGACCAGTATCAGGACATCTTCACCGACAACTACCGCTTCGAATTCGCGAGCGGCGACTCCGCCGGCACCTACTACTCGGCCACGCCGTGGACGCGCAGCGACGAGCTCACCACCGCACAGCACATCTTCATCACCGGCACGCCCAGCCAGCCGCCCGCCACCAGCGTGACGCTCACGTTCACGCAGGACCTGAGCGTCGATCCCGACCCCCGCGACGGCAAGCGCGACACGACGTATCACCGCCAGATCACCGCGCTCGTTCAGCTGCGCGTCTTCTTCGCCGAGAGCGGATACGAGGTCAAGGGTCCGGTCTACTTCAACGTGATCCGCGGCGACTCGGCGATCATTCCGCCACCGCTGGTCGCGCGCGGCTTCAAGCCCGACCCCAACCGTTGGTACATCGAGCGCTGGGTCGACGGAACGCTCAACACCTCCTCCGCGATCCCCACCCCCACGCTCAATCGCGCCGGTCGCGCGCGCGCCGCTCCCGCGGGCGGTGCGCCGCCGGGCCGCGAGGCGCCGCCCTCGCTGCCGGTCGAGATCCCGACCACCTGGGGCGCGATCAAGGTGCTCTGGGGACCCTGAGCGGGGCCGCGCCCTGCGCGCGGTCCTGAGCCGTCCCGGTTCTTGTCGGGCCGGAACGCCGGCGGCTATACTTCGCCGTCTGACTCGGGGCGGCCTGGGGCGAATCCGCTCGCGCCGCCCGCGCCGGGCCATCCCGTGGGCCCGATCCACTCCCATCCGGAGACCGTGATGCCTGCCGAGGGCGCGAACATCCAGAAGGAATTGAACCCGCTCGCGAACGCCGAGCGGCAGTTCGACGAAGCGGCCTCCCGGCTCAACGTATCGGCCGGGATCCGCGAGATCATCCGCCGACCGCGGCGCGCCACGATCGTTTCGCTGCCGGTCCAGATGGACGATGGCACGCTCAAGGTCTTCACCGGCTATCGCGTCCAGCACTCGATCGTGCGCGGGCCGGCGAAGGGCGGCATCCGCTACCATCCCGACGTCACGCTCGAAGAGGTCGAGGCGCTGGCGGCCTGGATGACCTGGAAGTGCGCGGTCGTGAACATCCCCTTTGGCGGCGGCAAGGGCGGGGTCGCATGCGATCCCGACCGCATGTCGAAGGGCGAGCTCGAGCGCCTGACGCGCCGCTACGCCGCGGATCTCTCCGACCTCTTCGGGCCCGAGAGCGACGTGCCCGCGCCCGACGTCAACACCAACGCCCAGGTGATGGCCTGGATCGTGGACACCTACTCGATGCACGAGCGCCGCACCGAATACGCGGTCGTGACCGGGAAGCCGCTCGAGGTGGGCGGTTCCGCCGGAAGGCGCGAGGCCACCGGGCGCGGCGTGCTGTTCTGCGTGCGCGGCGCGTGCGCGCACCTCGGGCTCCCGCTCAAGGGCGCGCGCGTCGCGGTGCAGGGCTTCGGCAACGTGGGCTCGGTGTCGGCCGACCTGATGGCGCGCGATGGCGCCCGCATCGTGGCGGTCTCCGACGTCACCGGCTCCGTTCACAACCCGGCCGGGCTCGACATCCCGGCGCTCATCCAGTGGACGGCCGACCACCGCGGCGTCAAAGGGTTCCCGGGCGCGCAGCCGCTCTCGACCTCGATCGTGGAGTACGACTGCGACATCCTGGTGCCGGCGGCGCTCGAGAACCAGATCACTCCGGAAAACGCCGATCGCGTGAAGGCCCGCATCGTGGCCGAGGGCGCGAACGGCCCGACCACGCCGGACGCCGACCGCATCCTCGAGAAGAAGGGTGTGTTCGTGATCCCCGACATCCTGTGCAACTCGGGCGGGGTGACGGTCTCCTATTTCGAGTGGGTGCAGAACCGCATGGGTTTCTACTGGCCCGAGAAGGAAGTGAACGAGCGCCTCGAGCAGTACATGGTGCAGGCGTTCGACTCGGTGCTGGCCAAGGCCAAGGAGCATGGCGCGAACATGCGCGTCGCGGCGTTCATGGTCGCGATCGAGCGCGTGGTCAAGGTCATCATGCTGCGCGGGGTCTACGCCTGAGGCGACGCCGGCGAGGCTCGCGGCGACCGATCACGAGCAAGAAAAAAGAAGCGGGGGCGTCCGCAGACGCCCCCGCCTTTTTGCTGCTTGGAACTAGAACGCGTACGTCGCGGTGACCTTGGGGAAGTAGGAATTCGCGATACCGCTGCCAACCCATCCCAGGTTCTGGAAGAAGTTCGGCGACATCGTCGCGTCGAACTGCAGGCTGCCGACCTTGACGCCGGCGCCCAGGTCCATCGCGAACGTCGAGCGCGAGGTCTGAGCGGTCTCACCCGTCACCTTGTCCTCGTACTTGAGGCTCTCGAACATACCCTCGTTGGCGCCGAAGCGGAGCGTGAGCCAGTTGTTGACGTGGGTTTCGAGCGCCGCGAACAGCTGCGGCATGAAGCTCTCGGTGATCACGACGTGGTTGGCGAAGTTGATCGTCGAGTTGGGAGGCGGCGCGAGACCGAACAGGTTCTCGTTCTCGTCCACCTTGTTCTGAGCGAACGTGAGGCCCCACACGATCAGATCGTTGGTGCCCATCGTCCAGTCGGTCGAGACGCCCAACTGCCAGGCGCTCATCGTGTTGTCGAACTGCGTGAGGGCGCCGCCGCCCGGCGTCGCGTCCAGCTTCTCCGACAGATCGTAGGAGCTGAACTTGATCACGGGCACCAGCATCACGTTCGGCTTCCAGTGCATCATCGCACGGGCCGCCAGCTGATACGTCGTCGAGCCGTTGTCGGTGTTCTTGTGATTGTTGGTCAACGAGTTCTCGTACGTCCGGGTCTGGAGCTGAGCCGCCAGATCCACATCGGTCTGCGGGTTGAGCTGGAAACCGACGCCCGCGCCGTAGCCCATGATGTTGCGACCGAGGTTGTTCGAGAACGCATTCGGGTCGAACGCCAGCTTGGTCGTGATGCCCGGAACCTGGTCCTCGAACTTGACGAACGAGCGGTCCAGGCGCAGGCCGAAGCTGGTCGTACCGGACTTGTGGCCCCACATGATGTCGAAGCCTTCATTGCCGTTGAAGTTCGGATCCGCTCCACCCGTGCCCGGCGAGGGCTGCGACGTGTTGTCCCCCTGACCGAGCTGCGGCGTGAACTGGCGCAGGTGAACGCCCCAGGTGCCGAAACGGCCGTCGAACAGCTTGTCCATCACGCTGCCGACCGCCTTGTCCGAAGGGGTGTTGCCGCCCGAGCCGAACTCACCGTACATGAGGTTGCCAACGCCCGTGATGTTCGACGGGTACGTGTACATCCCGGTGTAATCCTTGATGTAGTCACCCTGGATGCCAAGCCCCTGGACGCGGGAGGTCTGGGCAAGCGCCAGAACCGGCAGCATCAGCATGAGGGCCGTGGCCAGGGCGATACTGAGGGTCATCCAACGGGAACGCATATTCAGAATGCCTCCTTGGCTGTCAGAGAAAGGACTGCCGTGCGATGCAGAATCAGGCCACGGACGTGGCCTGTGAACTACAGCGCTTTGTGTCCGAAGCCCCACCTCCTTTCGTAGCCTGTCGCGTGACCTTGTCGAGGAAAAGCGAAAGGCTCCATCTCATCCGTGTGATGGAGCACCACAAAAAAGCCAGGACCACACCTCCCTGAGGAAGGATCCTGGCGAACGCCCGGGGGGACCTTAGGGAAACAGCCGAAAGGCTGTCAAGCCGATTTTGGGCCCTTCGGTTTCCAGGTCCGCCGGGGTCGGCCGATTCCGCGGAATTGATCGTTCAATTCGTTGTCGCACAATAGATTGTCCGGATCCAGGGAGTTGATCCCCACCCTCCCGCGAGCGTGGACGAAGTATCCGTCACCAAGGTAGAGGCCGACATGGGCCTGGCCGCGCTCGGCCGAGCCGAAGAACACGAGGTCGCCGAGCCGCGCGGTTTCGCGACCCGGAATCTCCGTGCATACGCGCCATTGATCGCGCGCATCGCGGGGAAGCTTGACGCCCTCTTCGGCGAGCACGAGCTGGGTGAAGCCCGAGCAATCGAGCGCCGCGGAGCTGCGCCCGCCCCAGAGGTAGGGCGCCCCCATGAGGCTCTGAATGCGCCGAACGATCCCGGCGCCGCGCCTTCCCACGCGCGCGAGCGAGCCCTCGGCGACCCAGCCCCGCCGGCCATCCGGCAACTCGATCAGGGCGTGGCCGCGCCGCCGCGAATGGCGGATCAGCCGTGATCGCCAAAGTAGCGGCGAGACCACGGCGCCCGCGCCCGGCTCGCTTCGCGCCTCGGTCCTCAGGACGCTCACCTCGTAGCGCGCGCGGGTGAGCCAGCGCCGGCCGCGGGCGGGCGTGGCCGGGATGAGGCCCCAGGCCCGGGCCCAGCCGGGATAGCCATCCGTGAGGCCTCGCACCCTGAGCCAGCGCCCACCGCGGCCCCGGCCCAGCACCTGGACGACCTCGCCCAGCAGCAGCTGACTCGCGAGCTCGGAGCCATGGTCCGGCGCGCGCCTCAGGTCGAGAACGGGCAGGCTCACCACCGCGGCTTTCGGCGACCTCGTCGTCATTCCGTGCCCGAGCGCAGCTCGAAGCGGCCAAATCCCTCGCGGTCCTCGAAGACGAACCGTCGGTTCGGCCGCGTGTAGTACCAGACCTCGGTGGCGCCCATGTCGGGCGTGGGCGGATGGGACTCCGTCTGATCCGGCGGCCCGAGCTTGATGTAGATCCTCCCCATATCGGATCGCCAGCCCGGTCCGTAGCCCTGAAAATGCCGCTCGGCGTAGTTCACGCGGCGAATGAACTCCAGCATGGCCTCGTTCTTGGGAGTGTCGGGCGTGGGATCGCGCGGTTTCCAGAAGTCCTCCCAACCCTGGGCCTGCTGATCGGGCGGCAGCGCCTGCAACTTGCTGATCTCCTGCGGGGTCGCGATGTAGGAGAGCGGCTCGAGAATCCGCTCGAAATCCTTGCCGCGCGGCGGGCCGCTTTCCTCGACGTCGAACGAGCGTTCGACCCGCCACTTCGACTTCCCCTCGACGAGCGAGATCTCCAGCACGTAGGAGCCGACGAACAGGCCCCCCGCCTCGGGACGGAGGATGACCGGCACGGCGGAGGCCGAGAGCGAAAGGGCGCGCGTTCCGACCGTGATCTCGCGGCCAGCGTCATCGAGCACGCGATAATGGAAGCTGTATGAGCGCGGCCACGCACCGGGCCGGCGGTCGAAGAGCCGGACGCGGGCGGCAAGATCCGCCGCGTTCATTCCGTATTGCCGGGTGGTCGCGACCTCGAAGTTGCCGCCGGTGCTGTCGGCCGTGCCGAGCTCGAGGTCGGCAAAGCCCACCGGCTCCTTGCTGTAGTCCGGCACATCGACGTCCTGCTCCGCCACGGATCGCATGTCGCCGTTGAGATCGCGCGCGGTGACATGAAGCGTGTAGCGTCCCGGCGGCACCTCGATGGTGCGATGCTCGACGATCGAGGCCGCGTGGGAATTCGTGCTGGCGAAATCCGCGACCGAGACGCGCCTCTCCCAGGCGTCGCCATAGATCTGTCCGGCGTGGTGCGGCTCGAACGCGACGCTGAGCGAGACACCGGCCGCGAAGCCGTACGGCACGCGGATCCAGTCGAGGCTCGCGTAGGGGACGCTGACCGAGACCGAGAGGGCGGGACGGGTATCGCGATCGAGCGAGATCGCGACGTCGCACGTGAAATAGGGCGCCCCTTCGGAGCGCATCGGGGGCAGGTCGTCGGCATGCGCGCCGACGGGCCCCAGCGGGCCGGCCAAACACCCCGCCAGGATCAGGAATCCGCCCGAACGCACTGCGTTCCAGAATGGCCGAAACACGTTGTAAGCACGCTAACACAGCCGTTCGGTGAACAGCCAGCCGCACAAAGCGCTTGACGCCAAGTGGGTGAAGGGATTTACTCGTAGTTGTTGCCGGGCGCTCGTGGGCTCGCCGGGAGCCTGGTTCAACCCATGGGTGCGCTTCTGGACGCACGTCTTCGCTGTTCCCTGATGGTGGCTGCGCTGGCCTCTCTGGCGCGCCCCACGCTCGCGGCATTGCCGACCCCCGCGGGGGTCATTCCGCCCGAGGTCGTCTCCGCCTCGGCCGCCGGCGTGTTTTCGCTCCCGGTGCGGCCAGCCGGCACCACCAGCGTCTCGCAGAACACCTGGCGCGTCCCGATCATCATGGTGTCGTTCACGGACGACACGCTCCTCTATAGCGCCGCCAACCTCGATTCCGCGATCTTCGACACGACACACGCCACGCCCAACGGCTCGGTGTTCGACTACTACCGCTGGGCCTCGGGCGGCCGATTCACGGTCACCGGCGAGGTCGTCGCCCGCGTGAAGCTTCCGCACGATCACAACTATTACGGCTACGGCTCGTACGGACTCAACACCATCTCGACCCCCAACAACATGCTCGGCGCTCTGCGCGACGCGCTCCAGCTCTGCCAGACGCAGGTCAACTGGGCCGACTACGATCTCGATCACGATGGCTATGTCGACATGCTGTGGCTGGTCCACGCCGGCACCGGCGGCGAGTCGGGGCGCGACCGCAACGACTTCTGGTCGTGCACGTCGCGAATGAGCGGCTCATGGAACGGCGGAGCGCCGTACCAGACCTGGCAGAACGTGCCGGGCTCGATCTCGCAGTACATGCGCATCGATCGCTTCTCGACCATGCCCGAGCAGTCCGATTTCGTCCCGCCGGCGCGCACCGAGATCGGCGTCTACGCCCACGAATTCGGGCACGCGCTCGGGCTGCCGGATCTCTACGACACCTCGAGCCTGGGCGGGACAGCCAACATGGGACCCGGAAACTGGGATCTGATGTCGAGCGGCGCATACGGCACCAACGGCTACACGCCATCGGAGCCCGCGCACCTGGGCGCGTGGTCGCTCACGTTCCTCGGCTGGTCCAACACACTGAGTCCGGTCGACGATCAGACCATCGTGCTGCCGCCGATCGAGCGCTCGGGCGAGGTCATCAACTTCTGGTTCCAGGGCGCGCCGAGCTCCGAGCACTTCCTGGTCGAGAACCGCCAACGGCTCGACTTCGACATCAACCTGCCGAGCCCGGGTCTCATCGTCACGCACGCGGACGAGTCCGTGATCGGTGCGCTGCTGAGCGCGAATCGCATCAACGCCGGATTCACTCCCGGCCTGCGCATCGTCGAGGCGGATGGCCGTGGCGATCTGGTCTCGGGCGCCGACCGCGGCGATGCGAGCGATCCCTATCCGGGCTCGCTCGGCGCGAGCATCCTCAACGACGACTCGCCCGGCAACACGCGCACGTTCTCGGGCGCGGTCACCAATATCAGCCTGAGCCAGTTCGCGCCCTCCGGCAGCAACATGGGCGTTTACGTTCAGGTGCGCCCGCGCGGATGGCTCAACATCGAGGATCACACCAACGGAGGGTTCACCCCCGTCAATGGTGCGGGCTCCGCGACCGTGGCGGTCATCGACACCTTTGGCACGATCGACGCGGTGGCCTCCGAGACGGTGGGCGGCACCCCGCAGGTCGTGCTGCGCGAGCGCTCGGCGTTCGCGTGGCAGAACCCGCTGACGTTGAGCGGCTCGAGCCAGGGCGCGTACGAGCCCACCATCGCCGCCCAGGCGAACGGCGATCTCTCGGTGGTGTGGCGGGACATGCGGAGCGGTTCCGCGCGGCTCTACTATCGCTCGCGAATCCGCGGACAGTGGACGCCCGAGCAGCCGATCGGAAACGTGCCGCCGAATTCTTCGGTGCCGGCGCTCGCCACGGACGGGCAGGGCCGAATGCTGCTGACCTGGCTGACCGTGGTGCAGGGCCGCCCCCAGGTCATGTTCATGACGTTCACGTACCTCTCGCCGTTCGGGGATGCGGTCTCGCTGGCCTCTTCCTCGGCATACCCCGACGCGCCTGCGATCGCCGCCAGCAAGAACGGGCGCGCGTTCGTGATCTGGCCGGATCGCGCCACCGTCCCGCAGGAGCTCTATTTCGCGCGCTACGATCCGGATTCCGGCGTGGGCGCTCCGATGCAGCTCGCGCCGCAAGGGGTCGAGGACCAGGTCTCGCCCTCGGCCGGCATCGATTCCGCGGGCCGCCTCAACGTGGTCTGGGAGAGCATCGGATCCAGCCTCGCCAGCCTCCACTATCAGAACCGCGATCCCTCCCAGTCGGGTTGGCAGGCCGACACGGTGATCGACCAGCCCTCGGGCGGGATCCTTGGCCCCGAGATGGTGGTCGATCGCGGCGGCGGCGTTCACGTCACCTACGAGACTTCGAACGGTAGCGTGGAGCAGATCTGCTACAAGCACTCCGAGCCCGGCCACGCGTGGGATTTCAACACCACGGAGGTGACGCGCCTGAGTGACGGCACGTGCCGCCAACCGCGCATCGTCGCCTCGGGCCCGCACGACGTCACGGTGATGTTCGCCGGATATCCGGCCTCACAAGCGCGTTTCATGACGCGCGATCGGCACGTGGATGGCGTGGCACTCACGGCGGTGGGCGCGCCGTCGGCTTCGAGCACGCGGGCGCCGGGGCTCTTCCTCGGCCCCAATCCGCTGCGAGGCGGCGCCGAGCTCGAGCTGCGCCTGAGCGGGGCGGACGCGCGGGGCCCGGCGCACGTGGACTTCTTCGACGTCTCGGGCCGCCGCGTCGGGACGGTGGCACTCTCGAGCGCCGGGGCCGAACGCATCGGGACGCTCGCCGGCCGCTCGAGCGGCGCGTGGCCGGCCGGGCTCTACTTCGCGCGCGTGCGGGAATCCGCGCTCGGGGCGCGCCTCGTGCTGCTGCGCTGAGTCCACCCGCGGCCGCGCTCGATTCCGTGCCGAGAATGCGTCGCGGCGGATCGTGCCCGGCCGCTCGCGCGTCATTGGTGTTGGCCCTGAGCGTTGCGTTCCTCTTGGGCGGGCCCGGGCGTGACGCCCGCGCCTCGTCCGTGCGCCTCGCCGGGCTGCTGCCCCTTTCGGACGCCGCGCGCGAGCGCTGGCCCTTCAGCGGCGCGTTTCTCTATCCGGTGGGAGACGCGCACGACTTCACGTCGGGCGAGCGCGGCGACTCCACCGGGTTTCACGTCCTGCGCGGGATGCACGCCGCCAACGCCGACTCGCCGGAGCATCTCGGTGTCGATCTCGGCAACGGACACGGCGGTGGCACCGTACGTGCCGTGAGCGGCGGCGTCGTCGTGCGTGGCGCCGCGGATGGCGCGGAGCAGGGTTTCGGCATCTGCGTCGTGATCGCGCATCGGTTGCCGCGGGGCGAGCTCGCCTACAGCGTGTACGCCCACCTGCTCGAGGGCTCGGTCCCGGTCGAGCCCGGCGATCGCGTGTGGGCCGGGCGCGCACTCGGGCGCGTGGGCCGAAGCGGACGCGCGACGACGCATCATCTTCACTTCGAGATCCGCTTGCCGAGCGATGCCGAGGACCGCTGGGAGCACGCGCCGGCGACCGATCCGCTCGAGTTCCTGGCGGCGCGCCTCGCGCGCGCGAGCGCAGACACGGCGTGGGACGCGCGCTACGTCGAGTGGGCCTCGCTCGCGGCGCTCATCGAGCAGCGGTCGCCCGGAAGAACGCGGCTCGAGCCGGACGCCTGGTGGGCCATGCTCGCGCGGCTCCTGGGTATCGAGCGTCTGCCGGCGAGCGAGGAAGGGCTCGCCGATACGCTGATCGATCGCGGCGTGCTGCCATCTTCCGTGAGGCAGCAGGCGCGCGGTCCGCTCTCGTGGGCGGAGCTGCGCCGCGACATCACGCGGCTCGAAGCGCGAGGCCGCCTCGCGGCGAGCGCTCCCCACACGCGCCAGCTCGCGAGGGACGCGAAGCTCCATCTCGGCACCGCTTCGCCTCGCGCGCACCCCGCGGCGATCGGCCGGGGCGCGCATGGGGAACCCACGCTCGGCCAGGCATGCCTGCTCGCCGCCGCGCTCTCGGCCACGGACAGCACGGGGAGCCACGAGCCTTGACTTGTCGCGCGGCCGGGTGGCATCGTGCCGCTGTTCAAGGCTGTGACGGGGACGAGTACGCGCGCCGCCCGAGCCAGAGCGAGCCGGGGAGGGTGAAAGCCCGGCGCTACGGAGCGCGCCGAAGATCACCCCCGAGCCGCCGATCGAAAGGGGCTTGAAAGCCCCCAATAGAATCGGACGGGCGCTTCTCCGAGAACGAAGCGGGGCCTTCGGGCCCATCGAGGCGCGCGCCGCGAGGCGCGTGCGAAGTTGGGTGGTATCGCGAGACCTCTCGCCCCAACGCTCAGGCGTCGGGGCGATTTTTTTCATTCACGAGGAGGATGCAGTGCCCGGTTATCGCGACACGCTGAACCTGCCGCGCACCGATTTTCCGATGAAGGCTGACCTCGTGAACCGCGAGCCGCTGCGGCTCGCGTGGTGGGAGGAGCGCGCGCTTTATCGCAAGCTGCGCGAGCGGCGCCGCGGCGGCCCGGTCTGGCTGCTCCACGACGGGCCGCCCTATTCGAACAATCATCTGCACATGGGCACCGCGGCCAACAACATCTGGAAGGACGCGGTGGTGCGCTCGCGCTCGGTCCTGGGATTCGACTCCCCCTTCGTACCGGGCTGGGACAACCATGGGATGCCGATCGAGAACCAGGTGATGCGCGAGTCGCGCGAGCAGGGCGCCGCGATCGACCGGCTCAGCATCCGCCGGCGTTGCCGCGAGTACGCCGCGAAGTGGGTGGGCATCCAGCGCGAGGAGCTGGTGAGACTCGGCGTGTGGGGCGACTGGGCGAATGCCTACCTCACGATGAACTTCGGCTTCGAGGCGGTGATCGTCGAGACGTTCGCGGCGCTCGCCGCGCGGGGCTTCATCCAGCGCGGCATGCGCTCGATCCACTGGTGTCCGACCGATCGCACCGCGCTCGCCGAGGCGGAGATCGAATACCAGGATGATCCCTCACCTTCGATCTTCGTGGCGTTTCCGCTGCGCCGCGACGCGGCCGGAGTGTTCGCGGGCGTGAAGGGCGTCGCCGCGATCGCGTGGACTACGACGCCCTGGACGCTGCCCGCGAATCTAGGCCTCATGGTGGATCCGAACGCGGAGTACGTGCTCGCCGAGGCGGGCGGCGCCCGCTACGTGCTCGCGAAATCGCGCCTCGATGCCGTGCGGCAGGCGGCCGGCTGGAAGGAAGCGCGCATCGAGCGGACGCTCAAGGGGCGCGAGTTGATCGGCATCGTGTTCGAGGGCCCGTGGGGTGGCGACTCGCGCGTCGTGGACGGGACGCCCTACGTCACGCTCGAGGACGGCACCGGCATCGTCCACACCGCGCCGGGCCACGGCAAGGAGGACTTTGCCGTCGGTCAGCGCTTCGAGCTCGGGATGTCGTGCCCGGTGGACGAGGCCGGACGCTTCATGGAGGGCGCGGAGCCGTTCGTCGGGCGCAGCGTGCTCGATGTCAACGACGACATCATCGCGTGGCTCAGGGAACGCGGGCGGCTGGTCGCGGCCAGCACGTTCGTCCACAGCTATCCGCACTGCTGGCGCTGCCGGCAGCCGGTGATCTTTCGCGCCACCGAGCAGTGGTTCATGATCATCGATCACGACGACCTGCGCGAGCACGCGCTGCAGCAACTCGAGCGCGACGTCCGCTGGGACCCGGCGGGTTCCCGCAACCGGATCCGCGAGTCGGTGCGGGCGCGCCCCGACTGGTGCCTGTCGCGCCAGCGCTCGTGGGGCGTCGGCATCCCCGCGCTCTACTGCGAGACCTGCGGTGAAGCGATCCTCGATCCGGGCGTGATGGCGCGGGCCGCCGCGCTCACGCGCGAGCACGGCTCGGACGTCTGGTACGAGCGGCCGGTCGGCGATTTCACCCCGGGCGGCCTCGCGTGTCCCAAGTGCCGCGCCGCGGGTCCTTTTCGCAAGGAGACCGACATCCTCGACGTGTGGTTCGACTCCGGCAGCACGCACCGGGCGGTGCCGGCGATGCACGCCGAGCTCGGCGAGGCATGGCGGCGCGCGCGCGCCGAGGGCGGCCGCATCGCCTACTTCGAAGGCCCGGACCAGCACCGCGGCTGGTTCAACTCGTCGCTGATGGTCGGCGTCGGCGCCGAGGGCCGCGCGCCCTTCACCGACGTGTTCACGCACGGCTGGGTGCTCGATCAGCACGCGCGCGCGATGCACAAGTCGCTCGGGAACGTGATCGCGCCGGCGGACATCGTGAAGAAATACGGCGCCGAGATCGTGCGCTGGTGGGCGCTCGCCACCGACTGGCGCTCCGACGTGCGCGTGGGCGACGAAATCCTGCAGCGCGTCTCGGAGGCGTACCGCAAGGTGCGAAACACGTTCCGCTTCCTGCTCGGGAACCTGTTCGACTTCCGGCCGGCCGAGGATGCTGTGCCGCTCGCGCGCCTCACCGCGGTGGACCGCGCGTTCGTGGATGCGCTCGATGAGCGCGTGCGCGACATGCGTGCCGCCTACGACCGCATGGAGTTCCATCGCGCGCTCGATGCGCTGCTCAACTTCTGCACCGTGGATCTCTCGGCCGTCTTCCTCGACGTCACGAAGGATCGGCTCTACACGCTCGTGCCAGCGGACCCGGCGCGCCGCTCGGCGCAGACCGTGTTGTGGCGCGCGCTCCACGATCTGGTGGTCGCCTCATCTCCGCTGATCGTGTTCACGGCCGAAGAGGTGTGGCAGGGCCACCCCGGACTCACCGCGGAGCAAGAGAGTGTTCACCTGGCCGACTGGCCCCGCCCGGCCGGGGACGGCGCGACAGCGGGCGACGAGTGGCGCCTGCTGCTCGAGCTGCGCGAGGCGGTCAACGCCACGCTCGAGCCAATGCGCGCGGCCAAGACGATCGGCGCCACCACAGAGGCATCGGTGCGAATCCGCGTGCGGGCCGGGGAGCACGCGCGGATCGAGCGCTACACGGGCGAGCTCGCGGGCTTCCTGCTGGTCGCCGAGGTCGCGCTCGAGCGATCGAGCGAGGGCGCCGAGTCGGCGTTCACCGTGGAAGCGCGCCCTTCGGATCCCGCGCGCTTCAAGAAATGCGAGCGCTGCTGGATGCACCGCGACGACGTCTCGGGCGCGGGGCTCTGCGGGCGCTGTCGCGACGCGCTCGCCGCCGGCGCCGGCGTCACGAGCCGCGGCTGATCCGCTACTGGACCTTGATCGTGACCGACGTGTCGGGAGAGACCAGGTTGTAGATGTCCGTGACCTGGCACGTCACCGTGTAGTTGCCGGGTGCCGAGGGCGCGACCCAGGTCACGATGGAATCGTACCCCGCGTACGTCGTACCCGTGATCGTTCCGCCGGACGTGGAATAGGCGTAGGTCATCTCGGGAAGATCCGAGCCGATCGGCCGGACCGTAACGGTGGCCGAGCTGTCGGGATGCACGGTGGACGGCACGGTCAGCATGTACTTGATGAGCGGCGGCACGTGGGGCGCCGGCTTGGTCGGCGCTGTGGCATTGTTGCACGAGATTGCGGCCGCGGAGAGTACGAACAGGGCAAAGGCTCCCGCGACGCCGAGCTTGACTCGCCTGGATCGCATGGTTGGGCTCCTCCGAATGTGATGGCGGAGCTCGGCGGCCGTCGATGCTCACGACGCGACCGGCGCCAGGCGGGTTGGTGTCCCGCCTGAAGGGGAGGTCCGCGCAATCTCGTTATCGGCAGCGGCGGGGCGCGGCTTGAGCCTGGATGGGCCCGCCCCGAAGCGCGGAACCCGCAGGGGCGCCGCGACTTGCCTGTGTTTCGCGTGGGGCCGAAATCGGGCCCGGGCGTGCGGCCTTTCGCCGACGTATTACCGAGCCGGCTCGGCGTACTCCGGCACGAGGCGGTGCAGCGCTGCGCGCACGGCCGCATCGTCGCCGGCGCGCGCGGCGCGCTCGAGATCGCTCACCCCCGCGAGCAGGGCCGCTTCGTCGGCGGGCGCGAGATCCCAGGTCATGATGCGCGGATGGCGCGTGGCGCGCGCGTGCTCGTTCTCGGAGTGCAGCTCCTCGCGCAGCTTCTCCCCCGGCCGCAGGCCCGTGAACGTGATCTCGACATCTTCGCCCTCTTTGAGGCCCGCGAGCTGGATCAGCTGGCGCGCGAGATCGAGGATGCGCACCGGCTCGCCCATGTCGAGCAGGAACACCTCCCCGCCGGCTCCCATCGCCGCGGCCTGCAGCACGAGCCGCACGGACTCCTCGATCGTCATGAAATAACGCATCGCCTCGGGGTCGGTCACGGTGAGCGGCCCGCCGCGCGCGAGCTGACGCTGGAAGAGCGGGATCACCGAGCCCTCGCTGCCCAGCACGTTGCCGAAGCGCACGGCGACGAAGCGCGTGGACGAGCGCCCGGTGCGGCTCTGGAGCAGCAGCTCGCACAGCCGCTTCGAAGCCCCCATCACGCTCGAGGGATTCACCGCCTTGTCGGTCGAGATCAGCACGAACTCGGCCGCGCCGTGCCGCTCGGCGCATTGCATGAGCACGCGGGTGCCGAGCACGTTGTTGAGCGCCGCTTCGGCCGGGCTCGTCTCGAGCAGCGGCACGTGCTTGTGCGCCGCCGCGTGCAGCACGAGCGCGGGTGCGAAGCGCGCGAACAGCCGCTCCATCGCCTCGCCATCGCGAATGTCGCCGACCCGGGCGTGGAGCGCGAGCCCGGAGTGCACCTGCGACAGCTCGCTGTGCACGTAGTGGAGCCCGTTCTCGGCGCGATCGAGCAGCACCAGCGTGGCGGGCGCGAGCGCGGCGACCTGGCGCGAGAGCTCTGAGCCGATCGAGCCGCCGGCGCCCGTGACGAGCACGCTCCTGCCGCGCACGAGACCCTCGACCTCGCCGAGCTCGATCTGCACCGCCTGGCGTCCGAGCAGATCCTCGATGCGCACGTCGCGGATGCGCGCGAGCGACGTGCCACCCGCGCCCACCGTCATCGGGGCCGGCACGGTCTTGAGCGCGGCGCCGGCCGCGGCGCACTGCGCCGCCAGCTCGCGAACGCGACGCGCGGGAAGCTCGGGATCGGAGATCAGCACCACTTGGGCACCGCCCGCCTCGAGCACGCGCGGCAGATCCGCGAGGGTCCCCAGGACGCGCACGCCCTCGATCTCGCGGCCGGTCAGGCGCGCGTCGTCATCGAGCAGGCCCGCGGGCGTGAGGCGCTCGGGCCCGATCGCGTGGCGGCGCATGTCCTGAATGAGTCGCACGCCCGTCGGCGTCGCGCCCAGCACGATCGTGCGCCGCGCCGCGGCGGCGCCGGATCGCGAGGCGCGCTCGCGTCCCGACCGCCACGCGAGACGGCTCGCGCCGAGCCCGACCAGCTCCACCATCCACGTGATGGGAACGACGCTCCACGGAATGAGCGTCGTCCGCAGCACCATGCGCAGCACGACGAGCGCGAGCGCCGACAGCGTGACACCGCGCGTGATCTGGGCGAGCGTGTCGGTGCCGGCGTAGCGCCAGAGGCTGCGGTAGAGCCCGCTGAGCGCGAACCCCACGAGCGAAAGCACGGCGAACGGGATCAGCAGCCGGCGCGCGTCGGGCGCGACGCCCATCGGGAACGCGCCGCCAAAGCGAAGCCACAACGCGATCGAGAACGAGCCCATGGACAGCAGCGCGTAGTAGACCGTGAGCAGCAGCGGCCGAACGGCTTTCTTCCAGTTCATGGGGAGGCCGCCGAGGTGAGTGTGCGCGGGCGAAGCGATGTCCGCTGGGGGGAAGCTGGTAGCGCTACGGGGATTCGAACCCCGGTCTGATGGCTGAGAAGCAGATCAGGCCGCATGCAGCAAAGCGTTGCAGGAAGTGCCAAAGTAGAGCAAGTCGAGGGCCTGTCGAGCAATTAGGGCGACAGGCTCTCGCTGTTGATTCCGGTCGGCTCCCATGCGTTCTAGTGCGTTCGAATGGCTGCTGATGTCGCCATGTGTGTCGCCATGAATCGGATTGGGGGAGGCCCCGGGGCGAGACTTGAACTCGTAATCACGTACTCCCCTTTTTTCGAGCCTATGCGCACGATTCGCCTAATCCGCGGCCATCTAGTCCGTTCCGCGCGGGAACCTCGGCCGTTGTGTCTACCGATTGTGCGGGTTGCGCGAGCGGTTGCGGCACAAATCCGGCAAAAGGCGGCCCACCAGTCGCGCGACGCGCGGCCGGCCGTGTTCGTTCAGCCGAGGCTTTGCCACCGACCCGAATGCTGTCCTTTACCGCAAAATCTCGAACTGGATCTGCCAAGTCCAGAGGTCGTTGGCGTCCTCGGTCAATCCCGTCAGGCCCTTACGGATCAGGCCATCTACCCGGGTCGCCGCTGATGGCTCGCTCACAAGCGATCCTATCCCGCGCACAGTCGGCGCGCGCTCCGGCCTCACCTCCGCCGGTCGCCCGAGAGACGCGTGCGGGTATTGCGTCAGCTCGCTCTCGAGATGAGCCAACGGCCCGGTCGAGGCAAGCACGGTGATGTCCTCCCTGCCGGCGGCGCTTGAGACGCCCCAGTTCACGGGGTTCCCTTGCAGCGACCCTGGCAGGCGATGCACGGCATCCCCGGTCAGCGGATTCTTCATGTCCAGATCTGGACTGGGAAAGAGAACGTAGACACGCCCCGCCTCGTCTTCATCTAGAACATAGACATAAGCGCGTCTGGAGGGCCGCACCTCCAGCGATAGCGTATCCCCCATCGAGAGCCGCGCTCCCGGAAGCAGAGCCTTCTTGGTCTCTCCTTGCAATCGATAGAGCGTCGCGATCGCGGTGAGCGGCGTGGGTTTCTCGGGCGCCGCCGCGGCTCCGCCCATAGGAGCGCCACTATTGAGGGGGGGCTCGGGTTTCGCCCGTGGCCAGAGCAGGGCCACGATCACAGCCAGGGCGGCGGCAGCGCTCAACGCACCTACCTTCCACCGGCCCGTGGCCCGAGGCGACTTCTCTTCCATGCCATGATGCGGCCCCGACCACCCGGTCAAGGCCTCCAACGCGCGCTCCATTTCCCCCGCGCTTCGGTACCGTCGCTCGGGGTTGGGATCGAGCGCGCGCTCCACGACGTGGATGAATTCGGGCGGCAGATCGGGCCGGCGGTCGCGCAGTGGCACGGCCTCGCGATTCACGACCTTGTTGTAAAGCTCCTCTATCCGTGACGCCTCCACCGTATAGTGCCCGGAGACGAGTCGATAGAGCAGCACTCCCAAGGCATAGATGTCCGTAGCGGGTTTTGGCGCTTCACCGCGCAACTGTTCGGGCGCCATCGCGAACGGGGTCCCGTAAATGTCACCGCCTGGGCTCCCCTTGCCTTTCACCGGAATGTTCTTGCCCGAGCCGAAATCGAGAAGGATGATGCGCCCTCCTTTCTCTCGGACGACGTTGCTCGTCTTGACGTCACGGTGAACGACGCCAGCACGATGCACGGCGGCCAACGCATGGCAGAGGTCAATGCCAAAGCCGGCTGCTTCCCGGGTGCCGAAGGGTCCCCGCAATCGGAGTAGTTCCTCCAGGCTGTCCCCATCGACGAGGTCCATCCACAGCCCCAGCCGCCCCTGATGCTCCCCTACCCCGTGCACCACAAGCACATTGGGATGGCGAACGCGGGCAATGCGCCGGCCCTCTTCGAGGAATCGCTTTGCCTCCGGACTGTCTGCAGCGACGGAGCACTTAAGGAGCTTGAGGGCAACATGCACGCGAAGCGACTCGTCGAAGGCACGGTAGACCTCACCGAACGTCCCTTCGCCGAGTCTTTCCAGGATCTTCAAGTGACCCCAGGTTTCGAGTGGAGTAGGCGGCTTCGATCCTTCCTCTGACACGAGGGCCCCCCTTCGCCCACGCTGCGGCTCGACCGTTTCCGCGAGCCGCACATCGCTGTTCGAGGACATTGGGGTCGGGTCAGGCATGGGGTGACTTCACGCTTACAAGCCTCCTACCACCAGTCGCCGGCGGCGACGAACGCCCCCCAGTAGAACGGATGCGTGCTGAGCCCCGCGGCTCGACGCTCGCGCATCACTTCAAGTCCTGCTGCGCGGACGGCCTCCGCAGTGCCAAGATGTCTGGTCAATCGGCCTTCGTACAATTCCTTCATCCACTCCCGCGTACTATTGTCGTCCACAGACCACAGGCTCATGATCACCGTTCGCGCGCCCGCGATTTGGAAGGCGCGCCGAAGCCCGAACACGCCTTCTCCCGCTCGAACCTCTCCGACACCCGTCTCGCAGGCGGACAGAACTGCCCAGCCCACGCCAGACAAGTCCATCGCCGCAAC